>OBLV0100000104.1_pt1 | contig 28929 bp, 26 predicted proteins | sample 1520071 | NCBI WGS metagenome assembly OBLV01 (sample SAMEA3888446, study PRJEB22518) | metagenome | reverse complement strand
CGGCTCACCCACGGCGACGCCGGTGGCCAGATCCCACACCCGCACCATGCCGTCGCCATCGCCGCTGACGGCCACCACCCGGCCATCAGCCAACACCCCGGTCGCCACCGCCCACACCCGGCCCGGGTGCGCGGTCTTGATGTGCACCGCCCCAACTGGCAACCGGGAAGACGCGCCTTCTGTCATGTCAACTCGTCCCTGACCAGGTGCCGAGCAGCATGTGACGCGAGTGGCTCCCAATCAATGATGCGCGACCTGCGTCGAGCATCGTGCATGGCAACCAAGCTGGCACCGCCCGTGTGATCGCAGAGGCTCGCCTGAGAGCGTTTCCGCAGGTCAGGAGGGGTGGAGCTGAGGGGACTCGAACCCCTGACCCCCACACTGCCAGTGTGGTGCGCTACCAGCTGCGCCACAGCCCCTTGTGCTGGATCACTGTACATGGTCGCTGTACAGGTACCGGTGGGGCATAAGGGTACCCGGTGGTCGGCGCCGCGGATCGGCCGGCCTCGGCGGCGGGCGAGGCCGGTCCAGTCACTTGGCTGCCGCGGCAGCGGCGGTGTTCACCGCGTCCACGATGGCGCTGGTCGAGCGCCAGTCGAGGTCCTGGTTGCCGAGGCGGATCGTGGGGGTGCCTTGGAAGTTGGGCACGCTAGCGGTGGCCGCGGTCTGCTGGGTCGGCCAGGCGGCGTGCGTGCCCGCCTGTACGCAGGCAGTGAAGGACGCTCTTGGCGCGCCGGCTTGCACCCCATAGTTGATGAGCTGCTGGTTGGTCAGCCCCGAGGAGCCCTCGGCCGGCTGGTTGGCGTACAGCAGGGCGTGCAGCCGCACAAACGGCAGCCCGTCGTCGGCCGCGCAGGCCGCAGCGTTGGCGGCCCGGGTGGAGTATTGCGTGCCCGCCGAGGAACGGTCCAGGAAGTTCAGCATGTGGTAGCGCAGCTTGGCCTTGTGGTCCACCGCGAGTTGCAGCACCGCGGCCCCGGAATGCGACTCGAAGTACCCGCACACCGGGCACATGAAGTCCTCATACAAGTCCAGCGTCACCGGGGCGTCAGCGTAGCCGACCACCAACCCGTCCGGCCCCACGGCGCTCACCGGACCGGCGTAGGTCACCTGAGCCACGGTACGAGTCGGCTGGTCCCGCTTCGCCTGCACCGCCATGCCGATCCCGGTCACCGCCACCAGCGCTACCGCGCTGAGCGCAGCGGTGATCCGCAGCCGGCGCCCGACCTCGGCCCGCTGCTTGGCCAGCATTTGCTCGGCCCGCTCCCGCGCCGCCTTGGTACGCCGGCTAGTCGGGTCCACCCGGGTGGTCACCGCGCTGGCTCGTACCGCATCGTCAGCGGCGTACCGGCTGACCGGCCACACCACCAGGAACACCGCACCCACCAGCAGCCCCGCATCCCGCAGGATCTCCAGCGTGTACTGGGTGTGTCCGGCGGCCACCTGCCCGCCGCCGCCAAAGCAGCCGCAGTTGATGGACAGCCCGCGGGCCGCCGCGGAGCCGACCCCGGCCAGGAAGACCACATACAGCACCGCCGACACCGCCGCCGCGAACCGGGTTGCCAGCCCCGCCACCAGCAGCAGCCCGATCACGATCTCGGCCACCGGCAGCCCGTAGCCGATCGCGTGCGCCACCCCGTCTGGCAGCAGCCGGTACGCCTGGACCGCGACCACAAACTCCCCCGGGTGGGCCAGCTTGCTCACCCCGGCGTACAGCCAGACCCCGGCCAGCACCAACCGCAGCACCGTGCCGACCCACGGCCGCACGTCCGCCCAGGCCGTCTTCATGCGACCAGTGGGATGTCGTGGGCCAAATCGCCCGGGCTCGAGCCGGCCACGTAGAACACCCGGCATTCGTTGTCGTGCCCGTACAGCAGCAGTTGCGCGGAGTGCGTCTGACCGCCGTCCTGCGCCAGCGGTACGCCGGCCGCCCGCTCAGCGTTGTCGATCTGCGCCTGCGAGCCGGTCAGCCCGACGAACTTGGTGGTCAGGTCCGAATCGAAGTTGGCCAGCCAGGCTCCGATGACCTTCGGGGTGTCCCGCTTCGGATCGGTGGTCACGAACACCACCTGCACTCGGTTACGCAGGCTGGAGGGTAGGTTACGCAACGCGGTAGCCACGTCGGCCATCGTAGTCGGACAGATATCCGGGCAATGCGTGTACCCGAAGTACAAGAACGTCGGCCGGTCGGCGGTCCGGGTCCCGAAGTCATAGCTCCGGCCCTGCTGGTCGGTCAGGGTGAAGTACGGTCGTGGATGCGGTGGCGAGAAGCCCAGGCCACGAAACTGCCCATTCACCGCCGAGGTGGTGACCGCCACCGGCGGCTGGGCGCCGCTGCTGGTCCCGCAGCCGGCAAGCATGAAGCTCGTGGTGGCAGCGAGGGCAACGGCCGTCAGGGTGGCACCACGAGCGGCCAAGATGGCCGCGATCCGCTTCATCAGCTTCCTCCGGTTGGGGCCGGTGCCGCGATCGCGATCACCGGCGCTTCGACGAGCAGTCGGCCGGCCCGCTGGAAGTCCAGCAGCAGGCTCACCCGGTCACCCGGGCGCAGCGGTCCGATCAGGCCCTCCAGCATCAGGTGGCCGTGCCCGGGCGACAGCGTGATGGTCGCGCCCGGCGCGATGGTCAGCAGGCCGGCCGGCTGGTGTTCCTGGTGCTGACCGGCGCCCGCCGGCGTCACACCGGGGAGGTCGTGCAGCACCGCGGCAGCGGCCGCGCCGGTGGAGATATCCAGCAGGGTATCCGGCTGGCCGCCGGTGTTGGTGACCACAAAGTACGCCGCGGCCTCACCCGGACTGGCCGGCTGCCGTACGTACGCCCCGGACACCGTGATGTCGCCAGCGCTGACCCCCACCGGTCGACTCGCCGCCGGCGGCCTCGCCGCGGGCTCTGTCCCGGACCGGGGCAGCGCGCCGACCAGCAGCCCGGTGCCGCCGAGTATCAGCGCCACCGTGGCTGCCAGGTAGGCCGGCCGGATGATCACCCGCTGGTCCCCCGGGCGACCGGCCGGTCGGCGGAGGCGGTCGGGGTGCCGGTTGGTACGCCCGGCCGGCGTCGGGTCGCTAGCGCGACGCCCAGCCCGGCCAGCCCAGCCAGCAGGCCCAGAATGCCCAGCACCAGCGCGGTAGTGGCGGTACCGCTACCGCCGCTGGCTGGCGCGGCACTTGACCCCGTTGCGTTCGACCCGGTCCCGTTCGACCCGCTCCCGTTCAACTCGGTCCCGGCGGCTGGGGCGAGAGTGAGGGTCGGCGCCGGGTGCGCCGGCTCGGCCCCACCGGCCGACTGCTCGATCCAGGCGACCTGCGTGCCGTCGCTGTAGCTCTGGATCGCCTTGAAGACCATTGTGTTGGCAGTGGGCAGCGGCCCGGCGCTCACCGAGAAGTCCTGGTACTCACCCGGCTTGATCGCGCTGGCCGGGCTGCTTGCAGTCCAGGTGACCGTACTGACCGCCTCGGTCACAGTGCCGTCGTCGGTCTTGATGGGGGTCGCCAGCTTGCTGCTGGTCGTCGAGAAGGTCCAGCCGGTAATGGGTTTCACCGCCACCGAGGCCAGCGGCTGGTCGGCCGGAAACTGCACCACCAGCTTGGTGGTCGAGGCGGTGTCACTCTCGGTCGGCACCCGGAAGGTGAGTACGCCGTACCCGCCCTGCTGGGCGTCCGATGAGCTGACCGTGACGTGGGCCAGCGCCGGCACGGCAGCCAGCCCGACGAACGCCATGGCCAACACACCACCGGCCAGTAGCCGCCTGATCGTTGACATACGTTGTCACTCCTCACTAGCAGGAACGGACCTGATCTTCATCTAGGTTCGGTCAGTACATGTCGAACGGCGCATCGACGGCGTAGGAGTCGAACTCCGTCAGCCGTACGGTCAGCTCGAGCTGCCAGTGGCCGACCGCCGGCAGGACCACTGCGCTCGCCGCGTAGTGCCCCGGGCCGAGCCGGACCAGGGACACCGGCAGCCGGTCGTACTCGGTGCCCGGCAGCCGGGCCGAGGCGTCCACCGACACCGCCCCGCGCGGCTGGCCACCGGAGCCCAGCACATCCAGCTCGACCTCGTTCGGGCCGGCCCGGGCCGGCGTCACGGTGACCCGCACCCGATCCCCGCTGGGCAGCGCCACAGTGGTGTCGGCCGGCCGGCTGAAGGACGCCCGGGCCGGCGGCTCGGCCACCAGCACCGCGGTGAACCCGAGCACGACGGTGGCCAGCACCAGCTCGGCACCCACTGACTTGCGCAGCAGCGCCACCGGCGCCGGGGCGTCCACAGTGGACGATCCAGCCCGGGCGGCGGCCAGCCGGCGGACCCACCGCCGGCTGGCATTGCCGAAGAGCACCAGCCCGGCCAGCAGCACGATCTTGACCATGACGATCCGGCCATACGGCGTCCCCAGCAGCGCCGGCCAGCTCCCGATATCCCGCCAGCTCCGGTACGTACCGGTGACCACCAGCAACGCGACCGCAACCATCGCCAGCCGGGAGAACCGGGGCAGCGCGCCGGTCATCGCATCGGCCCGGCGCAGCAGGCAGGCCGCGATCAGGACCAACCCGCCGAGCCAGCCGGCCATCGCGGCCAGATGCGTGGTGTCGGCGAGCAGCGCCAGCGGCGCCTGGATCCCGGTCACCGCGTGCCCAGCTCCGCCATAGGTCGCCAGTACGCCCAGCCCGACCACCGCAGCCAGGTCCTCCCGCCACCGCGAGCTGGCGGGCTCGCGCAGCAGCCGCGCCAGCAGCACGGCCAGCGCCGCCAGCAGCACCAGCCGGATCGACAGCACCCGGCCGTAGGTGGTCCGTAACGTGTCCACCAGCAGGCTCGGGCTGGCCAGCCGGCTCAACCCCGTACCAGCGCCGTACGTGCCCTCCAGCAGCAGCCCGAGCGCGGTGCTACCGGCCACCGCGCCCCAGCCGGTCCAGACCAGTGCCCGGGGCCGCTGCTCGGTCCGCCCGGCGCGCCAGCAGACGGTCAGGAAGACCGCGCCGCCCAGCAGCACCAGTCCGGTGAAGCCCACCCACCGGGTCACCACGAAGACCCACTGCACGGTACGGTTCACCACCCCACCGCGCTGCGTCGCGGCCGGGGTGAGCAGGGCACCGGTGCCGACCGCGAAGGAGTACGCGCCGCCGACCGGGTGGGAGTCCGCCGACACCACCTGCCAGCTCACGATGTACCCACCGTCGGCCAGCCCGCCAGCCAGCGGCACCGCCATCGCGGTCGGGTCGCCGCCGGGGTGCTCGGGCGTACCGCTGTCTACCCGCCGGCCGGCCGCGTCGAACACCCGCAGGTAACCGGTGTCGAAGGTGACCGGCTCGGAGAACCGCAGCGTCACCGCGCTCGGCGCCCGGCCCAGCCGCTGGCCACTGGCCGGGTCGGTGCTGATGAGTTGGGCGTGCGCGCTGGCCGGCCCGGCGAGCAGCACGCTGGCCGCGCTGAGGCCGACCAGCAGCACCAGCAAGGTGCCGAGCCGCCGCCTCACCTGCTCTCCTCCGCGCCCGCGGGCCTCACGCGGCGGTCCCCCGGCGTCGTGGGGTCGCCAGCCGGGACCGCAGACCCGAGGCCGAGCCGCCCAGTGCCGAGCCGCCCTGGGCCGCCGGGCCGTCCTGCGGGCGGGGGCTGCGGCGTACCCAGGTCAAGGCGGCCACCAAGCACAGCCCGCAGCCGATGAGCAGGTGGGTGGCCACCCGGCTGACCGAGACGTACCCACCGGCCAGGTCGACCAGCGAGACCACCAGCAACCCGGCGAAGCAGGCGGCCAGCAATGGCAGTAGTCCGGCGGCGTGCCGGGGCCGGGCGGCCACCCAGACCAGCGCGATGGCCAGCGCGAGGTTCCACGCGCCGGACTCGTGCGCGCCGTGCACGGTCTGGGTCATCGCGTCGTGGCCGAGCAGCGACGGCCAGGACAGCAGGAACTGGCCCACCGCGACCAGCCCGAGCGCGGCGCGCAGCAGCAGCTCGGCGGGGCGCAGCCGGCGGGTCGGGCCGGCCGCGGCCAGCACCGCGGCGACCAGGTCCGGCACCGGCTCGGCTGGCGCGAGGCGGACCAGCCGGGTGATCCGCTGGGCCGCGGCGTACCACTGCGCGCAGCCCGGGCAGCGGGCCAGGTGCTCGGTCAGCCCCGGTCCGGCGGGGCCCTCGTCGGCCCCGTCCAACCGCGCGGACAGCGCTTCGCGATACTGGTCACAGCTCACGTAGTGGTAGTCGTGGGCTAGCCCGGGAACGGTTCCCGGGCGGGGCGAGATAGGGGTCCGTCCGGTGTACGGCGATCCGATGCCCAATGACGCGGTGTCCAGTGATGCGGTGACCAGCGATGCGCTGGCCGCCCGCGACGGTGATCCGGCCGCGGCCGCTCGGTTCGTCCGGGCCACCCAGGCCGAGGTGTGGCGGCTGGTCGCCCACCTCGGCGGCCGCGAGGTCGCCGAGGACCTGACCCAGGAGACCTACCTGCGGGCGTTGCGGGCACTGCCCCGCTTTGTCGGCCGGTCCTCGGCTCGGACCTGGCTGCTGGCCATCGCCCGGCGGGTGTGTGCGGACCACGTACGAGCTGCGGTCCGGGATCGGCGCCGCAGCCAGCCGGCCCAGGCCGCGCAACCGCCGATCCAGGCCGCGCCACCACCGATCCAGCCCGATCTGGCCGACGGGGTGGCGCTGCGTGCGCTGCTGGCTGGGCTGGAGAGCCGGCGGCGGGAGGCGTTCGTCCTCACCCAGCTCGTCGGGCTGACCTATCCGGAGACAGCCGAGGTGTGCGGCTGTCCGGTCGGAACCATCCGCTCCCGGGTGGCGCGGGCCCGGGATGACTTGATCCAGGCGATGACCGGCAGTATGGCAGAGGACCTCGACCAGCCGCGAACCGCGACACCGGACTGCTGACCCGCGGGTCCCCGCTGCATGCGGTACGCCGGACTCGTACCATCCGGCGGACACGCCTGCGTCGAGATGAGTTCACCGTGCGTTTCCGCCTTACCCCCCGCGACGAAAGCTTCTACACGATGTTTGCTGCGTCGGCGGACAACCTGGTGGTCGCCGCGGAGGTGCTCGCCGAACTGGTGCCAGACAGCGCAAACCGGGAGAAACTGGCCGACCATATGCGGGACTTAGAGCACACCGGCGACACCATCACGCACCGGATCTTCCGGCAGCTCAACTCCAGTTTCATCACGCCGTTCGACCGGGAGGACATCTACCGGCTGGCCTCGAACCTGGACGATGTGATGGACGCGATGGAGGCCGCCGCCGACCTGATCCTGCTGACCAACCTCGGCACCCTGCCGCGGGAGATGAGCCGGCAGGTGGAGCTGCTGCAGAAGGCCGCCCGGGAAACCGCCGACGCGATGCCCCGGCTGAAGGTGATGCGGGACCTCTCCCCCTACTGGATCGAGGTCAACCGGCTGGAGAACGAGGCGGACAAGACCTACCGGCGGCTGCTGTCCCGGCTGTTCACCGGCGACTACGACGCGCTGACGGTGATGAAGCTGAAAGAGGTCGCGGACAACCTGGAAACCGCCGCCGACGCCTTCGAGCACGTGGCGAATGTGGTGGAGACCATCGCGGTCAAGGAGTCCTGAGTCAACGTGAGTCCTCAGTGGACATGAGCCGGGCATGAGCATGACCACCGTTGGGGTCTGGGTCATCGTCGCGGTCGCGCTCGCCTTCGACTACACCAACGGATTTCACGACGCCGCCAATGCGATCGCGCTTTCAGTGTCCACCAAGGCGCTGACCCCGCGGGCCGCGCTGCTGATGGCCGCGCTGATGAACGTACTCGGCGGGCTGGTGTCTACCAAGGTCGCGGCCACGGTGGGCGGCGGGATCATCGGGCCGCCGCAGGGCACCCACGGGCTGGTGGTCGTGTTCGCCGCACTGATCGGGGCGATCACCTGGAACCTGGTCACCTGGTACTTCGGGCTGCCGTCATCGTCCTCGCACGCGCTGATCGGCGGTCTGATCGGCGCCGCGCTGGCCGCCGCGCAGCAAGTGAAGTGGGCCGGGGTGGTGGACAAGGTGGTGGTACCGATGGTGGTCTCACCGCTCATCGGTATCGTCGTTGGCTACTTATTCATGGTGGCCGTGCTGTGGGCGTTTCACCGGGTCAGTGCCGGGGCAGCGAACCGCGGCTTCCGGCTGGCTCAAATTGGCTCCTCGGCAGCGATGGCGTTCGGGCACGGCACCCAGGACGCACAGAAGACGATGGGCGTAATCGCGCTGACGCTGTTCACCTCCGGGCACCTCTCACACTTCTACGTGCCGCTGTGGGTAGTGCTGGTGGCGGCGGCTGCGATCAGCCTCGGCACCTACTCCGGCGGCTGGCGGATCATGCGTACGCTGGGCCGGCGGGTTATCCAGCTCACCCCGCCCGGCGGGTTTTCCGCCCAGATGGTGGCCAGCGGGATCATGTTGACCACCGCGTACGGCTTCGCCGCGCCGATCTCCACCACGCACGTGATCACCTCCTCGATCATGGGGGTGGGCGCGACCCGGCGGTTTTCCGCCGTTCGCTGGGGGCTGGCTGGCAACATCGCCCTGGCCTGGATTTTCACCTTGCCGGCCGCAGCCGGCGTGGCCGCGCTCGTCTACCACGCGGTGCACGCCTTCGTACGGTGAGCGCGTGAACTGGTGGACGCGACACGCCGGTTAAGGGGCGTGTCGCGTCCACCAGTTGCTGCGCTCACTACGCGCACGCCTTCCAGGGACGGTCAGTTGGTTGAGCCTGGGCCCCTCCGACGCCAACCCCGTCAGTACTCGTGTCGCGACTTCGTGATGAGTTTCCCGTGCCGCTGGCGCCAGCGAGACAACCAGGCGACGTGGGCGCTGGTGATGGCCGCGCTGATGAACGTACTTGGCGGGCTGGTGTCCACTAAGGTCGCGGCCACCGTAGGCGGCGGGATCATCGGGCCGCCGCAGGGCACCCACGGGCTGGTGATCGTGTTCGCCGCGCTGATCGGGGCGATCACCACCCGGCTCCTCGTGGCCGGGTCTTCCTTTTTCACGGCCTAGTCTTGCCCGAACGGGCCAGGTGCTGTCTACAACGAAACGCCAGGGTTCACCTCTCGACCCGCCGCTCCACGACCGGCACGCGACTGCAAGCGCCGCGCTCAGGCCACCGGCAGCACCTCGAACGCCGGGTGATCGGGCGCGATCGTACGAAACTGCTCATCGGTGGAGTCCGGCCCGACACCGGGGAAGAACGCCCCCACCTCCATCTTCCACCGCTTCAGGTAGGCCCGCAGCACCGGCGGCTTCTCCTCGTCGGTGAGTTCCCGAGCCCGAAACGCCTCGGTGCACTTGCCCACCTGCAGCTCGCCGGCGCCGGCGGCTCGCAGGTTGCGTACCCACTGGCCCTCGCCCCGCGCCGAGACGAGGTAGCGGCGTCCGTCGTGGTCGAGGAGGTTGACCGGAGTAGTCCGCCACACTCCGCTGGCGCGACCCTGCACCGCCAGGACTCGTGCGCCCAAGACGCTTACCCCTCGGCGGGTCAAGAACCCGACCGTACGGTTTGCGATGTTTCGGGTCAACCACCCCGGAGCGCGGTAGTAAGCGGACATGGGCCCAGTCTGACCGGGCCGATCCGCCTTGGCCAGGTCGTCATCGAGGTACGGCGGACCCAGCAGGACCTCCCTGATCCTTCGGGGCCGGACCAGCCTGCGGTACTCCTTGATGTCGATGACAACGGCGACCTCCTGGCCGTGCCGGGTGATGGTCTGCGGACCGTCCCGCTACCACGGCCCGAAGTACCTCGCTGACATGCTGCTTGGCCTCCTGCACCTGCCAGTAGGCGCCGGCATGCTCGGACACGGCAGGCTCCTGTGTCACACGGTACGGGCCAAGGAGTGGCATGCCGGCCACGGCTGAGCGACGCGGCACCGTTGCGGCGGTAGCCGATCGCGGGTGTGGTGCACTACCGATTGATAGCCCGGTAGTACGCGATCTTCTCGTCCAGCGCTCGAACGGCTTTGCTTCGCTGCCATTGGTCCAGATCGGTACGCATTCCGACGATCCGCCGCTCCAGGCGCCGTGAACGGTACCCTTCAGCCAGCGTGATGACCTCACCGAGGACTTGGCTTGCCGAGGTGGGATCGGTCTGCTGGACGTGCGCCTCGGCTTGGTCGGCAACAGTATGCAGGTAGTTGTGGAGATCGGTCGGATTCATCAACGACATCGCCGTCTCCGCGGCGACGAGCGCCTCCGCAGGCTTGCCCAGCCGGAGCGCGCACTCCCCTTTTACACTCCAGTAGAATGACTCGTCCAGCATCCACGCCCAAGCCGGGGCAGGCGCCCCAGTAGCGTCACCGGATAGGCATTCCCGCACTGTGTCGAGGGCCTTCTGGCTGCTATCTGCCTGCCGATCAGCCGCGTAGGCACGCGCTGCGACGCTCGCCACATGGTAACGCGCATACCGGCTACCGCTCTTGTCTGCCCAGGTCAGACCAACATTGGCGAGATCGATGCCCGCGCTTAGCCTGCCCTGCCAGATCGCCAAGTTGCTCATCACACCCAGTACGAAGGCCACCAACTCGACATTGTGAGCATCGTAGGCGGCTGTACGGGCCTCTTCATAGTAGTGCTGCGCGCCTCGGTAGTCCCCTAGGTTGAAAAGCTGGAAGCCGGCGATCTGGCTCAGCTCGGCATGCACCGCCAGCGTACGCGCCCGTAGACGGTCAGGGGCGGCGGCCACCAAGCGCGCGATCGCCTGCCGCTGCGCCAGCACGACCGGCAGCGTGGCTTGCGGACCCAACACGTTGCCCTGACGCTGGTAGGTCGGCAGGGCGCTCTCGGCGTAGGAGAGGGTGGCCTCATCCAGCCGGCTCGGCTCATCCAGCACTCGGGCGACGCGTTCCATCTCGTCGCAGTTCGTCAGGTCGAGCAGCGGAGAGGCCGCAGCGAGGGTGAACGCCGCACCCAGCTTCGACAGCGCCGTCCGGCGGCTGAGGGAGCTGAGCTGGTGCGCCCACACGATGATGCCCTTCGCCAACTCGTGGAAGTCGATCTCTTTGAGCCGGTACAGCAGCACGACCGTGCTCCGGCCCGGCAGGTAGGGTGGACGCTCGCCCTCCGGCACGCAGCCGAACAAGTCGAGCAGCAGGCGGTCGGCGTCTGCCAGTATCAGGGTACCGCCATCCGGCTCCCCCGGCCCGCCCGCGGCGGCGCCGTAGTCGGGCAGGTCGCGCAGCACATCAGCGACATGGCACTCATAAAGCTGCGCCAACCGGTCCAGGTTGGGCACCGACGGCGGGTGACCGGTCGGGCCGGGCCACAGCTCCCAGATCGAGAAGTTCTTAAACGTCTTGGGGTCATCCGGCCAGCGTGCGTTCCAATGCCCGGCCGCCTCCGGCTGGCTCCAGCCGTGCGCCAACCGCAGCGCCACCCGGGCGTTGATCCGGTAGCGGCGGCTGAACTCCACCGCCACCTGCGCCCAGGTGGCGCCCTCCGCCCGCAGCCCGGCGGTGAGCTGCTGCTGTTCCTGCTTGGTATTGCGAGGCTTGGCGAACATCACTGATCCCCGTCATCTCGGATGAATAGGCTTGTTGCGGCAAAACGGCTTACAGATTACCTGGCGTTTGGGACGAACAGAGCGTGATTTGATGTCGGTGTCGTCGGGAGGTTATGGCCTGAGGGTGAACACCGCGGCGAGTGGGTCAATCAGCACCAACCGAGCAGGCTCGCCGTCAACCCCACAGCACGCCGACACCCGCATGGAGACGCTATGTCGACAATTCTCGAGCCGACAACTCCTAGTCCACCCGACTCCGTACGTCTGGTGCCTTTCGATGAGCTACTCACGGGTCACGCATCATGAGCTGCGGCGAGAACCCATGGCACGAGTCGGGCCCGCTCACCCCCCGACCAGGCCCGGAGACCTGGGATCGGCCGGAGATGCGGGAGGCGTTGGGCCGCCACGATATCGACACCGTATATCGGCTGCTGCAATCCGACGGCTACACCCGGGCCGACATCGGGCGGTGGGCCAAGCCGCCCCAGCCAGAGGTCTCCGCAGTCATTAAGGGTCGGCAAGTGACGGTCTACGACGTACTGGTCCGTATTGCCGACGACCTGGGGATTCCCCGCGAGTACATGAGTCTGTCCCCCTATCCCGACCCTGAGCACGACCAGTGACCGCCGCCGACCCGATGGCCGCGATCCGGTTCGCCGTCCTCGGCGTCGCCGACAATGGCCGGCGACCGGCAGAGCTCACCGAAGTCGCCGTCATCCACATCGAATGCGGCGGTGCTGCGGGGACCGCTGATCTGGCGGATCCAGCCCAATGCGATGCCCACCCGCCGCGCGATCGCAGCCTTCGGGCTGCGCCGCGCCGACCTGCTCCGCGCACCACCGTGGGCCGAGGTCGCCGAACACCTCGCCGAAGCGCTGACCGGGCAGGTACCGGTCACCTGCGACTTGTCCGCCGGCTATCGGTTGCTGTCGGCCTACCTGCCCGACTGGCATCCGCCGGTCGTCCTCGATCTGGCCTGGCTGGCCCGCACCGCGCGACCCAACTCACCAGCCCACGACGACCTGCGTACGCTCGCCGACATCGCCGGCACGACTCCGCCGGACACTGCCCGGCCCTGCGGTGCCGGCCGGCAAGCGCACGCCTGCGCCCGGGTGCTGCTCGCTCTGCTGCGTGCCGACGCCTCCCGCAACCTTCCCGCCCGTCTCGCCGCTGGAGAGTTTGGGACCGCACCGTACGGACCCCGCTCAGGTCGGGATCTCCGGTAGCGGCGGCTGGTAGACCGACACGAACCGCGGGTGTACCCATAGGAAGCGGCCTTGCTGGTCCCGGACCCGGCGCAGGTCGGCGAAGGTGACGTCTTGCTCCTTCAGGGTGGCGTGTAGTGTGCGGAGCAGACCGCCCTCGGCCTGGATCGGCAGCGTGCCGGCCGCCACCTCGACGGCCCATCCCTCATCCCGCTCCGCCTCCGGTAGCGCCCGGCTGGACTCCGCCAGCGCCGCAAGGGACTCCTTGGCGAACGTGAGCTGTTCCCGTACCGCGGACCACTGACCATCGGACAGGTCAAGCTGCACAGCGGCCAGGCTGACCGGCAGCAATGTCTTGAGGACAACGGACGTGGCCTTGATCACCGGGGCTGCCTTGACCCACCACTCTCGGGGCACCTCGACGGTGTAGATACCCGCGTCGGGGCGGTCGGGGTCGATGACGTGGACCGGCAGCCGGGAATGCTCGCACCACAAGGTCAGCCGCATCCAGTGACTGGTTAGTCCGGGCCGCCGCACCGTCCGGTCCAGCGGCACTAGGCTGAACAGCCGAGGCCCATCGGCCGCGTCGTCATCCAGACCGCGCAGGAGCACCGCAAGGCGTTCCTCGGCGCGGCTGAAGTCTGGCTGACTACATCGGTACGCCCGGCCTCGATCGCCTCATCCAGGTCGGCCTGCTGGCCGCTCCGCTCGAAGGTCACAGTCGGCAGCGCGTACGGTGCACGCAAACAGGCTTCGCGTAGCTGCAACCGCCGGTGCTGGGGCAGAGAAAGGGTCCGCGAGGTGGATGAGGGTATTGGCGCCGCGGTCCGCTCCGCGAGGCTGCGTCGCGGGAAGTCCCTCGAGGTCGTCGCTGAGCTTGCCGGACATAGTAAGTCGTGGCTGAGCAAGGTAGAGCGTGGGCTGCTGTCGTTGCACCGCCGGTCGGACATCACGGCGCTTGCCGATGCGTTGCAGGTCTCTCCCGCCGATCTGACCGGTCAGCCGTACCGGCTTGCCGAGTCGGGTGCATCCACTATGGCAGCGGCCATCCAGCGGGTCCGGGTGGCATTGCTGGATGTTCCTCCTCGCTCGGCCACCCCGACCGACCTGCTGCGTGGCGACGTGGACACCTTAACCCGGCAGCGACAGACCTGCCAGCTCCACGAGGCCGCTGGCACCGCCGCCCGGCTGCTGCTGGCACTGCGCGGTGTCCATGCCAGCGGCGGTCGGCAGAGCACCCTGGAGGCGCTGCGGCTGCTGGTGTGGACCGGCTATGAGACCGCGAGTCTGACCCGCGAGCTGGGGAACCCCGACCTGGCCTTGCTGGTCGCCGGGCTGATCGACGAAACCGCCGCAGAGCTTGCCGATCCGAGCTACCTCGCCGTTGCCGCGCTGGTGCGTACCCATGCGCTGTCGTCGGTGGTCACCGCGGCCTTCGACGCGGCGGTCGAGGTCGGTACCACTGCCGCCGAGACGGTCCGCCGGCTGGCCGGTGGGGAAGCGCTGGCCAGCTACGGCTGCCTGTTGTTGGCTACCAGCTTTGCACTGTCGGCGGCTGACCGAGGGGAGGAGGCGATCGATCGGCTCACCGAGGCCGCCCAGGTCGCTGGCCGGCTGACCGAGCCGACCGACGTCGCCCGGCATCTCGCCTTTGGCGGCCCGGGTGTCGGTCTGCATCGGCTGTCCGTCTCAATGGAACTGGGTGACCCCGACGCGGCGGTGACCGCGGCTGGACAAGTGCAGCCCGAACGGTTGCCCTACCCCGCACGCCGCGCGTCGTACTGGTTGGATCTCGGGCGGGCGTACGCGGCGTTGGGCCGTGACGGTGAGGCGGTCGCTGCCTTCCGCCGCGCCGAGAAGATCGCACCGCTGCGGGTCCGGCTGCACCCGCTGGTCCGCGAGGCAGTGCTCGGTATGGTCGGCCGGGCGCAACGCGCCGCCGTCGGCCGGGATCTGCGCGGGCTGGCATACCGGATGGGCCTGCCGCACTGAGGTTCCGGCCGACACGCTGGACAGTTTCTGGGATGGAAACGCCTCCCTGGTTGGCCCTGCCTACGGTGCGCTCATGGACGAGCACACCGAGCCAGTACCGGACGGCGGATCAGACACCGGTCGTCCGGCCTACCGAGGGCCGTTCCGTGAGCCTGGTCTGGGCACCCGGATCAATGAGTACGAGCGCCGGGGTACCGAGGAGTTCTTCGCCGGCGACTACCGCCCGCCCCATGCAGCGGCTACCTGCAGGGTTTGCCGGGTCCAAACCGAGCACTGCCTGTGTGCCGCCGACCCGGACGCCTTGCGCTACGCCCTAGCTCAGATCTCCGTCATCCACTCACCCCGCAACGGAGTGTGCTCCGGGTGCGGGACGCAGGTCGTGCTGTGCGGCTATCTGGCGCTGCTGCGGCAGGTACGCAGCAGCCACCCCAGCCCCCTGCTGGACGAGACCGGCCTCCGTCCAGGCACGGGTGAAACCGGCGCAACTGGTCACCTGTGGTTGCTTAGTAGGCGCAAGAGGTGCCCACTTGCCCGGTTAGGACGACCCAAGGCAGGCCTGGGCAGTGACGCGTGGAGACGGGCCTCAGGCTGGAGGACGAGGACGACGCGGGCGCCCCCTTGCTCAGAATTTGCCGCGGTGGCGTGGTCGCCGTGCACCTCGGCTACTGCCGTGACGATGGCCAGGCCCAGGCCGGCGCCGGGCTGGCTGTCCGCCGAGACCGGGCCGCGCGCGAACGGTTCGAAGGCCCGCTCCAGGAAGGCTGCCGGGAAGCCGCACCACCGTCTTCGACCTGGATGTGCAGCACGCCGTCGGCCCGCTGTGCGGTCACCGCAATGATCTCGATCCCACCCGCGTGCCGCAGCGCGTTGTCCAGCAGGTTCTGTACGGCCTGCCGGATCCGTACCGGGTGGACCCGTACCGGCTCATCAGGCGCCCCCACCGTGATCCGTACCCCGGCCGCCCCGGCCCGGTCCTCGAAAGCCGCGACCGCTGCCACCAGCAGCTCGCGCAGCGAGACGGTGGCCCGCCGCAGCAGGAGCCGGCCGCGCCGGGTCCGGGCCAGCGCCAGCAGGTCCTCGACAAGCTGGACGAGCTGGTCGGGTCAAGGAGATCAGCCTCAAGGGTTCGCTGGAGGAGTTGGTCCTCATCCCGGTGAAGTCCGGCTGACTTCACCGGTACGCCCGGCTTATCGGTACGCCCGGCCGCGTACTTACAACGGCCGGGCGTACCGTGCCCCACTCCCGCTCGAGGGTGAACCCGACCCGCTCGTACAGGCCGAGCGCGCCGGTCGGCTATCAGCTCAGAATCGGCGAACTCCTCGATCAGGTCAGCGCTGTTGTAGTGAGCGCCTGGTTGGGCTGATTTGGTTGTCGGTTGCTGGGCTACGTTGAGCGACGCTCCGGCACCCGAGTCTAGGCAAAGGCAAAGCCCCGGCGATGTGACCGCGCTGGTCATGGATCGTTCCGGGGCGTTCGGAGCCAGTATACGACCGTGCGCCAGTGGGGGACAGATGACGGCCGATGCACCACCCGGGGAGGGGCCGTGGGTGGAACGGTGGCTCAGCATGCCGCGGTTCGCGGTCTACGTCCAGGCGTGTGCGGGGGACCGGATCCGCGCCCTTGCTCTTTATCCAGTGGAACGCGGCGGCCGCGGCGACGTTCGGCATCGACTTGGGACACCTCGAGGTGGCGCTGCGCAACGCCTACGACACCGCGATCACGGCCCGCTGGTCCGGGCCGCAGCACTGGCTACTCGATCCGTCCAGCCCGGTCCGGCGGCTGCTGATCCGGAACGGGAAAGACCACAACGCTCGGCGCCGCAGCCAGATCGTCGAGGCATGCGAACGCGCCGGCGGTAACGGCGTATCCCCGGGAAAGATCATCGCCGAGTTGCCGTTCGGGTTCTGGCGCTTCCTCACTACGCCCAGCCGGCACGACTCGCTGTGGATGCCGTATCTGCGATATGCATTCCCGCGGGGAACGGCGCGGGCCACAGTGAACCATGCGGTCACTGAACTCAACCAGATGCGGAACCGGATTGCGCACCACGAGCCACTGCTGGTCCGGGACCTAGCGGCCGATCACAAACATCTGCTGCAATTGGTGAAGCTGCTTAGTCCTCGGCTGGCCGCCTGATGCGCTGCACTACCAGCGTGCCAGAACAGCTGGGCCGCCGACCCTGAGCTGGCGAATCCGCTCTGCCGGGTGGCTCAGCTTGCCGCACCAGCCCGATCCGAACCAGGCCCCGCACCTGAATGCCCCCTCGACCACTGCCTGCAGTTCGCCTACGACGCCTACCTCTACGGCGGCCAGCCTCTACGGCGGCCAGAACATCGGCTCGGCACTCATTGTCTACAACTGCTCGCTCCAGCACAGCGGTCAGCACTCAGGCGACACCAACCCGTCAGTCGGCGCGCCACACACCGTGGTCTTCGGCGGCTTCTCCGCCGACGGCGGCTACCGGCGGGGCGCGGCCAGCGCACTCAAGCCAGCGGTAGACCACGCGCGAGCCGGGCCCACTCCCGCTCGACAGTGAACCCGACCCGCTCGTACAGTCCGAGCGCGCCGGTCGGGTTGGCGGCGTCCACGTGTAGGGCGGCGCGCTGGAAGCCAGCCTCGGCGAACGCGGTCAGCGCCCGGCAGAGCAGCGCCCGCCCCGCGCCCCGGCCGCGCCAGGCCCGTCGGGTGCCCAGCAGGTTGATGTACGCCTGCCGGACCCCGCTGGCCGCGGTGTCTGCCTCGTACTCGCCGGTCAGCAGGTACGCCGCGACTGGGTCGGCCGGCCCGGTCGCGGCCCCGTCGTGCAGCAGCAGGAAGGACACCTCTGGGCGGAAGGCCCGCTGCCCGGTCCAGTACCGCCACTTCTCCCGGCTGGGCGGGGTGAACCCCCAGTGGTCGGCGAACGCCTCGTTGTGCGCGTTGCGGATCGCCTCGTCGTACGCCGGGTCGTAGCCGGCCAGCCGTAGCCCGGCCGGCACGTCGACAGGAAGCTTGGGCCCCGGCAGGTCACGAAGCATCCCGAAGTAGTACCGCAGCGGCGCGAAGCCGTACTTGCCGGCCAGCGCCCGCTGCCCGAGGTTGCCGGGCACCAGCTCAAGCTGCACCTCGCCCACCGCCGCCGGGTGCCGCTCGGCAACCAGCCCAGCAGCCCGCTCCAGTGTCCAGTCCATGATCTGCCGACCCAGCCCGCGGCGCCGCCAAGCCGGGGCCACAGTGCCCTCGCAGAACACCCGGTACCGGCCGTCGAGCACCCCGGTCACGCCACGGGTCAGGCCGTAGCCCACCAATTCGCCGCCGGCCCAGACAGCCAGGGTGTCGCGGTCGGCTGCCAGTTCGGGGTCGGCGAGCTCCTCGACCAGGTCAGCGCTGTCGTAGTGAGCGCCCGTGTCGTCGACCCGCTCAGCGGCGGCCAGCAGCGCCGCCCACACCTCGGTGTCGGCGACGGTCAGCGGGCGCCAGGTCAGCTCCACAGACGTTGACAGTACGACCCGGCACCCGCCGTCGCAGGAATGAACAAGAACACATCAAGGAACCCGACACCGCCTGCCGCGCGCTTCATCGTCACCGACCGCCCGCTTATTTCAGGACACGGGCCAGGGCGAGAGCGCCAAAGGCGAGTGCGACCAGTAGGGGATGCGCCTTGGCCGCGCCGCGGGACACTCCACCGAGGAGTAGGCCGGCCACCGCCCTGCCCTGCCGGGCCACGCCGGTGACCGCGGCGCTGTAGTCGTACGCGAGCCGCGGTGGCCTGCGGTCGGCGTGCCGCAGCGCCGTGGTGACCAGGTACTCGGGCAGCACAATGAGTGTGGCGAGCGCACCGATGCCATCCTGGATCGGGGTGATCACGGCCCGGAGCACCGGCGGCACCACCCAGCGCACCAGCAGAGTGGCCGCCAAGGCGGAGGCAACCACCACCGCGGTGGACTCCCCGATCAGCCGCCACACGTGCGCGTTGGTCCACCAGTGGTGTGCAAGGACCTTCGGGGCTGGCCGGCGCACCGGTGCGACCAGTAGCAGCGCGGCCACCCACCGGGCCATAGCGCCCACCGCCGTCGCAGCGACCGCCATCATCGCTGGTAGTCATTCGTCAGTGTCTCCGGCGGCAGTTCGTCGCCCTGGCTGGACCGACGCCGGCGGGTACCCAGAGTTAATGAGTCGTTGTTGGGCAGCACCCGCCCCACGCCCTCCTGCAGGAACGTCAGCGTTTCGCGCACCACGTCGCTCATCTCGTGCCGCTCGATCAGGCCGCTCTCGGCGAGCTTCTGGAAGAACTCGATAGCCTGTTGCCGGCTGATGTCGCGGTCATTCCGGATCGCCTGCATGATCTCCGGGAGGTCGTCCGGATTCTGCGCCATGAGGAGGACGAACTTCTCGGTGTCCCCGACCTCGATCGTCTGCCGGTAGAACACCATGCGCTGGCTGACCAGTTGCTGCCGGTTGTCCTCTTCGAGCATCCGCAGCCGCTGCTTCAACTCCTCCATCTCAGTGTTCCGCTGGATCCCGAGCAGCTCGCCGGCATGCCCGCGGGTGCCCTCCTCCAGCTTCAGCCGGATATACGGCCGGGTGAGCAGGCCGAGTTCGGTGCCCATGGGCGCCGCCGACAGCGCGCGGTTCATCGCATCCTCCGCGCCGGCGGCCGCACTGAAGGTGTACTGCCGGCTGATCGGGCGCAACCGGGCCAGCAGCTCCGGACGTAAAGCCTCGATCAGCCGGGCTAGCGTGCTGATGTTCTTGCGGACCACCTCAGTCGGGTCGGTAACCTGCCACTGGAGGTCGATCATCGCCTGGAAAGGCACGGCCTCCAGACCCGAGGGCAGCTCGTCCTCGTACTGCGCCTGGTGCTGGCCCACGTCCACCTCGTACATGCTGCTGATCCGCTTCCACAGCAGTTCCCCGACGGTCGGCTGGTCATCGGGCCGGAAGGTGTACGAGGCACCCCTAGCGGTGATCACCACCAGGGCGATGTGCGCCCTGGCCGCGTATCTGCGGCGTACCGCCTCGAAACGCTGCGGCCGGCGTTCGGTGATGATCTGTACCTGCTGCGCAGGCGGCGCCGCGGCTGGCGCCGGCTCGCTTCCGGACTGCTCCTTGGGTGCGGTCATGGCGTGCTGCCTCCGGTCAGTGTGGTGAGTGCGTCGATGAGGCGAGCGGCCACCGGCGCCGCCAGCGGCTTGCCCCAGTGCGCGCGCATACGGTCGATCATGGTGGTAAGCCGGCGGGTGCTCTCCGGGGTGTCGGCCAGCAGCCGCACGAACCGGATCACTGCCGCCAGGCAGTCCTCGTCACGCGCGCCAGCGCGGACCCAGCCGGAGACGATCTTCAACCCGGCCTCGCGCGACCGGGCGGTGTCCAGGACCTTCCACCACAGGTCGGCCAGCGGGCCGGCCAGCGCCCGCTCGTCATCCTGGATCGCGATAACCAACGGCCAGCGCTTGCGGGTGGCCAGCCTCGGCCAGCGCGCAGCCAGCGGGGTCAGCTCGGCGAGCAAATCATCGGGGGTCAGCTCGCCGGTCCGCAGCACCGACCATAGGCCGAGGTCCCGCACGCTCTTCCAGCGCGCGTGCGCCCAAGCCTCCATCCGGGTGAGCACGGGGGCGACCGCTCCTTGGGCCAGCAGCCGGGCGACGCTGTCTCCCACCAGCGGCGTCAGCGGCAGCGGGTCGTCCTCGTCGTCCTCGCGCCAGGTACCCAGGGTGCACAGCGCGTCCAGCGCATCCTCGATCCCGGCGAGCCCCAGGCTGGTACCTAGTGCGACCGTCGCGGTCCACCGCAGTGCCTCGTCGGTGTCGTTGTCGCCCGTCTCGGCATCCCGGTACTCATCCAGGACCTCCCTGACCGCCGCCCGGACAGCCTTGGTACGGGCCGCCTGCTCCAGGGCAAGCGCGGCGACGATCCGCCGCTGCCGATGCTCGGGGTCCGCGGTGCCTGCGCAGGGGTGTATTAGCTCGTTACACACGAACGAGAAGTCCATGCTGGCCAGCGCGCCAACGACCTGGGCAGCGCGGACCCAGACCGTCGAGCGGTGGTCGTCGGCGAGTTCGGCCAGCCACGACAGCATAGGCAGCCGAGCATTGGCATGGTGCTGCCAGACGTGGCTGAGCACGGTCGCCGGCATACGGTCATCCAGGTACCCCGCCGACTCGATCGGGACGCTCGCCTTGCCGACTTCCTCGACACCTGGTTGGAGCGCGGCCCGGCTTCCCTCGAGCCACCACAGGTGCTCAGCGGCGAAGACCGGCCTGCCGGGCGAGCGGTGCGGGTACCGTGCCCGGATCAGCCGGTCGGCCAGCAGCTCACCAGCCTGGACCACGAGAGAGTGGGCGGCTTGGTTGAAGGTCGCGAGCGAGATCCGGTACGCCGCCAGCCGAACGGTACGGTCGCCTGCCTCGGCGAAAGCCGGTGCCGCTGCGGCCCGGAACCAGTCGGACACCAGGGACTCGAGCATTCTGGTGCAGCCGGCGGCTACCTGTGAGGCTGCCGTCAGATCCTTACGCTGGTACGCCAGTAGGAGGTTGACCAGCGCGATGACGTCGCCGACGCTGGGCGCGGAGCCCAGTGCCGCCCGCACCTCGGCGGACTCGGCGATAGCACGCAGCCCATCGAGTACGTCCGAGTCGCAGTCGCGGGTATGCCAATACAGGTGGTGCCGCAGCACCTCGTCGAGTTCCGGCCCACTGTAATCGACGACGTACCGCATCACCGACCGCTCCGGTACGAAATCGCGGCCGACGACCAGGGCGCACCACGACGGCGCGTTCCGCTCGCTGAGCAGCGCGCGGAGTCGGTCGAGGTGCATCGAGGTGAAAGCGGACGCCGCGGCGGCGTCGAGTTCGGACAGGTGCCCGCAACCGTCGAACAGGTGATTCGGGTCCAGGCGGTGCACCTGCGACGGATCCAGCCGGGACACCTTCCCGCCACTCACCTCGTCTAGCAACGCCATCGCCGTCGTGGTCCGGCCGCTCCCGTCGGCGCCGCGAAGCATGATGATGCGGCGTTCCTGCAGCTCCTTGCGGAGCACCGCGTACCGCTCAACCGGCACGTAGCAGTGGCGTATCGGCGCCAGGTCTTGCTCGGTGATCGGGCCGGGGCTGAGCCGGCCGCTCGCCGTGGCGGCCAGAACATTGGTGACCGACTGGTCCAGCATGAAGTCGCGGATCTTGCTGCCGGCGACGGCCACCCCATCGCCGCCGATGTTGAGGTAATGCAGGCCGCGCCGGAACGCCGCCGCCTCGCTCGATGCATCCTTGCCGTACGGGCCCTGCGCCTCGTCAAACGCAGCGCGGCTTGACTGCTCCTCATCGCCGGCCGCCTTCGGCTTGGCGTCCTTCGCGTCTTTGCCGTCCCTCTGATCGGTGACCTTCGGCGCCCCCGAGCCGCTGGAGGTGTCGCCGCCCTCGCTGGCCGGGGAATCGTCGCTCATCGCGGCAACCGCTTGCCATTGGGCGGCATCAACACATCACGTACGGTGCTGTGCTGGATGATCATACCGTTGCCCCCGACGTGCGCCGACGCGCCTGGCTCGCTCACCGGGCGGTCAGCCGGGGCGGACGTACGCAACCGGGCCGCCGCCCGCAGGCCGGCGTCAACCTCGACGAGTTCCTCGGCGAGCCGGGCGAGGTCGTAGGTCGCCTCGCGGTACCGCAAATGCCGCCACTGGCAGCGGCTCAGCTTTGCGACGTCGGCCGGCAGATCCGAGGACACCGGCATCGTCGCTCCGTCCGTGAGAACCGGTATCACGCTGACACCGGCGGTGAACGCCGCCTTCAGCTCCCGCCGGATCCAGTCCTGCGGGTCGTCGATCTGGCGCCGCCCAGTGGCATCAGCCAACAGCCAGTCCGGCCCCATCACCGCCAGCAGGACCGCCGACTTACGCACCAGGCTGAGCAGCAGATACTCGAAGTCGGCACCCGGCCCGATACTTTCGCTGTCGAGAAAGACCAGGTCCTCCCCGAAGCGCTGCACCAATGTCGTATACGCCAAGGCGCCATATGCCTTGGTGTCATTGCCCCGATAATTGATGAACACGCCGCCCACGTGCCCCCCCGGCATCGTTGCACCTGCTGGCTGGCCACGAGCCAGACCAGCAAGGATTATGTCGTCCTGATCGAAGGAGTCTACCCCAACGGAACCATCCGGTCAGCCGAACGAGGCGACTCCCAAACCCAAACTGATGACACTTCCGCAGCGACGGGACAAATAACGGCCAGAAAGACAGAGCCGCATGCGACAGCGCTGCGTTGAGTACGCTTGCACTGGCTCGAAGAAGCCGCGCGGCACCAGGGTTGGCGGGTCGGCCCGCGGTGCCCACACGAATTCGGCGAGTTCCTCGGGTTCCCGACGATGGCCTCGCCAGAGACCACGTCGCAGGCGGCGTAGTCCATCGTGCGGCCGGTGGGCGAGGGGACCATTCGCCGAGAATCTTGGTGTCGGTGATGGCACCGGTCTCCTCCGCGGCCTTGCGGACGGCGACCTCAATCGGTGACTCTCCCTCCTCAGGGGTGCCGGCCGGGAACTGCTAGGATAAGGTGCCCTCGCTGCCGAGGCGGCAGAGCAGCAGCTTGCCGCCACGGACTATCACGGGTTGAGCAGCAGCACGGTCAACACACCCGCCTGGGTACGGGAGCGCAGGATCGGCAGCAACCGTGGCGGCTCACTACGCATACGCCGATGATATCTTCGGTCAACCCCTAGTTATGGGCTCGGCGACCAGCCCGGCGGCCCGCTCCAGTGTACAGTCCATGGCTGCCGGCCCAGCCTGGAGCATCGCGGCGGGTTGGACGGAGACTGACGGAGGTCGGTCTTAGAGTCCTCGTCGTGACGGTGGAGAGCATCGGCAGCGGCCCGGTCCAGAGCAAGGTCACCATCGATGCCCTCACCCGCGCGGCGGCGTTCCCACGCCTGCGGTACATGGGCTCGAAGTACAAGATCGTCCCGTATCTCGTACGGGCGTTCAACGACGTCGGGGGCACGACCGCACTGGACGCGTTCTCGGGCAGCGGCGTAGTGGCATACACGCTGAAGAGTCTCGGTTACTCGGTCACCGCCAACGACTTCCTCACGTTTCCGTCAGTCATCGCCCGCGCCACGGTGGCCAACCAGGCCACGACGCTATCCCCGGACGACATCGACATGATCTGCGGCCCTGCCGCCGATGACCGAGACTTCGTCCAGACCACTTTCGACGGCCTATACTTCACTCCCGATGATCGGCAGTTTCTCGACTCAGCGTGGTCTCACATCGACCGGCTGGCTGGACATCAGCAGGCACTCGCGATCTCGGCACTCGTCCTTGCGGCGGCCCGCAAGCAGCCACGGGGTGTGTTCACATTCACCGATTTGCGGTACGACGACGGCCGGCGGGACCTGCGGCTGCCGCTCCGGGAGCACTTCCGCGAGCGTGCTGCGGAGTACAACCGCGTCGTGTTCAACAGCGGGACGGCCTGCCAGGCCACCTCCTGCGACGTCTTCGAGCTGGACCCAGCCGGCTACGACGTCGTCTATCTCGATCCGCCGTACGCGCCGCCGCGCGATGACAACTGCTACATCAAGCGGTACCATTTCCTGGAAGGTCTCGCCGTCTACTGGCGCGGTGTCACAATCATGGAGAACACCAAGACCAAGAAGCTCATGAAGAGGTACACTCCGTTCTCCTACAAGCACACGATCACCGAGGCGCTGCGCGAGACCTTCACGCTGTTCAAGAACTCGACGATTATCCTGTCCTACTCTTCGAACGCAGTACCCAACGCTGCGATCATCGAAGGGCTGCTGCGCGAGGTGAAGGGCGAGGTTGAGATGCGCCTACTTGACCACCGCTACTCGTTCGGTACGCACCCCGCCGCCCTTCGCCGATCGGCGTCCGAGTACCTCTTCATTGGACGCTAAGCTTTATCGGGCACTGAGCACCATGGACATCCCGACTTTCGATGAGTACCTCGCGTCTCTCGGCTCTACTGCCGAACCTGTAGGTGAGTCAATCTTTCGTCCGCGGAGTGATCGCGGCAAGGGAGTACGCCGTGCCCGGCAAGTGCCCTGGCTGGCTGCTTGGTAGGGACAACAGGTGCCCACTTGCCGGGTTGGATCTTGGTGCCGTGGGGCAACTGGTCACCTGTGGCTGCCTCTTAGGAGCAACAGGTGCCCACTTGCGGGGGGGCACCGGGGGCCAGGGGGGCAGCGACGCGCCCGGGCCGCCACCAAGGGGGACCACGGCACCTCGGCCAACCCCCCCGCCCGTCATCCCGGCACCCACCAGCCACGCCGACCAGCGCAGCCACCACCCACCCGCTGCGGCGCGGGTGGCGGCGCGAGCACCAAGAACCTCACCGCCAACGCCGATGTCTACCGTGCGCCCCTCGACTGCCAGGCGCTCCACACCACGGCAGGCCGAAACAACAGGGCTCCCCGTACGCCGTACCCCCCGAGCCGGACCGGCCAGCGACCAACACCCGCACCGAAGTACCGCGTACCCCCAAGATCACACAACGGGCAGGGAGATCAACTTACCCACAGGTTCGGCAAGAGAGCCCGTCTCTCGGCCGGCAGCGCTGCCGGCTCGGTCTACGTTAGGGTTGTCGTCGGGCTGCCGATCGACTGCCAGTAGTGCGCAAGTTTTTCATCCAGCGCCCGGACGGCTTGGTTGCGTCGCCATTGGTCCAGGTCGGTACGCATTCGTACGACGCGCTGCTCCAAGCGTTGGGAACGGTACCCTTCGGCCATCGTCACGACGTCGCCGAGGATGCGGCTGGCCGACGCCGGGTCGGCTTGCTGGATATGTGCCTCGGCCTGGTCGGCAACGGTATGCAGGTAGTTGTGCAAATCGGTTGGCTCAATGAGGGACAACGCTGTTTCTGCGGCGGCGAGCGTCTCGTCTGGCCTGCCCAGCCGGAGCAGGCACTCACCCTTGATGCTCCAGTAGAACTGCTCGTTCAGCGTCCACGCCCACGACGGGGCCGGTGCACCCCCCTTACTGTTGTTGACACTCGCCCGCATGATCTCAAGCGCGGAACGGCAGCTATCGGCCTGACCATCGGCCGCATAGGCCCGAGCCGCAAAGTCCGCAGCGCAGCCACGCGCGCACCAGCTCCCGCTTTTGCTCGCCCAAGCTTGCGCGGCGATGACGTGGTCGATCGCAACTCTCGGCCGGCCTTGCCAGATAGCCAGATGAGCCATGCTGCACAGGGAGTAGGACGCCAGCTCGAGGTACTGGGCGTCGTCGGCAGCCGTACGCGCCTCCTCGTAGTAGTGCTGCGCGGCCCGGTAGTCCCCCAGGTTGAAAAGCTGCCAGCCGACGAGCTGACTCAGATCACCGTGCACCGCCAGCACACGCGGTCTCAGGTGTTCGGGGGCAGCGTCCACGAGGCGCGCCATTGCCTGCCGCTGGGCCAGCACGACCGGCAGCATGGTTTGTGGGCCGAGCGCGTTAGATTGATGCCGGAAGGTCAGCAGGGCGCTTTCGGCGTAGGACACGGTGGCCTCATCCAGCCGCCTCGGCTCCGCCAGCACCCCGGCGATGCGTTCCACCTCGTCGTGGTCGGCCAAATCGAGCAGTGGTGCCGCCGCAGCAAGGGTGAACGCCGCGCCCAGCTTCGACAGCGCGGCCCGGCGACTGAGGAGGGGGTTCAGCCATTGCGCCCAAACCATGATGACCTTCGCCAAGTCGTGGAAGTCGATCTCTTTGAGCCGGTACAGCAACGTGATCTCACTCCGCGCCGGCAGGTAGGGTGAACATTCACCCTCCGGCACACAACCGAACAGGTCGAGCAGCAGCCGCTGGGCGTCTGCTGGTGTCAGGGTACTGCCATCCGGCTCCCCCGGCCCGCCCGCACCGGCGCCGTAGTCGGGCAGGTCGCGCAGCACATCAGCGACATGACACTCATAAAGCTGCGCCAACCGGTCCAGGTTGGGCACCGACGGCGGGTGACCAGTCGGGCCGGGCCACAGCTCCCAGATCGAGAAGTTCTTAAAAGTCTTGGGGTCATCCGGCCAGCGCGCGTTCCAATGCCCGGCGGCCTCCGGCTGGCTCCAGCCGTGCGCCAACCGCAACGCCACCCGGGCGTTGATCCGGTAGCGGCGGCTGAACTCCTCCGCCACCTGCGCCCAGGTAGCACCCTCCGCCCGCAGCGCGGCCGAGATCTGTATCTGTTCCTGCTTGGTATTGCGGGGCTTGGCAACCATCACCGCTCCATGCCATCTCGGGTCGACGTACCAGGTGAGAGGGAAACGCCCGGCAGATTACCTGGCTTCTTGGCTCAGCAACAGACCATGATCTTGTGGTAGTTCAATAGGGAGGTTCGTGTCTGATAGTGCTGGCTGCACGGGGTAGGTCAACCAGTGGCAAATCACGGAGTCTCGTCGTCAACCGCAGCGACCGACACATCCCGCGGGGGAGTCACTATGCCGACCATTTATATATGCCCCGTACTTGCGGGATCCGTACTACCGCCGGATTGCACCGGTACGGGTCTCGCGGTGGGCGCCTCGGGCGCGGCGCAGGGTAACGGCGTGGTAGGAAGGCCACGCCGCTGCCGGGCCCGCCGTGCCCGAGGCCCGCTGGAATATGAAGGCCAGTCGTGTTCTGGCTAGCGGTGCTGGCCATAGCGGTGCTGGCCGTGGTCCTCGCGGTAGGCGTCGGGGTGGCCGCCTATACCGCCCACCTGCGCGACAACCCCACACCGCGGCACGCCGAGGCGGCGGTAGGCCGGCACCGTCCCGACGGCCGGCCGGCGGCGGGTTCGGTGGCCGGGCTGCGCCGCCGCGAGTACGCCGAGGACATGCTGATGTACCCGGACGGAAAGGCTGGTCGGCCGTGACCGGCTGAGCGGGCGTTGCGGAGGTTAGGGAGCTACCGAGCAATACCACTAAGTTACGAGTGGATCTTATCCACTTGCAAGGCGCTGACCTGCGAGTTTGACAAGATCTGGGCGAACGTGCTTCGGGCTAACTTAGTGGTATTGAGCTACCGAGGCAGCTCGAGGACGACGATCCCAAGTTCGGTGGCGACGACCAGCGTGTTCAGTCCGGACAACGCTAAGAAAAGAACGTTACCGCCGACCTCAGGGGCCACGATGGGCCGCCACATGTCGGCGCCGACGGTTGAGAATGTCCAGACCGCCACAAGATGCCCACTACCGATCGCAATACGAAGGGAGGTGTTATTTAGCATCGAGCCACGCCGGCCCTTCGTCGCCGTAACTGCCACTGAGACCACCGAGCCGGTGTGGCCAAGAAACGGCTCACCCACTGGGACACCGGTCGCCAGATCCCACACCCGCACCGAGGCATCATCGCTACCGGAGACCACCACCGGCCGACCCTCCACCTCCCCCACCGCCACCGAGAGCACCGAGCCGGTGTGGCCAAGAAACGGCTCACCCACTGGGACACCGGTCGCCAGATCCCACACCCGCACCGAGGCATCATCGCTACCGGAGACCACCACCGGCCGACCCTCCACCTCCCCCACCGCCACCGAGAGCACCGAGCCGGTGTGGCCAAGAAACGGCTCACCCACTGGGACACCGGTCGCCAGATCCCACACCCGCACCGAGGCATCATCGCTACCGGAGACCACCACCGGCCGACCCTCCACCTCCCCCACCGCCACCGAGAGCACCGAGCCGGTGTGGCCAAGAAACGGCCGACCGACCGGATCGCCAGTGATCAGATCCCACACCCGCACCGAGCGGTCGCTACTTCCGGAGACAACAACCGGACAGCCACCGACATCCCACACCGCCACCGAGCGCACCCAGTCAGTGTGACCAATGAACAGCTCGCCCAATGGAGCACCGGTAGCCAGATCCCACACCCGCACCGAGCGGTCGCTGCTTCCGGAGACAACAACCGAACGGCCGTCAGCCTCCCCCACCGCCACCGAGAGCACCGAGCCGGTGTAGCCAGTAAACGGCCCGCCGACCGGATCGCCAGTGACCAGATCCCACACCCGCACCGAGCGGTCGCTGCTTCCGGAGACAACAACCGAACGGCCGTCAGCCTCCCCCACCGCCACCGAGAGCACCGAGCCGGTGTAGCCAGTAAACGGCCCGCCGACCGGATCGCCAGTGACCAGATCCCACACCCGCACCGAGCGGTCGCTGCTTCCGGAGACAACAACCGAACGGCCGTCAGCCTCCCCCACCGCCACCGAGAGCACCGAGCCGGTGTGGCCAAGAAACGGCTCACCCACTGGGACACCGGTCGCCAGATCCCACACCCGCACCGAGCGGTCGCTGCTTCCGGAGACAACAACCGAAC
>OBLV0100000103.1_pt1 | contig 28964 bp, 32 predicted proteins | sample 1520071 | NCBI WGS metagenome assembly OBLV01 (sample SAMEA3888446, study PRJEB22518) | metagenome | reverse complement strand
TCGGTGCCCATGTCGACGTTCGATTGCTCGAGCTCGCCGCTGATCGTCTGGCCGTATCCGGCGGTGCCGGGCTGGCCGGTGGTCTCGGCGCCCGACGCGGCGGTGGCGCTCCAGAGCGACCCGCCGTCACGCTGAAGCCCGGCCTGGTTGGGGAACGTCGACAGCGAGATGTAGCCCGCGGTCACGGTGGCGCCGGCCGGCGTCTGGTAGTTGACGCTGCCGTCCGCTCCGATCGTCACGTTCGTCGAGCCCGGCGGGACCACGATCGCGTTGTTGGGACCTCCCGCCGTATTGGCCGAGTAAGTGCCGGTGGTGGCGTTCTGCGTCGCGCCGTAGCCGAGCACGAACTGCCCGGTTTGCGTGCACAGGTAACCGCTCGCGTTGAACGTGAGATCACCGGCGCGGGTGTACTGCGTGGCGTCGAACGTCGGCGGGGTCGTGCTGACGTTGCCGTTGGCCACGCGCAACCAGCCATTCCCCTGGATCGCGACGTCGGTCGCGTTGCCGGTCGACTCGACGCCGCCGGCAGTCATCACGTTGTCGATCGAGCCGACCTGCGTGCCGAGGCCGACCTGCAGCGGGTTCGTGCCGGCGCTGAAGCCGTTGGCCGCGGTGCCGGGCTGGATCAACTGCGACAGCTCATCGCTGAACTGAGCGCTCTGAGCCTTGTAGCCGGTCGTATCGACGTTGGCCAGATTGTTGGCCGTCACGTCGAGCATCGTCTGGTGTGCGTCGAGGCCGCTGATCGCGGCATACATTCCTGACATCATCGGAACATCCCTGCCTTTCGCGGCCTCCTCGAAGAGGTCCAGCCACTGTTGATTGTCACCGTGTCACTCACGCGATCACGGCACTGTCGATGTTGGTGAACACTTGCTGACGCATGTGCTCGGATCCCACCGCCGTGATGACGGTGTTGTTCTTGACCGACACCACATAGGCGGTGCCGTCGACGAAGACCACGGAATCCCGCGAGCCCTTTCCCGCCGCGCGCTGTACTCCGTCGGTGAGCCGCCCGAGGGTCGGCTGGTCAAGTGTGATCCCGCGCTGCTGGAGGCGCTCGAGCGCGTGCCGCGTGAAGTGCGGCGCGCTCGTCTGCGCAGAGAGCAGCTCCGCAAACGACGGCCCGGCTGCCGCCTGCGCGTCCGCGGTCCGCGACGCCGGCGTGGCCGGCGTCTGGACCGGAGCCGTAGGGCCCGGCGCAACGAGCGCGGGGTTGGGAAGGACTGAGCTCACGAGACCTCGGTGACGCCGGAGGGAGCGATCCCGGACGTCCCGTTGATGGTCAGGGTCGGGCCCGAGGAAGTGATGTCGACGCTCTGCACCGTTCCGCTGTCGGTGGCGCCGGTGGTCGGGTCGGTGTAGTTGACGTTGTGACCCAGCAGCGCGACCGCCGACGCCGTGCCCTGACCGGACGCGATCGTCGCGGTCGACTCGGCGGTGTCGGTCTCCTGCTCGACCTGCGTGAACTGCGCGAGCTCGGTGACGAACGACATCGGGTCGCTCGAGTTCGGGTTCATCGGGTTCTGGTTCTGGAGCTCGGTCATCAGCATCTGCAGGAACTGGTTCTGCGTGATCGGCAGGCTGCTCGCATTCGCAGAGTTCGTCGCCGTCGTGTTGGTCGTGGCCGTGGTGTTGGTGGTGCCGGTGGCCGGAACGCTGGTGGTGGGGAGGCTCATCTATCGGGTCCTTATCTCGTCAAGTGGGTTTGCGGTTCAGGCCAGGACGTTCACGAGGGCGCTGCCCGCCGGCAAAGAGGTCGCCGGCGCGGCCGCGCCGGCGTCGCCGGCGATGTCGGCGTCGTCGCCGCTCGCCGTGGACGTCGATCGCGAGCTCTGGCCCGGATCCTGTCCCTGGGCTTGGGCGGAGTCGCCGCGCGTGCCGATGTCGAGGCTCAGCAGGTTCACTCCCGCGGACTGGAGCGCCCGGCGGAGGTCGTCGCCACCCTGGGACAGCGTGTCGGCGGTGGCGGCATGGTCGGCGAGCACATGGGCGGTCACGCCGTCGGCGGTGTGCTGAAGCTGGATCCTGATCGTGCCGAGCGACGGCGGCGAAAGCTCGATCTGCGCGGTCGTCGCGCCCTGGCGCGCGCCCATGGCGACGGTGGCGCGCACGGTCTCGATCGCGTCCGTGAGCGTGACGCCGTAGCGGGTCGGTAGAGCGGTCGCGTTGGTCCCCGGGGCGGCCGGGGTGGGCTGGATCGGTGCCGTGACCGGCGCGACGGTGATGCTCGGGTTGGCCTGGGCGGCGGTCGGGGTTGCCGGCGCGGGGTCGGTGGCCGTGGAATTCTGGTGGAGCGACGCCGCGGTCTGCGGCTGCGCGGGCGCGCCGCCGGTGGCCGGCTGATCGGTGGCGTCGCCCTGGTTGGCATTCTGGCCCGACGCCTGCGCGGTTGAGGCGCTCGTCGCGGTGGCGCTCGCGGCCGGCTGCTGCGTGGCGGCCGGCGCGGGCTTGTCGGCGGGCGTCGGCTGTGCTGCCGCGGGCGTCGGCGTCGGCGTCGGCGTCGGTGTCGGCGTTGCGGGGCTTGACGTCGCGGTCGAGGTCGAGGTGGGTGCTGCCGCCGTCGGCGCCTGCGCTTGCGCTTGCGCCTGCGGGGCGGTCGCGGTCGCGGTCGCGGTCGTGGCAGGCGTGGCCGTCGTGGTCGTGTCCGTCGCCGGCGTCGCGGAGTCCGCCGGCGCGGCCTGGCTCGCGGGCGGTGCCGCGATCGTCGGGGCCGTCGGGGCCGATGTCGGGGTGGCGGGAGTTTCGGGTGACGTGGCCGGCGCGGCAGTCGAGGGGTTCGCGGCCGCAGAGGTGGTGCTCGACGCGGCGGCCGGCGTCGTTGCGGCTGCCGAAGTTGGGGCCGTCGTCGAGGTCGAGGTCGGCGTCGCGGTTGTGGCCGCCGGCGAACCGGCCGCCGTCAGCTGATCGACCGAGGTCTCGACGGCGGAAGCGGTCTGGTTGGCCGCGTCGACCTGCGCCGGTGTCGCGGTGCCGGCGACGGTCTGAGTGGTCGCATCGGGCGAAATGATGGTGGTCGTCGCGCCGGCGCTCGCCGGCGTGTCAGCGCCTGCGGTGCTTGCGGCGGACGCCTTGTGGGCGTGCCGGCCACGGCCGGTGTGCGCGCCGGATCCTCCGGCGCTCCCTTTCTGGCCTTCCGCAACGGCGGTCCGGGCCACGTGGTTGTCTAGGACGCTGGTGAAGGGCGGTCCGGATGCCTGGTCCGGTGGCCCCGCGCTCGGCGCCTGCGAGTCGGTACTCGCGGGCGGCGGCGCCGCGCTGACAGGAGCGGTCATGCCGCTCTCCTCCGGAAGCCGTTGATCGCGATCTCGTCTAGGACCAGCCCCTCTTGCCGGGCGGCCTCGCGCTCGTGGTCGGCGCGGCGATGCTCCTTCAGGCGCTCCAGGGCCTGGCGCTCGCGGGCCGCCTGAGTCAGCGCCTCGCGTCGTTGGGCGAGTTCCAGCTCGTGGCGTTGGAGGTCCTGCCGGGTGGCCTGGTGGGCACGCTCGGCGCGCTCCAGATAGGCCTGACGCGCGAGCATCTCGGTCGCGCTGCTCATCACGCGGGTGGCGTCCACCTGAGCCGCGCGCGCGCCGGCGAGCCGGGCGGCCGCGGCCTGGACCTCGTCCTCGCAGCGACGGTGGCGCATCATGGCGCCGGCAAGCTCCTGCTTGGCCGCGTCTTCGCGACGCTCGCGCAGGGCGCGAACCCGCTCGAGGCGGAATCGGAACGAGGATCCGTTCATGGCCCTTTACTCGGCCGCTCCTCCCGGCTCCTAAGCGCGGATGGACGCTTGTCCGAGTGGCGCTTGGGATGAAACGGTGAATAGTTCACCGTTACTTCCCAGGCCCGCTCTGGGGGGCCGGACGGTCGCGCTAGGCCCGGAGCTGGAGGCTCGGGATCGCCGGCGCGCCCGGCTGGACGCCGCCGGCGGGCACCTGCCGTCCGGGCATCACCTGCGCCGGCGCCGGCGGCCCGTCGAGCACCTCGCCGGCGACCGGCAGCCGGCGCGCGAGCTCGCCCGCGAGGCCCAGCAGCTGGGCGTCGGCCTCGTCGACGATGCTCGGCTCGTCCACCCGCTGCTTGAGGAACGCGTCGATCGCGGGGCGAAGCCCGATCGCGGCGTCGAGGATCGGGTCGGTGCCGGGCTGGTAGGCGCCGATCGAAATCAGGTCCTCCTTCTCCCGATACGCCGCCAGTGCGGTCCGCAGTCGCGTACCCGCTTCGCGGACCTCCGGGGTGACGATCTCGCCGATCAGGCGGGACACGCTCTGGAGCACGTCGATCGCCGGGTAGTGGCCCGCGTGCGCCAATGACCGGGTCAGGACCACGTGCCCGTCCAAGATCGAACGAACGGCGTCGGCGATCGGCTCGTTCATGTCGTCCCCGTCGACGAGCACCGTGTACAGGCCGGTGATCGATCCGCGATCGCTGGTTCCCGCACGTTCCAAAAGCCGGGGCAGCAGCGCGAACACCGAAGGCGTGTACCCGCGCGTGGCGGGCGGCTCGCCGATCGCCAGCCCGACCTCACGCTGGGCCATCGCAAACCGGGTGACCGAGTCCATCATCAGCATCACGTCGCACCCGGCATCCCGGAAGTGCTCGGCGATCGCAGTGGCGGTGAACGCGGCGCGGATCCGCACCAGCGCGGGCTGATCCGACGTGGCCACGACCACGACCGAATGCGACAGCGCGTCGCCGAGGTCGCGCTCGATGAACTCGCGGACCTCGCGGCCTCGCTCTCCCACGAGCGCGATCACGTTGACCTGTGCCGAAGTGGACCGCGCGATCATGCCCATCAGAGACGACTTGCCGACGCCCGAGCCCGCGAAGATGCCGAGGCGCTGTCCCCGGCCGCATGGGACCAGGGTGTCGAGCGCGCGGACGCCGAGGCTCACGCGGTCGGTGATCCGTGGCCGCGTCAAAGGATCAGGCGGCGCGCCGTTCGTGTCCCGCCACGAGATGCCCGCGGGCGGATCGAATCCGTCGAGCGGAACACCCAGGCCGTCGATCACTCGCCCGAGCAGCGGCTCGCCGACCGCCACGCGGAACGGGCGTCCGGTCGGATGCACGCTCGTGCCGGGGCCGATCCCGTGAAGCTCGCCGAGCGGCATCAGCAGCGTGCGCCCGCCGCGGAAGCCGACGACCTCCGTCGCTACCTGCGGCCGGTCGCGCCCTTCGCCGACCATGCACACCTCGCCGATCTCGACCTGCACCCCGGTGGCTTCGATGATCAGTCCGATCAGGTCGCTGACGCGGCCGACGCGGCGGGACAAGTCGGCGCCGTGGAGCGCTCGGGCCGCGCGCGCGAACCCGCCCGGGTAGGTCAGCGTCTCAGTCATCGGAGTCGGATGAGGCTTCGCCGTCGAGCTCCGACGGCGGGCGCGCCATCGCGGCCGCGACGATCTCGCGCGCGCGGGCGAGCTGCGCGTCGATGCCCGAGTCGATCTCGCCGGAGTCCGTCCGCGCGATCGCGCCGCCGCGGCCGATGCGCCGGTCGGACTGGACGCCGAGGTGTTCGATCCCGCCGAGCTCGGACTGCAGCTGATCCACGCATTCGCCGACCAGCTCCAAATCGTCTGGATTGACGACGAGCGTCACGTGCCGGCGGTCGGTGAGATGGCGCAGCGCGTTTCGTGCCACGTCGAGCACGCGCTCGGGCTCGACCGCGATCACGCCGGCCAGGATCTGCTCGGCCAGCAGCAGCCCCATCTCGACCGCGTCCTGCTCGAGCTCGGCGATCATCTGGGTCTTGAGCTGCTCGACGGCTTCGAGCGACGCCGCGAGCGCGGCGACGGCGGGAGCGGCGTCGGTGCGCGCGGCGGCCATCCCCGCGGCGCGACCCTCGGCCTCGCCGGCGGCCCACGCCTGCGCGCGAATCTGCTCGGCTTCCGCGCGGACCGCCGACAGCACGTCGGCGATGCCGTTGGAAGTCCCAGCCGGGGGGGCGTCCAGCTGTCTGAACGCGTAGGTCCCAACCCCGGACTCAGACAACGGCGTCTTCCTCGCCACGCGAGAGCACCAGCGCGCCGGCCTCCTCGAGCTTGCGCACGATCGCGACGATCCGGCCCTGGGCCTCCTCGACGACGCGCTTGCGCTGCGGCGGCTGGTAGGCCATCTCCTCGACCAGCATCGTCGCGCCGCGCTCCGACATGTTGGACAGGATTCGCTCCTTGACGTCGTCGTTGACGCCGCGCAGCGCCAGCGCGAGGTCCTTCTGGTCGGCCTCGCGGAGCACGAGCTGGATCGAGCGGTCGTCGAGCTTGACGATGTCCTCGAACACGAACAGCAGGCGCCGGACTTCGGCGGCCAGCTCCTCATCGGCCTCGGTGAGCGAGTCGAGCACGTTGCGCTCGGTCGAGCGGTCGGTGTGGTTGAGGATCTCGGCGAGCGACTTGATCCCGCCGGCGGCGCGAACGTACTCCTGCTGCACGACGCTATCGAGCTTCTTCTTCATCACGCTCTCGACCTGCTTGACCACGTCCGGGGTGGTCTCGCCCATGCGGGCGATACGGACCGCGATCTCCGCCTGCTCGACCGTGGGCAGATTCGCCAGAACCTGAGAGGCGAGCGTGGTGTGCAAGTTGGCGACGACCAGCGCCACCGTCTGCGGCGACTCGTTGCGCAGGAACGTCACGAGCTGCTCGGCCGGCGTGCGGCGGAGGAACTCGAACGGCCGCATCTCGATCACGCTCGAGAGCCGCCCGATGATCTCGAGCGCCCGCTCCGGACCGAGCGCCCGCTCGAGTACCTCTCGGGCGTAGTCGACGCCGCCTGACAGCAGCGAGTCGTACGCCTCGACGGTGGCCGCGATCTCTTCGAACACGGCTTCCGTGGTTCGAGGGTCGACCCGGTGCAGACCGGCCATCTCCAGCGAGAGCGACTCGATCTCCTCGTCGCGCAGGTGCTTGAACACCTCCGCGGCGCGCTCGGGACCTAGCGCCACAAGGAGCACGGCCGCCTTCCGACGGCCCTTCATCTCGAGCTTGCGCCGCGCCGGCGCGGCCGCAGTGGCGGCGGCGGTTGGATCTTTCGCAGGTGCCTTTTCGAGTTCGGCGGCCATCGGCGTCAGCGGGCTAGTCCTCGCTCATCCAGGCTCGCACCTGCTGGGCCACGCGATCGGGGTCGCGCTCGACCAGCTCCTCGACCTGGCGCTTGGGTACGTTGACCGGAGCCCGCAGGCGCTTGATCTCGGTCTGCGGCTCGTCGCCGGAGACAAGCGCTGCGAGCGGACGAGGCGTCTCGAGCTCGCGCAGCCACGTCGGCTGGCCGGTGAAGGTCTCCTTCTCGCGCCGGCGGATGCTGCGGCGCATGAAGAACAGGAACAACAGCGCCCCGAAGCCGATCAGCGCGTACTTGGCGTAGCCGATCATCTTCGTTGTCGAGGCCGGGGCGGGCGTCGCGGCGGGCTTGGCGAACGCGATCTGCTGGACCGACAGGCTGTCGCCGCGCTTGGGGTTGAGTCCGACCGCGCCGGCGACCGCGCTCTTGATCGCCGGGATCGACGACGCCGGCACCGACTTGTCGACGAGCACCGACACGGTCTGGTTGTTGACCGCTCCGGGAGCGATCACCGAGTGGGTGACGGTCTTGTCGACGCCGTAGCTCGTATTCGCGGTCTTGTTGGAGTAGTTGGAGTTGCTGCTGCCGGTGGTAGCGGCGCTCGTCGGGATCGTGCCCGTGACGCCCGAGGCGCTGGGGCTGCCGCCCTTGAGCGTCTCGGTCTGGGTCTGCTGCGTCAGCGGGACGCCCTTCTTGCCGTATGTGAGCGTGTCCGAAGTCGCCTGGTTGGCGTTCACGTTCCCGTTGACCACGACCTGCGCCTTGCCTGGGCCGAGCGTCTGCGCGAGCAGGGCCGTGGCCGCCGCGGCAGTGGTGGCGTCGTACTGCTGGTCGGCGGCCTGCTGCGAGGTCGGGGCGCCGCCGGCGGCGGTCGAGCCCGACGCCGGCCACAGCAATGCGCCGGTGGAGTCGGTGATCGTGACCTTCTGGTCCGACAGGCCCTGGACGCTCGAGGCGACGAGCTCGGCGATGCCCTTGACTGCGTTCTGGTCGACGTTGCCCGAGTCCGCGAGGAGCACCGAGGCGCTCGAGGTCTGGCTGTTGTCCGAGAACAGCTGGTCCTGCTGGTTGGGGAGCACGAGGTTCACGGTGGCGGAGTCGATGCCCTGGATCTGCTCGATCGTCTGGTCGAGCTGGCCCTCGAGCGCGCGCTGGTAGGTGACCTGCTGCTGGAAGTTCGAGGCGCCGAGCTGGGAGCTGTTGAGCAGCTCGAACCCCGGCTGCTGGCTGCCAACGCCGAGCAGGCCGGCCGAAGCCAGCGCGATCCGCGCCTGGCTCGTCTGGCTCGAGTTGACGGCGAGCGCCGTGCCGCCGTTCTGGATCTGGTAGCCGATGCCCTTCGCGGACAGCGTGCTCTCGATTTTGCTGGTCTGCGCCGGATCGAGGCCGGTGAGCAGCGTCGAGTAGCTCGGCGCCGAGGCGAAGTGCATGATCACGACGAGGAACACGATCGCCGCGGCGGCCGAGCCACCGATCATGGCCCAGCCCTTGGGCGTCAGCTTGGTGATGAATTGACGGATGTCCATTTACGCAGTGGCGGGGGTGTGGCGTGGAGGGGTCCGGAAGGTGGCGGGGGATGTCCCGCGACTACATCTGGGTCTGGAACAGCGTGTTGACGCCGTCCACGAGCTTGGTGCGGATCTGGGAGGCGAGGTCCATCGCCATCGACGCGTTCTCGACCGATTCGATCGCCTGGGTCGGGTCGGTGAGTTGCCCGGTGGCGAGCTGCTGCGACGCGGTCGTCGCGCTCGCCTGGCTCGCCTCGAGTGAGTTGATCGCCCCCGTCAGCGCGCTGCCGAAGCTGCCGTCGCCGCTCCCGGTCGCGGTCGTACCGCCCGTCGTGGCGCCCTGACCGACCGAGCCGACCGAGCCCACGCTCCATTCACTCGGCCCCAGCGGCCCAACTGCTCCTGAGATCGCCGGAATCATTTCAGGAGATCCAGGGTCTTCTCGTACATCTGCTTGGCGGTGCTCATCGCGGTCACGTCGGATTCGTAGGACCGCGACTCGTCGATCATGTCGACCATCTCATTGACCGGATTGACGTTCGGCATCTTCACGTAACCCTGGGTGTTGGCCGACGGGTTACCGGGGTCATAGACCTCCTGGTCGGGCGTGGGATCGTTGACGATCCCCGCGACCTGGACGCCGCCGGCGGCGCTGCCGTTGATCGGCGTGGTGCCGGCAGGGGTGCCCATCGCGCCCGACAGGGCCGCGCTGAAGCCGCCGCCGATCTGCTGGAGGACGACTTCCTGGCGCTGGTAGGGCTGTCCGTTCGCGCCCTGGGTGGTGTCGGCGTTGGCAAGGTTCTCGGACGTCACGTCCATTCGGGTTCGCTCCGCGGTAAGCCCGCTGGCGGCGATGCTGATCGCGTCGAAGAAGCTCATCAGGACTGTCCGATCCCCATCGCGCTCTCGAGGATCGACTCGCGCTGAGCGGCGACCTGGGTGAGCGTCTCGTACAGCAGGCCGTTCTGCGAGAGCATCGCCTCCTGCTGCTCGGGGCTGACCCCATTGCCGTCGGGACCGACGGACTGCGAGACGGAGTAAGGCTGGAAGGTCACTGAGGTGGGCGACTGGCCGGACTCAACGGCCTGCGCGAGCGTGCTCTGGAAGTTCACGTCCTCGGGCTGGTAGCCCGGCGTGTCGACGTTCGCGAGGTTGTTCGTCAGCAGCGTCTGCCGGAGCATCGACCCGCTCATCGCGGACTCGAGGGCTTGCTGAGTGGTGTCAAGGAGGGACATGAAGGGTCCAGTGAAAGACGCGCCCTCCTTGGGCTCGGTTACGACTCGATCCATCGAGTCCTTCCATGAATCGGCCTGGGAACGCGATCCTTTAGCGGGTCTCGGCGGGTATTTGGAGGCCTCGGTTAACGCATCGCGCCGGGTGCGGACCCATGGGTTCGCACCCGGCGCGGGATGCCTGGATCGGAAGGCCGATTAGGCGAGGGTGAACTGCCCGACGAGCCGCTCGAGCTCCTCGGCGGTGCGAGCGAGCTCGGTCGCGGACGCGGCGATCTCCTGGGTCGAGGCGCTCGTCTGCTCCGTCGAGGCGCTTACCTGCTCGGACGACGCGCTCGACTGCTCGGCGACCGCGGCCACGGACGTCATGCTGTCCTGCACGCGGCTGCCGGCGCTGGCGATCTCCTGGATCGACCCGGCGATCTGCTCGACGCGGTTGCCGACGTCCTGGACGGCGCCGGCGATGCGCGCGAATGCCTCGCGGGCCTGCTCGACGGTGGCGGCGCTGTCCTCGGTCTGCTTGGCGCCGTCCTCGACGACCTCGACCACGTGGCGCGTCTCGTGCTGGATCTCCTGGATCAGGGTGGCGATCGACGACGCGGCGGTCTGGGACTCCTCGGCCAGCTTGCGGACCTCCTCGGCGACGACCGCGAAGCCTCGGCCCTGCTCGCCGACGCGGGCGGCCTCGATCGCCGCGTTGAGCGCGAGCAGGTTGGTCTGCTCCGCGATCCCGGTGATCGTGTCGACGATCTCGCCGATCTGCCCGCTCTTGGCGTCGAGCGAGCGGATCGCGCTGCTCGCCTCGGCGCTGGAATCACGAACCGCCTGCATGGCCTCGGTCGCTTGCGAGACGGCCTGCGCGCCGTGCTCGGCGAGGACGCGGGCGTCGGCCGCCGCCTGGGCGGTCTGCTGCGCCCCGTCGGCCGACGCGTGCGATGCCATCGCCACCTCGTCCGTGAGGATCTTCGCCTCGGCGATCGAGCGCACCTGATCCTCGGCGCCGGCCGCCACCGAGCTGACCGCTTGCGCGATCTCGCCGACGGCGCGCCCGGCCTCGTCCGAGGTGTTCGCCATCTGCTGGGAGGACAGCGACAGCTGCTCGGACGTGCTCGAGATCTCGCGCAGCATCCCGGCCACCTTGGCGCGGGTGGTGTTGTAGGCGGTGACGCTCGACTGGGTCTTGTCGACCATTGCATTGAAAGTGCGGGTCAGCTCCCCGATCTCATCCTCACGGTTGGTCGGGATCTCCTCGATCTGGGGGCGCAGCTCGCGAGTGAGGTCTCCGTGCGAGATCGCCTCAAGCCCGGTCTCGAGCTCGGCGAGGGCGTCGGCGTCGAGGCTCCTGATTCCGTCGAGCAGAAGCTGGATCCGGCGGCTCATGTCTCGGGAGAAGCTGACGCTGATCGCGGCGGCGATCAGCAGCGCGATCAACGCGATCACGATCATCATCGTCTTCGAGCTGCTTGCCTTCGAGTTCGCGGCGCCGGTGTTTGCGTTCGAGATCTGCGCGCTGACGTTCTGCACCGAGGTCGTGAGGTTGTCGGCGGCATCGTTGGCCGCGCCTTCGACGAGCTGTGTCGCCTTCGCCGTTTGATGCGTGCGCGAGAGCGAGACCACCTGGGTGTCGAGCGCGACCCACTTCGCGAGCGCGTCGTTCAGCCTGTTCACAGCGGCCTTGGCCTTCGGTGTCGTCGCGTATCCGTTGAGCGTCTGCACCGTCTGCCGGAAGGTCTGAACGTCGCCGAGGTGATCCTGGATGTCACGCGCGTCGAGGACCGAGTCGGCCTCTGAGGCGACCATGTCGCGAGCTTGGCCGGTCGCCTGCTCGAGCACCGGCAGCTGCTTGGCGCCGGACTGGACCTTCGAGTCGACCGAGCCGATGCTCGTCCACCCGAGCACCAGCGCGATCAAGAGCACGAGCGAGACCGCAGCGAAGGCGAGGATCATCTGCCGACGAACGGATGAGATCAAAAATGACACAGCGAAGGTCCTTTCAGGGGCGAACGCTCTGGTTGATCGACCGAGGCCTTGGAAAGCTTGAGCCGAACACCGCGCGGCTGGGCGGGAGCGAATTCGCGCGTGACAGCTCTACGCGGCCTGGGCCGATAAGCCCGCCGGCGCGGGGTTCCAGCCGGCGATTTGAATGCTGGGATCGGCGGTCAGGGAGATGTCGGCGGGAGCCTCCGGCCCGCTGATCACGCGGACCACGGGGCGGTCGAGCGTGAGCTCGGAAACGCTCACCACGACCGCCCGACGGCCGTCGGTGAGCTCGACCTCGACGCCGGGCGGAAACGGTGCGACGCGACGCGAGAACACGTCGATGATCGTCGGGTCGAACTGCGTCCCGGCGCCCGCCAGGATCGCCTGCACGCCCATGTGGGCCGGCTTGGCCGGCGCGAACACGCGCTCGGACGTGATCGCGTCGTACACGTCGGCGACCGCGGCGATCCGGGCCATCTCGTGAACCTCGGTGGAGCTCTTGCCCTCGGGGTAGCCGGTTCCGTCCCAGCGCTCGTGGTGGCGCAGCACGCAGGCCTGGACCAACGGGCACCAGGCGCCGGTGTCGCGGACGAGCTTGACGCCGGCCTTCGGGTGGGTCTTGACGATCTCCCACTCCTCCTCGGACAGCTTGCCCGGCTTGTTCAGGATCGCGTCCGGGATCGCGAGCTTGCCGATGTCGGACAGGATCAGCCCCATCCCGAGCCGGAACAGGCGCTCCTCGTGGCGGTCGTCCTGGCGCTCGCCCTTGTAGTCGAGCCACCCGTGCTCGATGATCAGGCGCCGGCCGATCAGGAGACCGAGCGCGGTCACGTCGATCGGGTGCTGAAGGTTGTAGGCGTCGGCGGCGCACAGGTCGGCGAGCGCGACGACCTTCCCGTCGAGCTCCTCGATCTCCAGCAGAATCTGGTCGACGACATCCGACAGCTCATCGGTGGCCTCCGGCTCGAGCGTCCGGCCGGAGGCGACGCAACGCCTGGCCTCGTCATACACCGCGGCGATCGCGCGCGTGGCCTGCCCGCGCGTCTGGCCGCTGATGACCGGCTGGGAGTCGATGCCATCGCTGTACTGATCGTCGACGTAGACACCCAGGATGCCCGCCCGGTGGAGGTGCTCGATGTAGCGAGCGTTTAGCTTCGCGCCCGCGCGGAGCAAGGGAGCGGCGTCGCGTCCGGAGAGGATGTCGCGGGCGAGCGTCGTGTCTTCTTGAAGGTCGGATGTGGCCACGAGCCTCATGGCCCGCAAATCGGCAGGATCACCCGAATCTTTAACGCAGCTGCGTGATCTGTGTAGGACTGGTGACTAGGCGGTCGCTTCGACGTGCCGGCGCTCCGCGCGCGGCGGCGAGTAGCCGCGGGCCGTACGGCTCACGCGCTCGACGTTTGCGAACTCGAGCAGCAATGCTTCGCGCCGGCGCAAGATCTCGATCTCCACGCGCTTATTCATCAGCGCCGCTCGCTGCAGGGCGGGGCGCGCGGTGGCGGGGGGGGTCTCCGGAAGGCTCGCGATCAGCGCGTCGCGCTCGGACTTCAGCTCCGCCAGCGCGTCGTAGTCGCCGTCCCCGACGAGCTCGAGCTCGCGCTCGGTCATCCGAGCGAGCACCTCGTACGGTGCTGTCTCGGCGGAGCTCATTGGCCGGCGATGGTCGCCCACGCCTCGCGAAGCTCGCCGAGCAGATTGCCTACCTGGTCGAGCTTGTTCGCGTCGCGGTCGAAGCGCGCCTGCTGGAGGTAGCGCAGGCAGAACAGGTAGATCGACTCGAGCCGCTGGGAGATCTCGCCCTGGTCCATATCGAGCGCGTCGAGCAGGTGGCGGATGATGTCCTCGGCGCGGCGGAGCTTGCGATGCGAAAGCTCGATCTGCCCGTCGCGCATCGCCACCCCGGCCTGGAACAGAAACCTGCGGGCGCCGTCGTAGAGCATCACGACGAGCACCTCCGGCGCAGCGCTCAGCACGGCGCTTTCGCGGTAGGCGGCGGGCGTTGGCGTTGCAATCGGCGGCGTCATCGTGAGGGAGTCTCCTGGGGCGGGTGGAACTGCGAGTCCGTTCTACGCCAGGTGCTCGGCAGCGGTTGCGCGCTCTTGAGCGGGTCTGGCCGCTCGTCCGAGAGCCGCTTATGCCTAGGGCAGAGCGTTGATCTGGCTGGTCAGCCAGCTGCTCGTTGACTGGCTGGACGAGAGTGCGGCCTCCATCTGCGCGAACTCATTGACCAGCTGCTGCTGCTTCTGGGTGTTGGCGGCGTTCAGGTTCGAGATCTGGTCGGCCAGGTAGCTGATCTGGCTGTCGTCTCCCTGGATCCGCGTCGAGATCGTCCCACCGGGTGCGGCCTCGTTGTCGACCATGAACGAGAAGTGGATCGACCAGCTCTGGAGCATCGACTTGACCGCGCTGCCGTTGCTCGTGAGTGCCTGGGTCAGCGCATTGACGTCGAGCGTCAGCTGCCCGCTGATCGAGTTCTGGGACGGAGCCGAGCTGCCCGATGCAGCGCCGGTGCTCACGCCGATGTCGAGCATGCTGGTGACGCTTCCGGTCAGGCCGCCGAGGGTCGCGTCCATCTGCTCGCGCATGTTCGAGAGGAGCTGCTGGAGGTCCTGGTCGCCGAACAGGGTGCCCTGCGTGGGGTCGGAGCTGGACGGCGTCTGTGCCAGCTGGGTCTGGATCTGGGTGACCGCCGAGTTGTAATCGGTCACGAACTGCTGGATGGCGGTCTGGATGTTTTGCGTGCTCGGCGCAGGCGCGCCCACGGTCACCGTCACGGGCGTGGACCCGGTGATGCCGTTGAGGCTCAGCGTCACGCCCGGGATCGTCTGCGTGGCGCCCTGGCCCTGGGTCGGCGGGGTGGTGCCGCCGAGCGACGCGCCGCTGATCGTGTTCGAAGACGCGTACTGGGGCGGCCCGTTGTTGATCGTGTACGCGGCGTCGGTCCCCGGCACGTCGTTGCCGGTGTCGGTGAGCGCGCTGGACGTATCGGAGACCTGGATGTAGTTGCCGGCGGGCACGCCGGTCTGGCGGTCGGACAGGACGACGGTTGCCGGGCCGCCGTTCGACGACTCCTGGGTGACGGTCGCCCACACACTCAAGTTGGAGTTGGAGTTGATCGCGTTGACCAGGTCGTCGGCTGAGGCGCCGGCGGCGAGCGAGACCTGCTGGCCGTCGATCGTGACCGTGTCCGCCGATGTCGGGCTCGTGTACGAGAAGGTCTTCTGGGAAGCGCTCGCCAGCGCGGTCACCGAGATCTGGTAGCCGCCGACGACCGCGCCGTTGTTGGAGGTCGCGGTGGCACCGATGAGGGTGGGATTGGTCGAGTTGATCGTCTGGGTGTTCGCGAACAGCGAGGGGTTCCCGAGCGCCTGGGCGTCGGTGGCCACCTTGCTCAGCGCGGCCTGGATGCTCGTGAGCTGCGTGTTCATCGCGGTCAGGCCGGTCTGCTGGTTGGTGAGGTTCGTCACCTGCTGCTGTTGAGAGGCCATCAGCGCGTTGACGATCGCGTTCGTGTCCAGGCCGGAGGCCAGGCCGGTGACCTGGAGCGCCGAGCCGGACCCGAGCGACGTGAGCTGGTCGCCGGTCGCGTACTGATTCGAGCTGGTGGCTGAGCCGACGGATTGCGTTGACATGTCCTGTGAACCTCTCTGATGCTGTTGCTTGTCTGTGGCGCTGTGGCTGGGCCTTCTAGCTCAGGGGGAGCGAGCTGCCCGAGGCGACGTCGAGCACGGTGCTCGCCGGGACCGTGAACAGCAGGTTCCCGTGGACGTCGTGGACCTCGACGGACAGCTTGCCGGTTGCCTCGTTGACCTTGAAGCGCAGCTCGCTGCCGGCCGCCTGCAGGTTGTGGTACGCCTGATTGGCGACGCCGATCGCGTCATGCACCTCGTCGGGCGGGCTGGCCGGGATCGTGTCGACCGCCACCGCGTCCGCGGAATCCACGGACGATGACGGCACGGCAGTCTGGCGCTGGCTCTTGCCCGCGGCCGACGCGGCGGGCGTCCCGCCCACCGAACCGATGTCGAAGCTCATTGCATTCCTCCTTGGATGCGTCGGTTCCTACCTGTAGCGCGGGAATCCGTCCCGCTCAGGTGGGGTAATCGAGCGCACCGCCGAGAACTTGAGCGCCTCCTTCGTCTTTCCGTTTAGTCGTCCGGGTCAGCAGTGAGCGAGTACGTCCCGTGCGCCGGCGCTGGTCGGATCGGCCTTGAGGACCTCGCCGGCGAACACGGCGGCGTCCGCGAGCTGCCCGTTCGCCTGGGCCACGCGCGCCAGACCCAAGAGCGCGCGCACGTCCGGGTTCGTCTCGCAAACGGCCATCCATTCCCTGGCGGCCGACTGGAGGAATCCATGCTTCAGGTACATGGTGGCGAGCAGTTCGCGCTGCTCGCGCTTGGCCAGGGCGGAGCGGCTCAGGAGATTGACCAGCTTCTCGAACTGCTCGAAGTCGCGTGCCCCCAGCAGCGTCTCGAGGATCACGCCGAGCAGCGGGGTCGACGCGACCGAGAGACTGGGGAGCCCATGCTCGGGCGTGCCGTTCGCGACCGCGAGCCAGCCGGCGAACGCGTGGAGCTCGGCCTTCGGTACCCCGGCGCGGGCGGCGCTTTCGGTGGCGGCCTGCGCGGTGGCCAGGTCTCCGGACGCGATCAGGCCCCAGAGCTGGATCCGGCAGGCCAGCCCCGCGAACGGGTCGTTTTCGGCGACCGGGGCTGCCTCGGCGGCGGCTTCCGCGTACAGGCCCTGGTTGAGCAGCGCCTCGGCGAGCTGGACGCGAACCTGTGAGCTGTTCGGCCGGGCGTCGAGGACCGCGCGATACTGACGCGCCGCGGGCGCCATCGCGCCGGTCCCGAAGAACGCGGTCGCGAGCACGAAGCGGGCCGCCGGCGTCAGCTGCTCGATGCGGGACTCGACATCGGCGGCGATGGCCTCGGCGGGGGTGCCCATCCGGAGCATCACCGACGCGTACGGGGCGATCACCGCGACCACGTCGGGGTGCTCGGTGATGCACCAGTCGAGGAGCTCCTTTGCCGCCTCGAGGTCGCCCCGGCGCGCGTACAGCTCAGCAAGGGAGATCCGGGGGAGGTAGGTGCCGCTGCCGACCGAAGCTCCGAACCGCGCCGGCGCGTCGCCCATCTCGATGCAACGCTGCCAGTACCCGACCGCGGCGTCATCGCGGTTCAGGCCGAGCGCCGCGAGCCCCTGGGCGAACACCATGTCGGTGAACCCCGGGAACCGCTCGAGTGCCTCATCGGCGCGGGCGATTGCCTCGGCCGGGCGCCCGCAGTAACGCAGCGCCGTGACCAGTCGCTGCAGCAGCGACGGCACGTAATCGCGATCCTCCTGGCCCTGATCTTTGACGAGGCTCCACGCCTGCTCGAGTTCTGACAGCGCGAAGCTGTAGTCGCCGATCACCGAGTACTCCGTGCCGAGGTTGAAGTGCAGGAACGCGTCCGTCGGGCTCTCGGCCTGCTGGGCCTTGAGCAAGTCGAGGTTGCGGCGCGACTTCTCCTTGGCGTCACGGACGGCGCCGAGGTAGCCGTAGTGCTCGACCCGGACCGAGCTCTGCTCGATCCGCCCGGCGGCATACAGGGGCAGGTTCTGAGCGATCTGCTCGTGTAGCCGGCCTTCGAAGCGGTAGTTCGGGCGGTTGCGGAACACCCGAAGTGCGTTGTTGCTGATCGCGGCGCCGTCGCCGAGCTCGCCCGTGTAGCTGGTCTCGACGAGGTAGAAGGCCTCGCGCCAGGTGCGGCCCGTGAGGCTCCGGAGTCTCTGGATGTCGTCCGCCACCAGGACCTCGTCGGCATCGAGATAGATGATCCAGTCGCCGGTGGCGGCCTCGAACGAGACGTTGCGCGCGTCCGAGAACGAGCCCGTCCACTCCCTCTCGATCACGGTCGCGCCGTACTCACGCGCGATCTCGATCGTGCGGTCGCTCGAACCGGTGTCGACGATCACGATCTCGTCGACGGCCGGAGCCACGGCGGCCAGGCAGCGGGGCAACATCGCCTCCTCGTCCTTGACGATCATGCACAGGCTCAGCTTGAGGCCGGTCGCCGGGCGCGCTCGCCTGGCGATGCTGCGCGCCTTCGCCGCGAGGGCGGGGACTTGCGCATGAAGCGGCTTGAGTGAACGGCCGCTCTGGCCGGCCTCGCGCCGCCGTTTGGCCAGCTCGTCGAGATTGCGCTTGAGGTGTGGCAGCGCCGGATCAAGGCCGTGCGCTGCCTTGAAGATCGCGTGGGCGGCGTCGAGGCTCCACAGCTCGTACAGGGCGACGCCGGCGTAGTTGAGCAGGACCGGCTCGCAGGGCTCGGACTCGAGCGCCTCGATCGCGCCGGCGGCGACCGCCACGAACCGCTGCGTCGCCTGGGTGGATGAGGCGGCCTGGCCGGCGGCGGTCAGCCCCTCCTCGACGAGTCGCACGCGAGCGTGGTAGCGCGCGTGGGGATCGTCGTGCTCGCCGGCGCGGGCGAACAGCGCCGTATAGCCGGCGAGGTCGTTCGCGGTGAGCTGCATGCGGGCCTGTATGCCGAGGCGGGAACCGAGCGCCCCGCCACCGGACTCGGTGACGGGCAGCGCGACGACGGCCGCGGCGCCGGCAGCGTCAGCAGGCGTGGATATGCCAGTGAGGCGTAATGCCATTCGAGGGAACCACCTTCCGAGGGGGAGGCTCCCGGGTTCATCGGCAGGCGCGTCGAAAGGTTGAGCGGTGGCGGGGGTCGGAGCCCGACTTTCACGCCACTCGACGCCCACCCGGGGCCGAATGGCGATTCGGTCGGCCATGGCACGAGTTTCGACGCACTGGGCGCCTGCGCGGGGTCGAGTGGCGAGTTTCTCGGTATGGGTTAGCTCGCCGCCTTGGCGTCAAGCAAATACGCCCAGGCGAGCGTCTCGGCGACCGCGGTCCACAGAGCCTCGGGAATGTCGTCGCCGAGGTCGAGCCTGGCGAGCGCCTCGGCGAGGGCGGGATCGTGGCGGACGGGGACGCCGGCCTCGCGCGCGGCCGCGATGATCCGATCGGCCACGAGCCCGACGCCGGTGGCGGTCACCGTCGGGGCGTGCTCCCCCTGCTCGTAGCGGAGCGCGGTGGCGCGCCGGCGCTCGGGCTTGCCGGGCTCAGGCATACACGTCGAGCGGCTCGCGCCGGGGCGACACGTCGATCGTGACCGGCCGACCGATCGCCTCGGTGAGGGCGTCTCCGAGCCTGCCGGCGCCGTCGAGCGCGAGGTCGAAGGGAGTCCCCGCCGACAGGGTGGTGGACACGCGAAGCGAGTCGGAGTCGAGGTCGAACCGCAGGTCGACCGCGCCGAGCGCGGGAGCGTCGTAGCGGAGGCTCAGCGTGTGCCGGTCCGCGTCGGCGCCGCCGGAGCCGCGGCCACCGCCGCCGGCGTCCCGCTCGGCCACCTGCACGGTCCCGCCGCCCGGGAGCGGGACGGCCTCGGCCCTCGTCATGGTCGGCTGGGCCGAGTCGGACATGCTCAGCTCGACCCGGTCGCCGCTCACGTGTCGCACGGTCAGCCGAAGCTCCTGGCCGGCCTGCACGTCCTTCGGCAACGACGCGTCGATGACGGCGCCGGCGATATTCAGCGACCCACGGCCGAGACCATCGGCGGTCACCACGCGCGCCATGAGCGCCCGTCCGGGCGCGATCCGCAGCTCGACGCCAAGCACGGCCTTGATCAGACGAATGTCCACATTGATGGGATCCATGCCTCAAGGATGATGAAGGAAGGGCGACTACCAGGGGCGATGGATACCGGCCTCTACATTGCGGCGTCGGGGATGCTGGCTCAGCAGGTCAGGCAAGATCAGCTGGCCAACGATCTCTCGAATGCCTCCACACCGGGGTACAAGACGGACGCGTCGGTTCAGTCGGACTTCGGCGCGATGCTCCTCTCAAACACGGCGACCGGCCAGCAGATCGGCTCGATCAACACGGGCGTCCAGCTCGGCACCCCGGTCACCGACCTGACGCCGCAGGCGCTCCACTCGACCGGCCAGCCGCTCGACTTCGGGATCGCGGGCACCGGCTTCTTCGCGGTGCGCACGCCGCAGGGCGTGGAGTACACCCGCGACGGGCAGTTCGCCGAGAGCGCCCAGGGGCTGCTCGTCGACGGCCAGGGCAACGAGGTGCTATCGCAGAACGGCGCTCCGATCCAGGTCAGCGCCCAAGGAAGGGTTCCCGCCTCCTCGGTCGGAGTCTTCAACGTGACCAACCCGACCAAGCAGGGCTACAACTACTTCACGGGAGCGGCCGCCGGCCGCGGAAGCGGGGTCGTCAAGCAGGGCGAGCTCGAGAACTCCGAGGTCGACCCGGTCAACACGATGGTCCACATGATCACCGCGACGCAGACCTACCAGGCCGGCGAGAACGCGATCCAGACGATCGACTCAACGATGCAGGAGAGCTCGCAGTCCGTGGGCTCGCTGGAAGGCTGATAGATGCTCGAAGGTCTTTACTCCGCCGCTTCGGGCATGGAGGCCCAGCAGCAGCAGTTCGACGCCATCTCGAACGACATGGCGAATGTCGACACGCCCGGCTACCAGTCGACGATTATCGGCTTCCACGACCTGCTTTACAGCAACGGCGACTATGGCTCGAACGTCGCGACCGGCGCCGGCACGCAAGCCGAGCAGATGGGCTATGACGAGACCCAGGGCGCGATCCAGCAGACCGGCCAGCCGCTCGACGTAGCGATTGAGGGCCAGGGCTACCTTGAGGTCCGCCGCCAGGATGGCTCGATCGGCCTGACCCGCAACGGCGCGCTCCAGCTCAACGACAAGCGCCAGCTGACGACCCAGACCGGATTGCTGGTGCAGCCGCCGATAACCGTGCCCGTCGGCGTCGACCCGAGCCAGGTGTCGATCAGCTCGGACGGGACCGTTCAGGCCGGCAGCCAGAAGCTCGGCAAGCTCACGCTCGTCGACGTCCCCGCGCCGAACGGCCTCGTGGCCGACGGCGACAGCGTGTTCAGCGCGACCGCCGCCAGCGGCGCGCTGAAGCCGGCCAAGGGCGCGACGGTTCAGCAGGGCGCGCTCGAGGGCTCGAACGTCAACCTGGGCGAGGAGATGAGCAAGATGATGGCCGCCCAGCAGCAGTATTCGATGGGGAGCCAGGCGATCCAGTACCAGGCTCAGATGCTCCAGATCGCGAACGAGATCAAGCCATGAGCATTCTGTCCGCATCGGGGCTCAGCTCCTACGACCCGTCGCTCACGTCCTCGACCCTCCCGCCGGTCGACGCGGCGAACGAGCCGGCGGACATCCGCAACGGCAACGCCACCGCCCAGAAGGCCTACCAGGAGGCGCTCGGCTTCGAGGACATCCTCGTCCAGCAGCTCACGCAGGAGCTCGCGTCGACGGTGACCAGCCCGAGCGATGACGGGTCGAGCGGCGACGGCTCGGACGACAGCTCGAGCGACTCGAGCGGCGGCATCCTCGGCTCGGACCCGAGCACGAGCTCGTTCGCCAGCCTGATCCCGACCGCCCTCACCAACAGCATCATGTCGAGCGGCGGCCTGGGCATCGCCCAGCAGCTCGCGCAGGCGATCGATCCGGCGATCGGGACGCCTCAGGGTGAGGCGACGACTTCCAACAAGACTGTGGGGGCGCAGTGATGGCGACGACCGAGCTCCAAGCCCGGGCCGACGCCGCCCTGACCACAGAGGTGATCGCGCACCTCGAGGCCCAGCTGGTCGCCGCACGGCGGCTGCTCCAGGTGGTCCTCGAGCAGGGGGTCGCGATCCGCAACCGCGACGTCAAGGGCGTCGTGGCGCTGACCGGCGTGCTCGGTGCCGAGCTCCACCACCGCCGCCAGCTCGAGGCCGAGCGCATTGCTCTGCTCGAGCGGGCCGGCGTGAGGCTCGGCGTGGCCGGCGCGTCGGTCACGATGGCGATGCTCGAAGGGCTGATGGATCCCGAGACCGCGTTGCTCGCCGGTGCGCGGAGCGCCGAGCTACGCGGCCTGCTCGAGGTCGTCCAGCGCGAGCACCACGTCAACCGGGCGCTGATGAGCCAGGAGCTGGCCTTCCTTGACCACCTGCTCAAGCTGGCCGGCATCGCCGGCGACGAGAGCTACAACGCGGGCGGCGACCGGCTGGCCACCACCGCGGCGCAGACCACCGGCCACCGCGTCTTCGATCTCGAGGTCTGAGCGATGACGATCCCGTCATACATGGGACTGCAGACCGCGCTCAGCGGACTGGAGGCGGCGCAGGCGGCGATCGACACGACCGGCCAGAACATCGCCAACGCGAGCACGCCCGGCTACTCGCGACAGACGGTCAACCTGACTGAGCGCAGCGCGCTGACGATTCCGGCGCTCTCGAGCGTGACCGGCGACGGCGCGCAGTTCGGCACGGGCGTCGACATCACCTCAATCACGCGCATCCGCGATCAGTTCCTCGACAGCCAGTACCGCGCCCAGAACACCACCGAGAACGGCCAGAACACCACCCAGACGATCCTGAGCCAGGTCCAGGCGGGGCTGAACGAGCCGAGCTCGGACGGCCTCTCGACCGCGCTGAACCAGTTCTTCACCGACTGGAACACACTCGCCTCGACTCCGGGCGACCAGGGCGCCCAGCAGGCCGTGATGGGCGACGGCGCCGCGGTCGCGGACCAGCTCAACACGATGTCCGGCCAGCTCTCGACGCTTGAATCGCAGGTCACCCAGCAGTACGACACGCTGACCGACCCCACGACCGGTCAGGTCGCGAACGACGCCAACCAGATCGCGCAGTTGAACGGGCAGATCGCGCAGGCGCAGGCCGCCGGCATCGACGCCAACGGTCTGATGGACCAGCGCGACAACGTGATCGACGACCTGTCCCAGTACTCGAACGTGAACGTCACCACGCAGTCGAACGGGATGGTCAACGTCAGCTTCGGCAATGCAGCGCTCGCCGCCCAGAACGGGACGACCGACGCCACGCCGCTGGTGAACGGAACGAGCGTCGACCTCACCGACAACCTGACCGACTCGAACCTGAGCGGCGCGGGCGGCACGCTCGGCTCGCTGCTCGGGCTATATGACTCGACCACCGGCACCGGGAAGATCGCGGACTACTCGACCACGCTCGACGGCATTGCCAACGACCTCGTGACCACCGTCAACGGCGCAATCTCCAGCGCCGACGCGAGCGGACCGAGCGCGACCCCATTCTTCGATCCGACCGGCACGACCGCGGCCACGATCGCCGTGAACCCGAGTTTGACCGCGAGTGGCTCAAACCCGCCGTATACGGAGTCCGAAGCCAACGCCGTCGCCGCGCTCAGCACGGGCACCGCCAGCCAGGCCTACAACGCGTTCGTCACCCAGGTCGGCTCGGACGTCCAGTCGGCCCAGAACGCCCAGCAGACTTCGCAGTCGCTGCTGACCGCAATCTCAAATCAGCGACAGAGCATCTCCGGCGTCTCGCTCGACGAGGAGATGACGAACCTGATCCAGTTCCAGCAGGCCTATCAGGCCTCTGCACGCGTGATGAGCACGATCAACGACACGTTCACCTCGCTGCTGAACATGGTCGCCGGGTGATCTAGATGATCGGACGCATCACCAACCAGATGTCGTCGCAGATGACGCTGGCCGGTATCGAGTCGGCTCTCGATCGGCTCGACACCACCCAGCAGGAGCTCTCGACGGGCAAGTCGATCAACCAGCCGTCGGACAATCCCTCGGGAACCGCTCTCGCGCTTCAGCTCAACACCGACCTGTCGAACCTGACGAGCTACTCGCACAATGTCACCGACGGCACCGGCTGGGCCACGGCGCAAAGCTCGGCGCTGACCGACATCACGAACTGCGTCCAGCGGATCCAGGAACTAACCACCGAGGCGGCCAACGGCACCGAGACCACGTCCGACATGCAGGCGTCCGCTCAGGAGGTCAACCAGCTGATCGACCAGATCAAGCAGGACGCCAACACGCAGTACAACGGCCAGTACGTGTTCTCGGGCTCTGCGACCTCGACCGCCCCGTACCAGTCGGGCTCGACCGACACCTACGGCGGCAACAGCGGCACGGTCACCAGGACGATCGGCCCGAACACGACGCTGACGATCAGCGCGAACCTGGAGGGCGTGCTCGGGAACGGCCAGTCCGCGGGCGACGGTCAGCTGCTGGACACGCTGCGCACGATCTCGAGCGACATGCAGTCCGGCAATAGCTCCGGGCTGAACACGGACCTCTCGTCGATCAGCACCAACCTCAACTCGCTGAATGGGCTCTCGGCCAACGTCGGCGCGGTCCAGGACCGCCTGCAGATGGCCGGCTCCCGGATCCAAACGCTCCAGACCAGCGACACGCAGGTCCTCTCCAACACACAGGACGCCGACATGGCGTCCACCGAGATCAGCTTCTCGACCCAGCAAGCGGCGCTGACCGCGGCCCTGCAGGCAGGCGCCAACATCGTGCAGCAGTCGCTGATGAACTTCCTCGGCTCCAGCTCCGGCTAGAGTAAGCCCCGCTTTGTCGCTCACGATCGAGAGCTCGCGCTTCGGGCGCGTGCAGATCGACCCGGAGACGGTCATCGAGTTCCCCGAGGGCCTGATCGGCCTCGGTGGGTCTCGCTATGCCCTGCTGGCAAACGACCCCGAGGCGCCGTTCCTGTGGCTTCAGTCGCTCGAGGACCCGTCGCTGGCGCTGCCGGTGACCAACCCACACCGGTTCTTCCAGGGGTTCGCGGTCGAGGTGATCGACGAGGACGCCGAGCGTCTGGGCTTCGACGGGTCGAGTGCGATGGATGTGTACGTGACTGTGCGCGCCGCGCCGACGCTCGAAGACTTCACGGCCAACCTCAAGGCGCCGATCCTGGTGCGGGCCGGTACGGCCTACCAGGTGATCAACCAGGCGCCCGGCTGTGAGCTCCGCGCGCCGCTGTTCGTGGCCCCCGACGGGGACGGCGCGCCGAACTCCGACTCGGCATGCTGAGAATCAGTCGACGCGCCGGCGAGCGGATCATGCTCGGCGACGACACGATAATCGAGGTCCTCGAGGTGCGAGGCCAGACCGTCCGGATCGGGATCGATGCCCCGCGCGCGGTGCCCGTCTACCGCGAGGAGATCTGGCTCGAGGTCAAGCGCGAAAACCAGGCCGCCGCCGAGGCGGCGGCCAGTGGCAAGCTGCCGGACTGGCCCAAGTAACCGCGTTCGGCTGGGCCTTCTGCCCTAGGCGACTTCGCTGAAGAGCGCCTCGTCGGCCTCGAGCTCGACGCGCAGCTTCTTCGTGATCTGGCCGTGGATCTGGCAGACGCGGCTCTCGGTGACGCCGAGGATCTCGCCGATCTCGCGCAGGGTGAGGTTGTAGACGTAGAGGAGCACGGCGACCTTCCGCTCGCGCTCGGGCAGCCGCTCGAACGCCTTGCGGAAGCGCGCCTTGGCCTCGTCGACCATCGCCGAATGCTCGGGATCGCAGTCGCGGTCCTCCGAGTGCAGCGTGTCGATCCGCTCGATCGTCGTGTCGTCCTCGGCGAGGACCACGGTGTTGAGCGAGCCGACGTGGGAGCGGGAAATATCGTCCTGGCGCGTCATCAGCTCCTTGGCCGAGATCCCGAGGGACTCGCTCAGTTCCTCCCGCGAGGGCTTGCGGCCGTACAGGCCGACGAACTGCTCGTTGGCCTTGTTGATGTCGCGGTCCCAGCGGCGCAGCGATCGCGGGGCCCAGTCGTTGCGGCGGAGCTCGTCGAGCACGGCGCCGTGGATCCGGGTCCACGCGAACTGCTCGAGCGTGGCGCCCTTGTTCGGGTCATAGCGGTCGATCGACCGGATCAAGGCTTCCAGGCCGCACGAGATGAAGTCCTCGACCTCACAGCGGGCCGGGATCTCGCGCGCCTTCTTGTACACGATGTACTTGACCATCGGCGCGAACGTCAGGACCAGACGGTCGCGGATCCGCGCGTCGCCGGTCCGCTTGTACGCCTGCCACAGTTCGAGCGTCTCCTGCGCCGACATCCGGCCGCTCTTGTCCTTCGCATTCCGCATTTACAGGACTCCGTATTCTCGAGGGAAGCTGGGGGCCGGGCTCAAGTTCCGGCTTGCGGGAATGACATCGGCCAAAGCGCGTCTGTATACATCCGCGCCGACCCGCAACCCCGGTCCGTAGTTACCCGCAACATGGCGCGAAATCGCTCCCAAATCCTCCTCTTACGTGGCATCAACATCGGTCCGAACAAGCGGATCGCGATGCCGCAGCTGCGTGAGTCGTTGACGGACGCGGGGTTCGAGGATGTCCAGACGTACGTGCAGAGCGGCAATGTCGTGCTGACGTCCAGCGCGAAGCCGGCGAAGGTCGCCGCGCGCGCCGAGGAGCTGATCGCCGAGCGGTTCGGGTTCGACGTGGACGTGATCGTGCGCACCGCCGACGAGCTCGCCGAGGTCGTGCGTTTGAATCCGCTCGCCGACATCGCGGACAACCCCAAGCGCTACCAGGTCAGCTTCTGCGATGGCGAGCCCGACCCCGAGGCGGTCGAGCAGATCGCCGGCGCGGCCGCGCCGTCGGAGAGGCTCGTGGCGATCGGACGCGAGCTGTACGCGTGGCACCCGGACGGAGTCGGGCGATCGAAGATGTGGAACAAGCTCGCCGGCAAGACGCTCGGCGTTCGCGCCACCGCGCGCAACTGGACGACGGTGACCACGCTGCTCGAGATGGCCGGCGACTCATGAGCATGCGCCGCTACACGATCGCCGACGTGTTCACCGACGTCCCGCTTCAGGGCAACCAGGTGGCGGTGTTCACCGACGCCTCGGGCCTCAGCGACGAGATCATGCAGCAGGCCGCCCGCGAGATGAACCTGTCCGAGACCGTGTTCGTGTTCCGCGCTCAGGATCCGAATGCGCATCTGCGCGTGCGGATCTTCACCCCATCGACCGAGCTCCCGTTTGCCGGCCATCCCGTGCTCGGCACGGCATTTGTCGTCGGGCGGGCGATGGGGTCGAACGTGGTTCGGCTCGAGACGGGGCTGGGCGTGGTCCCGGTGACACTCTCGCGGAGCGAAGGCGGACCGCCTCACTACGGGGAGATGCAGCAGTTCGTGCCGCCGGTCGAGCCGTTCGAGGCGGTCGACGAACTGGTGGCGGCGCTCGGGGCGGCTCCGGCGCACGGCGGACTCCCGATCGAGGGCTACCGCAACGGCCCGGTTCACGTGTACGTGGAGTTTCCGAGCGAGGCCGCGGTCGCGGCTCTGAAGCCCGACATCGGCGCGCTCGAGCGGCTCGGCGTGTACGGGTTCAGCTGCTTCGCGGGGTCGGGCTCGCAGTGGAAAACGCGGATGTTCGGGCCGGCCCTGGGCGTGGCCGAGGATCCGGCCACCGGGTCGGCGGCGGGTCCGCTCGCGGTGCACCTGGCGCGCCACGGCCGCATCGGGTTCGGGACGGACATCGAGATCGTCCAGGGCGTTGAGATCGGGCGCCGATCGGTGCTGCACGCCCGCGTGGAGGGAGCCGGAGAGCGCGTCGAGCGCGTGTTCGTGGGCGGCTCGGCCGTGATCGTCGCGCGGGGCGAGTATCGGCTGGAGTAGCGACCACTGCGGCCGTCGGGCATGGACGCCCGGCGGAACGGCGGACGCGGCGACGGCCCCGCTCGGCATCCATGCCTCGCAGACGGGGCCTGCCGCGCGACATCCGACGGATGCCGCCGCAGGCGGCCCCTTGTCGATACCGAGGCGCGGTGGAATACTCGGACGACCGGTCCTTCTCTTCTGGAGGTGACGTATGTCAGAGCCGGCCAACGTCCTCGTCGTTGCACACCAGACGGCGGCGACCCCCGGATTGCTCGACGCGGTCCGAAAGCGGGCGCAGAGCGGTCCGGCCCGGTTCCACTTGGTTGTCCCGCGACAGGCCCACGGGATGCACAAGGTGGTCGATCCGCAGGATGCGAGTGCGGGCGAGGCCAACGATGTGCTCGTGGTGGCGCTGCCGAAGCTGTCCGAGGCCGCGGGCCACGAGGTCACCGGCAGCATCGGCGATGCCGAGCCGCTGATGGCGATCCACGACGCGATCAACCTCGGCAACTACGACGAGATCATCATCTCGACGTTGCCGCTGGGGATCTCGCGGTGGTTGAAGCTAGATCTCGTGAGTAAGGCGAAAGGACTGGGTCTTCCGGTGACCCATGTCGAAGCGCCGAGCAAGGTCGAGGCCGCAGTAACCGCGTAGCGCCCGCCGCCGCGGGCGGCAAAAAAATCCTGAGTGTCAGTTGCGCTTGGGCCGGGTAGGGCCTTTAACGGAGAGGCCATGCTGCGACTGCATCCCGGCGCAATTGACTACGTGATCATCGCGATCTACTTCGTGGTGGTACTCGGTATCGGGTTCGTCGCGAAGCTGTCGATCAAGACCGATCTTGACTTCTTCCTGTCCGGCCGGTCGCTGCCGGCGTGGATCACCGGGCTCGCGTTCATCGCCGCGAACCTGGGCGCGCTCGAGATCCTCGGACAGTCGGCCAACGGCGCCCAGTACGGCGTCCCCGCTGTGCATTACTACTGGATCGGCGCGGTGCCGGCGATGGTGTTCCTCGGGCTGATACTGATGCCCTTCTACTACGGGTCCAAGGTCCGGTCGGTGCCCGAGTATCTGCGTCGGCGCTTCGGCGACCCCGCGCACATCTTCAACGCGTTGACGTTCGCCGTCGCCACCGTGCTGATCGGCGGCGTCAACCTGTTCGCGCTGGCGCTGATCATTCACCTGCTGATCGGTTGGCCGATCGGGGGCTCGATTCTGGCCGCCGCGGCGATCGTCTTGATCTACATCACGCTCGGCGGACTGACCTCGGCCATCTACAACGAGGTGCTCCAGTTCTTCATCATCTGCGCCGCGCTGATACCGCTCACGTTGGTGGCGCTGCACTCGGTCGGCGGCTGGTCCGGGCTCGAGCACCGGATCAAGGCACTTCCCGCGCTCGGGAACGCCGGACTGCACGCCTGGAAGGGCCTCGGCATCCATCACGAGACCAACCCGCTGAAGTCGAACTGGATCGGGGTGGTGTTCGGGCTCGGCTTCGTCGTCAGCTTCGGCTACTGGACGACGAACTTCGCCGAGGTGCAGCGCGCCCTGTCGGCCAGGAACCTGTCGGCTGCCCGGCGGACGCCGCTGATCGCCGCGTACCCGAAGATCTTCCTCCCTGCGCTCATCATCCTGCCGGGTCTGATCGCCGTTGCCACCGTCCACGGCCTGGGCGTGGGGAAGGATCTTTCCGTCCAGTACAACACGGCGA
>OBLV0100000102.1_pt1 | contig 29362 bp, 35 predicted proteins | sample 1520071 | NCBI WGS metagenome assembly OBLV01 (sample SAMEA3888446, study PRJEB22518) | metagenome | reverse complement strand
AGGCGGCGTCATCGGAGAGCAGGAAGGCCACGACCGATCCGATCTCGTCCGGCGTGCCCGGCCGCCGCAGCGGAGTAGTCGTCGCCCGCTGGGCCATGTCGTCGCCGCCGCCGACGGCGCCGGCGGCGGCGGCGGCGGCGAACAACTCGGTGGGGACGATCCCCGGCGCGATCACGTTGACCCTGACGCCGAGCGGGCCCCCGTAGACGGCGGCGCAGCGCGCGAGTCCGAGTACCGCGTGCTTGGAGGTGTGGTAAGCGAACAGGTCGGCGCTGCCCCGGAGGCTGGCTATCGACCCGGTCACGACGACGGCGCCGCCGGATCCCTGCACCGCGTACTGCCGAAACGCGCCGCGCAGGCCGAGGAACACGCTGGTGACGTTGACCGCCAACACTCGTTCGAAGCCCGCCAGGTCCAGCGCCGGCAGTGGATCCAGCGGACCGGGGATCCCGGCGTTGAGATGGTGAAGGTCGATCCGGCCGAAACGCTCCACCGCCGCAGCGAGATAGCGCTCGACGTCCTCCTCGCGCGACACGTCGGCTGCGACCGCCACCCCACCGATCGCCGCCGCCACTCGCGCGGCGCCGTCCCCGTCGATGTCCACAGCGACGACCTGCGCGCCCTCGCTCGCCAGGCGGCGCGCCGACCCTCCACCGAGGCCTCCGGCGGCGCCGGTGACGACCGCGACCTTCCCCTCCAGACGCATCCCGCTCACCTACTCCCCCATCATGATCCCGGCGAGAATCCCCCCGTCGACGGGGAAGGCGTCGCCGCTGGCGTAGGTGGCCTCGCAGACGATGAACAGCATCGTCCGGGCCACCTCCTCGGACGTGCCGAACCGGCGTAGCGGGTATTTCGCCGCCATCTCGGCCTCCGGCGCGCCCTCGGTCATGGCGGTGCGGATCATCCCGGGGTGCAGCGAGTTGACGCGGATCCCGTCGCCCCCGAGCTCGAGTGCCGCCGCCTTCGTCAAGCCGGCGATCGCGTGCTTGGACGCGGTGTAGTGCGCCAGTTGGCTGACCGCGATCTCCGACGTCATCGACGAGGTGTTGACGATCACGCCGCCTCCGGCCCGGCGCATCGAATTCACCACCGCCCTGATCCCGAGAAAGTGTCCGGTGAGGTTGACGTCGATGGTCCGCCGCCACCGCTCGGCCGACAACTCCCCGATCGGGGACGGGTCGACGATCCCGGCGTTGTTGATCAGGATCGTGACTGCTCCCGAGCCCCAACCGTCCTGCTCGGCCGCGGCCACCGCGGCGGTCCAATCCGCCTCCGAGGTGACATCCAGCGGCACAAAGCGAACCCGGTCGCCCAGCTGCTCGGCCAGAGCGCTGCCCTCATCGGCGAGCACATCGCCGATCATCACGTGCGCGCCCTCGCCGGCCAATGCGCGCACATGCGCCTCGCCGATCCCGCGGGCTCCACCCGACACGATCGCGAGGCGCCCCGCCAGTCGCGCCTGGTTCATCCGACCGCCGAGTACTCGTCGTCGGTGACCGCGTCCTCCCACTGCGTCGTGCCGAGAGAGATCGCCATGTGGCTCATCCACGTGTCGGGCCCAGCCCCATGCCAGTGGCGCTCACCGGGGTCGAACCAGACCACGTCGCCCGGGATGATCGCGCCGCCGTCGCCGTCCTCGTTGAACGCCAAGCCGGAGCCATGGGTGACGATCAGGATCTGCCCGGTCTCGTGACTGTGCCAGTGGGTCCGCACGCCGGGAGGGAAGAAAACCGTGTTGACGATCACGCCGGGGACGTCCCGGAGCAGCGGCTCCGACCACACGGTGCCGGTGAATGTCTCGCCTCGCTGCGCAGACGGCATACCCGCCACACGGCCGTGGTTGATCTTCACTCGTTGCTCTCCTCACTCGATCTCAGGGTCCTGCAGGCGCACGCCTCCGGCGAGGTCTCCGATCCCATCGACCACGCGGTTGGAGATCTGGTTCTCGTAGCCGAGCGCGTTGGCGACCTCGAACGCGGCGAGACATGCGGGCCCGTTGAACGTGGGGACACCGAGCCGCGCCACGTGCTCCAGGTACAGGCGGATGTCCTTCGCCATCAGCCGGCCGGTCAGCCCGCCTTCGAGGTAGTCGCCCTTGATGATGTGCGGGAACCGGTTGAGCGTGGCGAAGTTGACGCCCGAGCTGGCGTTGAGCACATCGAGGAACGTCTCCAAATCCAGGCCAGACAGCTTGGCCGCCACCATGACCTCGGCGGTGGCCGCCAGGCTGATCCCGTTGAGGAAGTTGTTCAGCAGCTTGGCTATATGGCCCGCGCCGCTGTCGCCCATGTGGAAGATCTTTGACGCGAATCGCTCCAGGACCGGCCGCACCCGGGCGAGCGCGACGGCGTCGCCGCCGACCATGATCGTGAGCGTCCCGGCGTCCGCCGCCTTCGCTCCGCCGGAGATGCCGGCATCAAGGAAGTCGACGCCTCGCTCGGCCAGTGCCGCGTGGATCCGCACGGTCGATTCCGGCGAGGCGGTTGAGAGATCGACGACCACTTGGCCCGGGCGCGCGTGCTCGAGTACGCCTCCGTGTCCGAGGATGACCGGCTCGATGATGCTCGAGTCAGGCAGCGACAGCAGCACGACCTCGACCGCAGCGACCAGATCGCCCAGCGAGCCAACGTGCTCGATCCCGCTGGCCGCCAGCCGCTCGGCGTCGCGATCGTAGGCGACGATCGGATCGCCCGCCTCGCGGACCCGGGCGGCCATCCGGCCGCCCATCTGGCCGACGCCGATGATCCCGGTGCGCAGCGTGCTCATCCCTGTGCGTCGACAACCTCGGCCAGCGCCGGCAGCGCGAGGGCAAAGGACTCCACCCCGATCCCGCTCGCGAGCTCGAATACCTCCATCAGCTCCTCCGCGGTCGCGCCGTAGCGGATCGCGTTGGCGACGTGCTGACGCAGGCCTGGGGCAAACATGTGCGTGGCCGAGCAGTCGAACGCGCAGTACATGAACTCCTTGACCTTCGGCTTGAGCGTGCCGTGCTCCCATGTGTGCGCCGACATCGCCGTGTAGGTGGCGAAGAACTCGGCGTCAAGACGGAGGAAGCCGTCCCAGAAATCGTTCCAGTAGCCGCGCTTGGCGGTGAACTCGGCCTTGATCTCCTGCTGGCGCTCGGTCAGCGGCGCGTCCATGTCCACGGGCTGTCCGGCGGCGGCCAGCTCCTCCAGCAGGATCGGCACGCCGGTGTTGGCGGCATGGATGCCCATCGTGCTCGTGAGCTCGAGCGTCTCCAGCACCTCAGCGGGCGTGGCTCCGAGCGCCAGCGCTCGGCGCACGTCGTCGGCGGCGCCCGGTCCGTTCAGGTGGGACGCGGCGCTGTCGACGGCCAGCAGGATCAGCGCCTTGACTTTCGGCTCCAGCGGACCGCGACGCCAGGCGTGGGCCGTGAAGTCGATCACCCGCGCGAAGTAGCTGGGATTCATTTGCAGCAGTTGCTCGGCCGCGGCGTTCGGCGGCCCGTGCACCTCGGTCCATGCTTCGCGCAGCGCGCCGGTGTCGATCCTGTCGGTGGTGGAAGTCATCCGTCGCTCCTTAACTCGGTGAGGCAAACGGCGAGATCCGCGGCATCGCCGCCGAGCGGGGGAAATCGGTTCATCACGGACGGGTCGTGTCCGGGGACGACCGCGGCGCCGGCGGACGCGTGGCGCCGCAGCGTCGCGTAACCGCGATACATGTCGGCGAGGTCGCTGAAAATGCCGAACGGCCGCTCGCGCTCGAGCTCGTCGTCGAAATGGATGGCGTCGGACGCCAGCACGATCGGGCCGTGCTCGCCGGCCACCTCGAACACGAGCTGGCCGGGCGCATGCCCGCCCACTCGCACCGCCGTGATGCCGGGCGCCACGTCGGCGCGGTCCTCGATCAGCTCGATCCGCTCCTCGGCCGCGGCGCGGCGCAGCTCCTCGATCCCGTCCGGGTCGGCGTGGGCTGCGAACTGGGGGCGCTGGGCGACTGGGTCAGCCGTCCAGAACTCGAGCTCGGCGCGGGCCACGGGCATCCGCGCATTGGGGAACAGATGGAGGTTGCCGACGTGGTCGTAGTGGATGTGGCTGATCGCCAGCAGATCGACCGCGGCGGGGTCGATGCCCAAACGCGCCAGCGCGTCCGCCGGTCGGCACAGGCACCGGCGGCCCATCCGTTCGCCGCGCTCGGGCTCAAAGCCACAGTCGAGGACGATCGGCGGCGACCAGGGAGCATGCAGGGGCTCGAGGATCCAGAAGTAATAGCTCATGTCGAGCGGCCCGTCGGGCTCGCCGTACGTGGACCACCGGTAGTAGGCGTCGCCGTAAGTCGTCTGACGCTCGGCGTAGCGCACCGCCAGCACTCGGTACGAAGGCGGTCGATCGGACTCCCGACCGACGCGTCCGTGCGCACGTGTGGCCAGCTCGCGAGCCGCGTCGGCGATGACTGATCCCTCGCGAGTCACTTCTTGCCGTGGGGCGTCTGCACGTTGCCCCTGCCCTGACGCGGGAGGCCGAGGTGCTCGCGGGCGATCTCGCCAAACGCCCACTCCCGCAGCACCGTGTTGCGGTGGCTGTTAAGCATCGACATGTCACGGTATATGCGCTCGAACCGTGATCCGTCCGCGGCGGCGCTGGAGCCGGCGGTGCGAAAGATCTCCGATTGGAAGATCTCCCACGCCTGGACGATCCCCTCTCTGCCGATGCAGCCGATCCGCATGTCCTCACCGTACGTGTACGGAATCCCGTTCTCGGCGGCGCGGCGGCAGGCCTCCATGTGCTGGTCGACGGCGTTGTACATCGCGGCCTCGGCGGTCGCGAGCTTTGCCAGCGCCGACCCGAACCAGCGCTGAAACGTCTCGTCGCCGATGCGCGGCACCATCGGCGGCAGCGGTGTGAGCCTGGAGTGCATCATCTCCTCGTACTCGTCCAGCGCCGCGTAGGCGCCTCCGATCGCCACCGCGGTAAGGGTCAGGGTGAAGCACGCCATTGCCCGTCCGCCGTACATCGGATTTCCGTGCAGCTCCACACCGGGGGTCCCGCGGCCGGCGACGTCGAAGTCGACCATCAACGCGTCCTCGATTGCCCAGTGCAAAGGGATCCGGCCGCGATCGAACGTGATCGTGTTAGACGCCGACCCCTTGAGCCCCATCAGGCCGCCCCAGTCGTCGAGGATCGTGAACTCGCTGCGGGGCGCGACGAACAGCAGCATGCGCTCGGTCGGCTTGCCGTCGGCGTCGGCGATCAGCGCTTGGCCCATGTAGTGCGTGGAGACCGGGATGCCCGAGCAATAGCCGACCTTGCCTTTCAGCTCCCACCCCGCGGACGAGCCGGCGGCGCCGTTGGTGCGGACGGCCGGACCGATCGGAGCCGCGACCGCCGCGCATCGGAAGTCGCCGTCTCCGAAGATCTCATCCTGGGCGTGCTCCGGCCACCACGAAGCAACCTGGAGAGCGTGGGCCGCGGCCAGCGCGATGCACCATCCCGCCGAGATGTCGCCGCGCGATAGCTCCTGGACGACGCGCATGAACGTCGACGCGCCGAACTCGTATCCGCCGTACCGTCGCGGGATGTAGCACCGGTAGATGCCGGCGTCCACGCAGGCCTGATGGATCTCCTCCGACGGACAGGCGCGCTCCTCGGTCTCGGCCGACTGCTCGCGCAGCAGAGGTCGCAGCGCGACGGCTCGGGCGATCATCTCCTGCGGGGTGAGATCGGGCTCCGGCGGGGATATTCCGGCGCCGGCGTCGGTACGAGTCGCCATGAGGCCGGTACAGTAGCATCCTATCGCCTGATCGTCATACAATCCTGTGGAGGTTAAGTGCACTCGTTCCCACGACCCCAGGAGCTCCATCTTGTCGCCGCGCGCGAGGCGGCACAGGGCATATGCCCGGAATGTGCCAGCGATCAGCTCGCCGACTACCGCGTCCTCAGCGAGGGTGGCTGGTGGGACGTGCGCAAGTGCCAGGCTTGCCTGCACTCACTGAGCCGCGTGGCCGCTCCGCCGTTCGGCTCGTACACGCCGCTCGGGCTGGAGATCTGAGCATGCTCGGCGTCGACATCGGCGGCACGTTCACTGACGTGGTCGCGGTGCGGGACGGACGCGTGATGGTCACCAAGGTGCCCAGCGAGCCGGCGAAGCCGGCGGGGCCCGTCGTGGAGGGGAGCCGCCGGCTCGGGGTGGAGGGCAGCACGGTGTTCAATCACGCCAGCACAGCCGGCCTCAACGCGGTCATCACCCGTCGCCTGCCGAAGGTTGCCTTCCTGACCACGGACGGCTTTCGGGACATCCTGGTCAAGGGTCGGCTGTGGCGGCCGCTCGACGCCCAGACCGACGCGAGCTGGCGCCGCCCGTTCGGCGACGCGGCCCGGCCCCTGATCCCGCGCTACCTGCGGCGCGGCGTCACCGAGCGGATCCTTGCCGACGGCCGCGTCATGACCGATCTGGACGAGGACCACGCCCGGCGGCAACTGGCGGTTCTCGAGCGCTGCGACGTTGAAGGAGTGGCCGTCTGCCTGCTCAACTCCTACGTCAACCGCAGCCACGAGGAACGCCTGCGAAAGCTGACGCTCGAGGTCCTCGGCGACGTCCCGGTCTCGATCTCGGCGGAGACCTCGCCACTGGCCAAGGAGTACGCCCGCGCGTCGACGACCGTGATCGACGTGATGATGAAGCTGATGTTCGGCGGCTACGCCGCGGAGCTCGACGAGCAGTTGACGGCGCTTGGGTTCACGGGCGAGCTCAACTTCGCCGACTGCGCGGCCACGCTGATTCCGTGGCGCGACGCGCTCAAGCAGCCGTTCCGGATCGTGGTCGCGGGACCCGCAGCGGGAACGACGTCCGGCGCCCGGCTCGGCGAGGCGATCGGCGAGGACAACCTGATCTGCTGCGACGTCGGGGGCACGTCCACAGACGTCTCCCTCGTGCAGGATGGCCGGCCGTTCGTCAACGACACGTTCTCGCTGGAGGACGATCTGATCATCAACGCGCTCTCCACCGAGGTTTCGAGCGTCGGGGCCGGTGGCGGCAGCATCATCTCGATCTCCGCGGCGGGCGACGTCCTAGTTGGTCCGGCGAGCGCGGGGGCGGATCCCGGCCCGGCCTGCTACGGGCGGGGCGGCGCGGTACCGACGCTGACCGATGCGTGCCTGCTGATGGGCATCCTCGACCCCGATGGCTTTGCCGGCGGCGAGATGCGGCTCGACGAGGAGCGCGCGCGGAGGGCGTTTGCGTCGCTCGACACGCCGCTGTCGCTGCACGAACGCGTCGCCTACGCCTACCGGATCGCGGTGCACAACATCGCCGAGGAGGTCACCAACGTCGCCATCCGCCACGGCGTGGATCTCCGCGATTTCACCCTGCTGGCATACGGAGCCGCCGGACCGATGCTGCTGCCGGCGGCGCTGGAGCAGCTTCAGGTCAAGCGGCTCGTGGTCCCGCCGCACCCCGGGCTGTTCTCGGCACTCGGGCTGCTGGCCACGGACCTCGTCTACTACGACAGCCAGAGCGCGTACATGGTGCTGACGCCGGCCGCCGCGCCGCGGATCGCGGAGATCTTCGATGCGATGGAGGACAAGCTCCGCAGTCGCGTTCCGGCCGAGAACGGCGGGGTGACGGTTAGGCGGAGTTTCGACGGACGGCTGCTCGGGCAGAGCTGGGAGACGCCGCTCGTCGAGGTGCCCGAGGGCCCGATCACCGAGGCGACGGTGCGGCAGATGATCGACCGCTTCCACGACGAATACGAGCGGCGGTACGGCAATCGCTTCCCGGTCGTGCCGGTCCAGGGCGTCACCTACCGCGTGCAGGTGGTGGTGCCGGTCGACAAGGTCGAATACGACCGGCTGGCGCACCGCGATGACGGCGCGGTGAGCACCGGTGATCCGCGACCGACGCGGACATTGACGCTGAACTACCTCGAGGACAAGCCGTTCGACGCGCCGGAGTACGAGCGCGAGGCGCTCGCCCCGGGCACGAGCCTCGCCGGCCCGGCGATCATCCGCGAGGGGCTGTCGACGACGTTTCTCGCCTCGGGGCAACGGGCGGAGGTCGGGCGACTGGGTGAAATCTCGATCGAGGCATCACGGTGATCCGCGACCTTCCAACCGAGGAGTTCGCCGTCCGCTACGGCGCGGACCGATTCACCGCGACGGTGCTCGCCAACCGCTTCCGCTACATCGTCGAACACGTCTGCGGCCGGCTGCTGACGGCCGCGTTCTCACCGATCCTCCGTGACTTCTACGACTTCGCCGCGACTCTTACCGGACCGCCGGCGCTCGATTACGCCACGCCGGCGATGAGCAACAGCATCGTGCTGTTCACCGGCACGATGACGGACTCGGTCCGCAACACGATCAACGAGTACGGTCCCGAACGGCTCGGGCCGGGCGACGTGATCGTGGCCAACGACCCGTACCGGACCGGAACTCACGTCAACGACCTTCTGTTCTGCAGACCCGTCTACGACGGCGACCGGCTCGCTGGTTTCGTCAACCTCAAAGCACACCAGCTCGACATGGGCGGCGTGGCCCCGGGCGGGTTCAGCCTCACCAAGCACAACGTGTACGAGACCGGACTTGTCCTTTCGCCGCGGGCGCTCTACCGCCGCGGCGAGCCGGTGCGCGAGACGTGGAGCCTGATCTTCGACAACGTCCGCTTCGGCGAGATCCTGTTCCCGGACATGCAGACGATCTGCGCCGGCCTGACGCTCGGTGAGCGGCTGCTGTCCGAGACACTCCGCCGCTACGGCTTCGACGCGGTGCAGGGGGCCATCACCTATGTCTGCGACGCCGCCGCCGAGCGCATGTCGGAGGCGCTCGCGGGGATCGAAGACGGCGAGTGGGAGGGTGAGGACGCCGCTGACTGCGACGGGGTCGACGACAGTGAGGAGTACCGCGTCCACGTCAAGGTCACCAAACGAGGCGACCGCGCCGAGGTGGATTTCTCGGGCACCTCGCGTCAGGCCCGCACCTGCATCAATGCCACCGCGCTTGATGCAAAGACGACCGTCGGCGTGGCGTTCAAGTACCTGTTCGATCCGCGGACGCCGTTCTCCAGCGGAGCCTGGCGCAACATCGACATCGTCCTGCCGGAGGGCACGGTCGTCAGCGCCTTGCCGCCCGACGGCGCCGTGTTCCTGTACTACGAGCAAAGCCAGGTGATGATCGGCGCGTTGCTGCGCGCGCTGGCCAAGGCGGTCGGCTCGGCGGCGATCGCCGGCGACCGCGGGACCACCGACATCCACAACGCCAGCGGAGTTCACCCCAACGGCATGCCGTGGGTGTCGGCCGCGCAACTCGGCGGAGAGCTCGGCCCGTTCGGCGCCACCGAGCACGGAGATGCCGACACGTGGATGCTGTCCTACCAGGCCAACGGCATCGTCGGCGCGGTGGAGGCGATCGAGTCCGACGTACCAGCCGTGCTGCTCCGGGAGGAGCCGGTCCCGGACACCGGGGGCGCGGGCTTCAATCGCGGCGGGCTCGCGGTCATGCGCGACTCGCTCTGGCTCCAAGCGGCGAGCCACAATCTCATGTCCCTGCACTACAGGCGGCCTGCGGGGTTCGGGGTCAACGGCGGTGGCGAAGGGCGCAACGGCGGCGTGTGGATCTGGCCGCCGGTGGAAGCGATGCCGGCGGCCCCGACGACGGGCGACGACGCCTACGCCGACTCCGTCGCGCTGGCCGGTCTTCTGAACCCCGACACGAACGCCCCGGACCCCAGTGGGCGATTCCTATATCCCTACCGGCAGTCGAGCTGGAACACGGACCCGCTGACCGTGATGCGCTACATCAATCGCGGCGGGGGAGGTTGGGGCGATCCGTTCACCCGCGAGCCCGAGCGCGTGCTGATCGATGTGCGGGACGGCTACGTGACCGTGGCCGGGGCGGCCCGGGACTACGGCGTCGTGGTCGTTGGGGACCCGGATGACGACCCCGAGGGCCTGGTCATCGACGTGGCCGCCACCGCACGACTTCGACGTCACACGGACGGTCGACATGACTGACCGCGCATCTAGACTCGCCGGTGTGAGAGCGGCCGAGGGTGCCGATCTATCGATGCGGGTCGGCAGGGTGGCCGCGCCGCTTCGCGAGCAGGTGCTCGACGTGCTGCGTCAGGCGATCCTCGATTTCCGTCTCAAGCCGGGCCAGCGCCTGATCGAGCGCGAGCTGATCGAGCAGACCGGCGTGTCGCGCACCACGATCCGCGAAGTGCTGCGCCAGCTCGCCGCCGAGGGGCTGGTGACGACGATTCCCCAGAAGGGCGCGATCGTGGTCGTGCCCTCCGCCCAGGAGGCGGCCGACCTGTACGAGGTGCGAGCCGCACTCGAGGCGCTCGCGTGCCGCCGGTTCGTGCGCCACGCCACCGACGCTCAGGTCAAGCAGCTCCGCAAATCGTTCAGAGAGATCGAGCGGCTCGCCAAGCGGCGAGACTCCGATATCCAGGAGATGCTGGCGGCGAAGGACGACTTCTACGACGTCCTGCTGGACGGCGCCGGGAACAAAGCAATCCGCGAGACGCTCGACAGCCTGCGGGCGCGCGTCAGGCTGCTGCGGGCCACCTCGCTCTCGCAGCCCAACCGGAGTATTGGCACCGTTTCAGAGATCCGCGACATCGTCCGTGCTGCAGAGGCTCGGGACGAGGACGCGATGGCGGCCGCTTGCGAGTACCACGTCAACCAGGCGGCTCGCAGCGGCCTCGCGGGCTTGATGGAGCTTGATGCCGACGCCGCCTACGTCCTCGAGACGCTCGGCGGCTGAGTTCCGGACCGCACCCGCGATCACCGGGGGACCGGCACGATCGCGTATCTGAGCCAACAGGCTCGCGCTCTACTCGTGAGTAGACCGCCCCACAGCGGGTAGGGACTCAGGAAACAGAAGTCGCCATGACCGCCTCGGCCCGCGCAATCAGATGCGACCCGGCCGGGGGCGAAAGGAACCGATGCACCCACTGCTATTCGTCAATTGGTCCGCGGTGAACAGGATGTTCCGAGGGCTGATGTGGCTGTGCGCGATCGCGCTCGCCACCGTGATCGTGGTCCACCTGATCCCGGCCTCGGCGCCGGTGCACCACTCGATCCGCGTCCTTCGCTAAGCGCCGCGGCGCCCGCTCCAGCGGCTCACGCATCCCGGTCGACGACGACGACGATGCCCGCGACTCGGTCGGGCAGCGATTGGTGGCGCGCCGACCAGAACGCCGGGAGATATTTCGGGACGCCGCCGAGCAACCCGCGTGCGCACGAACTCCAGGGCCTCAAGTTGTGCCTTCGATAGACCTCCTTGATGCTCGCCCGCTGTTGAGCATCGTCGTCGTCGCCACGTGTACGCCGGAGCTCGCGCAACTCGGCTTGAACCGCCCTATGCCGCTCGCTCAGTCGTGCCTGGAACGGGCGCTGCACCAGCCGATACAACTCCTGCGAGGCGGTGTCCACCGCGTTGCGTATTACCGCGCTCCGAACCGAGACGGGACCGCCGGTGCGAGCGTCGACGCGACGCAATCCCATCGCGCGCGCTCCCGGGCTCCGCCAGTTCCGCAGCCGGATTTCGATCGGCGCAGCCAGAGCCCACATTGCGAACCGCCACCGCGGCTCGGCGAGGTGACGGAACGGGAGGCGCTCGGCGAAGTCGAACCGAGGATCCTCCTCGCCCGAGCGCCGGTCGCGGTAGGTCATGTACAGCCAAACGCCGCCTCCCGCTGCGAGCGCCGCGGGAAGCACAAGGACCGCCCCGTCGATCGCCGATGCCAGCGCCCTGCGCTGCAGCGACGCGATCTCCAGGCCTCCCGGACCATCGACCGTCACGACCAAAGCCTCTCACACCGAGCGCTAGCCGACTGAGATCAGCACGATTCCCGCGACCACCGCCACCGCGCCGAGCAGCCGCTCCGTGCCAATCCGCTCGCGGCCGGTGATCGCGAGGAACGCGGTGGCCATCACCACGCTCGACTCGCGGACAGCGGACACGGACGCCGCCGGCGCGAGCCGTAGTGCTGCGAGCGCGAGCGCGTAGGCGCTGAACATGCCGACGCCAGCCAGTAGCGTCGATCGGTTCACCGCCGCGCGCAGGGCGTCACCGCCCCGCACGCGCCACACGGCGAGCGAGTACACGATCGCGGGCGCGCCGAGCACGAGCACGAGGTACGTGAGCGGCGAGGCGTGGACGATGCCGTGCTTGTCGACGAGCGTGTACCCGGCGATGCACGCGCCGACGGCCAGCGCCAGCCCGAGATCGCGGGGACGGCCGGACGCGCCCACGCCGCGCACGAGCACGATCCCGACGGCGACTACCACCACCCCGACCGCCGCCGGCGCCGACACGGTCGCGCCGACCGCGATCACGCCGGCAACGAGCACGAGCACGGGCGCCGAGCCGCGCGCGATCGGATAGATGAAGCTCATCGCGGCGACCGAATAACCCGTCGCGAGCAGCGCCAGGTACCCCAGCTCAAGGGCGCTCGAGGCCGCGACGTAGGGCACCGCGGCCGAGTCGATCCGCCAGTCGATCAGCGCCACGGGCAGGAACACGACGGTGCCGACGACGAGCGCGACCGCGCTCGCGGCGTGCGTGTCGTCCTCGCTGGACACGAGCAGGTTCCAGGCCGCGTGAACCGCGGCCGCGGCGAGCGCGAGCAGCAAAGCTGAAAGCGGCATCAGGCCGGTTTATCGAATCCGCCGTACCGACGGCCATACCCCCGCCTCTGGTCTGCTTCGATGGAGCGATGGAGATCGTGGAGTTCGAGCACATGACCACCGGCCGGCGCGACGAGCTCGAGGGTGACGAGGACGACCCGTTCGATGCCACTGGATGGACGCTTCGCTTCCAGCGAAAGGAGCGCCACGTCGCCCTGCGCAACGAGAGCGGCCGGCTCGTCGCCTCCGCCGGGATGCTGGTCGTCGAGGTCGATGTCGCCGACGAGCGCTTTCCGGTCGTCGGCCTCGGCGGGGTGATCGTGAACGCCGCGCACCGAGGCCGGGGTCTGGCCCGCACCATCGTGGGCGAAGCGATCGCGAGGGCCGAGACTTTGGGTCCGGGATTCATGATCCTGTTCTGTCACCCGAACCGCCAAGGCCTATATCGCCGGCTCGGGTTCGAAGAAGTCGAGCGGCCGGTGCTCGTGCAGCAGCCCGATGCGTACGTGGAGATGCCGATGCGGACGATGTGGCGGGCACTGGCGAAGGACGCGGCGTGGCCGGAGGGACGCTTGACAGTCCACGGACTCCCGTTCTAGGCGGTACGGTCCCACTCGATGACCGGACCAAACACGAGCGTGATCGAGTCACTCAGCGCCGAGGAGCGCGAGCTCGCCCCCGCCGCCCCGGCGCCGACCACCTCCGGCGCGATGAAGGCGGTGCTGACCGACGACCGTTTCTCCGATCCCAACTGGATCTACGAACGCAAGCTCGACGGGATCCGGTGCATAGCGATCCGCGCCGGCGCGACCGTCAAGCTCCTGTCGCGCAACGATCTGTCCCAGAACGACCGGTGGCCCGAACTGGTCGAGGCGCTCGAGCAAGAGGAATGCGATCAGTTCGTGATCGACGGCGAGGTGGTCGCGTTCGACGGGCCGGAGACGAGCTTCGCGAGGCTCGTGGAGCGCGCCGAGCACTATGTCCCCGTCTACTACTACGTGTTCGACATCCTGTGGCTCGAAGGCCACGACGTCCGCAAGCTTCCACTCCGGACGCGCAAGCGCCTTCTTCGCAGCGCACTGCAATTCCACGGGAATGTTCGCTGGACGCAGCACCGAAACCGTGACGGAGAGGAGTACTTCAAAGAGGCATGCCGGAAGGGCTGGGAGGGCGTGATGGCCAAGCGCGCCGACAGCCCGTACGTCAGCACCCGCTCGCGCGACTGGCTGAAGTTCAAGTGCTCGCACGGTCAGGAGCTGGTGATCGGCGGCTTCACCGAGCCGCGCGGCTCGCGAGTCGAGTTCGGCGCGCTTCTGCTCGGCTACTACCGAGGCGAGCGATTCGAGTACGCCGGCAAGGTCGGGACGGGTTTCGACACCATCACGCTCCACGACCTCGCCGGGCAGATGCGCAAGCTCGAACGGAAGGACCCGCCGTTCGCCGACCCCGCCTCGATCAAGGAGCGCGGAGTCACGTGGGTCGAGCCGAAGCTCGTCGCGGAGATCGGCTTCACCGAGTGGACCCGCGACCACCGCCTCCGTCACCCGCGCTTCCTGGGACTCCGCGACGACAAAGCCGCGTCCGAGGTGGTGCGCGAAGGATGACCGTAGAGCTGAAGGTCGGCCGGCGTGAGGTCCGCATCACGCACGACGACCGGGTCGTGTTCCCCGAGCCCGGCTTGACGAAGCTCGATTTGGCCCACCACTACGAGCGCGTCGCGCCGCGGATGCTGCCCTACGTCCGCGACCGACCGCTTGCGCTCCAGGCCTTCCCCGACGGGATCGAGGGCGACGGCTACTTCATGAAGGCCGTTCCCCGCTACTTCCCGGCATGGATCAAGCGCGCGACCGTGGGCAAGAAGGGCGGCACGATCACCCACGTCCTCGCCGACGACGCCGCGACGCTCGTGTATCTCACCGGCCAGAACGTGGTGACGATGCACACCTGGCTGTCGCGCGCCGACAAACCGCACGAGCCCGACCGGGTCACGATCGACTTCGATCCCTCAGGCGGCGGCTTCGCCGAGGTCCGCGCGGCGGCACGGGCCGCCGGCGACCGGCTGCGCGACCTCGGACTCGTCCCGTTCGCGATGACGACGGGCTCGCGCGGCGTGCACGTGGTCTGCCCGCTGCGGCGCGGTCCCGACTTCACCGAGGTCCACGCGTTCGCCCGCGCGCTCGCCGAGCAGATGGTCGCCGACGATCCCGATCATCTCACGCTCGAGTGGCACAAGGCGGAGCGCGGCAAGCGCATCTATCTCGACGTGAACCGGATCGCCTACGCCCAGCACGCGGTCGCGCCCTACTCAGTCAGGCCGCGGGCGATGGCGCCGGTGGCGGTGCCACTCCACTGGGACGAACTGTCGGACAAGACGCTGCGCCCCGACCGCTGGACCGTCGAGAACATCGGCGAACGGCTCGAGGCCCCCGACCCGTGGGCCGGCATGAGTCGCCGGGCACGGTCGCTGCCGAAGAAAAGGCCCTGAGCCCTAATCGCCGCGGCGCCGGCGGTTCCGCCGGCCCCGGCGGCCCGCCACCTGCCACGGACCCGGCACGAAGTCGAGCACGAGGTTCACAACCCACACGATCAGTGTCGCCGCCACCAGCGTCCAGAAGCCATGGATGTCGAAGCCGCTCACGATCCAATGGGTGAGCAGAAGCATGAACAACGAGACGAAGAACCACGCAATCCCGAGGGTGAGAACCGCCAACGGGAGCGTGATCAGCCGCAGCAGCGGCTTCACAATCGTGTTTAGCACTCCGAACACTGCGGCTGCCAGAAGCAACGACCCCGCCCCCGATGTCGTAACCCCGGTGAGGAGCACGACGACAATCAACAACACGAGCGCGTTGGTCAGCCACGAAATCCCGAGCCGCACGATCAGCGGCGGCTCCCGGGGCTCGGGTCTCGCTCGGTATTGGGTCGAACTCACCCCATCAGCGTACAGGTTGGTCAGTAGCTGAACACGGTGGCGCCGTCCCCGATCCACTCCCACAGCGGGGTGGCGCCGCCGATCTCGGCCGACCCGATCAGATCGTCCTGGCTCAGCTTGCGCGAGTTGAAGCAGATGGGGCAAACCAGCAGCCGGCCACCGGCCGCCGCGTACTGCTCGGCCAGGGTGGACAGCGCCGGGCAGCCGTCGCAGCCGACGCCCTGAACGAAGTCGGCGAGTGCCAGCCGGACCGCCTCCTTGGTCAGGAACATCGTGACGGGCCTGCCCGATTGGGCCGCGGCTCCGCCGACCAGGAACGCGACCGTCACGCGCTCGGGATCCTCGAGCCCGGTCGCGAGGTTGATTACGACCTTCGATTGGGTAGTCATGAACTCTCCATAGGTTAGGTTGGTTACCTGCCAAACAGTGCCGCCGCGATTCGCCAAGCCCCACGGCAAGCATCTCGCGTTCAGGCCGCCGCGCCACCCGCGACGGACCACATCTCAGCCGAGTGTCAGCTCCCCATGCGCATAGTCGAGCCCGATCGCGCCGAAGTGCGAGAGCACGTCGGAGCCGAGCAGACCGAACGCCTTGCCGCCGGAGCCTGCAATCACAGAGCTGGTGGCGACGATCGATGGAAGCGCCTGTCCGCCAATGCTCCATCGCGACAACCGCACCTTGCTGGCGGTCTCGGAGCAGCCGACGCCCGTCACCTTGATCGGCTTCCCGACTCGCTTGAGACGAAGCTGCCGGGCCAGCGCGACGTCGACGAGCGTCTTCGACGAGCCGGTGTCGATCAGGAAAGGAAAGGCGCGGCCGTGGACGACGACACGCGCGAGCGCGAGCGTCTCACCGTCCTTAGCCTTGAGGATCACGATCGGGATCGTCGCCTGGGCCTCGTGGGCACCGCCACCGACGGACGCGAATCCCCACCCGGTGAAGGCGACCAGGAGAAACGAACCGACCAGCACTGCGACAAGAATCAGACGACGCACCCTTCCTCCCTTCGTTGACCGTGACCATCGAGCGTAGACCTAATAGACGCGCCGCACGCGGCGATCCTGACCGCGTGCGGCGCTCGGTTGGGAGAGATGCGTCACATTGAGCGTCAGGCGGGACGGGAGCGCCCCGCCCGGCGGTTCACGGATTCGAGGCGCCGCCCGAGGACGCGCTCCCCGTGCCGGTTCCCTGAGACACGTTGCCGCTCGTCGCCTGTATGACGTCGGCGCGGGTCACCCCGCCGTTCGAGGCCGGAACGCACGCGAGCGCGGCGGCCTTGACGTTCGGGGCGGTCAGATCGATTCCCGCGGCTTGGACCTGCGCCAGCGACATCTGGCCCTGGCTGTCCGGATCGGGGAAGCCGTTGATCCCGTGATTGCGAATGCAGCGCGTGAACGAAAGGAGGTCCTCCTTGTGAACGAGCTGGTCGTGCGCCTGCTGGGCGAGGTCCGACTTCGAGGGCGCTGGAAGGATTCCCTGGCAAGCGGTTCGCGCTGCTTTGAACTGCGGCGAGTTGGCGGCGCCGGCGGGGATCATGACGGCTACCTGAGTGCTGCCGCCGTTCGAGCTTATGTGCACCTTCGGGTCGGGGAAGTTCGTCGCACCGTGGTTGCGCATGCACGCGGAGTACCGGTATGCCGACCCCGCAATGTCCTTAGGTGGACTGTTGCCGGCGACCGAGCCCGTGGTGGTCGTCGTCGGCGAGATGCCCCCGCATCCGGCGGCGAGCAGCGCGACGCTCGTGATCGCCGCGGCCGCCGGAATGACCCTCCGGATGGAATACATGACTTACGCCTCCTGTGACCGGCATCGCATAGCGCGTCCGTTGTAGAGGGTCGCTGGTGACAGCAGCGTCACGAGGGCTGTGACCTCGTTGTCACCCGGATCGGGCATCCTGTGTCCGAGCCCAGGGAGACAAACTTGCGGGTTCTGGTTGCAGAAGATCACGGGCGGCTCGCCACCGCCATCGCGGAGGGCCTCCGCCGAGAAGGCATGGCCGTCGACGTGGCGTTCGACGGCGCCGACGCGCTCCGGCACGTCGCGGTTCACCGCTACGACGTCGTCGTGCTCGACCGTGATCTCCCCCAGGTGCATGGCGACGAGGTGTGCCGGCGCATGCGGGAGGAACGAAGCAATACGCGCGTGTTGATGCTGACCGCGGCGAGCACGATCCGCGACCGCGTGGAGGGGCTTGGAATCGGAGCCGACGACTACCTGACCAAGCCGTTCGACTTCGACGAGCTCGTCGCACGGGTCAGGGCACTGGCAAGACGTTCGACCCCGGCGCTACCGCCCACGCTCGCGCACGGCGACCTGACGCTCGATCCGGCCCGGCGGACCGCCGTGCGCGGCGACATCCCGCTCGCGCTCAGCCCGAAGGAGTTCGCCGTGCTCGAGTACCTCCTCGGCGCCGAGGGACGCGTCGTGTCCGCCGAGGAGCTGCTCGAGGGCGTATGGGACGAGGCCGCGAACCCGTTCACGAACACCGTCAAGACGACGATCGGCCGGCTTCGAGCGAAGCTGGGCGAACCGCCCCTGATCGAGACCGTCCGCGAGGGCGGCTACCGGATCTGACCGGCCTTGCGACCATCGCTGCGCTCGCTCACGCCGACTGCGTGGATCCGACCGACTCGGACCGCGCGCATGCGCCTGACGGTGTTCTACGCCGGCCTGTTCCTGCTGCTCGGCACGGTGTTGCTCGTGATCGTGTATCTGCTCGCCTCGAGCGGGAGCACGGTCAGTGTTGCCGCCCCGGTCACACGGAGGCAACTAACGCTGCCTGGCGGGACAGTCGTTACCGTGCCGTCAGTCCCGTCGGTACCGCGGCAGAACATCGTCACCCAGCAGCACAACGCTGACCTCGCGCGGTTGCTGACGATCTCTTGGGTCGTGCTCCTGGTGACGACCGCAGGTGCCGCTGTGCTTGGTTGGATCGCCGCCGGCCGGGTGCTTCGGCCGGTACGCGAAATCACCGCGACCGCTCGGACGATCTCGGCCGGCAACCTGCACGAGCGCCTGGCGCGGACGGGCCCCAACGACGAGTTCAAGCAGCTCGGCGACACACTCGACGAACTGCTCGGCCGGCTTGAGGCTTCGTTCGAAGCGCAGCGCCGGTTCGTTGCCAACGCGTCACACGAGCTGCGAACGCCGCTGACGCTCGAGCGGACGCTGCTGCAGGTGGCGCTCGCCGATCCAAACGCCTCCGAGCGCACGCTGCGGGCGACGTGCGAGGAGCTCCTCGCATCGCAGGTCGACCAGGAGCGATTGCTCGAGGCGCTGCTCACGCTCGCCAGTAGCGAACGCGGCCTCGAGCGACGCGAGCCCGTCGACCTGCCGGCACTGGTTGACTCCGTAGTGCGCCAGCTGACCCCGAAGCTCACCCGACACGGGCTTTCGATCGAGAGCACGCTCAGCCCGGCGACAGCCTCGGGCGACGAGGCCCTGATCGAACGCCTGATCGCGAACCTGATCGACAACGCGATCGATCACAACGTCGACGAGGGCCAGGTGGACGTCCGCACCGAGATGGTCGATGAGCGCGCCGTCCTCACGATCGGCAACACGGGGCCACTGATTCCAGCGGGAGAGACCCAGCGGCTGTTCGAGCCGTTCCAGCGACTGCACGGCGCCCGGAGAGCCAGCGATGGCCACCATGGGCTCGGGCTCTCGATCGTCCGGGCGATCGCGGTCGCGCACAACGCGGAGCTGACCGCCACGCCGCGCCCGGGCGGCGGACTCATCGTGACCGTTCGGTTCTCAGCCCAGATGCCGACCTAGACATTCGATCATCGTCTCGATGGCATGGAGCGTTCGCCTCATCTTTCCCGGAGCGTGAGCGTCAGCGAGGTAGGGTCGGCAGGTGGCCGACCTAACGGATCGAGCGCACGTGCGCCTGGCGGAGCTCGTGGCGGCGCTGTCGCTAGGGATCGATCTCGGGTTCGGCCAGCCGATGGAGCACGTGCTGCGCCAGTGCCTGATCTCGCTGCGCGTGGCCGAGATGATCGGTCTCGCCGAGCCCGAACGCGCGGTCGTCTACTACACCGCCCTGTTAGTCAACGTCGGCTGCCATTCCGATGCCCACGAGCAGGCGAAGTGGTTCGGCGATGACATCGCGCTCAAGTCCGGCAAGTACAACCACGAGATCCGCAGCCTCCGGGCGGCCGCGGCGGGTATGCGACAGCTGGGCGCCGGCCAGCCGCCGCTGCACCGCTTCAGGGTCGGCCTCGAGTTCGCATTGTCCGGGCACCGCGAGGTCGACGGGATGATCAGCCACCATGCGGCGATCGCGAGGACGCTGGGCGAGCAGCTGGGACTGGCCGAGGAGGTCCTGGAGGCGCTCGGGGCGGCCTACGAGATGTGGGATGGCCGCGGTTGGCCGGGCCGGCTGAAGGGTGACGAAATCCCAATCGCGTCGCGGATCGCCCAGATCGCGGAGTACGCCGAGGTCGCCCACAGGGTCGGCGGCGCCGAGGGCGCGCGCGGGCTCGCCCGCAGACGCACTGGCAAGCAGTTCGACCCCGCTCTCGCCCGAGTCGTCGACGGATACGCCGAGACCGTGTTCGCCGGTCTCGACTCCGTCGCGACGTGGGACGCAGTGATCGAGGCCGAGCCCGCGCTGGCGATGGTCGTCGCCGGCGAGCGGTTCGACGAAGCGCTGGCCGCCATCGCGAACTTCGTCGACCTCAAGTCACCGTATACGCTCGGCCACGCGCGCGCGGTGGCCGATCTCACCGCGGCCGCCGCCGCCGAGCTTGGATTCGCCGCGGTGGAGCTGCGCACGATCCGGCGGGCGGGCCTCGTCCACGACCTCGGCCGCCTCGGCGTGTCGAACTCGATCTGGGACAAGGCCGGCCCGCTGGGCCCGGGCGAGTTGGAGCGAGTCCGGCTACATCCCCACATCACCGAGCGGATGCTGAGCCAGTCGGAGGCCCTCGCGCCGCTGGGCGCGATCGCCGTCCAACACCGTGAGCGCCTCGACGGGTCCGGGTACCCCCGGGGGCTGTCGGGGCCGGCCATCTCCCGCCCAGCCCGGGTGCTCGGCGCGGCCGACGCGTATCAGGCGATGCGGGAGACCCGGCCGTACCGGCCGGCCCGAACCGACGAGGATGCCGCCGCGCGGCTCCGGGCCGAAGTGAAGGCCGGCCGCTTCGACGCGGATGCAGTCGACGCGGTGCTTCGTGTGGCCGGCCATCGCGTCGCCCGCCGCCGGGACGGTCCCGCCGGACTTACCCAGCGCGAGGTCGAGGTGCTGACGCTGCTCGCACGCGGGCTTACCAACAAGCAGATCGCGACCGAGCTGACGATCTCGTCGAAGACGGTCGCCAACCACGTCGAGCACATCTACGCCAAGATCGGCGCGTCCACCCGCGCGCGCGCCGGCCTGTTCGCCATGCAGCACGGGCTGCTTCCCGAGGAGCAGTTCGCCACCTTGGCCCCAAGCGAAAAGATGGGGCAAACGCCCCATGTGACCCCGCATCCGTCGATCTACGGTCGGGCTCACTGAAACCGATGCGACGTCAGGGAGGGTCTTGATGAGTCTGTGGGGCCACATATTCGCCGCTATGTACGACCGGATGACACGCTCGACCGAGCGGGCTGGACTCGGTGCCCATCGCGAGGCGCTGGTCGGCACCGCGACCGGCGACGTGCTCGAGATCGGCGGCGGCACGGGTGCGAACCTGCCGTTCTACGGGGACGGCGTGCGGACGCTGACGATTATCGAGCCGGATAAGCCGATGATCCGGCGGCTCGAGCGGCGGATCGGCGAGCTCGCACCACAGGCCAAGTTCCTGCGTGCGCCTGCCGAGGACCTGCCTTTCCAGGACGATAGCTTCGACGTCGCGGTCTCGACGCTGGTCCTGTGCACGGTGGACGACCAGCCCCGCGCCCTCCGCGAGCTCCGCCGCGTCCTTCGCCCGGGCGGCCGGCTGTTGTTCATCGAGCACGTCCGCGCCGACGACCCGAAGCTAGCGCGCCTGCAGGACCGGATGCATCCGCTGAACGTGAGGTTCGCGCACGGGTGCCATTGCAACCGCGCGACGCTCGAGAGCATCCGCGCGGCCGGGTTCGACGTGGCGCGGGTCGACAACGACACGTTGAAGCACACGCCGCCGTTCATCCGCCCACTCGTCGTCGGCGTCGCGAGTTCGGCATCCTCCTGAGCGTGCGAATCGAGCAGACCTTTCAAGTGCAACGCCCTCCGGAGGAGGTCTTCGACTACCTCACGAACCCGTCGAACCTCCGCGATTGGCAGACATCGAAGACCCGCGTCGAGGTGCTCACCGACGGCCCGCCCCGGCAGGGGTACCGCGTCCGCGAGTGGACCAAGCCGCCCGGGACCAAGGAGTTCGAGCAGGTCGTCGAGTTCACCGACTTCGACCGTCCGCACCGCGTCCACACCCACATCGTCGAAGGGCCGCAGCCGATCGACGGTACCTGGACGTTCACGCCCTCCGGCGGCGGGACGAGCGTGCACTTCGTCGCCGAAGGGGCCCTGCAAGGGCTGATGCGATTCGCCGAGCCGGTCGTGCGGCGGATCATCGCGCGTCAGTTCGCCCAGTACCACACCAACCTCCGCCGGAACGTCGAAGCCGGACCGTCAGGGGCAGCCGGGCGCTAGACGCGTGGGCCTGCGTCCGCGACCTGCAACACGCGCCACCCGAGCCGTCAGGGCTTGACGATGGCGCAGGACGCATGCCCCACATGCCGAGTACGCAGCACGGTCCCCGGCTCGCCGATCAAATGGCGTGATCTGCAGGTCGGCGCCCACCCCTCCGCCGCGGTGTCCCCCTCGGCGGCCGCGCTGCCCCGACGATCGGCTAAGCGGCGGCGGTGAAGCTTGTCGTGAGCTCCGGCCCACCCGCGAGCGTCTGGTAGACGACGCAGTAGCGCTCGGTCAGCTTCTTGAGCGTCGCGAGCTGCTGTTCGTCGGCGTCGGTGTCGAGCTCGAACGAAAGACGGATCGCCTTGAACCCGACCGGCGCGTCGCGGTCGACGCCCAGCGTCCCGCGGAAGTCGAGATCGCCCTCCGCGCGCACGCGTCCAGCCGGCACCGAGATTCCAAGCGACGTCGACACCGCTCGGAGCGTCACGCCCGCGCACGCCACGAGCGCCTCGAGCAGCATGTCGCCCGAGCACAGCAGCGAGCCGTCGCCGCCGGTCGCCGGGTGCAGGCCGGCCTCAGCGATCGCCCGCGCGGTCGTCACCGAGCAGGCCACGCCTTCGCCGAGCTCGCCAGTCGCGGCCAGGGTCACGAGCGCCGCGTCGGGCTCGGCCCGGTAGCGGTCCTTCAGGGGCGCCTGCAGCGCGCGCAGTTGATCGCCGTCCATGGACACGATCTTAGGCGGACCGACGTTCAGACGCTCGAGCCAGGAGCCTGCGGGACCGTCGGGCTCGGCGGAACCGGTGTCGGCACCGCCGGCGTCAGGGGCGTCGCGTTGTCGCCAGGATCGTCCGGCGCGCGGATCCATTCGATGATGCGCCCGCCCGCGATCACGAAGTTCGTGCGCGCGGTCTCGCCCGCACCGGTGCCACAGGTGCTCCCCCCCACTCCAGGGCGCCCGGTCAACTGGAACAGCGCGTTGACGTAGCGGCCTCGCTGATCGGTCGACAGCAGCACGGCACCGCAGGGCAGCGACGCGTTGGCCTCCTCCGCCTCGGCGATTGTCCCGATCGTGATCACGACCGCGTCGCCGCTGGAGTCCGTGCCGTTGATCATTAGGCTTGGCAGCGCGAAGAATCGAGCCGCCCCGCGGACGTCGCCCCGGCGCAGCGCGTCCGCCCAGGCGCGGATCACCGCGACCGCCGCAGGGCGCGCGGCGATTCGGCTAGGTCCGGGCGCCGGGACGACCGAGTTACCGGCGCCGTCCTTCGGCAGCGGCGGCAACGGCGTCGACCGCGCCGGGGCCCGCTGGGCGTGACGGACGGTGGTGCTCGAATGGGCGCCGCTCGACCCGCATCCCACCACGAACCCCGTCGCCACGATCGCGATGAACGGAACCCAGTGAACGCGGGCGATCACACGACAAATCGTATGCCCCTCGCCGCCTCGGCCTCCTCAGGCTCTGTAGTGCGGGCCTACTCGGGCTCGTCCGCCTCGATTTCGTCCTCGCCCAGCGCGCCGCCGGCATACGACGGCGCGGCACCGTAGCTCTGCTCGATCGTGCGCGTCAGCCGTTCGATCGCGTCGGTGACATCGTCCCGATCGGGCTTGCTCTCGAGCACAAGCCGGATCCCAGCGATCTCGCGGGCCAGGTACTCGGTGTCCGCGAGCGAGCGGGCATTGATCTCCCGGTCGCGTTCGACCTCGGAGCGATCCCGGTCGGCCTGGCGGTTCTGGGCCAGCAGGATCAGCGGCGCCGCGTACGCCGCCTGGGTCGAGAACGCGAGGTTCAGCAGGATGAACGGGTACGGATCCCACGCGTTCGTGAACGCAATCCCGTTGAGAATGAGCCAGAGCACCACGAAGATCGTTTGCGCCGCGAGGTAGCGGCCGGTCCCGAGGAACCGGGCCATCTTCTCCGCGAACCGCGCGAACGCATCCGGGTCATACGACGGACCCCCGGGCGTGCCGCGAGGGGTGCTGAGGTCATCGCGCCGAGCCATCAGCCGCTCGCGCGCGATTCGCGCCAGTCCGCCGGGAGCATTCGATCGAGCACGTCATCGATCGTAACCGCACCGACCAGGCGCTTGGCGCTGTCGGTGACCGGAATCGCGACGAAGTCGTACGCGGCGAGCCGCTCCGCGACGTCTCGCTCACTCGCGTCGGCGGAGATCGGATCCCAGTCCTCATCCAGGCAGCGGCCGAGCGGCTTGCTCGGCGCCTCGCGGAGCAGCCGCTGGACGCCGACCACACCGAGGAAACGGCCGGTCGGAGTCTCGAGCGGCGGGTGGCAGACGAACACCTGGGCGGCGAGCGGCACGGGTAGGTCCGGGTCGCGGATCCTGGCCAGTGCCTCCGCGACCGTGGCCTGCGCATCGAGAATGACCGGCTCGGGCGTCATCAGCCCCCCGGCGGTATCGGGCTTGTAGATCAGCAGACGGCGGACCGGCTCGGCCTCCTCGGGGTCCATCGCGCCGAGCAGCTCCGAGCGGCGGCTCTCGGAGAACTCGCCGAGCAGGTCTGCGGCGTCGTCGGCCTCCATCTCATCGAGCACGCGGGCGAGCCGCTCCTGATCGAGCCCCTCGACGATGCGCACCTGGTCATCCTCGTCGAGCTCCTCGAGCAGGTCGGCCAGGCGGTCGTCCTCGAGCTCGGAGGCGAGCACGCGCCGGCGGCTGAGCGGGAGCCGGCGAATCGCCGCGGCCATCTCGACCGGATGGAGGCCTCCGAGCGCCGCGGCCTCGCGGTCGATCGGCCGCTCGTCGGTCAACAGGTCGCCGGCCTCGCTCCAGTCGATCACGTCGGGCGTCCGTCTGCGCGCGGCCAGCCCGATCGGCATCCGAGCCGAGGAGAGCGCGATCGTCGCCACCTCCCACGCGAACGGCTCGGGCGCCGGCGTGAGGCCGACGTCGACCACACGCTCGCCGCGCACCCGGCGACCGATCAGCTCGCCGACGACGAGCCGCTCGCCGGCGCGCAGCTCGAACTGGCGCAGGTTGATCGAGCCGCGCCGCAGGCGAACGCCGTCGTTGGAGATCTCGCCGGCCCGCCCCGCACCGACGAACACGCGCCGGCGCCCAACCGCCACCACGAAGCCGTTGACGCGCGGCGGGCGTCCGCCCAGGTCGAGGACGACGTCGACCACGCGGCCGATGTCGGCACCGTCGGCTCCCACCAACGGGAGCCGCGTCAAGCGCGTCACATACACGATCCGGTCCGCCACACCAACAGGGTAGATAGCGCGGCCGGGACATGCGACAACCGAATGTGATCCGGATCGGCCGTCGTTGCGAACGTAATTGACGAACCCGGCTTTTCCGGGCCGATCCCAGGCAGGGGATGATGTTCGAGACTCGTGACGATTGCGCCGGCAATGCGGCCGCCCACGCGCTGGGCGCCCTCGAGGCCGGCGAGGCGGCGGCGTACCGGCGCCACCTTCAGACGTGCGCGGTCTGCTCCGAGGAGGTGGCCGCGTTGCGGCGCGTCATCGACGCCCTGGCGATGGCAGCGCCACAGCGCCGCGTGCCCGACCGTCTCAGACGAAGCGTCCTCGCTGCCGCGACTGCCGGTCCGCCGGGCGTCCGTGCCCGGCGGGGGCGAACGAGCCGCTAAGCGGGCGACATTTCCCTGACCTGCGTGAGCCGGAACGTGTTCCCCGACGGGTCGTGGAACCCGGAGTCGATCCCGTACGGGCGCTCCTCCGGAGCCTCGGAGAACTCGACGCCGCGGTTCTTGAGGTGCTCGTAGTCCGCGTAGACGTCGTCGGTGGTGAAGAACACCGTTCCGGCGAAGCCCTTTGCCATCAGCGCCTTGACTTGTGCGGCGGTGTCGGCGTCCATCACCGGCGGCCCGGGGATCGCCATGAGCACGATCGAGATGTCGGGCTGCCCGGGAGGGCCGACGGTGAGCCAGCGGAAGTTGCCCAGCTCCGCGACCGTGACGTCCGAGCGGACCTCCATCCCCAGCTTCGCGGTGTAGAACGCGAGCGCCTCATCCTGGTCGTGGACCCAGAGCTGCGCTGTTGAGAGCTTGATCATTCGTGGCCTCCTGTGGTGGTCGTGACTCCTGCGGCCACACTAGTTGCGCTCGTTTTCGTTGTCTTCTCGAAACGTGCTGCGCTGCGGCCGTCCATACGCGCGGACGACGCAACTCGGGACCATCGCCCAGTCGGATGCCGGCGGGAACCGGGCGCGGTAGGCGGTCGGCGAGGCCCCGTACGTACGCGTGAAGCTGGTCGTGAACGAGCCGAGGCTCTGGAGCCCGACCGAGAAGCAGATGTCGGCCACCGAGCGGTCGGTCGTCCGCAGCAGCGCAGCTGCCCGCTCGAGCCGCCTCGTCAACAGGTAGGCGTGTGGGGATTCGCCGAACGCCCGGCGAAACTCGCGGCTGAAATGAGCCCGCGACAGCCCCGCGGCCTGGGCGAGATCGTCGACGTCGAGCGCCTCGAAGTACCGCGCGTCCGCGAGATCCTTCGCGCGCAGCAGATGCCGGTCGGCGGGTACGAAGGCCACGAGCATCACCCTACTCGGGCGCCGACTCACGCCCACAGCGGACGATGCCGTTAACGTGTGGAGAAGACGGTTTTCAGCGTGGACGGCAGGCAAGTGTTTCACCGATACAGGCTCGCGGCGGTTACGGCGCTCGCGTTGCTGCTCGCTGGGTGCGGAGGATCGGCCGTGGGGAGCAACGCCGCGGAGACCTCTTCGACGGCCACGATCCCCAAGGCTCGGCCGCAGGCGGTCGAGCCCGCTGCGGGCCAGCAGGCCCACGCGGTGACGCCGGACGATCCCATTGGCAACCCCAACGCGCACGCCGAACCGCTGTCCGAGGTCCGGCACTTGCTGAAGCTCGAGCTGATCGCGGTGAAGACGAACAACGCGACCTACATAAACCCGCTCCAGTACGTCACGGTGTGGGAGCGGACCGACCAGGGCGTCGACGCCCAGATGCCGGTCGGAGCGCCGATCCTCGCGCCCTGCCGGGTCAAGATCCTCGCGGTCGAGCCCGACTGGTACGCCGGCCAGCCGCTCGTGTACTTCGAGTTGCTGGACGGGCCGCAGGCGGGCCAGGTGCAGTACGTGGCCGAGCAGATCACCGACATCGCGCCGCCGGGATCGATCCTCCAGCAGGGTCAGGCGGTCGCCAAATATGCCTCGCACGGCACCGCGATCGAATACGGCTGGTCGACGATCAACGGCATCACGCTCGCGCGCGCGACCACCGGCTACGAGGAAGGCGAGATCACGCCGGCGGGCCAGTACATGCGCAACTGGCTGAACGGCCTCGGCGCGAACGCCGGGCCCTGGCCGCCGAAGTGATCCACGACCCGCGCCGGCAACCAAGACAACCCATCACGTTGTCGGGCTCCTCAGAACGCCCGGTTGCCGGGATCGCCGATCAGCACGGCCTCGGCCTCGTTGAAGCGGCGGTTCATCTCGCGGGTCTCGAGGAACGTCATGAACACACGAGCGATCGAGACCTGCTGGCGCCACAGGACCGCCGTCCGCGTCGTCGGCCCGCCTTCGAAGTGCGCCGCGGCCACCTCACGCGAGAACGTTGCGGATACGAACGAAGACCAGGCGGGCTCGGACAACGCACCCTCGACGGCGGCGCCACGGTAGAGCGTTATCGGCTCTTCGCGGGACCAGAGCTCCTGCGTGAAGGCCAGCCGGGTTATCAGGTGCTCGGCGCGCCTCTCTTTGCTGAGCGGCCCCTCGAACACCGACGGGTCGCGGACGATCCGCCCGCGGTAAGGGCAGAGCCCGAGCTCGGCGAGAACGATCGCGTGACCCTTGACGAACTCACCCGACCTGGGATTGCTCACGAACGTGGTCGCGAAGCGGTGCTCGAGATCCGCCACCGCCCGCTCGCCGGTCACCTCGTCGAGCAGATCGAACAGCTGGTCCTCGCCCGAGCGTGCGCCGACGCACGCCGCGACGTCGACCGGACCCACCGAGCCGAGCCGGTGCCGAATGCGCCGGCGCTCGTGCTCGATCCGGTCGAGCGCCCGCGACCGCGCGCCCACATCGCAGCCGACGATGAGGTCGTGAGCGAAGTGTCGGCGCGCCCGCTCGAGCTCTGAGACCATGTCGTCTGCCGCCACCGAGCAGCCGCTCGCGAACTGAAAGCGCGCGACGTCCTCGAATGGCAGCTCCCATCGCGCCCCGGCATCCTCGAACGCACCGATCTCGACCTCGAACGAGCCGCGAACAGGATCGATCGCCGTGACCGTGATCGGAGTGCGCCGGGTATCCAGCAGCCGCCCGCGATTCCCGACCACCAGATATCGGAGTTCGCCGGGGCGGAACTCCGAATCGGGCGCAGAATTCGGATCGGACGCGTAGATCGTGGTCAAATTAGCCGCCGCGCACGAGTCGCGGCAGTTGTGTCACCAGCCGCGGAATGTCGGATCGCGCGTGGGCCAGAGCGTCGTCGAGCGCCGCCGCGGCCTCGGTCTCGAGCGCGGCGCCGTGACCGACGAGCAGCATCGACGGCCGATACGGGGCCAGTTGCGACCGCGGCGGCGTCACTCGCAGGAGGGGATGCACGCCGGCACGCCGCCCGAGCGCGAACGGGAACGCGGTTCCGATCGCCTCGGCCACGATCAGGGCCCTCTCGCCCTCCCACCACAGCGCCACTTCGTGCCAACCCCATCGCGAAAGCACCGGCACCACTTCGAACGGCGTCGCGGATGCGTCGCGCGGAAGACGCAGCAGCGGCACGCCGAGCCGAGCCGCGATCGCCTCGCAGTCGCGGTTGTGGCGGTCGAGCAGCTGGAACACGCCGGCGAAGGTGCCGAGCGACTCGGCCTCGCGCAGCGCCGGACCATCCTCGAACGGATCGACCAGCCACACCCGGTCCTCGCTGCGGACCGCGTGCGCCGAGCGGACCATCGTGCCGGGCTCGGTCCACGTCAGCCCGATCGCGTGGCGCTGCAGCGTGGCGCTCACTCGGACACGCACTCGGCGTTGACGTAGCCCGACCGGAATGGACTGGGCTCGCCGGTCTGCTCGTCGTAGGTGTGGCGCCACACGCAACCGGTGTCGTTGGCGAGCAGGTGGATTGAGACCGAAGTCTCCGCCGAAGTCGTCCGGACGCGGTGCACGTCATCGCGGGGCGGCAGCAGCGTGTAGAAGTCGCCCGGGTTGACCGGGCGACGACGCACGAGCGCGAGCTTTCTGCCCCCCGGCCGGTAGAACTCCTCATCCTGCACGCCGCGGTAGACGCCGACAAGGCC
>OBLV0100000101.1_pt1 | contig 29390 bp, 45 predicted proteins | sample 1520071 | NCBI WGS metagenome assembly OBLV01 (sample SAMEA3888446, study PRJEB22518) | metagenome | reverse complement strand
CCTCTTCCCTACACGACGCTCTTCCGATCTGTCAGCCGGGAGCGCCTGAGCCTCCTGCATGTGCTGGTCGATCTGCTTGATGCCATCCTGAGTCTTCTGAAGGTTCTCCTGTGCCTGCTGGCTGGCAATGTGGGCGTCGAATACCGTCTTGATGATGAGTTTGTCGCGAGTCTGCTTCTCCTGCTGATCCTGCTTCACTGCCGCGCCTACAACATGGGGAAGCGAGGCAGCCGCCGACACGAGGCTCTTTGTGGCCTTCTGCGCTGCGTCCTTGACTTTGGTGACCGCTGGGTTGTTCTGCTGCGCGGGAGCCGCTGTGGGGGCAGCAGGAGCATTAGGGCTGGGCGCGACGGGCATCGGAGAGGTCTGAGGAGCCTGTTGCTGCGTTGCAGGCTGTGGCGCGGGCGTCGTATTGCTCTGCGGCATCGGTACAGGTGCGGCGGCCATTAGAATAGCCCTCCCAACGCACTCATAAGGCCAGCGCTGGAACTGCTGGCCCCGGATGTAACCGTACCGGCCGTTCCCCCCGCGCCACTGTTGTATTGCGCTAGTCCAGTTACTCCACCCGTCAGGAGTGAAGAGATATCGCCTAGGGCTGTCGTTTGACTCATCGTTCCTGCGTTATTGATGGCCTGAAGGCTCTGAAGCTCAGAGAGATAATCCTGCTGGCTCTGCGAGTACATGTTGGTGTACTGCGTCGAGGCAACTTCGTTCTCCTGCGCGGAGGCGTTCGATAGAAACTCAGATGACGCAAGGGCCGAGGCGCTCGAATCGGGGCTCATTCCGGCGTCCGCGAGAGATGTTTGCAGACTTCCGTACTGTTGGTTGATCTGCTGTTGCATCGCATTGTCGGTTGCACTTACTGTCTGCTGAGCGAGAGCGCCGTTATATCCGGCTCCCGTCGCAAGATAATTCGTCGCCAAAGCGCCAGTACCAGGGCCGAGATACCGCTCATTCTCGTTCTCCACCGATTGCGCCTCGCCCGCTCCGATGTTTGCCAACGTTCCAAGATTATTTGGATTGACTTGCGCTGTCGAGCCGGATGCTCCCGTACTAGTCGCCCCACTGACAGGCGCAACACCGCCCGTAGAAGAGGATGTTCCCGTACTCGGATTCATTGAGACAGAAAGGCCATTCGGAGCGGAAACAGGCATCGCAGGAGAACTTGCTGTCTGTCCCGTCGATGGCAGAAGTTGATTCTTCATGCCGGGGCCGGTACTGCCGACAGGCATCTGCATCCCTGTAGAATTCGTGCCACCCGCATAGAGGTTCGGCGGCGTCATTCCAGAATTATTGGCAACCGGCATTGCGAAGCCGCCCATTACACCCTCCCCGGCGTGTACCGGCTCATCTGAAGGCTCAACTGCCGCTCATTCATCATCTCATCCCGCTCCATCTGGGGTACTCGTCCCATGATAAGCCCCGGCTGCTGCGTCTTAGGGTCGCCATGCAGGATTTTGTAGATGTTGGAGCTGTAGTCGAAGGCTCCCTCATTCGCCGCCAGCCGCATCGCCGCGCTATAGGCCACGATGTCACGCCACGAATCCGGCATGTACACAAGCTGGTCGGCCTGGCTGGTCGTGGGGTTAGGATGCCGCAGTTGCAGCATGATGAAGTAGTAATAGTCTTTGTCTGGCGCGGGTGCGAGCGTGATGTTGTTGTTGTACCGCGACCAATAGATCGGTGGGGTGTCGATGTTCGACGTTCCGCCCAGTCCAAAGGCATACATCACCGTCGTTGGGTAGCGGCGGTATTTCAGGTTCCTGACCGCATTTACCTGCCCCTCAAACCAGAAGGTAATCGTGAACATCTTGGTCAGGTCGTTTGCGGCAATCGGGTTTCCCGAGATCAGGAAGGGAATCGAGTATTCGCTCTGTCCGAACGTCAACTGTCCAACGGGAGAGCGGTACTTCAACTCCTCAAACTCATAGGTTTCTGTCAGTTCGGCTATGGATTCAAGGATCGCAACTACGGCTGGAGAACCATCTTCCGTCGAGTTGAGGTCCTGTCTGTTTCCGAATTTCTGGACTACCGAAGGCACAAGGCTTCCCACTGTCCCAAGGTTCGGGAGTGTTCCAATCGGATTCCATGTTGCGCCGGGAGCCATTTATATCACCAGAATAACGTAGTCGACAGATGCTTCATTCAGTAGAAGCGTAATCGTTGAATCTGTCCAGCCTTCTGTTGCTGCGCTGCCATAAAGAATAGCCGCCACATTCGATTGTACGAGAATCGCGCCGTTGGGAATCTTCCCCAGCGTGTGACTTAGAGTGAACGCCGTGTCTGCCCTGCCGACATACGTGCCCTGTAAAAGCTCCGTCTTGAGGTTGCCTTGTACCTGTCCTTCGGAGAGATTGCCGAAGCTCAGGTTTCCATCGATCGCATTAGCCGTGGATGAGCTTTCGCCCACTAGCGTTTGAAGTTGCTGCACAGCGATGTTCAGGTTCCCGATCGCGTCGACCGTCTTCTCTCTGGCATACCAGGTGTCCTTGCCAGAGCCGAGAGCAAGGCGTGTGGGCGGCGTCGATAGAGGTGTGGTGCTCATTGCATTGTCCCTTTCGTTAGGTATTCTATCGCTCTGCGGAACTTTTCTAAATCGTCACCAAAGTACCCGAGCACGCTGTTGCATCTATTACACAATAATCCTCGAACTTTTCCAGATGAATGGCAATGGTCAACCGCAAGATCCGGCACAATCAAATCTCCTCGCTTACTTTTCGTCTGTCGCTGCGTTCCGAGACATATAGCGCATAATCTGTTTTGCCTATCAAGCATTGCGCCATACTCTTCTACGGTAACGCCGTAACGCTTTAGTTTTGCTTTGCGGTGATACTTCTTTTCTCGCGCAAGATCGGCATAGTAGAATTCCGATCTCTGTTTTATCGTTTTGTCTCGATAGCGTGGATCGTTTGCATATCTTTCTCTGCGATGGGCGGCCCTGGTCTCGTGACCCTCTTGGCGTTTTTGCTTTAGCTTTTCACGGTATTCTGGATTCAACATCCTATTCGCACGAAGAACGTTTTGCCTAGCATTTCGGCGAGTTCTATTTTTCTTGTCCCACTCAGCCAACTTTCTGGACATTTCAATCTTCTTTTCAGGAGTCAGTGTCTTTTTCCATGCTTTTACATACTCTGAACGACACTGCTTACACCTAGCCGAATTTTTCGCAAACTCAGATATCGCCTTCGCCTGATTACATCCACTACAAGTTTTATTGTCCATTTATTCATTGTATCATTCCTATTGCATGGTGCCTTTGGTATCATTCACCATCAGCGTCACGCGATGAATCATAAGCCTCTGATGTGCCGAAGGATCAGTCCAATTCAGAGATACCTGTGGGTTCTCCAAACTAAGCGTCATGTCCGCGTAGGCGGTAGCGGTGAGGAATGGGATGATTGTTCCCGATGTCGCTACTGCCCCCGGAGGTTGGATTTGGATTGTCTTTGAGATCGATTGTAGCGTGGTCGTCGCCACGCCCGTACCGTTTGTGGCTCCGGTGTTCTGGGTAATCGTTCCCTGCAAAGAAACGGTCAGATTTACTGGTGCCGTCTCGGTCGCGCAGGACAATTCATCCATCGAGTATTCGATGCGAACACGGCGAACGGCCGGCCGGTGCCCTGCGGAGATGGGACTCTGCGGGAAACCAACCTTGCACGGCTGAGGCTGGCTTTCGAGACCTTGGCACTGCGCCCCAGCATAGACGACCTGGTTGAAGACATCGGGAGCGAAAATGATCCAACCTGCTTGTTCTCCCGGTGCCGGTTGGGTTCCGCAGATGTAGATGCTCTGCGTCGGGATTGCGGAGTATGTTGAGGCCGTCAAAGGAGGCCCGTTGACCTGATAGATTTCTCCCGTCAGCGGAGGTGTCACCTGCTGTGTCCACGCCGTAGTCTGGAAGTTGTAGTCAAGGATCAGCCCAAACCACACCGGCTCGGTCGCCTGATTCGGGTAGGCCGGCGCCGCCTGTTGCGGTGGAACCCCGAAGAGGTTGAACGTCAGGCAGTAGTGGAGCTCGTTGTACATCGTGTAAAACGTCGAGTTAAGTGAGGGATTTTGCAGTAAAGGATACGCATTTCCAGCGATTTCCTGCAAAGCCGCGTTGCGCAGGATGCTTCGCAGGTAGGGCATGATCGCCCCGCCAATCTGCGTCTGAGCGCCTGGTACCCAGACATTCACGTTGTCCGGCGTGATGAACACCGCAATCGGCCCGAATTGAGCCACAGAGCCTGGAATAGCACCAACAGGGACTTGCTCCTGCCAGTAGTTGTAGATCGTGTAAGGAGCCGTCCCCGAAGCCGCTGGGTCGACTTCTACAATCCCCTGCGTCATCTGGATGTAGATTGAGTGGCCCAGATTGATGATCCCAGTCGGGAAGCCTTGTGAGTAATTTGTCAGAACATCGAACCCACCCACCACGCCAGAGTCCGTATTGGGTGCGGAGTTAAAGCTGCCTACCGAGGTGTCGCTGAAGTCCGAAACCGCCGACCATGCAATCGTGTACGGCCCGATGGGAGGAAAGACGGGAGGACTTACCGTGCCTGTCGCATAAGAGGTCTGTGTATAGGTCGTTCCTGTAACATTTGTTACCGTATTCTCTTCACCCGTGGCTGATCCGATGTACAGGTTGTAGCTCGTAGCGCCCGTCACCGCAGCCCATGTCCACGTAATACTGCTGGTCGTCCCGGTAGTTACAACCCCCGCAGACTCGGTACTTGCCGGACCTTCCGTACCTGAAGGGAAGACGGCCGTCACCACCGCATAATACGTTCCCGCTGGAATCGTCCCGCCGCTACCCGAGGGTGTTCCTGATGGTGTTCCGGGGATCGTCGTCTCGGTCGTCGCTACCGTCCCAACCACAACCAGGCGTTGGTTGAAGATCGTCATGAAGTTCGCCGCAAGCACAATCGACCATGCGGTAAGTCCGTTGATCGGCGAGTAGCGATAGATTCCCAGTTGGCAGGAGAAGTACAGGCATCCGTTGGTCTCGATGAATGGAACAGGATTTCCGTTTCCCTGCGCTGGGAAAGCTCCTGCTGGCATCGCGACCAGCGCGGCGAGCGTCCATGCCGTCGCGGGGGTTGCGGTGGGCTGTAGCTGGTAGATTCCTAGGTTCGTGACGACGTATCCAGTCGCCGTGGCGAAGAGGAAGTATTCCCCCGCGCCCAGAGACGAGCCAAACAGCGTCGTGCCGTACGGCCAAGGGGCGGCGATTGACCCGCGCACGATGGTAAACGATGGGCTGGTCTGGAGGTCTTGCGCTGTAGGGGGGAGGAGAATTGAAGGAACAGAGAGATTGAGGCCCGTAAATGGGGCGCTGTAGGGGTACTCTCCGTCACCCTTGGAAGGCATCGCTCCGGGCATCAGTCACCTAAGTTTTTGTCAGATAAATCTGCAAGTAGCCGGAATCCAGCCGCGTCACCTGAAAGCCGTTGAACCATCCGCCGTAGGTGTCCTGCTGGAAGTCGGTGTTATAGGCGCGGGCGTTCCAAATCATGTGTCCTGCAGCATCCACGATCATCACTTCGTCGCCCGCCGCTGCCTGGCCCGACCACACAATCTTGGATACCCACATCATGGCGATGTTAGGCTTCCCCGCCGCATTCGGCTGATACACGAAGGGGGCCGTATCTACGTAGATAGGATTTTTTGAAGGCTCGTTCGCCATTAGTTCACCGAGATCCCGTTCACGATGGCTGTGCCGCCAGCGGCTGTGGCGATATCCAGTTCCGCGACGACAATCGAGTTTGGAACCGGAACCGCCGGGAGGCTGCTGAGGGGAATCTGCACCGAGTGCGTCCCGACCGTCAACGCGAGGGCTGTAGCCGCCAGCAAGGTCGTCACCACGGCTCCTGTTGGGGAGTAGTAGGTCGCGTAAAGCGCGATGGTTGCCGAGGTCAGAGGATCGGTAGCAACAGAGTAATACACCGTCAGGAAACTTTGCTCGACGCCGATCGATACTGGCAGGTTGTAAAGCTCGTACGGCGGAAGAAGCTCGGCAGGGCATTGCCCCATCGTTGGGATGGGAAACTGCATCTTCACCGTGGCTGAATTGCCCAGCGTCATGCCATAGCTTCCAGAAGCGGCTGTCTCTGCGGTTGCCGTGCCCGATACGACGCTCGCGGGCGTGGCTGGGAAGTAGCCGATGATCCTCTTCGATAGAAACGGTACCGCGCTCTTCGGCATAACTACTCCTTAAAAGAAAACGTCCTGATCTGGCATGTTGGTTTGAACTAACTTCGGATCAGGTTGCAAGTCGGAGGTCGCATACTCAATCGCCCTTGCAATCGCGGCGTCCCGGCTCCCAATCAGCGGATAAATTCCATGATCGGCAAACTTACCAGCCCGCAGATTGCCTTGCTGCCACTGCGAATCCGCAATCCCAACGCGAAACCCGGAGAGCGAGTCGTAGTGGTAGCTGGGGGCAAACTGGCGGCGAGCTTGCCGCACGCCAGTCTTGCCGCCAACGACACATCCAACTCCCTTGCGACCGGGCATTGCGCCTCCTAAGCCGGGCTCGATCCCCACGTACCGTAGAAGACCGTCACGCCCCACGCTTCACGATAGAACATCAGGAACTTGAACGCCAGCGTGTTGAAGTCATCGTCCAGGTCGAAGGTGATCGGTGTGCGAGTAAAGTGCTTCAGGCGATGCTGATTCTTGTCCGCCAGCATGAACCAGTTGGTAGGCGAGGTAAGGTAGTCGCAGACGCGATACGAGAGGTTTTCACCCAGCAGCGAGTTGATGTTGTTGTCCGAGGAATCAGGCTTGCCGGCTGACCCGAAGATTTCGCGGGCCGTGAAGCGAAGCTCCGGTGGAATCAGAACCTTGCGCGGCTTGATGCTAATCGACAGACCCGACTGGTCGATCATGCGTTCCATCTGGGTCGTGCCGAGCTGCACACCGGCAACCGAAAGCTGCACGTCCACCGAGGGTCGGTTGGGGAAGGTGCCGGGGGCATAGGAAGTGAAGCTCGCGCCTGGGCCGATGTTGGTTGCCTCAGACCCTCTCAGGAGAGGGTGCTGCGAGTTGAACAGCGTCACACCGTCTACCGTGTTGATGAGCGAGAAACCGTTGTTGAAGATGTTCGCGCCCGACTGCGAGATCGTGAAGTTCGCCGAGTTCGCCAGACCTTCCAGCAACTTGCTGATCTTGTCATACTGGTCATCCTCAATCAGCTCCCACGATACGCGGGCGGCAAGGGTGCTCTTGAGCATGATGTACCGGACGCTGCCACCTTCGATCAGATCGACGAAGGGAACAGGCGCGTTCTCCGGGGTAATCTGCGCAGCAGAGAATCCAGAGATGAATGCATCGTCCTCATACGCACGCGTCGAGGGAAGCTCATGGAAGATGTCTTCCAGAAAGTCTTTCCGGTCCTTGAGGTCAAGGAAATCGGTGAAGATTTCACTCGCTCCGGGTGCGAGAAGTTGCGGGAACTGCGCCCTAACCATCGACATAAATACTCTCCTATCAACAACTTAGCTACCCAATGAATGTCTGATTGGGGATGAAGCGGAAAACCAGTTGGCCGTTCGGAACTTCCGTGAACGGCGTGGACTGCAACACATCGCCAGGATAGAGGGCGACGATAACGACGCATGCATTCGCTCCAACGGTCCTCTTGTTGAAGTCGATGTACCAGTAGCCAGTCGAGTCAAGCGTCAGGCCGTATGCAAGTCCTACATTGGCGATGGATGGACTGACAGGGCCAGGATTATCGGCTCCCGCGCCGGTGGCGCCAATCGCTCCACCCGTATAGGTTGAGGTCAAGTCCGCAGTGTAGGCTGCATCTGTCGGCGTCCCGGTAACAGTGGCGTACTGTCCATTCAAAGGAGCACCCGCGCCGGTGAACCCGGACAATAGGATCACCTCGCCAGCGTAATGGACGTTGGAAGACGATGCCGTAGCCGTAAAGACATAGACGCCGGAAACCAAAGTGACCACGCCTGCCGTGATGACGCTCGCGCCTTCTGACGTATCCGTCTGTGCGGTAAAGAGGGTATCCTGATTCGCCAGCATGGTGAGCGTGCCGCCCGTCAGGAAGGGAGCGCCGTAAGGGATCGTTACCGCATTCGGCTGGTTTGGGGGAGGGCCAACAGTGATATTCGCCCAAGGGGGCCCCTGCTGCCCGAAGTTCGCCGGATAGCCCTCACCCGAAACGCCGAGATTTCCAGCGTTCTCAAGACTGATTCCATAAATGGGGCCGGTCGGGCTGCTGCCTGTGTTGATCGTCCCACTCCATGCCTCGGTGAAACCAGTATTGTTGAGCGAGACCGGAGTACCCCGATAGAACGTTTGTCCAGCCGCTTGTGGAGGATTCTGCGTCAGCTCCGTATTACCGGAGATCGTCTCGTACATCGTAATCGGGTTATGGCTGGAAAGGTTCGACATGATTTTCTCCTAAAACCTCGGTCTGTCTTGATACTCGACGCTGTGTTCGGTCGCCTCATACAGCGGGGCCGAGCGGTTGCCCTTCACGAAGTGCGGCATATCCACACCCTCATACGCCTTGTTCTCCGCGCTCTGGTACTCAATCGCAGACTTCGACTTGCGAATGTTCTGCGCCTGCAACGCGTAGTACGAGACAATCGGCATCTTCGAGAGCACCACGTCGTCACGATGAATATGCCCGTCCGCCGACAACTGGAAGTGGTTGGGGGCCTGAATCTCATCCAAAGACGACACCAGAGAGGCTCCCATCGCAATCGCACGCTCCAAGGTATCGAAAGCGCGGGGGATGTCGTCCCTTTGCCCACCGGCGTAGAGCCAGATGGGGATGTAATTCTTGTCCTTCAGCACCACATGAAGGCCCAAAAAGCTCTGATTATCGACCGTTACGCCCTGCAAAGGCGACTTCGGGCCGGTTGCCATGCGAATCCAGTCCTGCTGGGTCATCTCCGCTAGGGGGCGAGGAAGCTCGATGGATGTGCCGTTGTGCTCGACAAAGTGCTGGTCGGCGGATACCTGGACGGGTTTCTTGTCAATCGGCATTATCCAACCTCCGCAAAGCGGCCAAGACGCGCTGCGCGGCTCGTAACCAGCCGCTCTTTACCCTTTTTGTACTTCTCAGGGGTCATTCCGAAGGGCCGGAGAGTCTTCACCATCTCTCGCTCGGCTACAGAAAGATTGTCAGAATCCTTGGGGTCGGGTCGAAGGCCGGCGGAGACGGGCTCCAGGTAACCGAATGTCCCGTTGGCTCCATCTTTTTCGATGTCGGCGGCGTGATCGCCGCGAACCATGAGCACCATCGCCTTCCAGACGCGCGGATCGCACTGCTGTTCGGCAGAAAGTTCGCCCATCTTCTGCACGATCTCATTGCCCCAGCGGTCGAAGTCCTTGGAGTAGGTCGAGCGGGCCGCGGAGTGCTGCAACATGATGGTGTTGTTCATCGACTGCGCCTTGAGCGGGTCGAGATTTTTCTTGAGCGTGCCAGTCGGGTCGGATAGGAAGTCCACATCCGCATCGCCGCTGATCTCTTCGCGTTTGGAAGGGTTGTTCAGTTTCTCCAGAATGGCTGCCATGCCGGTTTTGCTCTCCTCGCCCATCGCTGCGAGTTTAGACTCGAACGCATCAATCTTGCCGAGCTTCTCTTTCAGCTCGTCGGGAGACATTCCAATGATCTCTTCGGGCTTCGGGCTTCCAAATGCCATATGTTTCCTCTTGTCGGTGTAGGTTTACGTTAGGTTGCCAAGGAAGTCAAGCGCTAGGTTGCTGAAAGCGGGAAAGTTTCTTCTCGGATTCCCGCTCGATGACTTCTTTGGCCCTTGATTCCAGATTCAACAGGCCATGAAACGTCTGCACGGAACCCGCATAGCGCATCAACTGGAGGGCGTCGGTCATGCTCGCCATCATCTCAATAATGACTGCCATCTCCTGCTGAAGATATGGCACCATCACTTGATTCCACACTTCGCTCTGGGTGACTTCGCGCAGCCGGTGGGCGAGCGCGAGGGCTTTGGCGGATTTTTCTTCTGGCGTCAAAACTTGCCACCTTTTTTCGGGCGGGTGATCTCCGCAAGATGAAACGGCTTTGCCTTACGGATGGTGCCGTGAGGAGCCATGCCCTTATGCGGATGGTGGCTGAGTATCTTTTTTTGCTCTTCTAAATTTGGGTCGTTCTCAATCTTCTGCATATTGAATCCTCCGAAGAGAGCATATAATGGGGTTGTAGACGTTTGAGCGTCTGCACATCTCAGGCTGTAAGGAGCCATCCATGCCAACCCCATTGCAACAAGAATATCTCACTATCTCCCTTTCGCAAGGACAATCTGCAATCGTCGATAGAGACGATTTTGAGATTCTATCCAAGACGAATTGGTATGCCCATTGGAGTCCATCCTCTAAAAGTTTCTATGCTGTTAGGAAATCTCCACGAAATGGCGGTCAAGGGAAAATGGTGTGGATGCACCGCGAGATTATGGGACTTGCATTTGGAGATATTCTGCTCGTAGACCACATCAACGGAGACAGCCTAGATAATAGGAAAGCTAATCTGAGGTTCGCCAATAAGGCAGAAAATGGGAGAAATCGAAAGCCCACTGGAAAAGTTAAAGGTGTCACGTTCAATCGAAACAAAAAGTGGGTAGCCCAAATAACCGTCAACCGGAAAAATATTTATCTCGGCTCTTATACGTCTCAAGAACTGGCGCATGAAGCATATAAGGAAGCAGCAGCCAGACTGCATGGAGATTTTGCCAGCTTCTAGGTCAATCCTCTTTTCTGTTGATGTTGCGGATATCGTCAACAATACACTCTCGCACGAAGTCTACGAGAGACAGCTTGGTAGAGGTTCTCGTAGATGTGCAGTGCCAGCTTATCCCCTCTTCGCCGTGGTCGATGATGATCATCGCGTGCTCGGCGTCTTCAACTTCACTCAAGGCGCTCATCAGGGTTTCGGATGGGGTTCTTACGGCGTCGCTCATTGTGGCGGCTCCTGCTGTGGGATGGGGGGCTGTTGCGGTTGCTGCTGCTGGCCTTGCGCGACGGGTACAGCGCCGCCCTGTTGTGGGGGTGCTTGCGGCGGCTGCGTCTTCTGGATGAACTTCTCCGTCTTCGGCACCATGTCCTGGCCGCCTTCCGACACGCCGAAGTTCCTGATGGCCCAGCGCATCATCGTGTTCATGCCCTGCAACGCCTCGGCCATGTAGGTGCGGATGTCGGGCGGCGTCATGGGGTTCTCGATCATCTGAAGCATTCCTACTGACTGCTGGTAGTGCTGGCGCAGGTTCTGCATCATCATCATCAGGTTCTGCTTCTCGACTTCCTTGTTAACCGAAGCGGTACCTGCCCGAACAATGGCACGCATCGTACCCGCTGAGTAAGCCTCAAGCGCCTCGCGCAACAGCGGCTCATCGTCTCCGTACCGCTTGAGCACTTCCTTGCTGACACCGAAGTTCGCATACAAACCCAGAAGCGTCTGCCCGAGCTGGACGTGGGCATTGCGGAACAGAGCAAGGTTCATGTCGGTGCGGGAGTTGCCTTCCTGCATCACCGACATCGTACCCATCGCAGAGTAGACGCCTTTCTTGTTTGGCCCGCCAGAACCGGAACCGGAGAACGACGGATGCACGCCCGCCCGCTCGGCCGCCTCTTGCCTAACCAAATTCTCGTCCTGAATTGTTTCGGTCGGGTTACGTCCAAGCTGAAGCCATTCAATCGTTCCGGGAGGAGCCGGGATAATCCCCATCGGGTAGAGTGTCGTCATAGTGTCCAGTTGCGATCCAGGCGTCACGCGCAGGACGTTGGTGTTTGCCGCCGTCGCCGCGTCACGGCGCTGGTTGTGGATCTGCGTCACCTCTTCCTGATAGTCCTGCAATGCTTCGATCAGTCCAAGACCGTATGCTCTCTTTCCGTACCCCCCAAAACGGATAAGCAGGAACTCCTGAATGTCGGCAGGGTAGAACTTGAAGATAGCCTTCGGGTTCGCTCTGGTTTCCGGGTGAAGCGTCAGGATGCAGTCGAAGGTCTTGCCGTTGTGGATGTACTTTAGATGGCACTCGTAGAGGTCGAATATCTGCGCGTCTTCCGAGGCAGATGGACTGATTTTCTGGTCAGAGGCCACGGCCTGGCGTGGTTGGGATTCCGCAGTCTGAGACGGCGCGGTGAGTATCTTAATTGCCTCTTCTTTGTCCCACACGCCAGAGGCAATGCGCTGCTCGATGTCCCAGCGGCTTAGGTGGATGGCCTGCGCCTTGAAAGGCATGCGCGATACCGGCATTACTTCCGTAGGCATCAGGAAGTCTTCATACTCAATCGGCATCAGGTCGGGGCCCTGATAGCCCTTGACCATCGTTATCTCTTTGCCCTTGACGCGGTAGGAAGTCTCGTCAACCGTGTTGACCTTCAACGCCTGACATCCGTACCCGATGGCGTTGCGGAACCATGTGTATTCCGTCTCGATCAGGTTCATCGTGCCCGGATCGACCGCCGAGGTCGCGAGGAAGTCTTCCAGCAACTCGCGTTTCTTCTCGGGTTGCAGCTTCGGGTCAATCGTGCCCAGCATCTTCACCGGGAACAGCGGCAATGTGTTGTGGATTCCCATCACCATCCGGGCCGCTAGCTGGTCGGTGAAGCTCGCCACAAGTTGAATGACCACGTTCGAGGCGTACTGCCAGGGGAAGCTCTTGATCTCTTCTTTCGGGCGGCCTTCCAGAATCCTGCGCATGTCAGTGACGCGAGATGTCCGAATCGTGCGGAGCTGGGTGCGCATGCTTTCGAGGTACTGGAAAGAGTACGAACGCAACTCTTCCATCGCGTCTCTGCCAAAGTATTCCGAACATGCCGTGATCTTCGGTAGCGGCATCAGTAGCCAGCCTTTCCTACTGCCCTACGGCGCATTTCCATGTCTCGGGCTACGTTTGCCTGCCAACGGGATGTGTCGATCTGCTCTGTTTCCACGATATTGAAAAGATACCCTGCCGCGTCGATCAAGTCTACCGTCTTTCCGTTGGGATAAAATTCGTACTCGCGCATGAACTCTTCCGAACCCCCTCCGGTCGCCCGTACCCAGAACTCACCACGCTCGTACTTTGGGCTCATGGAGAGGATGCGTCTGTCCTTCGCGCCAGCCCCGCGCTCCTTCGGCAAGGCCGTTACCACCATCTGCGGCATCGACATGCGAAGGTCGCGCTCGAAGTAGTGAAGCCAACCGTCCTGGCCGGCAATCGTCTCTACATAGAACTTCTCGACGTGCCAGCGTTGCGCCAGCTTCCCTACCTCGCCAATCATCGAGTCGTGCGAGACAGCCTTGGCCCAGCTCTCCAGAAGAAAAATCTCTTTCTTCTTTCCCTCTTTGCGAATGCCCACGACGATAGCCGCGTGCCGAGCCTTGCCCTTCTCCCCGCCGTGGTTGGGGTCTAGCAGGAGAATCCTTTCCAGGCTCGCAACCGGAATGTCTTCGAGGACTCGCCCATCCTTGCCGGGAATTCTTTCGATGACTGTCTTCTGGATCGGGGTGCCGTCGTTGGCTGTGCCGAACTCTTTCTTGAATAGCCGGAACCGGGGCAGCCATGCTTTACGAAACGCGCATTCTTCTTCGGAGGTGGGCAAATTTAGATAGTGACTGCTATACGACCTGATCCCAAACCGGATGCGCAGAGCCGCGAGGCGTTCCATCGTGAACTCTTCGGGGAATATCGGCTGTCCGGCAGGGTGCTGGTCACAGCAACCACCCTCTGCGGAGTGCGTCTCGAACCTGAATGATGGGTCATTCTCCCTGATCCAGCCGTTCAGGTCATTCAAACCCCACCGGTTGCCCAAAATCAGCTCAAGGTTGATGAATCCGGGGGCAAGAATATCCGTATCGAACGCGCCCGGCAGTCTTTGATGCCATTCAATCGTCTGGTTGCGCGTCGATTCCGAATAAAGGGCCTCTTCGCCGAACAAATCGTCCTCAACTGCCCGGTCGAAGTGCCTGGACTGCAAAACCGTGCCTACGCCGACGAAATTGAACGTTCCCTCGCCCTGCCCCGAGTTGCGGTTGTGGGTTTTGATGAGTTGGTTCCAGTTATCCCCGGTTTTGGGCAGCAAATCCGAGAAAACCTCGCGAAACATCTGGTTTTTTTGGTATTGATAGTCGTACCGGAAGCCCATTTGGATGGCGTTTGGCTCGGTTTCCGAGGCGATAACGATCCTCAAATCGCTGGAATGGATGCGTTGCATGTACCGAATCCACTCATCGCCGTACCCGAGAGAGCGCATCCAGTCTTCCTCGCGTGCCTCAAACGGCAGCGCCCACCACATCGGAAGGACGATTGTGCCGCACGAGCTCTTGAAATGATCCCTGGGTGCCTCTAAAACGAGATGCAAATCGGGTACAGACAGACTTTTCAACCATTGACCATGCAAATGCCTGACAAAGCGGTCGTACCCCATGACGACCTTGGCGAAGAAGAATGGATCTCCCAGCGAGTTGAGGCGTAGCGCCGTGACTTTGGCTGCCTCGCTCTTACCCTGCCACGGCAGAATTTCCCATTCGGTTTTCAATTCGGCTTAGCCGCCGGCTGGAATTCGTCAAGGATCGTCTGGTCCACATCGGGAATCTTCGACACAATCTCCTGCTGATTCTGCACGCGGGAGACTTTGGGCATCCGGCCATCGCGATCGAGAATCTCGCGCGCAGCCTGCAGGCTCACCACTCCGTCGCCGTCTTCCATGTGGCCCCGCATGACTTCAATCGCTTGCGGCACAAGAGCGGCCAGAGCACCCCTGATTTTCTCGCTGTCCTTCGACATCTTCTCTTTGACCTGCGCCGCGTCCTGCGCAACCAGGGACTCAAGGTGATCCTTGTAGGCATCGGAGGATCGGAGGCGGGCGGCGAGAGGCTTGGGGATTTTGCAGATGGAAGCTGTGACGTTCGGATCGAGGGCATAGTAGAAGTCAGCCGCCGCGAGGCGGAAAGCTCTGGCCGAATCGAGTGCTGGGTTACGCTTCACTTAGACCTTCCTCATGAACCCCATGACTTCGCCGCGCCTAAGAAGGCAGCAGTTCTTGTCTAGCCCCTTGACGTAAATCCCGGCCATCTTCGAGAACAGTACCCGGTCGCCTTCCCTGAGATCATATACCCCCGCTCCGCAGGAGATGATATCCCCGTAGGAGTGATCCTGCTTGGAGACATCTGGCATGGCCGTCACGCCCGGAGCCAGTCCGGTACCGAGGCACGAACCGCAGGGGATGAAGCCAGAAGAGAACGGCCTGAGGGCTTCGGATCCAACTACGCGGCAATCGGGGCATTCGATTGGATCGCCGCCGAGTCGCTTGGTTTTCTTCTTTGCCCCGCCGCAGCCGAGACAGGTCAACTCGCTGTGTCCCTTGCCGTCGCAGGTTTCGCAGACGTAGCCCTCGCGGAAGGAGGCGTAGACTACGAGAATCCGGTCGTCGAGCGGAGTGATTGTCCAGTTGCGAAGAATGGCTGGCGCGATGGAGGACTGATACAGTAAGGCTTGACGGGCCGGGGCGTCGAGAAACGGCTTACCACCAGCCAGTCCAGCGACATGGATCCCATCCTCGTTCCACGCCGTCTTCGCAGCCGCCAACTTCTGCATGTACTCGCTTGAACTCAACGCCGCACCACCGTACGGCAAATCCCGCGCCAAGTCCGCCTCGCAACTCTGCGCCCGCGTCGTCGCAATCGTTCCATCTGACGACCGATCGATCCCCTCAAGCGCCCGTACTTCCGCAGTCTCTTCCGGCAAGCCTACTTCGTTCATTTCTTCACCTCGGGCTTGAGTTTGGTCTCCGCTTCAATAGCGAACGTCTGCGGGTTCAGCTTGTACCCAGGGTGCGCAGCTTCCCACTCGCGCAGGATGCTCGCCTCCTGCTGCGCGGCCTCGATGTACTTCTTTTGGGCGTCCTGCTTCACCTGCTCCAAGGACGAGATCGCTACCTTGTCCGCCGTATCGAGCTGAGGGGTTACCTGAGCCATCACGCTCGCAACCAGAAACACTGGCAAAAAATAACGCTTCACTGTTTTTCTCCTTTCATCGCTGCACACATTCCACACTTGTACGTCCGGCACGTCGCCGGGTCGTGCTGCTCCACCTTGCGCTCATAGATCATGTTCCCCTCGCGCCGGAACTGAGGCAAGACCGCGACAGCACCAGAAACCTTTTCCGCCAACTTGATGACCTCAGCCTCAGCCGTTATCTGCGTCGGCACTTCAGGCTCTCCCTGGCCCGTTAGCCTCGCCACACAGAAGTCCCGCAACGAACTCCCCGCCATTGCAGCATCCGCCTTCAGCTTCTTCATCAGTTCGGGATGGATACCTCGGAGGTTCAACGCTGGCATGTCACAAATGTATCAGATGTTCCATGTTCGGGGTAGAAATTTTGTTAATAATTTTTGGGTAGGTGGTTATAACTCTCATCACCCCACACCATTTCTTAGGCCCCCACCACCCTGGAATCGGGGATTTCCTACGGCGTTGACGTCCAGCCGCATACCCAATGGAATCAATCACTTGCACGATGATGCGCCGCACGAGATTCATATCTGTAGATATAAATCGCAGTCGCTCAGAATGTTCCACGCGCATACCCAATGTAATCAATGACTTACAACGATGGCCGCCAGTGTTCCACGTGGAACGTAGTTATTCCCAAAAGGACGCGAGAGGTCGAAGCTACCGCCTACCCTCGCCAGGTCAAGTGTAAGATGTTGAGTAATCTAGTGGATTGCGGGAGGATGGGATGGCTGTGAGTAAGCGCAAGCATGATCTACGTGTGGACGATGTACCTGAGGAGCTGCTGAGAGGCATACGGATGGTGTGTGCTCGCAAGGGGATGAGGCAGCGGCTGTGGGTACAGCTTGTGTTGTATGCAGCGATTGATGCGGAGCTTGCAGACTATCCAACGTGGAGATGGCAGAGCAAACCGGGAGAAGAGTTGGCGTTGCTCTCGAACCGTAAACGCAAGAAATGAAGCGTCATACGGCTTAGTCGATAGATCAATTATACCACCAAACGACTATAGTTCCGCCTTGATCGCATCCGCTTCATCTTGTGTCGGCACGTTGCGCGCCGGCAGCGTCTCATTACCTCGCAGGTCTACTGAGTCAGCAACTGCAGCTCGCGGCGTGCGCTCTATGTCCTGGTCGGCTGATTGGCTCGTATAGCTTGAGATCCCGTAAGGATCGCCGGGTTGTGAGTAGTCGCGGTAGTGCTTCATCGTTGGCTCTCAATCATTCTATCAAATAACTATTGACACGCATTATGAATGTTGATAGAGTTAGTACATCGAGGCAATCAGCCCGCTTAGGAGATGACATGCAGACCAACCTCAGGATCGGCGACAAAGTCCGCAACGACTACAACAACCGCAACGGTGTGGTAGTTAGCGTCGAGCCGGATGTCACGGCCCATTATGATCTGGCAAGCAAGCGGATCGTAAAAACCGTACTCACTGACACGCTGGTCGTCAAGGTGCTGTGCGACGTGCGGACTCTGGACACGCAGCAGCCCTGCACCGAGTACCTCTCTTTTCTGGCGGTTGACCTCGTTTTGGTCAACTAACCCCACATTGCAAACCGGCGACGGAGATGTCGCAAACGGCTTTGGAGGCCAGCATCATGTCCAACACAATCACCTACTCCGTCATCGTCCGCAACCCTAACTCCTGGAGCGCATCCACTGGCATCCATGAGGAGCTTGCCAACTGCGGTCACAACCACAAGAGCTTTGCTACCGCACAGGCTTGCTACGACCGCCTCACGGCATGGCGCGACGGCTCTACCTCTGCCCGCTGGTACAACGCTCAGATTGAGGACAGCACGTGGCACGAAATCGCCCCCGATGGCTCTCAGATCCCCACGGCTTGGGAACGTCGCGCCGCTGAATTCGAGGGGATGTAAGGGGAATTACGTAAACTAGGGACTCAACTACCTTATCTTTAGTGGCAATCAACCACATCGGCGGCGTTGTCGCAATCTAATTCAGTTCGATCGAGGTGATGGACATGACATTCATCCATAAAAACTGGAGTGGCGCAAGAGACTACGAAGCTACCAATGTAGTGGCCGCCGAATCGGATCACCAACTTGGCATAGCATGGCGCCGCATTGACCATTCGGAATTCAACGCTTTGATCGCTCGTGGTGCCCGGCAGCTCTGGATTGAAAATGGCGTGCGTTACTTTGGGTGGTTGTAATGACTTGGAAAACATCGAACACCACAAAGCACACACATCCTGTAGTCTTCGGGCGCAAAGTCGATGGCTGCCCACGCTGCGAAGAGCTGAAGGCCGGCGCTGCACCGATCCAATGGGCTCCCAGCCGTCAGCAGATTGACCAACAGCGCTGCCGTGAGATTGCATCTCATTTCAGCTCGCACAAACACCTATCAGGTGGCTGTGGCGTTGTTTGCACCTTTGGAGAATGGTAATGAAAGCCGTTCTCTATCTTCGCGTCAGTGGCGACGGGCAAATCTCGGGAGATGGCTTTCCGCGGCAACGGATCGCCTGTGAGAAGTTCGCGAACTCGCGAGAGATCGATGTCATCTCCGAGTTTCTGGATGAAGGCGTTACCGGCAAGATGGAACTGGAAGGCCGTAGCGGACTCTCAGCGTGCCTTCAATTCGTTCGTGAACATTCCATTGAAGCCGTCATCGTCGAGGACGCTACCAGGTTGGCACGCGACATGATCGTCGCCGAAGTGCTCATCCGTGAGTTTCAGAAGCTCGGCGTCAAGGTTCTCTCAGCTTCAGGCGGCATCGACCTCACCGAAGGCGACGACTCTAACCCTACTGCCAAGCTCATTCGCCAGATTCTCGCTGCAGTAAGTGAGTTTGAGCGGTGCTGCATCGTCCTCAAGCTGCGCGGCGCCAGGGAGCGCAAGAAAGCCAAGGAAGGCCGCTGCGAAGGAAAGAAAGAGTTTGGCTTCTACGAAGGTGAGAAGCTAACCATGCGGGTCATTCGTGGCTTCATCAACGCCACGCCCGCCGACATTGCAAGCTATTTGAATGTCAATAAACTGCCTACGCGTTCCGGCAAGCCTTGGCGTGCCTCCACCGTGCGAAATATCCTCGCTCGGCAACCGCAACTCTAACTAATGAAAGGAATTATACCATGTTCACTACGGAAGTATCAAGCAAAATCAACCCCAAATTCGTCTTGGGTATTGTCATCGCATCTCTCTCCATCGGCGCTATTGTTCTCGGTATCTCATGGGGGGTGCGCCTGTGACCAAAGGCACTCTAGTCCGCTACACCTACGGCCCTCACAGCTTCTTGGCGACCATAAAAAGCTCTAAGCCTACCGAGGGGCATGTAACCATCCGGCGTGATGATGATGGGCATTACGTCATTGCTGCTGTCGATCGGTTGGAAGTCGTCTAAGCCGTTAGAATCTCATAGGCCGAACTGATGGAGTCGCAATAGTCGCAGATGACTTCATAGCTCGGCCTTTGTGGTGCCCATAACCCAGTATAGTCGGGTCCGGAGATCCGGTTCGGAGAATGGAAGCTGCACTGTCCTTGGGGTAAGTCCACATATAGAACCCATTCAAAATTGACGGCTTTTGCATCATATTTCCATCCCCACGGCATCCCGATATTGGTCGCTAATAGGCGGCATACTTCGCTAAGACTCCAATTTTTCACATCATAAGCTGCTCGCGTATGCTTGCGTCCTCTATATTGCTTAGCTGCGGTCGAGCGCTTCTGAGACCTGAAGAGCGCAACTGCTAGTTGTCCCTCAATTCCAATAGCGTTCATTTCGGCGTAGTAGGATTTTGTAACGTCGCCGTTGTTCTGATTGAATACATCCCTTGCTTGCATCATCATTCTCCCGGTTAGGCTTTTTACAACTTACCAACCCTGCACTACTTGCATCTGTGGCCCATATTAATAAACCTCTGGCTTTAGTAAAAACAGGCTCTATCGCTATGCGTGAACTCTCCCCCAGGTGTCAGCCCGAGGACACGTCGGCCTACCCTTGGACGGGCGCTCCCGATTTATCGTGCTGCTGAGTTGATCCCGTCACACTGCTCCCGGCTTGCGCCGCCCCCGTTTTCGGTAGGTCGGCTGCTATCAGCCTTGGAGATGCGCCTAAAGCCACCCCCTGCGATGACGAGCCCGGTACAGGATCGGCAGCGTAGAGCTTTGGAAAAGGCATTCGCGATGAAGCAGCCAAGACGTATGGAAAGATCGAGCCGATATTTTGGAGGGATGATCGCATAAGAAACTGGCAACTTCATGGTTGCATAGATCATCAAAATGTGTCAAGATGGATGTGTTCGCAGGTGACTGGCGTTCTTTCGAACATCCTCATACGGTACAGACTGGCCCCGAATCGCATCGGGGTCTTTCTGTTTGTGCTATAGTGTTCTTGCCTCCTGAGCACAGCGAAGCCTCCAGAACCCATACGCGGTTGGAGGCTTTTCTGTCGCTCTGCGGATTTTCCGCAATTTCTCCTTTGCTGGAAATGTTGTTGGGAAAAGTCTACGCCACTCTTCTCTATCTGCATAATGTATGTTACAATCTCCCTCATGGGAGCTATCAAGAGTCCGAAGTGTGCGCAAGGCCATAGGTTCACCGCTGTCAGTGCGGATGGGAAGCGCCAGCGGTGTTTGATCTGCGAGCGCCGCAGAACCAGGAAGTATCAGGAAGAGAAAAAGTCAAGATAGCTATTGACACGCATTATGAATGTTGATAGCTTGGGTGAGTATCTGGAGGAATTCACTAAATGTCTACTACCGTACTATCATTTGATGCCGCAACTAAGAGGAAGTTCGTTGCTCGTGCTGAGCATCACCAACTCGCAGATGAAATAGTAAAAGGCCAATACTGGGCCAATGGCAAAGGTTGCGCGGTTGGATGTCTTGTGCATAGCGATTCGCATCAACAGCTCGCTATAGAGCTTGGTATTCCGCTGCAGATGGCTTACTTGATCGACCGATTGTTTGAGGGTATGCCCTTGGAGGATTCTAAGACCTTTCCATTGCGTTTCGTCAAAGCAATTCCCGATGGCGTCGATCTTGAACCTGTGATGGATCGCTTCTTCCTCGCGTTGCTTTCCGATCCAAATCAAGGCGTGATTCTCTCGGCGAATGACAAAGTGCGCAAGGAAATTGAGAAGGTGATCGAACTCTACACGCGTCAAGTTGCTAAAGACTACCCAAGCGGTTCTGAATGGGATGCAGCGTGCAGGGCAGCGTACAGTGCAGCGGACAGGGCAGCGTGCAGGGCAGCGTACAGTGCAGCGTACAGTGCAACGTACAGTGCAGCGTGCAGTGCAGCGTGCAGTGCAGCGTGCAGTGCAGCGTGCAGTGCAGCGGACAGTGCAGCGTGCAGTGCAGCGGACAGGGAAAATCATTTTTTATGGCAGGCCGAGATGCTGATCTCGCTTCTCGAAAGCGAAAAATAAATAACATTTTCATTTGAAAGGCTCAACGATGAATACCCTACGCAAGTTCTTCATCGCTCTCTTTCTACCGCACTGCTGGGTGTGCCGAAGACCTATTCTTCGCGGATCGGTATGCCCTGATTTTCTCTGTCGGCGTATTTCTGGCAGGTAACCAATCGTAAAGGGCTTAGGAGGCCACAAATGACACTTGAAGAGATATATGCAATACCTACTGACGGCGATGGATGGAGGCTTTTGCCGAACGGAAAGAAAGTGCATTTCGGCGTAGGGATTATTTGGAACAGTTCAAGCGTCGATGCGAAGGTTGGCAACGGGGCGACGGTTGGCGACGGGGCGACGGTTGGCGACGGGGCGAAGGTTGGCAACGAGGCGAAGGTTGGCGACGAGGCGAAGGTTGCCTTAGAAAATGGCTATACGCGAGCAGAAGCCAGAGAATACAAGGCCATTATAGAGTTCATCATTGCCAATGGAATTCCTGAAACCCCAAAGAAGTAAGAAAGTAAACCATGCGCTAGGAGGCGCACCCAAATGCCCAAAGCTGGTGAAGTAGCAATAGAACTGCGCAAGTTAGCAGATGCGCTCGACAAGTACCCCGACTCAAAGGTTCCTTCTCCTTACGTAGTTTTCGCACGCGATTATGGCAAGGACGACAAAGAGAAGTTCCTCAACTTCGCCAAGATCATGCCGCGACCCTACGAAAAGAAGCACACCGACAACGAATATCGAATCCAATATGTTCTTCCTGCGATCCATGTTGCGTCCTATATTGATCGCAATATCGTATGCGAACTTATTGAGCCGGCCAAACCAGCAGTTTACAAATGTGATCCGATCTTATCCGATGAGGAAGAGTCCTCTCTTACTGAAGCCTAACCGCGACGGCTGGCGCTCTATCCAGCCACACTCAGGAGGTGTTACGTGGCAGAAGAAATCGAATCTCGGGGCTTGCTGGATGCAGCTTTGGCAAGAGCCCAAAAAGCCTTTCCCCCCATCAAGAAGACAAAGAAGGCATCGGTAAAGGGCGTAACTAAAGCTGGAAAACCCTACGACTATGATTACGCCTATGCCGACTTGGCAGATGTCCTAACGGCTATTCTACCTTGTCTAACCAATGAGGAGATATGCGTTCGCCAACCTATTCGGCGCGTGGAAGGAAAGATGTATCTTGTCACCGAGTTACACCATTCGTCGGGCCAATGGGCGGCAGATGACGGCATCCCGTTAGGACCGAACAATGACCCTCAAGCCTTCGGTGCGGAACAGTCCTTTGCCCGACGTCAAGGGCTCTGCGGTCTGGCTGGCGTAGCCCCTGAAGAGAATGAGGATACCCAGGTATCCAAAACTACCCAGCAGCGCACCAAAGACCTCGCAATGGCCCAGCAACGTACGGGGCCAGCAACCAAGGCCGCTATCGATGATGTTACCCCCATCACCAACGAAGAAGCGCAGCATATCAAGGATGAACTGAAGCGAACTGAGCGCAAGGCCGCACAGCTCTACGAGTTCATCGGGCAGAAGCCTGGGAGCCTTATCCCAGCCAGCAAATACAGCTCTATCGTCGCATGGTTCAAGACTTCTCCGATGCCCAAAGGTGTACAGGATGCTTTTGCCGCGCTGGACTTCACACCGGATGAAATCGCTAGCTTCTGCAAGAGCAAAAACAACGATTGGGAATCGATCAAGACCCAACTCGAAAACATGATCGGCGACAAAAACGAAAGCGAGAAATAGCCATGACCGGAATCATCGAAGACGAAGTGATTGCAGGAACGCCAGTAGGGGAAATCATTCCACCCGAAGAGAAGGCAGCGGAACTTTTCGTCCCGAACGGCCTCGATAAGATCATCGCCGTCATCCGTAAAGAGGTTGAACAATTTCAGCCTGATATCTCGACCGAAAAGGGTCGCAAGGCAATTGCCTCCCTCGCTCGGAAGGTTGCAAGTTCAAAGACGCGGCTGGAGGAGTACGGGAAGAACCTTTCAGCCAAGATAAAGGTTCAGGCGGTTGGTATCGATGCTGAGCGCAAGCGGATGCGGGAGACATTGGATGAGCTGCGCGACCAGGCTCGCAAGCCTCTGGACGATTACGAGGCAGCGGTAAAAGCTCGCGTGGACGCGCATGAGCAAGCGTTGAAAGATGTAGCCGACCTGAGCAATGTCCCATTCGGAGCAAGCGTCGAGGAGATTGAAGGACGCATCGCCAAGTTGGATGAGTTCTCGCTTCGGAATTGGGAAGAGTTTGCCGACCGATTCAGCCTAGCGAATGAAGCTGTTTCTCTTCGGTTGGGAACCATCCTTGCCTTGACGAAGAAGCAGGAAGAAGACCGTATCGCCTTTCAGAAGTTGGAAGAAGAACGGATCACCCGCGAGTCTAAGGAGGCCCAGGAGCGTCAGGCCAAAGATCAAGCAGAGCGGGATGAACGTATTGCCCGCGAAGCTACCGAAAGGGCCGAACGTGAGGCGGCTGAGCGAGAGGCTAGATACCAGCGCGAGAAGGAAGCAGCAGAGGACCGGGCAGTTAAGGCGGAGCAGGATGCAAAGGAATCTGCGCATCGGGCCGTAGAGGCAGAGCATCGCCGCATGGCTGAAGCTACGGCTGCGGAGGAAGCTGCAACAAAAGCAAGGGAAAAAGACAAGGCACATAGGGATGAGATTCACAGCGATGCTCTACAGGCCCTGGCCGTCAAGTGCTACATCACCACAGAGACGGCAAAGGTGATCGTAACGGCAATCGCCAAGGGTGAAATTCCTAACGTGAAGATCATCTACTGATGGAAGAACCTGACTATTCGGATCGAGTGTTTGCGGCGATCATGCGGGAAACTCCCTCCCTGCGCATGTGGAATAAGTTTGTGGTTCCATTGATGAAGGTGCTATCTAAGGAACTACGCGACCAGGCAGCGATTGAGGCAAAACGAAGAGGATACAAAGCTAACCGGGAGCGAGGCGAGTATGAGTGACGAATTCGATGACCTTGAAGATGACGATGTTTGCGAGCATGGCATAGGCTTCGACGAAGAGTGCTCGGAGTGTTCCGAACTGGACGATGAGGAGGAAGATTGAAAGTCTCCGAAATACTCGCAAATTCTGAATCTAGCTATCTTCCTAAAGCTCGCAACCTGGATTGCATTTGGTGGCATGCTGGATATCTCGTGATTCGCTTCAAGGGAAGGGCTGCGCTTTACGTGTACGGACCCAACGTGCCAGAAGAGAAGCGCGATATGTTGCTGAAAAATCCTTACCCAGACAACCTTTTCAATCGCTGGAAAGCTAAATATAACTGGCTGTATTTCAAGGTGGAAGTCTAATGCAACAGAGCTTGTTCGAGCGCGAGGTAGAACAATTCGATAGAATGAGGCCTTTGCGTCCTCGGCAGCTTGCGGCTATCGAAGCTATAAAGGTTGCTATCCGAGAAGGTCATCGGCGCATCGTTCTCCAGGCTCCAACCGGATTTGGAAAAACTTTAACCGCTGCTCACATCATCTCTGCGGCTCTCCGCAAGGGTTCTAGACCGTTATTCACTTGTCCGGCTATTACCCTGGTTGACCAGACGCTCGCTAGCTTCGAGGCGGAAGGCATCCACGATATCGGCGTGATGCAAGCCAGCCATACGCGGACAGACCATAATGCTACCGTGCAGATCGCCAGCGTGCAGACACTCATCCGTCGTGCTGTGCCAGAGGTTGGATTTGTGATGGTCGATGAATGCCACGAAGAGTTTGATGGCCTGTACGCGATGCTCAATCTCCCCGAATGGAAAGACAAGATCGTCATCGGCCTATCCGCTACCCCTTGGACTCGCGGCATGGGGCTACGATGGACGAAGCTGATTGTCGGCGCCACGATGATCGATATGATAAACGAAGGGTATGCGCGGAAGTTCACGATCTACGGACCTCCCCACGATATCGACCGCGAGGGACTAACGGTATCCAAAGGAGACTTTGAGGAAGCATCCGCCTCATCTGCTATGAGCGATGCAACCATCGTAGGCGATGTGCTGAAAGAGTGGAAGGAGCGCAGCAGCCACGAGAAGACATTCGCTTTCTGCGTCAACCATGACCACGCCAAAGCGCAGATGGAAGCCTTTGCTGATGATGGTATACCCTTTGGCTACATCGATGCCAACACGCCAATGGGCACCAGAGATTCGGAGCATGGAACCCGCAAGCGCATCTTTGCGCAGATGCGGCATGGTGAAATTGCCGGGATAGCATCGGTGGGTTGCCTGATTCGCGGAGTAGATGAAGTCGTTTACAACATCCTCGACCTCCAGCCCACCAAGTCAGAGATGCGTCATGTCCAGAAGTGGGGACGGATGCGAACCGGCGATCAGAATGCAACCTACACCGGATTTGACCACGCGGGGAACAACCAGTCTCTCGGTATGTTCTGGGATATCCATCACGATACATTGGACACACGGAAGCCTGGAGAGCGCGAAGAGGCATATAAAGAGGATTACAAGGCCGCCAAGCCTTTCAAGTGCCCGAACTGCAATAACCTTGTGCCAGCGGGTGTGCGGTCGTGCCCTACGTGCTCTGAGCGCCTTCCGCTGCATACTGGCGTAACGATGGTGGATGGCAGGCTGGTAGAGATCAAGCCTAAACCGAAGTTGACGCGAGAGCAAAGCGATTGGTTGCGAGAGCTAAAGTGGATCGCCAACAAGTCAGGTTTCAAGAGCGGCTGGATACACTATGCATTTCAGGAGAAGTTCGGCATCAAGGCCCCTGAGATCCCATTACGAGGAAAGAATCCGACCGACGAGGTAAAGCTATTTGTACGCGAGAAACGCAAAGAATATCTCGCGAAGAAGAAAGCCGAACCAATAGACCCATTGGCCGGCTGTTGTCGCGCTTGTGGCGGAACAGCGGATAGACTTTGCGGTCAACCGTGTACGTGAGGATATATGCCAACCTTAGAAGAACTTCGCAAAGAATATGAACGGGGATTTTACAATGCAAAACCCATATTCCCCAAACAAGAAAAGAAGCGCACTCCAACTACACCTTTAACCGGTCTGGAAAAGGCTATCTACCGCAAAGTGCAAACAGCCAGATTCCCTCCTGCTACTGCTAGCAAACGATTCATGCAAGGCGATGCTGAACTTATCAAGTTATCAGATAAAGGACGTGCATTCTTGGCTTATATCGCACATCGGTTTCGTAGGCAGTACATTCTTACGGAAGAGGAGCTAACGTGGGTAGCGAAGATGTCAGCTTCCCATGAGGTAGAGCCATGATTATCAGATTGATATGCAAAACCTTCGGATGTTCCATTTGTGACACCATAGAACACCCTGGATGTTGCTGGAGATGTGGAACTTGGGTTTATGATCCCGACTTTCGGCAACTCGGTTGCAGGATCGTAGAAGCATGGCGCAATCAAATATGGCGATGGAAGATGAAGTCTCGCTTTCGCTTTCATCGCTGCGATGTGTGCAAGAAGCCAATGTATTTTACTGAGCAGGAATGCTGCTCTCCAGCTTGCTACGACAAGTGGATACCCTTCTAAGGAAAGAACGCATGACCTGTAGCCTATGCTCCAAACCAGCTCTCACCACCGTTGGAAAAGAAGGCTTCTGCGGCTCTCACCGCGCTGAAGCTATCGCAGCAACCGTAAAGCTCGGCAGCAAGAAGACTGGGCCTGGATTTGTGATCTATCCGAGGAGAACTACATGAGATTCTTTACTGGACTCCATCAGCCGAGCGATGCTAAGCACTTCGATGCGGCTTTTGTGTCAGTAAATAGAATCCGTAATCGCAAAAAATCATTTGATGTGGGAGATTGGATCATGGATTCTGGCGCGTTTAGTGAGCTTTCTCGTGAAAACGATTTGGATGACTTTGGCAATGTGCTTCCTAACGATTATCGGGAACATGTTTCCTCTTATGCGCGGCAGATCATTCGCTGGAAAGAAAATGGAAATCTATTGGCTGCAGTTTCGCAAGATTATATGTATGAGTCATTTATCCTAAAAAAGACAGGACTTACCCTTGCCGATCATCAACGCCTTACGATTGAACGCTATGATGCTTTATTGGCCTGTGATACTGGCGTTTACATTCTTCCCGTTTTACAAGGATTTTCTCCAGAAGATTATGTTAAGCATATCCGTACGTATGGTGATCGTCTCAAAATTGGGATGTGGGTAGGTGTCGGATCGATCTGCAAGCGTAACGGAAATATCCGCGCTATCGAAGACATTTTGTTGACCATCCGTCATGAACGTCCTGATCTACGTTTGCATGGATTCGGTCTTAAGACAACCGCTTTATCGTCAGGATTGGTGCAAGACTTGCTAGAAACTGCGGATAGTATGGCTTGGTCATTTGCAGCTCGGATATCAGGCCGAAATGGTAATGACTGGAGGGAAGCGGAATCCTGGGGAAATCGTATAAAGTCACGATCTGTGCAACCTCACCTCTTTATTCCTGAGATACAGATATGACAGCCGAAGCCCTGGCAGACAAGTTCAACGCCAAGGGCCGCAAGTGGCCTCGCCGCGCAGTCTGTCCAGTCCATCAGCGTCAAGGTCAACGCTATCCCTCCCTGACGCTGGCAATCTACGCGGATGAGGATCGTTCTCGGCTCTGGTGTCCGGCTGGGTGTAAGGCAGATGATATTCTCGCAGCGGTCGGGCTCACATGGAAAGATACGATCTATGTTCAGCGCGAGAGACTTGCACCGGAGGAATACAAGGCACAGCGGCGCAAGCAGGAGCTACGAGCAGCCAAGGAATCGTTAGAGCGGCAACTAGGACTAGTCATCATGCTACGGGCCACAGAGAAGGGCAAGCAAGCCTATTGGGCAGCAGCCGAGAAGCGCATCCGGCATGAACTGTTCTGTGTGCGCTGGGAGCTGGAGCGAGAGAAAGTGGAGGAGGAAATTATGCAGCTATGGGACTGGAAGCAAGCGGCAATCAACCATGGGCGCAAAGCGAGGACTGCATGAAGCCATACTACGAACACGCTGGTATCACTATCTACCATGGTGATTGTCGGGAAATTTTACCGAAACTTTCGGCCGATGTTTGCATTACCGATCCGGTTTGGCCGAATTCATCTCCGCATATTATTGGGCATGATAGACCCTACGAATTGTTTGCAGAAATGGCGCAATTGCTCCCTGGTGTTGTGAATCGGGTGGTGGTTCATCTTGGATGCGATAGCGATCCGAGAATTCTTTCTGCAGTTCCTCGTGAGTTCAAATTCTTCCGAGTGTGCTGGCTTGAATATGCGTGTCCCATCCGTAAAGGACGATTGCTCTATACCGGAGATGTCGCTTACGCTTATGGACCGCCAGTTTCTTCAAAGCCAAAATTGAAGGTAATTAGCGGACGGTTCATGAGCACGCGCAGTGACACGCCGCGCCTAAAGATTGAAAAGTATAAGGAGTATGGAAAGGTAGCCCCGAATCAGCATCCGTGTCCCAGGCGCTTGCAACATCTTCGGTGGCTTGTATCGCGGTTCGCGGAGGGAACGGTGCTCGATCCTTTCGCCGGCAGCGGAACTACACTATTAGCCGCAAAAAACAACGGTCTTAAAGCAATAGGAATTGAGATTGAGGAGAAATGGTGTGAAAATGCAGCCAATCGCCTTTCTCAAGAGGTTCTGGAGTTAGCATGAGCGACAAGCTAATCTATACTATGCGCCCAATCCCTCATCCTGTCCGCCAGCGGTGCTGTGAGGCCGTAATGCAGGTTCCTGACGGTTATATCGTCACGATCCAAGAGCCAAAGCGAAGCCTAGAGCAAAATTCAAAACTTTGGGCGATGTTAGGTGACCTCTCGAAGCAAGTAGTTTGGTATGGGCTCAAGCTGAGCAGCGACGATTGGAAAGATGTTATGTCAGCCTCTCTGCGAAAGGAAATGCGCACAGTCCCTAATGTCGATGGTAACGGTCTTGTGGTGCTGGGTATGCGAACGAGCCAGATGAGCATCCGAGAAATGGGCGAGTTAATCGAGCTGGTCTACGCCTTTGGAAGCGAGCGCGAGATCGGAAGAGCGTCGTGTAGGGAAAGAGTGTAGATCTCGG
>OBLV0100000100.1_pt1 | contig 29408 bp, 29 predicted proteins | sample 1520071 | NCBI WGS metagenome assembly OBLV01 (sample SAMEA3888446, study PRJEB22518) | metagenome | reverse complement strand
GAGATCGTGATGTGACTGGAGTTCAGACGTGTGCTCTTCCGATCTCACATCCTTGTGCCAGGGCGCGGCTATGAGTTTGTCCATCCGGTTCTGCAGGCGGCGGTGTACGACGGATTGGGCCCGGCGAGCCGGGCCGAGGCGCACGCGCGCGCGGCTCGTCTCGCGAGCGCGGGCGGCGGATCACTGCGGCTCGTGGCGGCGCACCTCCTCGCGTCCGATCCCGGGCACGACGGCTGGGTGATCGACGTGCTGGGTTCCGCGGCGCGCGAGGCCGCCGCGAGCGGTGCCCCCACCTCGGCGGTCGGCTACCTGGAGCGGGCGCTCGCTGAAGCGCCGCCCCCGGACACCCGCTGCGCGCTGCTGCTCGAGCTCAGCGAGGCGGAGCTGCAAGCAGGGCTCCCGGGCGCGACCGAGCGATTGCATGAGGCCCTCGAGCTGGCGGCCGATCCCGGGCAACGAGCAAGGACTTTACTGGCGCTCGGACGGGCGCTGTTCTCGACCGGCGACTACGTCCAGGCGCGAGAGGCGCTCCGTGGTGGGCTGGCCCAGCTGCCCTCCGGAGATGACCTCTCGCTTGAGCTGAGCGGTTGGTCGATCGCACTCGCGCGCGACACTCCACGATTGCCCGCAGTCACCCGGAAGCGACTGAGCTCCCTACTCGACGGCGAGGCCCCGGGACGCACGCGCCATGAGCGGCTGCTGCTCGTCCATGTCGCCTATGAAGCTGTCCGGTCCGGTGCGCGTACCAGCGACCAGGTGGCACAGCTCGCCCGCCGGGCGTTGGCCGACGGCGCACTGCTGACCGACAGTCGGTCGGACATCATGGGCCCCTTCGGGGGCGCATGCTACGCGCTGCTCTATGCCGGTGAGATCGATGACGCCATCGCCGAACTGGGGCGGGGGATTCGGTTGAGCCAGGCCCGAGGCTCGAGGGTCGCGTTCGGCCGCCTCTCGCGTCTTCGGGGCATCGCGCACTACCTCCGCGGCGATCTCCGCGCGGCACTGGCGGACCTAGACAGCGTGCGCATGACCTACGGCGACGGGTACGTGCATGGCCTGCCGGAAACGGTGGCGTTTCTGGCGCTCTGCTCGCTCGAACGCGACGATGCCGCGGGTGCGGCGGCGCTCCTCGAGCTGCCGGGCGAGGCGGATAGGTGGCGGGCGCAGCCGGCGTTCGTCAGCTATCTGTTCGCGGCGGCACGCGTACGCGTGGCTCAGGGAGCCCTCGAGGAGGCCCTCGAGCTGCTGCTCCGGTGCGAGCAGGTCGTTCGCGAAACGAAGTCCCCAAACCCAGCGGTGAATCTTCCGTGGCGCTCGGAAGCCGCGCTACTCGCGGCCCGCCTGAGCGCAGATGGCCGCGCACAGGAACTGGTCGCCGAGGAGGTCCGCCTGGCCCGCGCGTTTGGAGCGCCTCTTACGCTCGGTCTCGCACTCCGAGCCGCGGGCCTCATCTCGCAGCGGGCTCCGGAGCTCGAGCAGCTTGCCGAGTCGGAGCACCTACTCGAACAGGCCGGGGCGCTCGTTGAGCTCGCCCGGACGCTGACCGAGCACGGAGCCTCGCTCCGCCGCGCCGGCCGGCGTCGCGACGCGCGCGAGCCCCTCCGGCGCGGCCTCGACCTCGCAACCCGATCTGGGGCGCTCGCGATCTCCAGGCGGGCGCGCGAGGAGTTGATTGCCGCCGGCGCTAAGCCGCGCCGCGAGCGCATCAGCGGCGTCGACGCTCTCACCGCAAGTGAGCTCCGGGTCGCGCAACTCGCCGCCGGGGGCCTCACGAATCGCCAGATCGCGCAGGCGCTGTTCATAACCATGAGAACCGTCTCCGCACACCTTGGCCACGCGTACGCAAAGCTAGACATCGGCGACCGCGCCGCGCTCCCCACCGCGTTGGCACAGGACGACCGTTAAACCCCAAGTTTTGGGCGCTGCACTGTCTGGTACCTGTCTTACCAGCCGCGGAGAAATACTCCCAGCCCACCAGGTGACCGAGGTATGATGCGAAAGTGGGAAGTCTGTGAAAGCTCCGGCACGGGCGCCGCAACTGACGTAAAGGAGCGACGATGAGAATCAAGCTCGCTGGATTACTCGCCGTGTTGGCGACGATGTTCGTCGGTTCGACCGCTTGGGCGTTGCAGGCCGCGCCCTCCTCCTTCTCACTCTCAACTCGCGGCGCGGTGAGTCAAGGAGTCACCGTCAAGCCTGTGCTGAAGAAGCCTCGGACCATTGGGTTGGTGGTGTTCAGGCAGCCGGGACACAGCGAGGTCGGCACGGTGTCACTGGGGACATTTTCCGGTCGTCCATCGATTCACTGGAATCTGAAAATTCACGGCCAGATTCTCGGATCGGGGTCGTACGTGATCTCGCTGCGCGTCTTCGCGAACGGTAAGCCGACGAAGGTTCCTGGCCCTCACCCGAGGAAGCTGACGATCTCTGGCTCGCACGTCAAGGTCGGCTAGCGTTACCGGGGGCGCCGTGCCGCTCGAGATGGGATCGCTCGTTGCGGGCTATCGCATCGATGAGCTGATCAGCCGCGGCGGAATGGGGATCGTCTATCGCGTCACCAACTTGGAGGTGGGCGCTGTCTGCGCGCTGAAGGTCCTGGCCCCTGAGGTGGCCGATGACAAGGCGTTCCGCCGTCGTTTTACGCGCGAGATACGCATTGCTGCCTCGCTTCGCCACCCGAACGTCGTAGCCGTACATAACGCCGATGAGCATGACGGGCTGCTGTTCCTTGTGATGGATTACATACCCGGCCCGGATTTGCGAAAGGTCATAAGGGGGTCGGATGCGATTGAGCCAGCCCGCGCGACGGACATCTTGACGCAGGTGGCGTCCGCGCTAGACGCCGCGCACCAGTTGGGCCTCGTGCATCGAGACGTGAAACCGGCGAATATCTTGATCGCGCCCAGTGACGACGGCGAGCGAGTCTATGTCACCGACTTTGGGCTCGCGAAGCGGTTCGAAGGCGACTCGAGCGGCACCGCACTGACGAGGACGGGGGTCGTCGTCGGCACCGTCGAATACATGTCGCCTGAACAGATCACTGGGGGCCGGACCGACGGTCGCGCGGACGTCTACGCACTCGGATGCGTGTACTTCGAAATGCTCACGGGCGAGGTGCCGTACGGACGCGACAAGTCCGCGATGGCAACGCTTTACGCGCACGTCAATGAAGCGCCACCGGCGCTGCCGACGCGGCTGTGCGACGCCTACCCCGGCCTTAACGCCGTCGTGGCGCGGGTACTGGAAAAGGATCCCGACCACAGGTACCCGTCCGCCGGGTCGTTTGCGAACGATGCGGCGGAGGCTCTGCACGGCGCCCGGTTGCGGAGGTCCGGGCGCGCAACTCGCAAGACGGTGAGCATCGTTCGCTGCGGCGTGACGCCGACCACACGGTCCGGCCGGCTCCCTGATCGCGACGTCGTACGGCACGTGGTAGACCGGAGCCTGGTCGAGGTCCGATCAGCGATCGCCCGTCACGGAGGGATAGCGGAGACCACCGGTGGAGACGAGGTGGTCGCCGTGTTCGGCGTCCCGCGCGCAAGGGAGGACGATGCGTTACGAGCGGTCAGGGCGGCGGCCGAGATCCGCGAGTGTCTGGCAGGCGTCGGCGAAGAGACGGGGGTGACGGTAGACGCGCACACGGGGGTTGACACGGGCCGCATGTTGACCGGAGTCGGCGGCGATCTTGCAGCCGGCGACCCGGTTGACGGGGCGCTGAAGCTCCGCAGGCTGGCAGGCGCCGGAGACGTATTGCTGACCTCCGAAACGATGCGCCTCGTGCGCGACGCGGTCGAGGTCGAGTCGTTGGAGCCCGTCACGTTGCCGGGCGTGTCGGAGCCCGCGGCGATTTTTCGGCTTGTGCACATCGACCCGACGGCGCCGGGACTGCTCCGTCGGTTCGACATCCCGTTCGTCGGGAGACGCCGCGAGCTCCGTTTGCTGCATGAGGCATGGGACCGCGCCGTCGAGGAACAAGGGTGCCACCTTGTCACCGTGCTCGGCGAGGCCGGCATCGGCAAGTCACGGCTGGTCGCGGAACTATTGAACGACGTGGGGTCGACCAGCTGGGTCCTACGGGGTCGCTGCCTCCCGTACGGCGAGGGAATTACGTTCTGGCCGATCACCGAGGCGTTGGCCCCCCTGGGCGACGTGGCCCGGCCGGTGATCGACCGCCTGCGGAAGGGCGGGGTCGCGGCCCCAGGGGAGCTGTTCCTCGCCGTCAGGCGACTACTCGAGTCACTCTCGGAGGCGCGTCCGGTGATCCTCCACGTCGACGACTTGCAGTGGGCGGAGCCGATGCTGCTCGATCTCCTCGACCACATCGCGGAGCTTTCCCGTACCGGCCCGATTCTCGTGCTGTGTACCGCTCGCTTGGAGCTGCTCGACCTCAGGCCGGGATGGGGCGGCGGGAAGCTGAACGCCACGGCCGCGCTCCTCGGGCCGCTCGGCGAAGCGGATTCGGAGTCGTTGTTGGACGAGCTCTCCGCCGAGCTTGATCTGCAGATGCGATCGCGGGTCCTGACCGCCAGCGACGGCAACCCGCTCTTTCTCGCAGAGATCGTGGCGCTGGCGCGCGAGGGGGGATCAGTGAGGGTGCCGGCGACGATCGAGGCATTGCTGGCCGAGCGTTTGGCACGCCTCGAGAGCGGCGAACGAGAGGTGCTCGAGTCCGCCGCGGTCGAAGGCGAGGTGTTTCACCGCGAGGCCATCACTTCGCTGCTCGGCGAGCATCCAGCGGAGCGGCTCGAAGCGTCGTTATCCAGCCTCGTGCGCAAGGCGCTTATCAGTCCGCACCGGCATTCGACCGACGCTGACACCGCGTTTCGGTTCCGCCATCTGCTGATACGTGATGCCGCCTACGATGCGCTCCCCGATGAAACCCGAGCCAGGCTCCACGAACGGTTCGCGGGCTGGCTCGAACAACGCCCGGGCGAGGGCGCCGACGAGATACCCGGCTGGCATCTTGAGCAGGCCGTGTGGTACTGGCACCGGCACGGGCCGGGAGCCGAGCCCAGTCTCGCGCGCCGCGCGGCGACTCACCTGCAATGGGCCGGTCGCGGGGCCCGGGATCGGGGCGACGTTGCGGCGGCGAGGAATCTCCTGGAGCGCGCCGGCGCGCTCGCGCCGCTGGCGGACATTCCCAGTGGCCCGATCAGCGTCGATCTCGCCGAATGCCTGATGGCGGCAGGGGAGGTGGCGGACGCTGACGCGCTGCTGTCCGCCGCCGAGGCGGAGGACATCACGAACCCGATCGCGGCACTCGCGAGGTGCGAATGGATGCTCCGCGTCCGACCGCAGGAAGCGGTGCAGATGATCGAGTCGAAGGTTCCCCGAATCCTTTCCAGGCTCGCGGCAGCAAACGATGAGAGTGGGATGGCCCGCGCGCATCTGGTGGCTAGCATGCCGCACTGGCTGGCGAGTCAGTGGACGCTCGCGGGCGAGCAGGCGCGTCTGGCTGCCGAACACGCCCACGTGGCGGGTGACGAGGGCATCCGCTCGCGAGCTCTCGCGTTCTATGTCGGATGCATCGTCTATGGACGGCCGGCGGCTGCGGCGATCGCTCGCGAGCTCGACACGATCGGCGACGACGATCCAGGACCGAGCCTCGCGGCAAGGGTTGAACTCGCGCGCGGGCAGGTCGCCCGGCTTGAGGGCCGTTTCGAGGATGCTCGGGTATGCATGGAGCGTGCCCGCGAAGGCTTCCAGGCCCTGGGGATGCGCGAGTTGGTGGCCGCCTGCGACAGCGAACTCGGCGTGGCCGAGCTATCGGCCGGAGATCCTGCCGCCGCGCTCGAGTGGCTGCTTCGCAGCGATGCGCTTCTCGCCGAGCTCGGCCAGCACGCGTTGCGATCGACGACCCAGGCTGTTATTGCTCAGGCGCAAGCTTCGTTGAACCAGCCGGGCGCTGCGCGCGCGGCGATCGAGCTGGCGGAAAGTCTCAGCGCGCCCGAGGAATCGCTCAACTTCGCGCTCACACACCGAGTGCGCGCCCGGCTCGCGCTCTCGCAGGGCAACGCGGAAGCCGCCCTGCGCTGGGTGCGGAGCGCGGTCGCCCACGCCTCCCAAATCGATTCGCCTGAGGTGCGTGCGGATGCCGTACTCGACCTCGCACGCGTGCTCGAAGCGGTCGGTCGCCCGGACGACGCCCTCCCGGAGGCGCGCGCCGCACTTGAGCTGTTCACCGCCAAAGGCCATCGTCCGGGCGTGAGGAGTGCTCGCGCGCTGCTGGCCGAGCTCGTGGCGCCCGCCTAGCGGCATCCGCAAAAGATTGGTACCCCCCTCACGATGACACTCGGTGTCGGCGCGCCTAGGTTGGGGCAATGCCGCAACACCGCCCCGCCGCGGGCCCCCGCTCGGGCGATCGACTCGCCCTCCGCCACCATCACCGGGACTCGGGGCGCCGCCCGCCGATCGCGAGCGACGCCCGCCTGAGCGCGCGGTTCCGCGACGGGGATCCGGAAGCGGTCCGCGCGGCCTATTCCGTCTACGGCGGCCTGGTGTATGCCGTCACCTATTCGATCCTCGCCGAACGTGGGCTGTCCGAGGAGGCCACGCAGCAGACCTTCGTGAAGGCGTGGCGCTCGGCGCGGAGCGTTGACGGAGAGCGCGACCTCGGGCCGTGGCTCGCAACGATCGCGAGGCGGGTGTCGATCGACATCTATCGCCGCGAGAAGAGGCAGCGCGCCGCGCACTCGCTCGAGGGCGTTTCCGCGGATCACCCGGCGCTGGTTTCACTACCAACCACGGTCGAGGACACGTACGACGTCTGGGAGGTGCGACGCGTCGTGTCGTGTCTGCCGCGCGGCGAGCGTGAGGTCGTCCGGGCGCACCACTTTGAGGGGCTCACGCACGAGCAGATCGCAACTCGACTCGGCATTCCCGTGGGGACGGTGAAGTCTCGAGCGTTCCGGGCTCACCGCCGTCTGGCCTCAGAGCTGGGGCACCTGCGGCAGCGAGACTCGAATCGTCGCTGCGCCTAGTGAAGAGCACGATCGCGCATTCATCACCCGCGGACTGGAGAAAGCGGGGGTCAGCCTCCGCCGGGTTGAACGGCTGTCCTGGGTGAGGTTGGCTCAGAATTTTCACCCGCCAATCAACGCCGCGAGCGTATGCTCTCGACAGCGTTCTCAGGACTAAAGGAGGAGAGGGGATATGTCCTTACGGCAGCGCATCGCGAGTCTCGCTGCGATCACGATCGTCGCGACCGCTGTTGGTGGGCTCGCGGCGGCCAGCCCGGCACTGGCGCGGCCGGTTGCCAAAGCTACTAGTGCGCCCGCGGCCGCCAGCGGCTCATTTACGTGCGCGTTACAGCAGTTTTGCGACTACGTTTACGACAACGGTACCGGTGTGTGCTTTAAGGCCAACCCGTTCAGTGGGATTCCGAGCGATAACTGGTCCTACTACGGTTGCCGGAACGTGGACGGCTCGATCTACAATAATACGGTGTTTACGTTTCGCGTGTTCTACGGGCCTAACCACGGTGATCCTCATGCGTGTATTCCGCCCTACACCAAGGTCAGCGACCTGTTCAACTACGACTTCAACAGTGGGAGCGGGCCTCACAATCTCGTGATCGGCAACGACATTGCGTCGTTCAGCTTCAGCACCTCGCCTTGTACCAACACCCCGTTGTAGTGAACGCCCGGAGTGCCGCGCGGCGGTTCGCAGATAAATCCGCCGCTCTGGTTCGGACCGCCGACGTTTGAGCGTCACACCCGGCGAGTGCGTGGCCTCGGAGCGCGCCTATGCAGACCTCGTCGGCCGTCACTCCGATTAGCAGACTAGCTCGGCCGGTCGGCGCTAGCCCGACCGAGCGAGATCGTCTGGCTGTCGGCCTCCAGCGGTGCCAGGGGAATCTAGGCGGCGAGGCGGAATGGCGGGTAGCGGTCGGTGACGAGGACGTGGGCGTAGGCGATCACTCGGTTGGTCCAGCGGCCGACGCCGACGAGGAAGTCGAACATTCCGCGTGGGAAGCGACCGGTGAAGAGGATCGCGAACCACGCCGCGACGACAACGAAGAATGCCGCGATGTAGAGGAAGAACAGCACCACGTAGTGTGGGATCGCCAGTAGCCATTTGACCAGCGGCAGCCAGCGGTTGAGGTCGTTGCGCGCGTCGGGGTACGGGAAGTCGAGATGCACTGCCTGGTGTTCGTCAGTGGACGGATAGCGGTCGTCCATCAGCCCTACGAAGATGCCTACCCGGGCGGAGAACCGCATCAGCTCGAGGTTCCAGTCAAACCACCAGCGCGGGTACTTCTGGCGGAAGAGGATCATCAGCAGAGCGGGCAGCACGAGGAGGCCGCCGGCGGCGGCGATGGTGACGGCCCGGCCTTCGCCGTAGCCGTAGGTGTAGCCGCCCTCAACGAGGGACAGCACGATCGCGATCGGGATGACCACGAGCAGGCGAAAGAACGTCGTCACGCGGTTCAGCGGTCGGTCTGGGTAGTCGACCGAGTACTGGACGGGATAGGCGGCGGCCGGGCTCGGCGACTGCGGGGGATATGGCTGGTCCATGGGTTGTCTTTCTGTCGGTTTCCGTCGGGTGTACGGCGTACACTCTGGTTGCACAGCATAGGTATACGCCGTACACTTGTCAAGAGCGATGAGCCGACAGACCGACAACCGCCGGATACGGCTGAACCGAGATCGCGTGCTGCAAGCGGGCGTCGCGCTCGCCGACGAGGCCGGCCTGGACGGGTTCAGCATGCGCGGACTCGCGCAGGAGCTCGGGGTCGTGCCGATGGCGCTCTACAAGCACGTGGCAAACAAGGAGGAGTTGCTCGACGGCATGGTCGACATCGTCTTCAGCGAGATGGACTCTCCTTCGGCTGGTGAGGACTGGCGCTCCGCGCTGCGGCGCCGGGCGCTCTCGGCGCGCGAGGCGCTGAAACATCACAGCTGGGCGATCGGGCTGATGGAGTCACGGCACCCGGGACCGGCCAACCTACGACACCACAACGCGACGATGGGGTGCCTGCGGGAGGCCGGCTTCTCCTTCCAGATGGCGGTCCACGCCTACTCCGTCCAGGACTCCTACATCTACGGGTTCGCCCTGCAGGAGCAGGATCTCGGATTCGAGACACCCCAAAGCGCGGGAAAAGCCGCGCAGCGCAGGGCGGAGAGGAACGGCGCGGTCCACGATTACCCCTACCTCGCGGAGATCGTGACAAAGCTCTCCGAAACCGGGTACGACGCCGACATCGAGTTCGCATGGGGACTCGATCTCATCCTCAACGGCCTCGACCAGCTCCCCCGCGAGACCTGACAGTCACCGCATCGCCGCGAGCAGGCCCGGGGTGCGTGTCAGCGTCGATAGCGCACCGTCACGGTGATCGTGTATCCGATGACGAGTAACGCGACGAAGTTTGGGATGGCGAGCGGGAGGTCGTGGCTGGCGAGGCCGTAGGAGAGCCAGAGCGCGAAGCCGACGAGAAGGACCCAAAAGTAGCCGCCCGACACACCGGCGGACGATCGGCGCCGTTTGACCTCGCGAACCTGCAAAAGTGGTGCGAGGGCCATCAGCAGCCCCCAGGTTGCGGCGGCGACGCCGAGCGTGGTGGTCATTGCGACCTCCCGTGGTTAGGGTTCACGCGCTCGGCCTCGGTCACGTTCGCTCCCGCGCGTGCGGGAGGAGGAGCGCAGGCGTGACGCAACCACGGTATCAGCCGTCACGGTCTGCGGGCAGGTCGCCACCGTTGGTGCTGAGATCGTGCAGAGCGGGTGCGCCGCCGACCGCAAGATGCACGCGACTCGACGCGACACAGGCCAACCCACTGGGTGACCAGGTCTTCTGCTTTTGCAGCGTCCGCCGCGATGCCGGCGGTGCTATCGAAGCGGGCTTGACGCGCGCGGAGCTTGGGCATCGAGCGCCGCGGAGGGTGTAGCCTGGAGCGGCTGGCGCGTTGGAGGGTGGCCGGGTCGTGGCTGAGATCCGTTTTTGTACAGCGCCCGATGGGGCGCGTATCGCTTATGCGGTGCACGGGCGTGGTCCGCCGATGGTGAGGGTCGCGACCTGGTTGACTCATCTCGAGCTGGATTGGGCCAGCCCTGTGTGGCGTCATTGGCTTCACCGGCTTGGCGAGACGCACACCGTTTTGCGCTATGACGAGCGAGGGTGCGGGCTTTCGGGGCCGGGAGTGGACGAGCCGTCGGTCGAGACGTGGGTTCGGGATCTGGAGGCGGTGATCGACGCTGTCGGGTTGGAGCGCTTTGCGCTGCTTGGGGTTTCGCAGGGCGCTGCGATCGCGGTGGCGTACGCGGCACGGCACCCGACTCGGATTTCGGACCTCGTGCTGTACGGCGGGTACGCGCGTGGCCGGCGGTTACGTGGGCAGGTCCAGGAGGAGGAGGCGCTGATCGCCGCGATCCGGGCTGGGTGGGCGAGTCATGAGCCGGCGTACCGCCACTTGTTCAGCATGCTGTTCCTCCCGCACGGCACGCCCGAGCAGATGGCGTGGTATGACGAGCTCCTACGGATGACAACCACAGCGGACACCGCGGTTCGGTTGTTCAGGGCCCGCGGCGCGGTCGACGTCGTGGATGCTGCGCGCGAGGTGAAGGTCCCGACGCTGGTGATCCACGCGCGGGACGATCGCCTGGTGCCCGTCGAGGAAGGCCGGTTGCTGGCATCCGAGATTCCTGGTGCTCGCCTGGTCGTGCTCGACTCTGCGAACCACATACTCTTGGCAGACGAGCCGGCGTGGGAGCGGCTCCTCCAAGAGTTGCGCGAATTCCTTGGCACGTCCGCCGCTCCTGCGACCTCGGCGCTGCTCGACGACCTCACTCCGCGCGAGCTGGAGGTTCTCGGCTTAGTGGCGGGGGGCCTGACTAACGAGGCGATCGCCGAGCGACTGGTCCTCAGCGTGCGCACGGTCGAGCGCCATCTTTCGACTATCTACGGCAAGCTGCGGCTATCGGGTAAGGCAGCTCGCGCGGCAGCCGCGGTCTCGTTTATCGAGACGCGCACGGCGACCGCAGGGCGCGGGCGCTGAGCCGGGCTACGTGTATGCCGTCGCGGAGCCGGCGTCCGGATACGCGCTGGCGCCGATGACGAACTTGGGAGTCGCGCCTAGGATCGCCCGCAATATTTTGCCGAGCGGGCTCTTGGCCCTTCGAGGGGGTACCCAATGAAGCATGATCTGACGCTCGACCCCGCGCAAGCGTTGGCGATCGAGCCGGTCCGCGAGTACGACATACGCGGCGGCGCGGGAATTACCCTCCGCGCACACGAATGGGGACGTCCGGACGGTCCGGCCATCCTGTTCGTGCACGGTTGGTCTCAATGCGAGATGTGTTGGGAGGCTCAGGTTCGCGGGTCGCTGGCCGAGCGCTTTCGGATGGTGACGTTCGACAACCGCGGGCACGGCATGTCCGACAAGCCGCTCGACGGCGGCTCCTACGCCGACGAGCGGCTGTGGGCGGACGACCTGGCCGCCGTCATCGAGGAGACTCGCCTCGATCGTCCGGTGCTCGTAGCGTGGTCGTACGGAGGCTTCATCGTGGGCGACTACCTGAGTGCGTACGGAGACGCGGATATTGGCGGTATCGATCTTGTAGGCGGAGCCGTGCTCTTGCGGCCGCCCTCGTTCGATCACATAGGTCCAGGCTTTCTTGATAATGCGATGGGCGCATCAGCTCCGGATCTCCGGACGAACATCGCTTCGATCCAGCGCTTTCTGCGCTCGTGCACCGCGAAGCCTCTGACCGATGAGTTGTGGAGCGCCGCGCTGTGCTGGAACATGGCCGTCCCGGCGGCGATTCGAGGTGCACTCATCGCCCGCGAGATCGACGATACGGACGTTTACTCGCGACTGTCCGTACCGGTCCTGCTCACGCACGGCCGGGAGGACATCATCATCCTGCCCTCGATGAGCGAGCACCTGCTTAGACACTGCAGCACCGCGGTCGGGTCCTGGTACGACGGCGTCGGCCATATGCCCTTCATCGAAAACACCGAACGCTTCAACCTCGAGTTGGCTGCATTCGTCGACCGAGCCAATCAATAGCGCCGCGAGCAAAGGCTCAGGCTCACGGCCCGCCCTCGCTTTCCTGCTGCCATGGCAACCCGCGGGTAAGACTCGGCCAAATGCAAGCAGCGTGAAGCTAGGGCGGAGGGGCGAGAACTCGGGGTCAGGTCAAGTAGCGCCCGGGCACCCAGCGGTCCCGGCGACCCGGCTGCAGGCTACGGCCTGGGCGATGTTTCCGACGAGCTGTCAGGGCGATCTAGTGTTATCGGCCGTGCCGCGACTGATCCGTGATGGCATCGCGCTCTCCTACGAGGAAGTGGGCGGTGGCGAGCCCGCGCTCGTGTTCGTACACGGCGTGGCCTGTCATCGCGGTTTCTGGGCCGGACAGTTGACCTATTTCGCGTCAGCTCAACGAGTCGTGGCGGTCGATCTCCGAGGTCACGGTGCCAGCGACGCGCCTCGGCAGCGCTACACGGTCGAGGCGTTCGCCGACGATTTGGCATGGATGTGTGAACAGCTCGACATCGCCTGTCCGGTCCTGATCGGACACAGTCTCGGAGGGCTCGTCGCGCTCGAGCTAGCCGCGTCGGCCCATGAGCGGGCAGCGGCCGCTGTCCTGATCGACTCAGTCCTCTTGCCCGCCGGCGATCGGGTTGATGCCGTGAGCCACCTTGTCGCCAAGTTGCGCAGCGCCGACGCGGAGCGGGCGCTTCGCGAGTACTTCGCGACGTTCTTTGGCCCCTGCGACGACCCGGAGCTCAGGGCGTGGATCCTCGCCGAAGCTGTCCGGACACCGGCGCATGTAACGAGCTCGGTCTGGGAGGAATCGCTGCGCAGCTGGGACGATGCGGAATCGCTGCGCCGCGCAGACGTCCCGTTGCTGTACCTCGATGCCGGGACGCCCAACGCCGACCTGACTCGTGCCGCCGCTCTGAATCCGCGACTGATGATCGGTCGAACGATCGGCTCTGGACATTTCAGTCCGCTCCAAGTGCCAGACCAGATCAACGCGATGCTCGAACGATTCGTGTCCCTCCTCACCGGCCCGTGACGGTCGTCAGACTCGACGAGGCTCCGGCACATTCGCGAGCAGCGGACGGTCGCTGAAGCGCGAGCGGGCTTCGAAGACCCCGGACGGAAAAGCGATCGGCACACCGAGTCGCGCTGTTTCGGTGCGAAGTGGTGCCTCCTCGAGCGCTGCTCCAGTAGTGCCGGATGCCGTCAGGATCGACCTGCGCTTCGCAGCGACGTAGCGGGGTCTACATGAGTCGGGCGATTCGTGTGCTCAGTGAGCGAGGCCTGCGAGGCGCTCGACGACGGCGCCCGCGGAGTCGAGTCCGCGGCGCGGCTCGTCGGCGGCGCGGATCACGATGTAGCGGACGCCGGCTTGAACGTAGGGATCGAGATGCGCCACGAGGCCGTCGGGGGTGCCGGCGTACAGCGCTTGCAGCGAGGCGATTGTCTCCAGCGGCCGACCGTACCAGCGCTCGACCGTTTCCTGCAGGCGCCGCCGCGCGACCCCGGCGGATCGGTCCAGCGCGACTGTGAGGTACAGCGCCGGAAGTGGGGGCCGGTCGCGGCCGGTCGCGGCGGCCGCCGCTTGGACCCGTGCCCAGCCGCTGGCGTAGGCCGACGGGCTGGGCAGGTAGGGCAGCCATCCGTCAGCCAGCCGACCGACCCGGCGCTCCGCCCGCGCACCGGCCCCCGCGAGCCAGATCGGCGGTCCTCCCGCTCGCGCGGGCGCGGGCGAGAGAACGACGTCGCTGGCCTGCACTTGGGCTCCGGTGTACCCGACGGGTTCACCCGGGGCAAACCACAGCGCGCGCATCAGCGCGATGCTCTCCTCGAGCCGCCTGGTCCGGTTTGCGAACGGCACCCCGGCCGCAGCGAACTGGCGCTCGCTGTCGGGCGATGAGAAGCCGGCACCAAACCCGACGCGCAGTCTCCCTCCGGCGAGCGCGTCGAGGCTTGCGAGCTGCTGGGCGAGCAGCGTTGGCTGGCGCAGCCCGGCGAGCAGCACGCCGGTCGCGAGCGTGATCCGCCGCGTGCGCGCGGCGAGCGCGGCGAGTACCACGAGCGGCTCCGGCAGCCCGTACTGGAACGGACTGTCGGGCACCCAGACGGCCTCGAACCCGATCTCCTCCGCACGAACGCCGAGCTCGATCAGATCGCCGATCCGCTGTCCCTGTGCCCCCGCGGCGTCCTGGGTGGGGAGCAGGTAGCCGATCGCGAGCGCGCTCATCCCTCGATGAACTGGTAGTCGGTGCGGATCCGGCCGCGTGCGTCCACGATCAGGAACTCGACACCCGCGCCCGCCGGCGCGCCGCCATCCGCTGTGACCATCTCCCAACGGAACTTGACAGCGTCGCCGACTCGCACCGCCTCTCCGACCGAGCGAAACATGTATTGGCCCGCGGCAACGAACTCCTCGTGGGCGCGGGCGACGCGCGCCTCGAGCGCTTCGTGTCCGTGGGTCTCCAACGTCGGGAAGTAGAACCCCACAGTCGCAGCCCGATCGCGAATGTCCTGCGGCGCCCGAAGGATGTGAGCGCAGTCGTCGGTCCACAGCTCGTGGATCGCCGCCCGCCGCCGCTCCGCGTCCGACTCGTTCCACAGCCCGACGTAGCGCTCCACGATCTCGCTTGGCTCAACCATTTCAATGCCTTTCGTATCCGATGGGTGCCAGGCTGGGCAGCATGGGCGAGCGGGCGGCGTCGCGCAATTCCCCGCAGGGAATCGCCGCACGACACTCGATGCGCTATCTAGTACCGTCGATGCCCGCGCACGCACCCACCATGGGGATCGCTGAGTACCTTCGGGACGGGCGGGGACGCCAGCGGGTCAGTCAGCTCGAGCTCGCGTTGCGTGCCGGCACCACACAGCGCTACGTCAGCTTCATCGAGCGCGAGCGATCGCTCCCAAGCCGCAGCATGGTCGTGCGCCTAGCCGAGGCGCTCGAGATCCCGTTGCGCGAACGCAACGCGATGCTGCTCGCGGCCGGGTACGCGCCGGCCTACCCCGAGACCGCGCTCGACGATCCGCAGCTCGACCCAATCCGCAGCGCGCTTGAGCGGATCCTTGACGGGCACCGTCCGTACCCGGCGGTGATCACCGACGTCGGCGCGAATCTGGTGTCCAGCAACGATGCGTTCCGCTCCATGATCGAGGGCGTGTCGCCGGCGCTGCTGGAGCCACCCGCCAACATCGGGCGGCTGCTCCTGCACCCCGACGGACTCGCCCCGAGGATCCTCAACATCGACGAATGGGGCAGGCACGTGATCGACGGTCTGCGTCGCAAGGCGGCTCGTCATCCAGCCGCCGAGCTCGAAGCGCTCGCCGACGAACTCGACGCGCTCCTGCCGTCCCGCCAACCTGAGTCCTCGTCTGCGCATCTGGGGTTCGCCGTTCCGCTGCGCCTGAGGACCCTCGGCGGTGAGCTGCAACTGCTCACGACGCTCACCCACTTCGCGACGGCAGCGAACGTGACCGTGTCCGAACTGACCCTCGAGGCGTTCCTACCCGGGGACCAAGCGACAGCCAAGTACCTCGCGAACTGACGCGATCGACGGGGCCCCTCGATGCTCATCGTCGGACGAACCATCGCGATGCTCAGCGGCTAAACGCCCACGCCACCATCAGCGGGAACTCTTCTCTCCAGAACGCGTCGCCGTGCGACCCGACCCGCTCGGTCATGACCACGTCGGCGCCTGCATCGCGCAGTGCATCCGCCCATCGGGCGGCGTTCGTGAGGAAGAACGGTTCTTGCGTGCCGGCGACGAGGTACGCGCGGGGAAGCGAGCTCGGCATCGCGGCCGGCGGTCGGAACCCCGCGCCCGGCGACGCGCAGAAGACCGCGCCGTAGGTGTCGGGATGACGAAGCCCCATGGCGAGCGCGAGCTCTCCACCCGCGGAGACACCGAACACCGCGGTCCGGTCGGCCGGTAGCGCGACGTCGAAGCGCGATCGCGCCCACCGGCGCACGTCCTCGACAAAGAACTTCTCGTGTGCTGCGAAGCGTTCAGGGTCAAAGGTGAAGGCGGCCGTGCTCTCGCCCGGTGAGTACTCACGGAGCCGGAGCGCCTCATCGTCCAAGCGGTGTGCACCGATGATCATCGTGGGGGGGAGGTCGACTGCTTCGAGGACACGTCCCCACGGCGCGATCAGCTGGCCGTCACCGGCGAAGACGATGGCCTCGGGTGGAGCCGGCGGGACATACGCCGTGACCTGTCGTCCACCGTCGTACTCCAACGTCTCGGTTACGAGTCGGCCCGTTATAGGCGACATTGGCATGGTCTCCTCGTTAGTACCGGCGGCTGCTGAATTTGTCGGGCGGTGGGTCATTGGAAGGTGCGCGATCTCACGGAGTGCGAACCGGGCGACTTCGTATGCGTGGTCTGCAACCAGATATACACAAGGGATCGCCCAGCTGTACAAACGCCTCACCCAACGAGCCGGATCCCTGTCGTGCGGCATTTGGAAACTGTCCCACGTCGCGGAGCGGGCGGTCACAGGCCGGCACTACGAGCAGCTCTCGAAGCTGACTAACGCCAACCGCGGATCGCGCGCGCGAGCGTCGGGCTGACCTCGGCTGAGAGAAGAGGCGCCAGCGTGGCTGCCGTGCACTCTCCAGCCGGAACGCGATCCTTGGCGCGGAAGCAGTCCCAGAAGCGCACCAACCCGGGCTCACCGTCGACCGGGAACATCCTCGCTGCCAGCCGCTGTCAGCGATACTGGAACCAGACATAGTTGAAGGGACTCATCGGGGCATCCCCGCCTGTGTAGTGCTCCTCGAACACCTCAAGCGTGCTGTATTCCTCAGCGCGCATTCGAGCAGCAAGCTTCTTGCTCCCCGCTCCGACGGTCGGAAGTGTCTCGAGCGTCGTCAGGTTCTCCGGCAGCCGGGTTGCGATGAAGGCGTGCATCGCGAAGTTCACGAAAATTTCGCTTACCACGACGTGGGGAGCCGCGGGTCTCCGAGTGTCTCGAAGGCATGCCCCACCTCGTGGACGGTGATGAGGTCGAAGAACGGCTGCAGGTCAACCCCGCCAGCCCCGTCCGGGTAGGCCGCGAGCAGCTTCCTGTATCCCCAAGGCGTCGCGTTGTGCAGATCCTGTGCCATTCCCGACCAGAAGTCCCCTCGCCCAGCCGGCATGACCACGATCCCCGGGCGAATCTGGCCAGGGTCGTCGTTGAAGTACGCCAGCCCGTACGGCTGCTTGCGACTCGGCCAGTCTGGCTCGTCTGCGACGATGAGCGCGAGGTCGGGCTCGACGGCCGAAAATAAGCGGCTGAAATACATATAGGCGGCCGCAGCAAGCTGAGCGGCAGCCGTTGCTCGGACCGTCGCACCTGCGCTGTGGCGCACCTCAAACGGATATCCCTCCAGTCGCGCCAGTCCTGACCCCGCGACCAGGTTCACCGCCACTGCTTTGGTTGCCACAGTGCCAGCTGGCCCGCGCCCGGGGCGCAGATGACGCTGCGCCATCCGGCAGGTCCCTCGCGTGGCGCCAGCAGCACCGATGCGCCGAGCCGGCGCGCTTGCTCGGTGGCCAGGTCGATCCGGTCGACCTCGACGTACGGGAGCCACACGGGGCGGTCGGTCGCGCACTCGACCACGCCGCCCGTGAGCTCGCCACCGAGTTCGAGCGCGAGGTAGCGGCCGTGCTCGGTGTCGATCCACTCGGGCTGCCACTGCAGCAGGCGGGCGTAGAAGTCGCTTGCGCGCGCGAGGTCGCCGGTGTGCAACTCGAGGTGCAGGACCGGACGGGGGCCGGCGCGAACGCCGGCCCCGTCGCGATCGATGACCTGATTCTGGCTCATGACCGCTCTCCAGTCTCTCGTGTCGCTGTCAGACCTGTACCTGTAGTGGCGATCAGATCGGCTCAACCCCGTTGCCCGTGACTGCAAGCGTTGCTCCACGGTGCTCTTCGCCGGCGACGACCGAGAGAATGGCTCCGGCGACGCCCTCTGGATCCAGCGGCGCCGGCCAGTTCCCCGCACCGTAGGTAGCTGTTGCGGCGTCGCCGATCCGGGTGCCGACCAAGAACTGCATCGGCGCCAAGGAGACGAAGCGGATGTCGAGCTCGCGCGCATCAGCCGCCTGCTGGAAGTATCCGGTGAGGAACATTTGCATCCGCTTCGCGCCGGCGTAGCCGCCTGACATCGGCGAACCATTGGGATTGGCGCCGGCGCCGCTGGACACGATCACCACCGTCGAACCTGGGCGCAGCGGACGCCCCAGTGCCGCGCGGCCGACCTCGAACGCGAGCTTGACATCGACATTCCACGGTGCGGAGAACGATTCCCAGCTCTGCTCCTCGATCGACACCATGCGTGGACGCGCGCCAGCGGCAACGACGACCAAGTCCGGGTCGGCCTCGGCCAGCAGAGCCGCAGCGTGCGCTGGATCGGTCGCATCGCGTTCACGGCCGGACCCCAACACCTCGACACCCGACGCTCTGAGCATGCTGGCGGTTGCTTTGCCGACACCGCTGCCTGCACCGATCACAAGGGCTGTCCGGATACTCATGGCTTTCCTCCTGGGTCGTTTCCATCAGGGATCCGGTCAGTGAGCAGAATCCAACGGTCACGCTGAAGCTCGCCGACCGCACCGGTTGTGGTCACAGTGCTGATTGGTTGTTGCGCGGTCTAGCTTGCAGATGCGCCGGCGGGGGCTGCCTGGGGGGCGGTATTCGTGCTCGTGCTAGCCATCCTCGGCGTCGTGTTGCCGCGGATGAGCACGAAGATCGCCGGCAGGGCGATCAGCGCGATCGCGCCGAGCACCCAGAACGCGTGCTGGAAGCCACTGGTGAGCGCTACGGGACCGCTGGCGCCGGTGTGCAGCAGCAGCTTGGTGTGGCTGGCGGCGACGCTGGACGCGATCGCGATCCCGAGCGCCCCACCGAGTTGCTGGCTCGTGTTCAGGAGCCCGGACGCCAATCCGGCTTGGCGCTCCTCAACTCCCGATAGGGCGGCGATCGAGATCGGGATGAACGAGAACGCGGTGCCCGCCCCAGCGACCGCCATCGGGCCGGCGAGGTCCGCAAGGAAGTGGCCGTGGACGGGGGTCCGGGTGGCCCAGATGACCCCGGCGCCGATCAGGCTCAGGCCGATGACCATCACGATCTTCGGTCCGACCCGAGTGACCATCAGCTGCGAAGGTCCGGCGAGTGCGATCGATGTGAGCGAAGCGACCAGCCACGCGAGTCCGGTCTGAAGCGCGCTGTAGTGCAGCACCTCCTGCATGTACAGGGTGCCGACGAACAGGAACGCGTAGAAGCTGCCGACCAGGAGCATCCCCGCGACGTTCGCGCCGGCCAGCGTCCGGCGCCGGAAGATCGACAGCGGCAGGATCGGCTCCTGCACGCGGCTCTCGATCACCAGGAACGCGACGAGCAGCGCGATCGCCGCCACGACGATCGTGATCGTTCGCGTCGCGCCCCAGCCGTACTGCGGCGCCTGGGAGATCGCATCGACCAGCAGCACCAGACCACCGGTGCCGGTGATAGCGCCAGCAAGATCGAACCGGCGGCGCGTCGTCGCCCGGCGACTCTCGGGGACGATCCGCGGCGCGAGCGCGAGCGCGACGGCCCCGATTGGGACGTTGAGGTAGAAGATGTACTCCCAACCGGCGTACCGGGTGAGGAGTCCACCGGCGATCAGCCCGACGGTCGCGCCGCCAGCCCCCAGTCCGCCCCAGATCCCGAGCGCCTTGTTGCGCTCCGCGCCCTCGTCGAACATGTTCATCACGATCGAGAGAGCGGCGGGCAGCATGAACGCTGCGCCGATGCCCTGCACCGCCCGAGCGGCGATCAGGAACGCGTCATTGGTCGCTAGCCCGCAAGCCAGTGACGCCGCCGTGAATACGGCGAGGCCGGCCATCAGCGTGCGGCGGCGGCCGAGCAGGTCGGCGGCACGACCACCGAAGAGCAGCAGCCCACCGAACGCCAGCCCGTAGGCCGTGGCGACCCACTGCAGGCTGGTGTTGGTGAAGTGCAGGTCGTGGCCGATCGTCGGCAACGACACATTGACGATCGTCAGATCGATGATCGTCATGAAGTAGGCCAGCGCCAACAGCGCGAACGCGCGCCAGCGATGCACAGTCGGTGAAGCGGACATTCCTTGACCTCCATTGGTCTCGTAGCAGTGGGGCGAGCGCCGCGGTCTGGGTTGTTGGCACCACCGGGGCACACACGCCGTCCGTTTCCAATAGAGATCCGCTCAGTGAGCAGAATCCAACGATCGCGCTGGAGCTCGCCGACCGCTGGAACTGTGACTCAGGGCGCGAGCTGCTCCGGTAGCCCGAAACGAGCGAGCAGCTGTGGGGTGCCGAACGCCGTGATGTCGGCGATCGACGCACCCGCGATCGTCAGCACCATCACGGCGCGACCGACGAATCGTGCCGTCGTCTCGTCCCATCTGTACTCGCCGAACGCGAGCTGACGATTCGCGCTGATCGGCACCAACCGCCAGCGGATCCCCGGCGCAAGCGCGATGTCACGCAGGAACCGTTGGACCGCGTCTCGGCCGCGGTACCAGGTCGGGTGTGGCGGCATCGCGATCGTCGCGTCGCGGGCAAGCATCGCGACGACCGAGTCGACATCCGCGCGCTCCCAGGCGTCAACGAAGCCGTCGACGAGCTCGCGCACGCGCTTGTCGCCGAGCGCCTGCAGGGTGACCTGCTGGCTGCGTGCCGGCAGGCGCTCATCGGCTGCCTTGTGCGCGCGCTGCAGGGCGCTGTCGACCGCGGCCGGTGTCATCTCCAGCGTCTCGGCGACCTCCCTGGCGGAGAACCCCAGCACGTCGCGAAGGATCAGCACCGCACGCTGGCGAGCCGGGACGTGTTGGACGGCCGCGACAAACGCGAGCTCGACGCTTTCGCGCTGCTCGTAGCGAGCGGCCGGAGAGGCGAATTGGTCTTCGAGCTCGAGCGTGGTATCTGGGTAGGGCTCGAGCCAGACCGACTCGACGAGCGGAGGGGAGAGGGGATCGTGAGGGTCGGCCGCGGGTCCGTAGTCGATCGGCAACACGCGCCGGGGCCGTCGCTCGATCGTTTTCAGGCACGCGTTGGTAGCGATCCTGTACAACCAGGATTTGAGCGAGCTGCGGCCCTCGAAGCGCGCAAGCGCCCGCCACGCGTTCAGCAGCGTTTCCTGGAGCGCGTCCTCGGCGTCCTGAACCGAGCCGAGCATCCGATAGCAGTGAGCCTGAAGCGCCGGGCGATACGGCGCGACGAGCGCATTGAACGCGCGCTCATCGCCGCGACGAGCGTCCTCGAGCAGTCGTTCGTCGCTGCTCATCGCAATGCGCTCCAGTCGGGTGCCCGACCGTCACGCATAACTCCGCGCACGGGCCGGCGCCGGGCGAGCGGCGTGACCATCGGTCCGAGCCGGAGCTGTTCGGTCGAGGTGGCTATCGCGGCCAGCGCGATCCACGGATCGGCCACGCCCACCACTGGGTCTGTCCAGCGCACGTGGTCCCAAATGAACACACCATCCCAGCCGGCCGCCTCGGCCTCAACTGATAGACGGGCAACGACGACGGGGTCGGCCGGTTCGTCGAACGGAGACACGAACAATCCGGACCGCATCAGTCGTTGCCGTACTCGTCACGGCGGCGCAGCCAGGTTTGGAACTCCGCGCCCTCGTTGCGGCCGCTCGGGACTCGATCGAGGATCGCGTAGTAGGGCATCAGGACTTCGACGCCACGTCGACCGGCGGAGTACGTCTGGTAGACGGTGTCGCCATCGAGCGCGAACGAAACGAACGCGAACCCCTCGGAGATGTAGGTGGCGACGTCGACGCCGCAGGCGGCGGCGTTGTGGGCGGCAATCGGCGGCAGCTGATCGGCGCTCGTCGCAAGCCACGCCTGCGCGTCCCGGATGCTGGTCGATCCGCCGAAGTCGAGGCTGAAGTCGCTCTCGTGGCTCGACGCCCAGGGGAAGCTCCAGCCCATCCGCTTGCGGTAGGCCACGAGCTGGTCGACGGGTGCGCGCGAGACGCACATCATGGTGACGTCGCGGGCGTTGAGGGTCTGCAGCGTGTACTCCTTCTCGACGGCGAGCCACGGCAGCTCGCGCCGCTGGGCGGCCAGCTCGTCTTCGAGCCGGGTCAGCGCTTTTTCGCGTTCGAGCAGCTCGGCTCGTGTCGTATCCCACTGCTCGCGGGTGACTGTCGTGTGCGCCGTCATGCGTGATTTACCTCTCTCGGTGTCCGTGGCGACGGCCCAATCGCAGGGCCGACGCCGGGTGCTGTGCGGATCCTCGGCGGCGATCCGGCTATTCGGAGACGGCCTGAACCATGGCTGCGTTTTGGCGCTCGAGCTCCTTGGTCACGCCCCCGCGCCACCCGTCGGCGAGCATCTGCGAGAACGGGTCGGGGAAGATCTCGTCCTCGCCGCGCGCCACGCCGTCGAGGGCGGCCCCGGCGACGTCAGCCGGTGGGGTCTTCGGGATATCGAGATCGCGGACCATGTCGGTGTCGATCGGTCCGGGCATCACCGCGTAGACGTCGATACCTCGGTCCGCCAGCAGCGCGCGCAGCGACTGGGTGAGCGACAGCGCGGCGGCCTTGGAGACCGAGTACGCCGGCAGCACGGGAACGGCCGCGAGCGCGCCGAGGGAGACGACGTTGACCACGGCGCCGCGGCTGCGGGCCAGCGCGGGGAGGAACGCCTGGGTGACGTCCAGCGTGCCGTACAGGTTGACCGCGAGGTGGTCCTCGAACGCGGCGCGGTCGCTGAGATCGTCGGGCAGCGAGACACCCGCGTTGTTGATCAGGACGTCGAGCAACTCGACGCCCTGCACCGCCTCGGCGATCTGCGCGTGGCTGGTGACGTCGAGGATGATTGGCGTCACGCGCGGGTCGGCGTGGACCAGCGGCTGCCGCGCCGCGGCGTACACCCGCGCGGCACCGCGACGCAAAGCCTCTTGCACCAGTTCGCGGCCGAGGCCGCGGTTGGCCCCGGTGATCAGAACCGATCGACCCTGCATCGTGGTTGGACTGTTCATGACAAGCTCCCTTATCGTTTGACTGTTGGTTGAGATCCGACGCGGCAGCGAAATCCAACGCTCGGATCCAGGCGATCTGGGGTGACGCGCCGCCTCCGCCCTGAGCGGCAGCCGCGAGCCGCCGGCGCGATGCTGCACCGCCGCCCTGAGGGTGTCGACGAGCGGCTGGGCCGGCAGGTCTCAGGCGAGATTTGAGAGCCAGTGCGGCTCTGAGATCGCGAACAGGACGCCGGAGATGATGATCAGGGGGAAGTGGGTGAGCAGCAGCACCGGGAGCGCTGACTCGACGGTCGGGATCAGCCGGGTGACCGCGGTCCAGGATGCTGGCGCTGAATAGCACCAGCGCGGGACCGATGTCGGAACGCATCAACGGCCCCCATCGCGACGATGGCTTTGGCATCCAGCGTCTTGATTCTGTCGGCGAGCGACCGGCGGTGTTGACCGTGCCGATAGGCTGCGGAGCAGAGGAGGGTGGCGCGTGGGAGCTGCCCGTGGATGTGAGGTAGGTGATGCTGATGCGGGCCGTCAGTCGGCGCAGGTTCCTCCAGCTAGCGGGGGGGAGCGTCGCGGCGACGATGCTGTCGGACAGCATCGCTCGCGCGCTGGCGATCCCGGCGAACCGGGCAACGCGCTCGCTGCGGGATGTCGAGCACATCGTGGTGCTGATGCAGGAGAACCGGTCCTTCGATCATTACTTCGGCGTAATGCGCGGAGTGCGTGGGTTCGGCGATCCGCATCCGGTGAAGCTTCCGAGCGGCAGGCCGGTGTGGTACCAGGCTGAGGGAGCTATGGTCGTGCCGCCGTTCCGCCCCGATGTCGGCAATCTGGCGCTCACGTTCATCGAGGACCTCGACCACAGCTGGGATGGGACGCATCAGATGTTCAACGGCGGCAACTGGGACCAGTGGCTGCCCGCCAAGACCACGACGTGCATGGCGCACATGGAGCGCTCAGACCTTCCGTTCCACTACGCGCTGGCCGACGCCTTCACCGTGTGCGACGGCTATCACTGCTCGATGCTAGGTCCGACTGACCCGAACCGCTACTACATGTGGACCGGCTGGGACGGGAATGATCGTCAGGGTGGCGGGCCGGTGATCGCCAACGACGAGCTCGGCTACGGATGGCAGACCTACCCGGAGCGCCTGCAGGCGGCCGGCATCAGCTGGAAGATCTACCAGGACATCGGTGAAGGTCTCGATAAGGCCGGCGTCTGGGGCTTCACTTCGGATCCCTACATCGGGAACTACGGAGACACCTCGCTCCTGTACTTCTTCAATTACCAGAACGCCGCCCCGGGCAGCCCGCTGTACCAGCGGGCTCGGACCGGCACCGACGTCAACCAGAGCGGCGGCTTCTTCGACATCCTCGCCGCCGACGTAAAGCACGGCCGGCTGCCAAGCGTGTCTTGGATCGTCGCGCCGGAGGCGTACACCGAGCATCCGGCGTGGCCCGCCGGCTACGGCGCGTGGTACACCGCCGGCGTGCTCAACGCGCTCACCAGCGACCCCGACGTATGGTCAAAGACCGCGCTGCTGATCACCTTTGACGAGAACGACGGCTTCTTCGACCACGTCGTCGGGCCCTACGCCAGTGTGGGCGGACTCGCGGGGCAGTCGACCGTGCCACTGGACAACGAACTGTTCAACGGCACCGCCGGCACACCCGGCGGCTCAGACGGGGTCGTCGGACCGTACGGTCTCGGCGTACGCGTGCCGTTGCTGATCGTCTCGCCGTGGAGCAGAGGTGGCTGGGTGTGCTCTGAGACGTTCGACCACACGTCGCTGATCCGCTTCATCGAGGCGCGCTTCGGCGTGAACGAGCCGAACATCACTCCCTGGCGGCGGGCGGTATGCGGCGATCTGACCTCGGCGTTCGATTTCGACAGCTCCTCTGATCAGGTCCCGGCGCTTCCCAGCGTCGCCGCGTACAAGCCGAACCAGAGCACTACGCCGCCGAGCTACCACCCGGTGCCGCCGGCGGTCGGGTCGGTTCCGACGCAAGAGTCGGGGGTGCGGCCATCACGCCGGCTCGGCTACCGCGTCGACATCGGCTTCGACGCCGGCCCCGGCAAGCTCAGCCTCGCCATCAAGAACCGGGGCAGCCTTGGCGTCGGCCTGCAGGCGCGTTCGCTGACGGTCGCTGGCGCTCCCTACAGCTACACGGTCGGCGCAGGCCACCGGATCGCGGTCGCTCTGCCCAACCCGGGGACATACGACCTCAGCCTCCACGGCCCGAACGGCTTCTTCCGCTACTTTGCCGGCTCTCCGGCGACGACCTTAAGCGTCGAGGAGCAAGGCGACCACGACGTCGGCAAGCTCAGGCTCCGACTCACCCACGGCACCCATCGGCAGCACGTTGCCGTCGAGATCGCCAACGCTTACGGCCCCGGCCAGCGTGTGACCTTCCACGGCACGGAGGAGATCACGTTCGACACCCACCACTCCGGCGGCTGGTACGACATCGCACTCAGCACACCGAGCGACGCCAGCTTCAGCTATCGGCTCGCGGGTCGACTCGAGTCTGGCGCCCGCTTGACCAGCGATCCGCAACTCGGGCGCTGACAGCGCATCGGACGAGCGGGCCTGATCATCGCCGGACCGTGATGATCGGGTCCGCGCGTCCGCGACCGCAGTCGCCGAGGCAGCCACCCGCCGGATGCGGCCTGGTCCTAGGTTTTGTGTGCAACGAGGGTGAGGCCGTAGATCACGATGCCGGCGGCGAGTAGCAGGCCGGCGGTCGCGAGCGCGGTGTATGCCACGGCGGCGGCGGTGCGGTGTTCGCGGCGCATTTCGCCTGAGCGTGCCACACCGACTATCGCGAGTGAGAAGACGACCGCGACGCCAACGCCGGCCAGCACGGAGGAGTAAGCCATCTTCGCCAGGGCGTGGGTGTTGATCGCGGCGGCGATCATGGCGCGACCGGTGCCGGAGCGGATTGTTGAAGGCGCCGGATGAACACCGCTGAGAGGGTCAGGAGCAGAACCGCGCTGATGATGAGCGGGCCGATTGCGCCGTGGCCGAACAGCCTGGATATTGCGTAGACGGCTCCGCCCATGCAGGCGGCCGCGGGGAGAGTGAGCGTCCACGCGCCGATGATGTTGCCGGCAACCCCCCAGCGGACGGCGGACAGGCGTTTGGCAGCTCCGGAGCCCATGATCGAGCCGGAGATCACGTGCGTGGTTGAGAGCGGGTACCCGGCGCTCGAGGCCGCGAGGATGACGGTGGCGCCCGCAGCCTGCGCCGCGAAGCCCTGTGCGACGTCCATCTCGATGATCCGGGTACCCAACGTCTTGATGATCCGCCAGCCGCCAACGAAGGTGCCGAGCGCGATCGCGCTGGCGGAGGCGATCACGACCCAATCCGGAACGTAGAACGCGTTCGCGGAGATGTCGCCGTGAGCGACCAGAGCGAGCGCAATGACGCCCATTGTCTTCTGAGCATCGTTCGTGCCGTGCGACAGCGCGAGTAGCCCGCTGGACGCGAGTTGACCCAGGCGGAAGCCGTGGACGACGGGACCCGGATGCAGATTACCGACGATCCGGTATATGAGCAGGATCGCGACACCCGCGACCAGGAACGCGATCGGCGGCGCGATGATCGCCGGGACGATCAGGTTGCTCAACAGGCCGTCGCCGTTGACCGCGGCGAACCCCTGGGCGGCGATTACCGCCCCGACGAGACCGCCGATCAACGCATGCGAAGAACTTGACGGCAGTCCGAAGTACCACGTGATCACGTTCCATCCGATCGCGCCGACCAGCCCTGCGAAGACGACGGTCGTTGTGACTGCGTCGGTGTCGACGAACCCCTTCCCGACCGTCGCGGCGACCTTCAGCGACAGGAACGCCCCGACAAAGTTCAAGAGCGCCGCGATCGCGACCGCGGGTTTCGGCGCGATCGCGCGGGTGGAGATGGCCGTCGCGACGACGTTGGCGGTGTCGTGAAAGCCGTTGGTGAAGTCAAACGCCAACGCGGTCGCGATGACGATCACGAGGATGATGTCGGCGCTCATGCCTAGGCGTTCTTGATCACGATCCCGTCGAGGATGTCGGCCGCTCGCTCGGTCGAGTCGATCGCGTGCTCTAGGCGCTCGAAGATGTCCTTCCAGCGGATCACGACGATCGGATCGATCCCGGCCTCAAACAACGACGCGATCGCCCCCCGCACGATCCGATCGCCCGCGTTCTCGAGACTGTGTACCTCCATCGTGTGCTCGCTGATGTCCCGGAAGCCGCGGAGCAGCGGGATCGCCAGCGAGATCTGCTCGGTGGCCTGAGCGAGAACATGGGCCAGGCTCTGCGCCTGCGCCATTGGGGCCTCGATCTTGTACAGGCCGAGATAGTCCGCGACCTCCTCGGTGTAATCGACGATGTCGTCAAGTGCCGATGCAAGATCGAGAATGTCCTGCCGATCGATCGGCGTCACGAACGTCTTGTTCAACCGGTTAATCAATTCGTGCGTGATTTGATCGCCGTCGCGCTCGCAGACCAGGATGTCCTGCGCCATCCCCTGGCTGTCGGGAAACCCGTCGAGCATCTCGTCGAGCAGCTCGCCGGCGCGCGCGACGTTCGCGCCGGCCCGCTCAAACAGGTCGAAGTACTCGCGGCCGGTGCCGCGGATCAGGTTTGTGATCGAAGCCATGAGGAGGTCGCGAAGCCGGGCGGCTGCCCCGCCGTCGTGTCTGATCCGACTCGATCGGCCACGACCGGCTCCGACCGTGTCGGCGCACGATAGGCCGCCGATCCAGCCCGCATGTAAAAGACTTGTGAACACCTTGTGAAGCGCGGCGTTTGGCTTTGACCTCGATGTGCGCGTCGCCGGACGCCCGGGGGTCGACACCGGGGCGTCGGATACCGTTGGCGGCGTGCCAGAGATGCGTCAGCGGTTCCACGACGAACTGGCAGAGCTAGAGCGCCAAGCCCTCGGCGGCCTCGAGCTCGTGATCCAGCAACTAGACCGGGCGCTCGAGTCCCTCATCTACCAGGACGTCGAGCTAGCAGGAATGGTCATCGCCGACGATGACCGGATCGACGGACGGTATCTCGAAGTCCATCAGGGCCTGCTGTCGCTGCTGGCGCGCCAGGCACCCGTCGCGGGCGACCTGCGGATCGTCGCGGCGCTCCTGCACACCATTCGCTGCATCGAGCGAATGGGCGACCAGTGCGTGAACATCGCCAAGCTGATTCCACTCTCCGGCTCTGAGCCGCCAAAGGACAAGGACATCCTCGACGCGATCGAGCGAATGGGTCGCCTCACCCGATCCCTGCTGTCCCAAGCCAAAGAATCCTTCGCCGAGCGGAACGTCGCGGCCGCACATGATCTCGTTCGTCAAGACGCCGAGATCAACCGACTGAACCGTGCCATCTTCAGGCGCGCGGTCGAGATCGGCGATGACCTCGAACTACGCGAATGGGCGATGTTCATGATCCTCGTCGCCCGAGCGATCGAACGGATCGCGGACAACACCGTCGACATCGCCGAGCAAACCGCATTCACCGTGACCGGCTTGTTCCGCGAGTTCACCGACGCATCACAGCCCACGTAACACAAATACGACAGCAGGTCGTCGCCGGGGGACATACCCAACGACTCGCCCCCCCGCGCACCGCCCCCTTACTCGGCTCGTAGCGCCGACGCTGTCCCCGACCGCGCCACCCACCCAGCCGGCAGCAGGGCGCCGGCTAGGGCGATCACCAGCCCGGCCAGGGCGAGCGCCGCGAGTTCCCCGACGCCGTAGACATTCTGGAGGCTGGCCGGGACGCCGAGGCCGGCGGCGCCGGCCATCGCCGGGATCACGTACCGATGCACCAGGATCCCGGCGGGGACCGCGAGTACGCCCGCGAGCAGACCCGTGCCGGCGACCGAGCACAGCACCATCGCGACCGTCTGCCGCGGCGTCATCCCGACAGCCTTGAACACACCGAGGTCATGGACGCGCTCACGGGTATGGAGAACGACAGCGTTGAGCACCCCCAGGCCCGCGGCGATCGACAGCAGCAGCGTGAGCGTGCCGGCGAGCGCAATCGCGACCGTGGCACCGCCACCGTTCTGGGTGACCGAGACGCCGTAATTCGACCCGAGCTTCGGGCCGAGACCGTGAACGTAGGCGTTGGGATCGGTGCCGGGTCGCAGGCCGACGTCGTACTGAGCGTTCATCGGATCGGGCGTGAGGCCTGGGTCGGCGGCGGTGAGCGTTTGCCAGTCGGTCAGCATGCTGAGGCTTTGGTGGTCCTGGTCGAACACCTCGCCGACGATGCGGACTGGGACCGCGCGGCCGCCGGCGCCGATGAGGGTGATCGTGTGGCCGATGGCGATGTGGAGGGTCGTGAGGAAGCGTTTGGGCACCACGGCTTGATCGCCGACGATCAGGCCCTGGTTCGCAGCGGCTTCCGGATGATCCTCGGCGCCGCGGACATCCCGGTCGTCGGCG
>OBLV0100000099.1_pt1 | contig 29882 bp, 30 predicted proteins | sample 1520071 | NCBI WGS metagenome assembly OBLV01 (sample SAMEA3888446, study PRJEB22518) | metagenome | reverse complement strand
GCCAGCGTCAACCAGACCGCCAGCGTCAACCAGACCGCCAGCGTCAACCAGACCGACAGAATCGGCCAGACAGGCAGAGTCGGCCGGGGAGGTGTCGGCGGCTCGCGGATCATCCCCGATCCAACGATCCAAAGCGGCCGCCAGTTCTTTGGCCCGCACCGGTTTGGCCACGTAGTCGTCCATGCCTGCTACCACCGCACGGGCCCGCTCGGCCTCGGTCGCGCCTGCGCTTAGCGCGATCACCGGCAGCTTTCGCCAGCCTCGGCGCCGTATTTCCGCCGTCGTCGTATAGCCGTCCATCACCGGCATCAGGCAATCCATGAGGACGGCGTCGAAGTGCGTGCGGGCAAGGGCGTCGAGGGCTTCGACCCCGTTGTTGACCACGTCGGCCCGGTAGCCGAGGCTGTGAAGGATGCCGACGGCGACCATCTGGTTGACGGTGTTGTCCTCGACGACGAGGACGTGGCCGCGCTGGCCGACCGGCTCCTCCGGCACCGCCGCCCGGGCGACGGCGGGCGGTGCGCCCGCTCGCACCACGCAGTCGCGGAGCTGGGCCAAACGCACCGGTTTGGTGAGGCAGGCGTCGACGCCGGCGTCGCGGGTCTGGGCCAGACCGACGTCGGCGGTAGAGGTGAGCACGACCAATTTGGGGCTGCCTAACGCCGCGTCGGCGCGAACCAGTCGAGCGAGCTCCCAACCATCCATGCCCGGCATGGACGCGTCGATGAGGGCCAGGTCATAGGGCTCGCCCCTGGAGGCGGCCGCTCGGAGGTCGTCGAGAGCCGAGGCGGCGTCGGCGGCAAGGTCCGGCGCCAGTTCCCATGCCCCAAGCTGGTCGCGCAGGATCAGGCGGTTCGTGCTGTTGTCGTCGACCACCAGCACGCGTAAGGGTTCGAGGGGATCGTGGTATCTCGTGGCCGGAACTTCGGCGTCGCCGGCCGCACGAGCGAGCGGGAGCGTAAACCAAAAGGTGCTGCCGCAGTCCACCTCGCTGTCGACGCCGATCTGCCCGCCCATCGCGGCGACGAGCTCGGAGGAGATAGCCAGGCCGAGGCCGGTGCCACCGTAACGCCGGGTCGTCGACGCGTCGACCTGGGCGAAGGGTTTGAAGAGGCGCGCCTGATCGGCCTGGGATATGCCGATACCGGTGTCGGTGACCTCGAATCGCAGCATGAAGCCGTCGGGAGTCGCATTGGCGAGGCGGACGCCGATGACAACCTCACCGACGGATGTGAATTTCACGGCGTTGGCCGCCAGGTTGAGCAGCACCTGCCGCAGGCGGGCCGGGTCGCCCCGGGCGGTGCCCGGCACGCCGGGGTAACAGCAGGTCGCCAGTTCCACACCCTTGCGCTGCGCCGCTGCGGCGACCAGCGCTCCGGCGTCCTCGACGACCTGCACCAGGTCGAAGTCGATGGCCTCCAGTTCGAGCCGGCCGGCTTCGATCTTGGAGAAGTCCAGAACGTCGTTGATTATCGACAGCAGCGCCTCGCCCGCCGACTCGACACCCTCGGTGTATTGGCGCTGTTGGGCATCGAGGTTGGTGCCGAGCAAGAGGCCAGTCAGGCCGATCACGCCGTTCATCGGGGTGCGGATCTCGTGGCTCATGGTGGCCAGGAACTCGGATTTCAGGCGCGACGCCTCCATCGCGGCGTCACGTGCGGCGGCCAACTCCTCGTTGGCTCGCTGGCGTTCGGCCACCCGGCTTAGCTGGGTCGCGACCTGCTCGAACATGTGGAGTTGGTCGGCATTCGGATCAAAGGGCACCTTTGAAAGGAATTCGAGGATGGCGGCCACCTCGTCGCCGACGACGATCGGGAAGCAGAACGCACTCTGCACGCCGAGGTCTTGGGCTGCCTGGGCGGCGCCCGCCGGCCCGAGACGCCGTAGGTCGCTGATCCAGGCCGCGGTGTGGCTGGCCAGGACCTTCGCCGGAAGACCGGTTTCAAAAGGGGCGGCCACCGGCGAGATGAGCACGGGACCCCCCGACGTGGTCAGGTAGGCGGCGCCGAAGGGCCAAGCGGCGCGGGTACAGATCTCGGCGACGGCGAGGGCGAGGACGTCTTCGACGGTGGAGGCCTCGTTGGCCAAGGTGGCCATCGCCCGCAACAACTGATAGCGCGCCGTAGCCACGCGGAGGGCCTCTTCGGTCACCTTCGAGGCGCTGATGTCCTGAACCGTCCCGCGGATCCGCGACGGCGCCCCGCTCGGGTCGCGGAGCACCTCACCTCGCACCTGACCCCAGATGACCGGGTCGGCGCCCACCATCCGCATCTCGATTTCGAAGATGCCCGGGCCCGCCAGCGCTTCGCTCACTCGCTCGCTCAGGCGCAGCCGATCCTCGGGGTGCACCCGCGCCAGGAATTCCTGGTAGGAGAGGTCGCCGGCGCCGCGCTCGAGATCGAACAGACGGTAGAGCTCGTCGGAGCAGGTGACCTGGCCCCTAGCGACGTCCCATTCCCAACTACCGATACCCGCGACACGCTGGGCCTCGGCCAGCTGTTGTTCCCGACGCTGGATGACCTGAGTCATCTCGAGGCGCTGGCTGATGTCGCTCATCAGGCACACCGATCCCAGGTACCCACCGTCGCTGTCCTGGAGCGGGCTGGCGTTGATCAGCACCCACACCCGGGACCCATCGCTGCGCAGGAGGCTGCATTCCAACTGGTCGGTGAGGCCCTGGCGCCGCCGATCCAGGTTCTTGGCCGCTTGCTGGCGACCGACATCGTCGAGCACGTCGAACAAGGTCAACGACGCCATCTCGTCGTGCTGGTAGCCCAGGATGGACGCGGTCTTGGCGTTGGCAAAGGTCGTTCGACCATCGGGATCGAAGATCCATACGCCTTCGCTCGCCGTTTCAAGGATCCGCCGCAAGCGGTCCTCGCTGTTCCTCGTCTGCCCTTCGGCCGCCTCCCGGTCGCGCCGCAGGGTCCTGATCCGGGCGCCCACCAACGCCATCATGAGCGCCGACACCACCGCCAGTTTGATCCCGGCCTCGAGCGTGAGGGAACGGGCGACGACTGCGACCGGAGCCGCTACGACGGCGACCGCCACGAGGGCCACACGGGTGCGGCCATAGCGCGCCACCCCGGGCTCGGCCGCTGCGGCCATCCTGGCCATCGACGGATGCAGAGCGGCGGCGCCCAGCAAGCCGTACGACAGGAGCCACAGCACGTCGATCCAGCTGCCCGGCGAGTAACCCGAGGTTTGCTGGACGGCGGCGTAGACGACATCGCCGGCCAACTGGGCGCCGATGCCCGCCACCAGCAGGACAAAGCTCGGGTCGCGAACCCACGATGTCCGCGACGCGCTGAGCGACGCCGCCCCGGCGAGAATGCCGAGGAGCACCACGTCGGCGACGGGATAGGCCACGTTGACCCCGCGGGCCAGCACCGAATCTGCCCGCTGGTGAATGACCGGGTCGACCAGGACGGCCCAGCCGATCGCGGCGGTGGCCAGACCAAGGATCCCCCCCTCTACCAGCAGACCCCAAGCCGGAGTGGTGCGGCCCGGACGGAGGAGGCTGGCGAGACCCCAACCCAGGAACACGTAACCGACCAAATAAAAGGCGTCACCAAAGGAAGGATCAGGGATTGGATGGTGCAGGAAAATGTCATAAAAGTTCGAAATGGCATCGCCGACGGAAAACAACAACGTGCCGGTGACGAGCAGCCACCATCCCCGGGCATTGTTGGGCCGCCACCGCCGGATACCCCACACGATCGCCCCCGCGGCCAGGAGGCCGATGGCCTGGTAGACCAGGTCCTGGAGGACGAGGGGCAGCCAGCGGTACGGCGCCACCAGGACGACGAAGATCAGGGCGGCCGCAAGCAGCGGCCGCGACTGGTCTCGATCGCCGACCACCAACGACTCCGTATCGGCAGCCATCCGGCGAAGGTACACGGCCCCTTCTTCCTTTCACGCAGCGAAGGGTCGGTCAAAACCTGCAAGATTTTCGCATAATGACCAATGGACGAAAAGGGCGGCACGGAGCCGTTACAATTCGGCAGTGACGGACACCCGCAGCGACCTGGCGGGAGATGGCGGGACCGGCGTCACCAAGATCCTCCTCGTCGAGGACGATCCGGTTGCCGCCCGGCTCGTGGTCGCCGCCTTGGAGCAGGTAGAGACACATCTGGTCAGCCATGTCACCGACCCACGCGAAGCGTTGGCGCTGGTCGATGGCCAGGACTGGGACGTCGTGATCACGGACTTGGGCCTGCCGCACGTGAACGGCCTCGATGTAATCCGCGGCGTGCGGGCCTGCCGCCCGGGAATCGGCGTGATCGTGATCTCCGGTGCGGCGGAGGTGACCGACGCGGTCGAGGCGTTACGGCTCCAAGCCGACGATTTCCTGCTGAAGCCGGTCGTCCCCGATCTGTTGCTGGCTCGGGTGGCGGCCGTGGCGGCGGCCCAGCGCTCCCGGCGCCGGCGTGAGATGGTGTTGGCGATCGGTGCCCATCCCGACGACATCGAGATCGGGGTCGGTGGCACCCTGCTCAGCCACCGAGACGGTGGTGACGGCGTGGCGATACTGATCATGTCGGGCGGCGAGCGGGGCGGGCTGAAGCGGGGCCGGGCGGCGGAGGCCGAAGGTGCGGCGAAGCTACTCGGCGCCGAGTTGTTCATCGAGCGCCTCGAGGACACCCATATCCCCGAGAGCGGCCAATCCATTGCGATCATCGAGGACGTGATCGCCCGGGTGGGGGCCACGTGCGTGTACACCCATTCCGCCCACGACCGCCATCAGGACCACCGCAACACCCATCGCGCCGCCATGATCGCCACCCGCAGCATCCCCCGGGTGTACTGCTACCAGAGCCCGTCGTGCACGATCGACTACCACCCGGCGCGCTTCGTTGCCATCGACCAGTTCCTGGAGGGAAAGCTCCGACTCATCCGCTGCCACCGGTCCCAGGCGGAGTCCCGGAAGTACCTCGAAGAGGATCTCATCGTTTCGATTGCCCGGTACTGGGGCTGGTTCGGAGGGAGCCGGTATGCGGAGCCCTTCGAGGTGACCCGCGAGGTCCATGGTATCGAGGAGCCTCGGCGCGCCGATGCGGCCGAGGACTCGACGCCGTCGATAGGCCAGGTACCGTCAAGCCGTGCCAGCTGACCCGGCGCGGGTCCTCGTCACCGGGGCGGGCGGCCCGGCGGCGGTAACGCTGGTGCGCAGCTACCGCGATCGCCGGGACGTCACCCTCCTGGCGGGAGACATCGATCCCATGGCGGTCGGGCTGTACCTGGTGCCGGGCGGCCAGCGCCATCTCCTGCGCCGCGGCGACGATCCCCGCTTTGTCGATCACCTCCTCGAACTGTGCGTACACGAGGACGTGGACGTGTTGATCCCGACCGTCGACTCCGAGCTCCTCCCACTGGCTCGCCGGCGCGCCGACATCGAGGCCGCCGGGATCAACCTCGTCTGCCCCTCCGAGCACACGCTCGAGCTGTGCCTGGACAAGGTGGCGCTGGCCGCCGCCTGCCGCGGCCATGTGCCCGTGCCCCGCACCGTGGTCCTCGACGCCGGTTTCGACCCGGCCGACTGGGCGCTGCCGGTGATCTGCAAGCCCCGCGCCGGCAGCGGATCGCGCGACATCACCTTGGTTCGCTGGCCCGAGCAGTGGGCCGGCCTATCCCGAGCCGGCGACCTTCTGGTCCAGGAGTTCCTGCCCGGCGAGGAGTACTCGATCGACGTGCTGGCCGACCCCGACGGGGTGGTGCTGGCGGCGGTTCCGCGTAGCCGCTTGAAGGTCGACTCCGGCATCTCGGTCGCCGGTCGCACCCACCACGACGCCGAGCTCGAAGCCCTGGCCCGCGCCGTTTGCACCGCCATTGGCCTCGCCGGGGTGGCGAACGTGCAGGCCCGCCGCGACGCCGCCGGCCGGGCTGCGCTCCTCGAGGTCAATCCCCGCTTCCCCGGGGCCATGGTCCTCACCGTCGCCGCCGGCATCGATATGCCCAACCTGGTCCTCGACGCCGCGCTCGGTCGGCCCCTGCCATCCGGGCCCCTCCCCTTCGCCGAGGTGGCGGTGGTGCGGTACTGGGAGGAGTGCTTCATGCCGGTCGACGAACTCGGCGCCCTACGGTCGCCCACTGACGAAGCCGTCGCCCGATCGTGAGCGCCCGCCAGCACGACTATCACGTGCACTCGACCTGGTCCGACGACGCCGAGAGCCCGTTGGAGGACAACCTGGCGGCGGCCGAGCAGCGCCAACTGACCACGATCTGCATGGTCGAGCACGTGCGGCGCGGCTCGTCGTGGGTACCCGATTTCGTGGCCGCGGCCAACGCCCTTCGGCCCCGCCCCGGCATCGAGGTGCTCGTCGGAGTCGAGGCCAAGCTGCTGGACACGACCGGCACCCTCGACCTGCCGCCCGACGTCGTCGGCCTCGATCACATCTTGGTGGCAGATCATCAGTGGCCAACCGACAACGGGCCGCGCACCCCCACCCAGATTCGTGCCATGCTCGCCGAAGGGATGGGAAAAAGGGACCTGGTCGCAGGTCTCGTCGACGCGACCGCGTTGGCGGTGGTGCGATACGAGCACACCATCGTGGCCCATCTGTGGTCGATCCTGCCCAAGGTCGGCCTCTGCGAGGACGACGTCCCCGACGCCGCCTTGGTCCACCTGGCGGCGGCCGCGGCCCGAGGTGGGGCGTGGGTCGAGGTCAACGAGAAGTGGGCCTGCCCCGGCATTCGCACCTTGCGCGCCATGGTGGCGGCCGATGTTCCCCTCGTCCTCAGCACCGACGCCCACCACTGTCGCGACGTGGGGGTGTACCGCCGGTCGGGGGACCAGCTGACGGAGGCGCTGGAGTCCGCCCTCGCCGGATGAGGCGGTGTCGCACCGCCCCGTGACCGCATCGGCTGGACTACCGATCGTGGGCAACGTGCTCTACTGGGCGCTGGTCGCAATGGTGTTCCTGGGCGCTCTGCCGCTGGTCGCCGCCGCAGTTCAGTTTTTGGTGATCGGCGTGCATCGTCACCGAGATCACCTGGACCAATGCGGCCCCTTTTTCCCCAACATTGCGGTACTGATCCCGGCGTGGAACGAAGGGGCCGTCATCGGAGCGTCCATCGACCGCCTGTTAAGCCTTGAGTACCCGCCCGACCGGCTGAGGATCTACGTCGTCGACGACGCCAGCACCGACGACACGCCCGAGGTGATTCAGGACCGCGCCGCCCGCCATCGGGGCCGCGTCGTCCACCTGCGCCGGGAGAAGGGCGGTGAGGGCAAGGCCCATACTCTCAACCACGGCATCAAGGTCCTCCTCGCCGCCGACTGGATGGAGGCGATGCTGATCATGGACGCCGACGTCATCTATGCCCCGGACTCGCTGCGCAAGCTGGCCCGTCACCTGGCCGATCCACACGTCGGCGCCGTGACGGCGTACATCAAGGAGGGCAGCTCGCCGGGCAACTACATGACCCGCTTCATCGCCTACGAGTACATCACCGCCCAGGCGGCGTCGCGACGGGCCCAGAATGTCTTCGGCGCCCTGGCCTGCCTGGCCGGAGGGGCCCAGCTGCACTCCCGGGCCAACCTCGAGGCCATCGGAGGGCGGATCGACACCACCTCGCTGGCCGAGGACACCTTTACGACGTTCAAGACCCAACTGGCCGGGCGACGGGTCGTCTTCGACGGCAACGCCACCGTTCTCGCCGAGGAACCTGACACCATCGACGGCCTCTGGAAGCAGCGGCTGCGCTGGGCCCGGGGCAACGTCCAGGTCTCTCTGCGGTTCAAACACCTGTGGTTCCGCCCGGCCAAGGATCATCGACTCGGCAGCGTGGCGTTCGGGATCAACTGGTTCTGCCTGTTCTTCCTGCCGGTGTTCATGATCCTGTCGTCCACCGCCCTCGTCATCCTGTTCTTCGTGAACTTCCCGGCGTCGTGGCAGTTGTTCCGCCACCTATGGATCGTCAACGCCGTGAGCTTCACGTTCCTCACCTCCTTCGCCCTGCTGATCGACCCGGGCACGGCGCGCAAGGTGTGGCGGGAGGCGGTGTTCTTTCCTGGGGCGATCGCGCTGCTCATCATCCTGTACACCTGCGCGCCCCGCCCGTTCGGCCACGTGATCCACCAGGACCTCCATGTCAGCCACCCGTTCGCCCAAGCCACCATCCTGCTGGCCTACCTGTGGGTCGCCGGCTGCATGCTCGTCGGCTACGGCGCCAAGCGGGTCGAAAAAACCAGGGCCGGGCGGTTGCTGACACCGGCGTTGGTCTACCTCGGCGGCTTCGGGCCACTGTTGTGCGCCGTCACCTTCACCTCTTATATAAAGGAACTGCGGGGCGCCGAGATGAAGTGGGACAAGACCGTCAAGACCGGCAAGATCTCCTCATGACCGCCGAGAAGCCGGCGCCGTCGCCGGAGGAAACGCAGTTCGCCGCCGACCTCGAAACCTCGAAGCGATTCGAAGCGAGCATGTTTTGGCGGGAAGTGCTCGCCCTCTGCCTGGTCGTCGCCCTGATCGTGGCTCGCCAACTCTGGTTCGTCTGACCGGCTCCGGCCCGCCGACCCAGGCGCTTCAGACGCGGATCACCTGGACACCCGGGATAGCTTCGTAGTCTCGGTCCTGGGTGACCACGGGCATCTGCTCCACGGCGGCCGTGGCAGCTACCAGGGCGTCCATGATCGGGACCCGCCGCCTGTTGGCTCGCAAAGCGGCGACGATGCGGGCGAACTGGCGTGCCACCTCGGCATCGACCGGCAGTGGATCCCAGTTCGACTCGACGGCGGAAAGCGTCGCCAAGCGCGTCGCCCGGTCGGCGTCATTTGACATGAGCACGCCAATCGTCAGCTCGGCCAGCGTGACAACCGATACCTCAGTCTCGGTCACACCGTCCATCTTGCCGACGGACCGTTCGGATTCCGCCGCGACGAAGAACGAGGTGTCGAGCAACGCCCTCATAGGTCGTCCGTCGTGTCGGACAACAGGCCTCGAACGTCATCGAGGAGCCTGGCGTCGGCGCGGTAACGGGAGGCGATGTCGAATGCCTCAACGGCCGACACCGTCCGGCGTCGACGCAACGGCACGATCTCGGCGACCGGGCGCCGATCGACGGTCACGGTCAAGCGTTCGCCGCTTTCCACCCGGCGCAGAACCTCACTGACGGTATTCCGCAAGTCGCGCACGGAGATGGAATCACTCATATCAGCAAGTGTAGCACATGTGTCCACAAGTGGCACGAGGAGAGGGTTCTCGGGGAATACCCGGTCTCTCCCGTTACCGGCGTCGACCAAGTCCCACTGGGCCAGTCGCTTTGTTCACCGGATCGCCATGGTTCGGGTCGACCTTGTATCCGGTCCCCTAGTCCCGCAAGGCGGCGTCGGAGACTCGCCTAAGAGTATCGATCACCTCGGCCGGGGGACCAGCGGTGTCGATCCAGGTGAGCTGGGCGGGATCGAGGGGCGGGACCGGTACATGCGAGATAAGAGGGTGCAAGGGCCGCTCGTCTACCTCGCCGTCGCCCAGCAAAACCTCGGAGAGTTTCTCGCCCGGCCGCAGTCCGGTGTAGACGATGTCGACATGGCGTTCGGCCCGCCGGGCGAGGAAACGGGCGACATCGTCGATGCGAACCGGATCGCCCATGTCGAACACCAGCGCCTCGCCGTTGCGCCCGATCGCGCCCGCCTGGATGACCAGTTCGACGGCTTCCTCGACGGTCATGAAGTAGCGGGTCACCTTGGGATCGGTGACCGTGATCGGACCCCCGGCGGCCACCTGAGCCTGGAAGGCGGTGAGGACCGAGCCCCGCGATCCCAGCACGTTGCCGAAACGGACGCTGAGATAGACGCCGTCGGCCTGCTGGGCGGTCCAGGCCGTGAGGCGCTCCCCGAGGCGCTTGCTGTAGCCCAGGACACTGATGGGATCGGCCGCCTTGTCGGTCGAGATGTTCACGAAGCGGCTCACCCCGACCTCGGCCGCCGCCTCGAGGAGGTCGAGAGTGCCCAGGACATTGGTGAGCACCGCTTCGGCGGGATACCGCTGGAGCAGGGGCAGGTGCTTGAGGGCAGCAGCATGGAACACCACCTGGGGGCGCCGATCAGCCATTAACGAGCGGACCCGGCCACGGTCCCGAAGGTCGACCAGCACCGTGTCGCGGGTATCGAGCATGGCTCGACCGTCGATCGAGAGCTGGACGGCGTGCAGGGCGGACTCGTCCCGGTCGACCATGATCAGCTCGGCCGGGGCGAACTTGTGGAGCTGCCGGCACAGCTCCGAGCCGATGGAACCCCCGGCCCCGGTCACCATGACCCTTCGGCCGGTCAGGTAGCCGGCGATGCTGGCGAGGTCCGTCTTGATCTCGTGGCGGCCGAGCAGGTCGGCGGCGGTCACATCGCGGATGTCACCGAGGTCGACCGAATCGTCGAAGAGCTCAGTGGTCGACGGCAGCACCTTGGTCGTCAGGCCCGCTTCGGCGACCAGCTTGCTCAGCGACCCGATGACCCCGGGACCAAGGCTCGGAATGGCGATGAGCACGGTCGTGGCATGGCGGGCGGCGGCGACGGTGGCCAGGTCCTCGCGGGTGCCTTCGACCGCTACCCCCATGATCCGGAGGTGGCGTTTGCCGGGGTCGTCGTCGAGCAGGGCAACCGGCAGGTACGGGCTGTCGTGATCCCGGAGCATGGCCGAGATCACCTGGTAGCCGCCCTCGCCCGCGCCGAAAACGATGATTCGCTGCACGCCTTCGGGAGAGGGACGCTTGCGTTGCTCCACATACAGCCGTTTGGCGTAGCGGGCCGCCCCCATCATGACCAGGGCGATGAAACCGCCTCCAAGGACGGCGCTGAGCGGCACCATTCGGGGCCACACGGTCACCGCGTCGATGACGAGCAGGAGGGTACTTGCGATACCGACCGCTCGGGCCAGGGCCGCGACCTCATCGAAGCTGCCGTAACGCCAGCGCCCAACGTAGAGCCCGAAGGCCAAGCCGGAGACCATTTGACTCAAGAAGACCAGCGGCAGGATATAGAGGAACCCGGCCCAATTGGCCTTGCCAATAGAGAAGTCGAAGCGGATGACAACGGCGAGGGCGAGGGCGAAACCCCACGCCACCAAGTCGAGGCAGAACTGGGGCGCAAAACGCCGGGCGAGGCGGGGATGCGAAACCACCTGGGCCTCTGTCATCTCACATTGAGCCCCCGTCTACGTGAAACCATAAGTCCTCTGATCCCGCTTGCCAAAGGCTAGTAGGGCGGCATCACCTCCCGCGACGTCCCCGTTTTTTTCCATTCCGAACCAGGAGGCCGCCAACGACGACCAGGACGAGCACCGCGATTAGCCACCGCAGCAGGTTGGCTCCCGCCAAGACGATATGGGGCGAAGTTGTCCGAACGGCGATCTCGACTGCCCACAGTGTCCAAGTTGAAAGTTCGCGCACAGCAATCACGTGCACGCCGAGCCTTCGTCGACGTCGCCCCACAACGAGCTACCTTGCGGTGAGGAACCTGCTACATCCCCCCCGATCACCGTGTGGCTCCCAGTCGGACAGAGTGCGATCCCTGGGGTCGGTGTGCGGACAGTCCCGCTCACCGAGATCTTCCCCTCCGGGCCGAACTGTGGGGTACCCGACACCAAGTCCCAACCGTAACCAGGATCGCTGTTGTTGCCGCCACAGAGTACAAGGCAAGCCAAGAATCCCTTTGAGCCAGGTTGTAGTGGCGGTCAGGTCCTGGTAATGGCCGCCGACGATGGTCCGTCTGACCAGCTCCAGCCGTTTGCGGTTCTAGCGATTTGCCTAGATCTCGGTAGATCCCTCCGCCGCGGCCTACCTCTACCAAGATCTAGCGAATCTCCTAGATCCATCTAGAAGTTTGTAGAATCGGCTGATCGATCCGGTTAGGAACCCGTACAACCCAGGTGCGGGAACGCGCCCGCCAGCTTTGGTCGGGCGGGACGCCGAGATTGCAGCCATGGACGTGGCGTTGCAACGGATGCTACGCGGGTCCAACGGACGCAGCCAGATGCTGACGGGTCTGCGTGGCGTCGGGAAGACGGTCCTACTCAACGAGTTCGAAGATCTCGCTCGTGGCCGCGGCTTCTTCCAGGAGCACATCGAGGTTTCCGAGGACGGTTCACTTGCTCCTCTGATGGCGTCGGCGCTGCGCCGCGTGCTCTTGGCGATGGAGGCAAAGAAGCGGATCGGCGAAGGAGTCCGCCGGGTACTCGGGGTACTCAAGGCGTTCTCTCTCAAGATTCCCAACGGGCCCGAACTGAGCATCGACGTGGACGCCGTCGCAGGCCCCGCCGACTCCGGCGACCTGGCTAGCGATCTCGCCGGCCTGTTCGTCGAGATAGGCGAAGTCGCCCGATCACACGACACCGGGGTCCTGTTGACGATCGACGAGCTGCACTACGTCGATTCGCCAACCATGACTGCGCTGATCGTCGGTCTGCATCGAGCATCCCAGCTCACGCTCCCCATCACGATTGCCGGCGCAGGTTTGCCAAACCTGGTGACGGTGGCGGGCGAAGCAAAGACCTATGCCGAGCGCATGTTCACGTTCCCCCAGATTGGCTCGCTCACGACCGAACAAGCAGGCGAAGCCCTACAGACACCAGCGGTCGACGAGGGGGTCGAATGGAGCGACGACGCGCTGACCCGCGTGCTCGATATCACCAGCTGTTTTCCGTACTTCCTGCAGCAGTTCGGGCAGCAGGCTTGGGATATCGCCGACGGCCCGGAGTCCATCACCCTGACCGATGTAGAGAGAAGCCTCCCTGTTGTTACCGCCCAGCTCGACGATGGGTTCTTCCGGGTACGAACGGGATCGACGTCGGACTCCGAACGCGCTTATCTGCGGGCGATGGCAGAACTCGGGCCCGGCTCGATCCGCACATCAGACGTAGCAGCATTATTGGGCAAGCGGCCACAGGGAGTCGGGCCGGTACGCGACACGCTGATCAAAAAGGCGCTCTGTTACTCGCCCCACTATGGGGAGATCGCCTTCACCGTCCCGCTCTTTGATGAATACATGAAGCGACGGATCCCCGAACCTCGGTTCAAATGACAATCGTATGAACCGCGGAGCTCATAGAGCGAGGCCGGCGCCCGGGCGAACCGAAGCCCATACCGCCGACGCGGCGTTAGCCTGGATGTGTGAGCAAGGTCGTGCTGTTCGCCATCCTGATCCCAATCGCCGAGGTTTGGGTCGCCATCCAGGTGGCTCATCACATCGGTTGGCTGGCCACGATCGCCTTGCTGGTCGTGATCTCGGCGTTCGGGCCATCACTGGTGCGCCGCCAGGGCACTGGGGTATGGCGACGGGCTCGGCGCCGCTTGGAAGACGGGGAACTCCCGGGGCGTGAGGCCATCGACGGGGTCCTGTTGCTGATTGCGGGCGGCCTGATGACCTTCCCTGGCTTTATCACCGGTGTGCTCGGACTGCTACTGCTCCTGCCCCCGGTACGAGGTCTGGTGCGGCATGCATCCGGGCCATGGCTGGCTCGCAAGGTTCGCAACTCGGCGACTGTCCGGGTATCGGTCAGCGGGCTGCGGACGGGCCCGGGTCCCGGCGATGTGTTTGATCGCAGCGGTCGGGTGATTACTGCCGAGTCATACCGTCTCGATCACCCGAGAGGGTCGCCCGGCGCGCCAACCGAACCTGACCAACCGACGCATCCTGGCTGAAGCCACCGGGGGTTGGCTCGTCGTTGACCGACCGTGCCGTCCGACATTGGACCGGTAGCCCGACACCTCGATGGCCGGACGGTCGTACAAGATGGACGGATGAAGCCCCTCAACCCGAGGGCCCGGCACTGGGCGCTCGGCTTGACGGTCATCGTTGCTGCCGTCGTCGTGGGCCTCGCGGTGGCGGTGCGCAGGAGCCGCCGTAGGCTGTGGATAGATACAGAAGGCCATCGCATAGCGTTCGCCCACCTCTTCGGAACCCCCATTCTCCCGAGCGGAGTCGCCGCTCAGGTGGTGGTAATGGGATCTCTCGAGATGTTTATCATTTGCCTTATTTGGATCGTCATCGTGGCGCTTGATGCTCGATGACCGCTTCTCTGCCACCGTTGCTGTCCTCGCCTGCCCGTTGGCCCTGACCGCATCGGAGCTAGTCGGCAAGCCGTTGGTCGGCCGACCTGAAGGGGCAGGCTTCGGATTCCCGTCGGGACACACGACGGCCGTCGCCACCGTGGTCGCGCTCGTTGCTCTGATCATCTACTGCCACTGGCACGCTCGGGCCCTGATATGGGCGGCCCCGATCGCCGTGCTCCTACCCGTGATGAGTTTGTCGCTCGTCCGCGGGGGTGAACATCTCTTCTCCGACACCGTTGCGGGAGGTCTGCTCGGCTGCGGTACCGTCCTCGGTCTGGCGTGGGTCGTTTCCGTCGCCCTCGACCTGAGGCAATCTCGACACACCGACGATGGGATCTCTGCCCCGTTGAGCGAGGCGCCAGCCGAGACGTCGTAGAAACGGCGTTGCCGGCACGCAAGGCGAAGGCCGTCGTCCTTGCCATATGGTAGCATATGGTATGGCTCGGACTCAGACACTTGTCCAGCTCAGCGATGAGCTGCTGGCCCAACTCGACGCTCGCGCGGCACGCGAGGGGCGCAACCGCTCGGATCTCATCCGAGAAGCGCTCGCCCGATACCTTGCCGCCGACCGGGAGGCCGAGATCGACCGCCGCATCGTCGACGGCTACACCCGCCAGCCGCAGACTCCCGCCGATCTTGCCTTCGCCGAACTTGGCACCCGCACCATGCTGGCCAATCTCGAACCCTGGGAGGAGCAACCTAACGATGGCTGAACCGAATCGAGGCGAGGTGTGGTGGATGGAGCACCCGGAGGCGGGGAGACACCCCGCTTGCATCTTGACCCGCCAAGCAGCGATCCCGGTCCTACGCACGCTTATCGTGGTGCCGGCAACGACGCGAGTACGTGGCATCCCGACCGAAGTGCACCTCGGTCCCAACGACGGCATGCCGCGAGAGTGCGTGCTCACCCTCGACGACATCGGCCCGATCCCCAAGTCGCTGCTGACCGAGCGCATCACGCGACTGAGCCCGGCGAAGCTCGGCGAGCTGTGCGCGGCGCTGGACGTCGCCACGGGCCGATGATGGTCCTCAGAGGCTCGCCGTTGGGCGTCGGGCGGGAACGTCGAGTCGCACCCAGCACCTAGGCAGCCGCGTCGGCTTCGACGAGACCCTCATCGCCACCGACACCCTGCGCCACCTGACCATCCCCGGTTTCCCGGACCGCTGTCCACCTCGGCCGCAAACTCACCGTGCACCTCCCCTCAACTGGCCCTGGGCCCACGACCTCAACGACGCCCTGGTCCGTCTGCGCTCCATCACCCTCGCCCTGCGCCGGCAATCGTGATGAGCACACATCGAACGTGAGGACCTGGAGGTGTGCTGGCTGAGCTGCTTAACGAGACGGGCGGCTACCCTCTGAGCAAGAGCTTGCCGTAGCGAAGATGCGCCTTGAAGTTGCATACCGTCGATGACCTGGTCCTCGACACCCGAGCACTCATCGCAGTGAGAAGGCTCACGATCCAACGTTGACCGTCATGGAAGCCGCTCGCCGTCAGGGCCCGGGGCTCGTCCCAGCGGCCGTGGTGGCCCAGGCGGTGGCAGGACGGTCGGCCGCACTCGTCTAGCCCGGCTGTTTTCTGCCCGAGGCGTCACGATCGAGGCGCTGAGCGACGCTGGTGCGAGAGCCTCCGGCGTCGTCTACGGGCATGCCGGCGCTCCGAAAAGTCTTCGTCAAAGGTCTGGATAGGGTTGGGAAAAGGGTCGATGCGTTCCGGAGCGCCACACTCCGTTAGCTCAGCGCGAGCCGCGGGCCGGTCCGCAACCCTCCAACCAGGTAACCAACCGCTCCGCTGGACATCACTGCGGTGTCGCGGATCACCGCGATGTGCGACATCGATATCGCCGCAAGATGCCGGGCACCATCAACCGTCAGCTTTATCGGTGAAGTCGAGCGGCAGCGGCGAAAGCCAAGAAATAGCGATCAATCGAGGCTGGAGTGGAATGGTATTCGTTGTCGCCGACCAGGTAGTCACAGACCACCTCCCGGGCCCGAAGTATCTCTCGGCAACGGCCCGCCAGCTTAGGGTCGGCCACCGTAAGGTCGAACAGCTCCAACGCCCGGTCGAGCGCTCCCCACATGCGTTTGTCATCGTGGCGGGCCTTGGCGCGCAGGGCCCGACCAACCTCGCTACCTACGTTTCCCAGCTGCTCCATGAGAGTGAGCTCCCGCCACCGGCCGGCGGCCAAATCAGGGTGAAGCGAGCCGTCAGGCATGATCAGCGCGGACCAATCGTGCTACAACGCCAAGGATCGATACTCGAGCTTGGGCGTCTTCCACAGAACGCGACCGATTCTCCTGCGACGGGCGGACGTTGATCATCGAATCGAACTCTACGAAGTCGTCAGTCCCAAACTGGTCCGGATACAGGTTGATCCCCCAAAGGTTCTGCTGTCTCGAACCGGTCTCCAGAAGGTATGCCTCCTCATCCGCGTGCAGTTCACCTCCGACGACCATGCTGCCGGTCCCGAGGTCTACAACAGCTTTGACCAAGTCGCCGTAGGTAGTGGCGGCCAGAGCGTGCAGATCGCCGAGTGCGATGCCCTCTCGGACATGGCGCATCGGGACGGGCGGGTCAACCGGCATTCGTCGACATCGGTTCTGGCTGGACCTTCGATATGACGACAATGATCACAGACCGGTCCGACCGCCACGAAGCCGGCCCAGCGCCCATCACCGACTGCCAAGCGAAGGATGGGAAAAGGGGCGATGCGCGCCGTCAGATCTCCGTCACTCTCATCTCATGCGAGCCAGACGGAGCCAAAGGTGCGGTTGGCGTTGGCGGCCAGCCAGTTCGTGGCCAGCGAAGACACTCCAGGCATCCGACGCCTCGTGATTGCCGAGTCATATTGGCTCGACGACATGCAACGGTCACCCGGCGGGTCGATCGAAGGCGATCAACCGACGAAACCCGGCTGAAACCGGCGAGCGGTTGACCGACGGGACGGCCCGACGCTCTCCCGGCGACCCGACACCTCGATCGCCGAACACTCGTCCACGATGGATGGATGAAGCCCCTCGGCGCAAGGGCCCGGCACTGCTCGCTGGGCTTGACGGTCACCTTTGCCGCAGCCGTCGTGGGCCTCGCGATGGCGGTGCGTAGGAGCAGCCAGCTATGGATCGACACCGAAGGCCACCGAGTCGCCTACGCCCATCTCTTCGTGGCGCCGATTCTCCCGATGGCAGTCGCCGACGGTGTCGTCGTTCTGGGATCGACGGAGGTGTTCGTCCTCTGCCTCGTATGGATCGTGATCGCGGCCCTGATCCTCGAAGACCGGTTTCTGGTCATCGTGACGGTCCTCGCCGGCCCGCTGGCGTTGATCGCAACCGAGGTGATCGGCAAACCGCTGGTCGCTCGGCGCGAAGGAAACGGCCTCGGATTCCCATCGGGGCATACGACTGCCATCGCCACCAGTGTCACGCTCGTGGCTCTGGCTGGCTACCGCCATTCGCGGGGTCGCGGCCTCAGAATTGTGTCCCCGGCTGCCCTTCTCGTGCCGCTGATGGGCTTGTCGCTCGTACGTCTCCATGACCACCTGTTCTCCGACACGATTGCTGGTGGTCTGGTCGGTTGCGGTGCCGTCCTCGGCGTCGCGTGGATCGTCTCCTCGGTAGTCAGTGCGGCTGGGCGAACGATGCCCCCGTCAAGGACAGCTTTGGGTCAGTTTCTTCGTTTCTATGAGGAGACTGACATCATTGTCCGTTAGGATCGCTTGTAGTGGGACGCTGCGTCGAGTTCGGACCGACGATACAGGCTGGTTGCGGCGAGGCAATGGTCGCTGGCCATGACTCGTGTAGCTGCCCGACCTGTCACGTTGGCTGTACCGGAAGGTATCCGGGTTGCGCCAGCGTATGGTCTCGTGGCCCACAGGAGGTCGTCTTCCACGAGGGTCCCTCGGCTCGGGAGCTTAAGGGTCGAACCAACGGGACCGTGACCAATGGCATCAGTCCTGGAGCGGCCCACGAAGTGTTCGTGGCGCCAAGCGCCCGAGGCGCGCTCCCGCATGCGAACGGTTCCGGAGTCACGATCGAATCCATGGAGCTGAAGACGGCTCTCGGCGAGATCCGGGCTCTTGCCGAGACACTGCACCGAGTCAATCTGCCATCGGTGCCGGATAGGTCGATGGATCATCTGAAGAGCACGATTGCTGAAGTCTCCAGCATGCTCGACGCCCTGCCAGATCGAATTGCCCAAGCCCTGACCGTCGCGCTTCGGACCCAGCACAAGCTCATCATCGACGACGTCCGCTCTTTGCTTTCGAAGTCCAACTCCAATGAGGACCACGTACCCCCGACGGCATCGACCTGATCGCACGACGCGGGAGCGAGCCGCGAGGTGTGGTCGGGTAAGGTCGGACTTTGTGGGATTCTGCTCGGAATTCGGACTCGTTCTCGAGCCCGCGTGTGGCCATGCCATGGTCCCTCGAGTCGGTGATTGCCAGTGTTCCGAGTGCGCAACAACGTGCTCAGGTAGATTCCTCGGATGTGCCGCCGTCTGGGCCCGCGGTCCCCAGCCGATTACTCTGAGGCATAGCGTCGAGCCAGCCCGCGAAGCGGATAGCGAAGACCCGGGCACCCTGGCTCTGGAGAGTGTCTGCGCTCAGATTCGACTGTTTGATACCAGGCTTCACGAGGTTGTGACCTCCAAAGAAGGGGCAGCCGATCTGCAAGCCGTCGTCGATGTGTTGTCATCACAAATTAAGTTGCTGCCAGATCGACTCGCGGCTGTCCTCAGCCGAGTGATGCATCGGGAGCATGAAATTCTGATGAAAAGGATCTCTGACGCTCTGAAAGCATCGGGGTTCGTATAGCACAGAATATGGGCTGACTATTCGAACAAAGGGATACTCGTTAGGCAAACCCAATTCAGCGGGCCGTAAGCTTGCTGACACCTGATCGCGACCCGCTCGTGGCGTGTACGACATGTAGGCCTTCTACGATCGGATCGGACGCCTCGTTTGGTGCCCCTGCGGATTGCCTCTACAATGAGTGTGCCAACGGCCATGGAGGGAGTGAGGATGCTGATCCCGTGCAGACGAGTGTTCCTTCGCCAGACCCTACTTCTGGCCGCGCCACCTCTGCTCGGGGCGTCTCTACGGTTCATCGACTGAACGGACTGCCTCGATGACCGCGACCGATATCGAGTTCGTACAGGTTCGAGACGTTGCCTCGAGCCCGGCGTTTCGACATGCGGAGTCCGCCGATCGCTGGCAGAGACGATACGTATCAATCCTCGTCTTCGGCGATCTCGTTTCGCTGGCTGTGGGAGCGATCGTTGCCTCACTGGTTCGCTTTGGCGGGCTATCAAGTGGCCTGCACGATGGACGGACCCCGTCAGTTGTCGTGATGGGTATCGTCGGATCGGTGGGGTGGGTCGCCACTCTCGCGGCCACCGGGGCATACAACCGCCGGACGATCGGGAGCGGGCCAGAGGAGTGGCGTGCGGTGTGCGACAGCGCCATCCGGTTCGTCGCCCTAGTGGCCGCCGCCGTGTTCCTCACGAAGCTCAACATCTCGCGGTCGTTTGTGGCCATCGCGATCCCGGTCGCCTTCCTCTTCACCGTGTTCGTCCGATCTCGGCTGCGCGGCTGGCTGTACCGCCAGCGGGTACGAGGTCGTTTCACTCGGGGCGTACTTGTCGTGGGCTCGGAATCAGCGACCCGAGCCCTCATCAGCCACTTCCAAGAGGCAGCTATCGCCGAATTTGTCGTTGTTGGCGTCTGCTTGCCGATCCCGCACCCGAATCTTGTGGTTGGCGGCGTCTCGTTCCCTGTCTTCGGTGCCCCAGCAGATGCTTTCGCGGCAACTTTGATGAACGACGCTGACATCATCGCCGTGGCCGACGCCGAGACCCTCGGCAACGGGGGCCTGCAACGCTTAGTTCGCGAGATCGAGGGACGTGACATCGAGCTGATGGCGGTGCCGAGCCTCACTGATGTAGCGGGCCCGAGGATCACGATTTCGAATGCCGCTGGGTTGCCCCTGCTCTACGTCGGTACTCCAGAGTTGCGAGGATCCCGGCGACTTGTCAAGGGCGTTTTCGAGCGAGCGGTGGCGCTGGGCGTGCTGCTCGTACTGTCTCCCATCCTCCTTGCAATCGGGCTGATCATCCGACTCACGAGTCCTGGCCCCGGCTTGTTCCGCCAGGTTCGGGTTGGCCTCGACGGCAAGCGATTCCGGATCTGGAAGTTCCGGACGATGGTCGTCGACGCCGACGCAAAGCTGGCGGACGTCGCTCACTTGAACGAGATCGATGGTGTCCTGTTCAAGTCACGGACCGACCCGCGCATCACACGGGTGGGGCGGGTGCTCCGGAAATGGTCCCTCGATGAGCTACCGCAGCTATGGAACGTTCTTCGTGGTGACATGTCCTTGGTCGGGCCACGACCACCGCTTCCGTCGGAGGTAGAGCAGTACGGCGAGGACGCGAACCGGCGACTTCTCGTGAAGCCTGGTATCACCGGACTCTGGCAGGTGAGCGGCCGCTCGTCGCTGAGTTGGGAGGAGAGCGTTCAGCTGGACCTGCACTACATCGAGAACTGGTCGCTCACGATGGACCTGGTCCTTCTTGCGAGGACCATCAAGGCAGTGGCTCGTCGTGATGGCGCTTGGTGATCCGACGAGGCCCTCAGACGCTCGAGACTCACCTGACCGTCTGCCATCTGGTGTCTCACCTACGATAGGGCCTAGTGGATTACGAGGAAGCAACGCCCGATCGCGACGTCCGCTACTACCTGAGGGTTCTTCGTCGGCGGAAGTGGGCAGTAGCAATAGTCGTTGTTTTGGTCACCGCCGCCGCCGTCGGGCTGAGCGCCGCTCAGACACCGATCTACCAGGCGAGCGCGGATCTCCTGATCCAGCCGTCCACCACCAGTGGTTCGGTGTTCAACCAGACCAACCAGGCCCAGACCAATGTCACCGTTCTGGTAGGTACGCAGATAGAAATCGTGACCAGCCGGCCCGTCAGAGACGCTGCCGCCAAGTTGCTGAACCTGGCCGTCGCTCCGGCCGTGTCCGTGAGCGAGGTCGGCCAGACCACGGTGATCGAGGTGCGCTCCTCTTCGAAGAGCCCGCAGCAGGCCGCTCGGATCGCGAACGCGTGGTCCAACGCCTACATTACCTTCACCCGCACTCAGGCCATCGCAAGTGCCACGGCTACTGCCACGCAACTCACGTCGCAGATCGCCAGCCTGCAAACCCAGATCGCCGCCATCGATGCCCAAGTTGCCGCCGCCGCGCCAGCCGACAAGGCCACCTTGGAAGCCAACCTTGGTCCACAGCGTGACAATCTCGTGGCCCAGCAAGGCGTCTTCACCCAGGACCTCGAAGAGTTGCAGGTCAACTCTTCGTTGCTCACTGGGGCTGCCCAGCTGGTCACCTCGGCTGAGCCTCCACGGTCTCCATCGAGCCCGAAACCTAAGCGCAACGGCATCTTGGGGTTGGCGGTCGGCCTGATGTTAGGCGTGGCCGTCGCGTTTATCCTCGACTACTTCGATGACCGGATCTCGTCGATCGACGACCTCGAGCGCGCTGCGCACGGATTGCCGAATCTTGCGCTCATACCTCAGGTCGTGACCTGGAAGTCGACGGACGAGGCATACTTGGTCTCGATCGACGAACCGCGGTCACCCACCGCTGAGGCGTATCGGACCCTTCGTACCGCGATCCAGTTCGTCGGGCTCGATGAAGCGGCGCGGACCATCCAGATCACCAGCCCGAGCGCCGGCGAGGGCAAAACCACCACGTTGGCCAACCTTGGGGTGGCACTGGCCAACGCCGGCAAGCGGGTTTGCCTCTGCTGCTGCGACCTTCGGCGGCCCCGCATCCACGAGTTCTTCGGATTGGACAACGAGGTCGGCATCACATCGGTGGTACTCGGTGAACACGCGTTGTCCAATGCGGTCAAGCCCGTACCCGGTGTGCCACGGCTCTTCCTACTGGCCTCTGGGCCCCAACCACCCAACCCCTCCGAACTTCTCTCTTCGCCCCGAACTGCCGAGGTACTCGGGGCGCTGGCCTTGCTCTTCGATGTCGTCCTCATCGACAGCCCGCCTGTGCTACCCGTCACAGACGCGGCGATACTTGCCCGTATGGTGGACGCAACCCTCCTTGCCGTCACCGCTGGTGTCACGGCCCGGCGAGAGCTGTTTCGGACCATCCAGATTCTCGGACAAGTGCACGCACCTCTCATTGGAACGGTTTTCAATTCCGTGACCCCCGAGACCGGTGGGGGCTACTACCGCTACCAGCAGTACAAGCCGTACACACCGACCAAGAGAGGTGTCGCGGCCGCAGAGCCCGAAGAAGCCATGCCGGTGAGCAAGTGAATGTCCATAACAGGAGCAAGCACGTTGGTAGCTGGTCAGCCCAACGCAGCGCTACTTGCCAAGCCGGCCCGTGGTGCGATTGCTGTTTGCTGTTGCCGCCTGAAGGTGCCATACTAGGACGAACCACACGAGAGGTTTCATGATGCGTCTCCGCCGCCGTACCGAAAGCGATCCGGCAAGCCCCAAGCGCTCAATGACCCGGCGACTCATAGGGCCAGTAGCGGTTACGACCGCCCTTGCCCTTGTTCCTGCGGGACTGCTCGTGCTTGAACACGCGCCCGCTGTGGCCGCACCCGCCGTACATACGGTGCCCTCTACGGCCAAGACCACGACCGGTGCCGTTCTGGTGAGCAAGCAGGTTGCTCTTCTGAATCAGGGTGCGGGCAGTCTCGACACCCTCTCCCAGATGCTGAAGGCCAGCCAATCCGACGTCGATGCCACAACGGCCAAGACGACCCTGGCAGTCGCTTCCTCTGCCAGCACCGCTGCCGCGGCCAGCCGTACCTTGGCTGAGCTCGTGAGGACCGCCAAGCCGACCAACGCCGCCCAAGTTGCTGCCGCTAATGCCGCAGCGAACACCCTCACCTCCTCGCTGGCGGCTACCAGTTCCGGTGCCAACGCACTTGCAAAGCCGGTCAAGGTCAAGATCCTGCTCAAGTTCTGCACGGTGAAGTTCGTCGCCTTCCCCGGATTCACACTTGTGATACCTGGGATCATCAAGATCGTGATCCCGCCGATCATCATCAAGATCCGAGTTCCCTGCTTCATCTCCGGCGACTTCTAGCGGGTACGCGGGAAGATCGCTCCACGCTGTCCGACCGAAGTCTGATGATGGCTGAGTAGCGGGAATCGGCGTGCTCCAAGGATCGATCCTGACGCCGCCTCTAGCGGGGCAGCGAACGCCTAGGCGCCGACTCGTCGGCGAAAGGTACATGATGCTTGGCATTTCCGCGATGGATTTCTTCAGTCACCAGCCCCCCACAGACCGGTCTATCGGCAACGTCCGCGCTGTTTGAAGGCGGGTACCTGGGCTGATCGCGGTCGTTCAGCCAACAGCAAGCAATCCTAGACCACGACCGGTTCGGACGTCAGATTGACTTAAGCCGTTCGGCATCGGATTGCACTTCTTTCGTTGCGGTCAGGACATGTTGGCAGACTAATGTATTGGCGGGTGCATGCGGACGGTCTCATGTTGTTCGCTGACGCGGAGGCCCGCTAGACTTTCGTCAAACCTGCAAAGAGGCACAAATGGTACCCAGCAAGCGGACAATCGGCTCCGGGCTCGAGGAGTGGCGACGGGACTCTCCGGTATGTTGTCCTGTTTGCGGCTGCGATGTTCCAAACGCGCTTCAACCTTTCCCGGTCCTTCGTGGCCATCGACCGCTATTTTCCTCACCGTCTCATCCCAGTCTTGCCTCCTGGTCTGGCTCTACCAGCGGGCACACCACCATTTCACCCGACGTGCCCTCTTTCTTGGCTCCGATCATGCGAGCCGGGTTCCCCTCTGGCACCTCCAGCGGGTCGAGTTCGCCTAATGATGTCGCCGGTTTCCCGATTACCCTAAAAAACACTGGCGGCCTTCGAGTTCCATACGCCGACATTCCCGAGTTGGGAGGCTCACAACGCCAAGCAAAGGCTGCTTTTAAGCACACCTACGCTGGCCTCAACGAGAAACCGTTCCGGGTGTGGAAGTCCCGTGCGATCTAATGGACCACATCGCTATCGACGACCTAGCAATCCAACTTGAGGGAGCCTCCGCTGAGGTTATCGTCGAATACGCCTGGGAGCACTTCGGAGATTCTCTTGTACTCGCCTCATCCTTCCAGGACTGTGTACTGATTGATGTCGTTACCCAGATAATACCCCAAGTCGAGGTGTTCTTTCTTGACACACAGTACCACTTTCCCGAAACAATTCACTATCTCGATGAAGTGCGGGAACGCTACTCGCTCAACCTCAACATAATCGGTCCCGCGGTTGAGCCAAATGACCTCTGGAAATCCGACCCCGAGGCGTGCTGTAAGGTACGCAAGGTTACCCCCCTTCGACTAGCCCTTGCAGGTAAGGGCGCCTGGATGACTGGCTTGAGGCGCTCGGAGTCGCCCTCTCGGGCGACAAGCCCAGTGGTGTCTCTCGACTACATTAACAATCTCGTCAAGTTCAACCCACTGGTTTCGTGGACCGATGAGGACGTCGAACTGTACATGGAGCGGCGAAACTTGCCTCGCCATCCATTGATCAATCGCGACTTTCCGTCCGTTGGCTGTTGGCCATGTACGAGCGCCATCTCTCCGGGCGAACACCCCCGCACCGGGCGGTGGCCAGAGTTGGCAAAGCTCGAATGCGGTCTTCATTCGGATGTTAAGCAACTGAGCAACGACACCAATATTTCCTTCGCAGCAAAGAGAGGAACCTCACCAATGCAAGTACTTATTCTGGGAGGAGACGGCTTCTGCGGGTGGCCAGTCGCCATTCATTTGTCTGCCGAAGGCTTCGGCGTTACCATCGTCGATAACCTCTCGCGTCGCAACATCGACAATGAGTTGGAGGTGGCGTCCCTCACTCCAATCTCAACAATGGGCACCCGGCTGGCGGCTTGGAAGGAACTTACTGGGCGCCATATTTCCTTCGTGAGATTCGACGTTGCTCGGCACTACCACCGGCTTCTTACCCTTCTTCAAGAACTAAAACCGGATGCTGTCGTTCACTTCGCGGAACAACGGGCCGCACCCTACTCGATGAAGTCCTCGTGGCACAAGCGGTATACGGTAACAAACAACCTCAATGCCACGAATAACCTCTTAGCAGCAGTCGTCGAGTCTGGACTTGACACACACATCGTCCATCTTGGGACGATGGGAGTCTATGGTTATGGCACTGTTGGCACCCGGATTCCCGAGGGTTACCTGAATATAGAGGTTCGGTCCGAAACTGGTGAACGTATCGAACGAGAGATCCTGTATCCGAGCAACCCAGGCTCTATTTACCATCTGACGAAGACCCAGGACCAACTTCTGTTTTCGTTCTATAACAAAAACGACGGTGTGCGGATCACGGATCTTCACCAGGGCATCGTTTGGGGAACGCAAACGGAAGAAACGTGCCTCGATGAGCGCCTTATCAACCGGTTCGACTACGACGGTGACTATGGCACTGTGCTAAATCGTTTTCTTATGCAGGCCGCCGTAGGGTATCCCCTGACGGTCCACGGTACCGGAGGCCAGAAACGGGCGTTTCTTCACATCCAGGATACGGTGCGGTGTATCGAATTAGCTATAAAGCACCCACCTGCTGCGAATGAACGGGTGATGATCCGCAATCAGATGACGGAATGCTTCCGCGTACGCGATCTTGCGAACATGGTCGCCGATCTGACCGGGGCACACATTGATTTTGTGGAGAATCCGCGCAACGAAGCCTCAGAGAACGAGCTTGAAGTTGAGAACCGGAAGTTTCTCGGCCTCGGCTTGCAACCCATCACCCTGGCGGAGGGCCTCCTTCTAGAGATTACGGATATCGCGGCAAAGTACGCCGACAGGTGTGATCGCTCAAAAATCCCGTGCACTTCACAATGGCGGAGTTCCGGTTCCGACACTTCTATGGTTTTGGGTGCGCAAGTACCGGTTGAGGTGCCGCAATCACTCCTGGATTCCCACAAGGATTTCGGCGTACCGATCCCTGACCTGGCTACCTCGAGTTAGCAGGGAGCATCACGGTCCTCCGAGTGGGCATCCCACTTATATTGTAAAACAAGTCGACCAGCTGTCAATCATTAACTTTAAGGACGGGACCTGTGAAGAGGGCTCTTGTTGCTGGTGCTGGTGGTTTCATTGGTGGGCACCTTGTCAATCGTCTCAAAGCGGACGGCTACTGGGTCCGCGGTGTGGACTTGAAACATCCGGACTTTGCTTCGACATCAGCCGATGATTTCAAGATCCTGGATCTTCGGGACAGTGCGCAATGCGTAAAGGCACTTACATGCGAAGACGTCGTGTTCGACGAGGTGTATCAGTTGGCTGCCGACATGGGGGGCATGGGTTTTATCCACTCCTCGGAGTGTGAGATAATGCGTAACAACGCGTTAGTAAACCTCAATATGATTGATGCTGCCGCAAATGCGGGGATACCGCGATACTTTTATTCGTCGTCGGTATGTATTTACCGTGACATGCTGCCAGGCGAGCCCGAGTTAACAGAGGCGGACGCCTACCCTGCCTGTCCAGACAATGAGTATGGTTGGGAAAAGCTCTACGCCGAACGGGTGGCGTTAGCTTATGGGCGGCGATTTGGCATGGCCATTCGTATAGCCCGATTCCAGAACTGTTATGGGCCGAAGGGGACCTGGGAGGGTGGCCGAGAAAAGGCTCCTGCGGCACTGTGCCGAAAAGTCGCCGAGGTGGAGGACGGCGGGTCTATCGACGTCTGGGGTGACGGTACTGCCGTCCGCCTTTTCATCTATGTGGAGGACCTTGTGGACGCGGTCATTCGTCTTACCGCGTCGGACGTTAAGACGCCAACTAACATCGGGACCCGCGAGTACGTGACGATCAAGGATCTTGTCGAGATTATTAGCTCTGTCGCCGAAAAAAAGGTTCGGATCCGTTGGGTCGATGGACCCGTCGGGGTTCAATCTCGCAACTTTAGCAATGACGCCATCGAAGCAATTGGATGGTCACCAATGTACTCTTTACGTGATGGGATAGCGGCGACCTATCCGTGGATTGCCGAACAGGTGCGACGCAAGATCCTGGAACCAGTCTCCGCCCACTGATGTGCGGAGTGACGATTAGGAAGTCGATACAAGAACGTTCACTTGTGGATCAGTCTGATTTGCGGAACTTGCTAGTGTTTGGCATCAACTACGCACCCGAGGAGACCGGCATTGGGCCTTACACCACCGAGCTTGCAGAGCATCTGTCCAATCGGGGTTGGAATGTTACGGTGGTCACGGGTGTACCCCACTACCCGCAGTGGAAAGTGGCGCACGGTTACCGGACTTTGATTCGACGTCGGGAGGCTCTCGAGGGTGTTACTTTGCGCCGGGTTCGACATCATGTGCCCGCGCAACAGACGGCGATAGGCCGAGTCCTCTATGAGGCGACTTTTTTGGCGCAAGCCTTGAGTGTTCAATCCAATCCACCCCCCGAACGGGTCCTTGGAATCGTGCCAAGTCTTAGCGGGGGCGTCGCGGCCGCAGCCGTTGCCAGGCGGCACCGGATCCCCTATGGAGTACTGTTCCAAGACCTTATGGGACAGGCCGCAGAGCAGAGCGGCCTGCCCGGCGGGGCGGTTGCCGCCGGACCAGCGCGGGCGCTCGAATGCCGCGTAGCGATGCACGCTTCACGGGTCGCCGTTGTTGCTGAACCATTCCTTCGCTACTTCGAGCGGGTCGGCGTCGAGCCCGCCCGGCTGTGTATGGTGCCCAACTGGAGCCGCCACGTTCCGCCGCCGTCCGGCGTGGCCACCGATGACCGACAGTCTCTGGGGTGGAGGAAGGACGAGCGTGTCGTACTGCATGCCGGCAACATGGGCTTCAAACAGGATCTGGAGAACGTTGTCAATGCAGCGCGGATCGCGGCCTCCAGGGCGTATCCTGTGCGGTTCGTGCTGATGGGAGACGGCAACGAACGCCGCCGCCTCGAGAGCCTGGCAGTTGGGATGCCGAACATCGATTTCATCGATCCTTGTCCGCGTGAGACCTTCATGAAGGTACTTGCCGCTGCGGACGTGCTGCTGCTAAACGAACGCTCCAGTGCACGCGACATGTCCTTGCCGAGCAAAATCACCTCCTACTTCCAGTCTGGTCGCCCGGTTCTGGCTGCCGTTCCGCTCGAAGGGACAACGGCAACTGAGCTCAAGCGCTCGGGAGGCGCTCACATTGTCCCTGCCGGTGATCCGACGGCGCTTGTCGACGGATTGATCTACGTCACCGATCATCCGCAAGCAGCCCGACTTCTCGTCGAGAACGCTAAACACTTCACCCTGCACGACCTGGACCGTGCACACTCACTGGCAATTGCCGAGGGATTTGTCGAGAGCATTCGCAATGATGTCAGACCTTTTTAACTTTGCACGCAGGGACCAGTTGATTCTCAATCACGCGACCCCTTTCGTGTTCGATCTGCGGCTGACCGTTCAACGTCCCTTCGCCGTCCACTACTATGACGTTGCTTTGGAAACCGATTACGAACGAAACAGGTTGGACAGTCCTGGCATGAGCCGAGCGGAGGATGCGATGATGTCGGAGGTTACTCTAGCACACTCGAGTGCGGGACCCGAGGGCAACGACCTTTGGCCAACCAACGGCACGGACACTGCTTTCTTCACAAACAACGGCTTCGGCTTCTAGGCCATGGGGTTTATTGGGCGGGTGACCGCCCGCCCGACGCTTCCCGAGCGCTACAGCAAGGAGTGGTGGCAGCCCTTCCGAGAAGCCACCGATGAGGCGGTCCACAAACCCGGCACTACTATACTCGATGTCGGGTCCGGGCGTCGCCCCTCAATCCCGGTCGCTGATAGACCCCCAGATTGTAGATATATTGGCCTTGACATCTCAGCTGAAGAGCTAAGACGCGCGCCAGTGGGTGCCTATGACGCTGTTTTCGTTGCAAGCATTATCGACCATGTGCCCGAACTGGATGACTGCTTTGATGTTGTGGTATGTTGGCAGGTGCTGGAACACGTCAAACCATTAGCCTTGGCGCTCGAGAATATTCGGCGGTACCTGAAACCGGGCGGCCGCTTTGTCGGACAGTTATCCGGCCGATTTTCCTTGTTTGGTCTGCTCAACCGGATGGTGCCCCATTCAGTTGCAAAGTTCGGAATGAAGCACCTACTCGGGCGTGACCCCCAGACAGTTTTTCCGGCGTACTACGAGAACTGCTCAGATAGCCAACTGCGGGCTGCAGGAACAGCCTGGACAACCTTCTCCGTCTTTCCCCGCTACCAGGGAGCGTCCTACTTTTCTTTCTTGCCCTTGCTGGAGCGCGCCTATCTCGCGTATGAGGAATGGACGATCTGCGCCGGCCATCGGGACCTAGCCACCCACTATTTTCTTGTTGCCGAACGATGACGACGCCCCTCGCTACACTTGCGCCCGCCCCGAAGACAGAATCGATCGTACGACATACGATAGGCACGCTGTGGGCCAGCGCGTTGTATTTTTTTGCGGTTACTCTTTCCGGCGTTCTCATTGCCAGGATGCTTGGTGTTACAGGCCGCGGCCAAGCATCCGCGGTGACCCTAATCCCCCTCATCATTGCCTACGCCGGCGAACTAGGCGTGCCCGTCGCTACTGGCTACCTGGTTGGTACGGGAGTATCCGATCCTACACGAGTGAAAGCCACGGCGCGGACACTTGGCCTCGGACTATCCGTAGTGCTCACAGTAATCGGCGTGATCGTCGTCGACATCGCGCCCCTTCAACCACGGCTTAAGTTGCTTACGATTTTCTTTTGCCTCTTTATTTCGTTAAACATTTTTCAACGGATTGGATTGGCCATTTTGCAGGC
>OBLV0100000098.1_pt1 | contig 29909 bp, 23 predicted proteins | sample 1520071 | NCBI WGS metagenome assembly OBLV01 (sample SAMEA3888446, study PRJEB22518) | metagenome | reverse complement strand
GGCGACCACCGAGATCTACACTCTTTCCCTACACGAGCTCTTCCGATCTCCGACGGCTCGGCGCTCTACACGCTCCAGTCGCTATGGACGATGGCGCGTGAACAGCTCGATGTCACGGTCGTGATCTTCAACAACCGTTCCTATGCGATCCTCAACGCGGAGTTCGCGCGGATCGGCGTAAAGGAGGCTGGTCCCAGAGCTCGAGTTCAGCTCGAGCTGGGGAATCCAGACCTCGATTTCGTCGAGCTCGGCACCGGGCTCGGCGTCTCGTCGCGCCGTGTGGACACGGCGGAGCAGCTCACAGGCGCCCTTGAGCACGCCATTGCTGATCCGGGCCCGCATCTAATCGAAGCCGTTATCCCCGCCGTCTGATCGGGCCGATTCGACGCCCGACCGGTGACCTACCGGCGCTGGGGATGTCTGGCTCGTGCCCTACGCCGCGAGGAGCACGTCCTCGCGCAGCGTGCTCAGGCCGTACTCGATCCCCTCGGCGATCAACGCGAAGTGTTCGGCAGTCGCCGTCAGGGGCGGGGACACCGCGATCGCGGTCCCCCCGGGACGCACGAAGACTCCGGCCGCACGCGCGCCCAACGCCAGCGCGGCAGCGACGCGGGGCTGCCGTTCACAAACCTCCGCCTTCAGCTCGACGGCGGCCATCGTTCCCACGCCGCCCCGGACCTCGGACACGAATTCGTGCGCGGCAAGCGGCGCGAGGGCATCGAGCAGCGCCCGCTCCTGCTCGCGACCGCGCTCGAGCAGACCGTCCCGCTCGAGCAGGGCGATGTTCGCGAGCCCGGCGGCACAGCACGTGGGATGGCCGGCGTAGGTCGAGCCGTGCCGGAAGATCGGTCCTCCCGGCTCGCCCCAGAACGGCTCGGCGATCCGCTCGGAGATCATGACGCCGCCCAAGGGGAGATAGCCGCTGGTCACGCCCTTGGCGAACACGATCATGTCGGGCTCCACTCCCCACCGCTCGATCCCGAACCACGTGCCGAGGCGACCGAACGCGCAGATCACCGCATCGATCACGAGCAGGGCTCCGGTCCGCCGGCACAACTCGGCGACGCCTTCGACGTACCCGGGGACGGGCGGGTACACGCCGCCGGCGCCGATCACCGGTTCCATGAACACGGCCGCCACTCGCTCGGGGCCGATCCGCGCGAACGCCTGCTCCATCTCCTCCAGCGAGTCGTGTCGCACGCGGATCGTCTCGTTCAGCGGTCCGAACCCGACCTGGTTGCTGGGGATACCGCCGAGCGCTGTGCCGAACCCGTGGGTGCCGTGATAGGCGCCGGTGCGGCTGATCAGCACCGTGCGGTCGCGCGCGCCGATCTCCCACCAATAACGGCGGGCCAGCTTGGCCGCGGTGTCGATTCCATCGCTGCCGCCGGAGGCGAAGAAGACCTTCGCCGGCATCGGCGCCCGCTCCGCCAGGGCCTCCGCGAGCTCCAGCGCCGGCGGGTTGGCGAGATCAAAGAATGCCGAGCATGCCTCGAGCTGCTCCATTTGGGCGGCGACGGCGGCACGAATCTCGGGGCGGCCGTGCCCCACGTTCGCGTACCAGAGGCCAGCGGTCGCGTCCAGGTAGCGGTTCCCGTCGGTGTCCCACACCCACACGTCCTCCGCGCGCTCCATCACGTGCTCGGAACGGCGGACGGAGCCCATATCCGCGTACGGATGCCAGAACGACGTTTCTTTGCTCACCGCTTAACCTCCTCGGCCCCGCTCGAAGAGGGCCCGACCGTTTGTGGAATCTCGCGCGAACTCATTGCCGGATACGCGTAGTCGATGATCGCTCGGACCGCAGTCGCGGCCTGCTCGGTCAATGAACGTGCTGTCGGGCCGCACACTTTCGCGGTCTCAGGGCGGCCGGGTCACGAATTTCGCGCCCTCCACAAGCACGCGTAGACGCCCGGCGTTGGTAGGGCATGTTCACGAGTGCTAACGCCGCGCGTCTTCCGCGCCACAAGGACGACCACAACACGCCCGCCCCGCGCGTCCCGCGCGATAAGGCGGACGACTACACGCCCGCCATGGCGGCCCGCCGCCGGGAGTTCCTGCGCGAGCAGACCGGGGCCAGTCTCGAGCACGTCGGACGGTTCTCGTTCGACCCCGGCGTCCTGCCGGGCAACATCGAGAACTTCACCGGGGTGGCGCAGGTGCCGATCGGCGTAGCCGGTCCGCTGCGGATGAACGGCGAGCACGCCCGGGGCGATTTCTACGTGCCGCTGGCCACGGCCGAAGGCTCACTCGTCGCAAGCTACAACCGCGGCATGCGCGTTTTGTCCGAGTGCGGCGGCGTGAAGACGACCGTGGTCGAGGACAGCATGCAACGCGCCCCGGTGTTCATGTTCGACGATGCGCTTGAGGCCCGTGAGTTCGGCGACTGGATCGAGCGGCACGAGGACGAGATCCGAATCGCCGCCGAGGCAACCACCCGCTCGGGCAAGATGACCTACATCGGCCAGTACCAGGTCGGTCCGCTGCTCTACCTGCGCGTCAACTACACGACCGGCGACGCCGCCGGCCAGAACATGACAGCCAAGGCGACGCACGCCGCCTGCGAGTGGATGAAGGCCAACTACCCCGGCGGCGCCGAGTATCGGCTGACGGGCGCGATGGACACCGACAAGAAGCACTCGCACATCAACATGCTCCTGACCCGCGGCAAGCGCGTCGTCGCCGAGACCGTGATCAAAAACGACGTGCTCCAGCGCCTGATGGGCGTCGACACGCAGTCGGTCTACGACTACCGGCAGGTCCACACGGTCGGCACGATCCTCGCCGGCTCGGCCTCCAACAGCGCCCACGGCGCCAACGGCATCACCGCGATCTTCATCGCCACCGGCCAGGACGCCGCGAACATCGCCGAGTCACAGGCCGCGATCGTCTACGGCCGGCTGCTCGAGAACGGCGACTACTACTGGTCGATCACGCTGACCAGCCTGATCGTGGGCACCTACGGCGGCGGCACCGCCCTTCCCACGCAGCGCGAATGCCTTGAGCTGCTCGGCTGCTACGGCAAGGGCAAGGCGCCCAAGCTCGCCGAGATCTGCGCCGGCACCGTGCTGGCGGGAGATATCTCGCTGACCTCCGCGGTCCTCGCCGACACCTGGGTCAACAGCCACGAGCGCTTCGGCCGCAACCGCGACGCCGACCAGGGCGTCGACGGCCACAACCTCCAAGCCGTCCGCTGACGGGCGCCGCCTCGCGCCGGGGAATCCAGGCCCGGCGGAGCGCGGCTCGTTGTGACCGGGTCACACGGCGCAGCGCGGCTCGCCTGACCGGGTCAGTCGGCGCGGATCCGCCGAGCTGAGGCTGGTCGAGAAACGCGAACATGGAGGCTGGCTTGTGAATCCCCGCCGGCCCGGTGACCAGTCCGACCAGGCGAAAAACGGGCCTGCCGGCTGGCGGGGCCGGGTGAGCCTGCTCGGTTGTCGAGTGCGGAGAAGGAACTCCTCGGCGGGAGGGACGATGTGGGCCGCCGGGAGGAGCCACCCAGAGATGAGTCTGGCGTTCGGGCTCATGGCAGCAATCAACCGGTTCCACAGGCTCCTGCGCCACGCTGTCGCACGGGCTCCAATTACCGCGCCAAGTCTCGCCGGTGTCAGCCCGGCGGCCGGGGAGGATCCTCACTCCTCGTGGGTGGCGGCGCAAGCGCCTGTCCGGGACGCTGTCGCGTAAAAGCTGAGGCCCCGGAAACTGGTTGTGATCCGTCAACAAATGGCGACGGGCGAAGATTGGCTGGGGGCCGAACCTTGGCGCTGCGGTCACGCATATGTCAACTGGATCGCCAAAGTTCGCACGCCGCGCGCGTGTGCCGAGGCGCGACGCCTGCAAGACGCGGTCGCCCACGCACCGGCTCGATCCCCGGCCCTCGCTGCGCAGGGCGCCGACGCGACGCCCAGTCACCGCCCTTTACGGGCTCGGCGCCGCGACGACCGACACTCGGCGCCGCGACCGACGACGAGATGGCGCTAGGCCGCCTCGACGAAGCGCTCGCGCAGGGCCGTCTTCTTGAACTTGCCGGTCGCGGTCCGCGGGATCGCTTCGATGAACTCGATCCGGTCGGGCAGCTGCCACTTGGCAAACTCGCCGCCGAGGTGGTCACGGAGCTCCTCGGGGCTCGCGTGCATGCCGTCCCGAAGGACGACCGCAGCCAACGGCCGCTCGCCCCATTTCGTATCCGGAATCGCGATCACGGCGGCTTCGGCGACGGCGCTGTGGGCCATCAGTTCGTTCTCGAGGTCGACCGAGGAAATCCATTCGCCACCAGATTTGACGAGATCCTTGGCCCGGTCGCAGATGCGCATGCAGCCACGCTCATTGATGCGGACCACGTCGCCGGTGCGGAACCAGCCGTCGTCGGTGAACTTGTCGGCGCCCGTCCCACCGTGATAGGCAGCCGCGACCCACGGGCCGCGGATCTCGAGCTCTCCCATCGCCTGGTCGTTCCACGGGATCAGCTGTCCGTCGTCGGCCCGGCCACGGATCTCGATCAGCGGGATCGGGGTTCCCTGGCGAGCGCGGTACTCGTACTGATCGCTTGGGGGGAGGCTCTCCAGGTCCGCGGGCAGCTTCGACACTGTGCCGAGCGGGGAGGTCTCCGTCATACCCCAGCCCTGGATGATCGTCAAGCCGTGCCGCTCGAAGCCGGCGATCAGGCTCGCCGGAACCGCTGCGCCACCGAGGTTCACCTGCTCCAGTGAGCCCAGATCCCATCTGTCAGGCTCCGCGTCGATCGCCTGCAGGACCGCCATCCACACCGTCGGAACCCCGGCGGTGTATGTCACGCGCTCGCCCTCCAGCAGATCCAGCACGCTGACCGGATCAAGGCGGGGGCCGGGCAGCACCAATTCCGCGCCCGTCAGGGCGGCCGTGAACGGCAGGTTCCACCCGTTGACGTGGAACATCGGGACCGCCGGCAAGATCACGTCACGCGAGCCGATCCCGAACTGGTCCGGCAGGGCAAACACGATCGAGTGCAGGACAAGAGCCCGATGTGAATAGATCACTCCCTTCGGGCGACCCGTCGTGCCCGACGTGTAACACATCGCGGCGGCCTGCCGCTCGTTGACGGCCGGCCAGCTCATCGGCTCTGACCCGGCAATGAGCGACTCATACTCGATCGTTCCGTCGGGTGAAGAGCCGGTGTCGGAGACAACGATGACTTGCTCGAAGTCGTACTCGATCGACTCGAGAACGTGGACAAGAGTCTCGTCGACGACGACGACGCGATCCTCGGCATCGGCTGCGATGTAGCTGAGGTCCTCTGGGCTCAGACGCGGGTTGAGCGTATGAATCACCGCTCCCATGAGCGGAACCGCGAAGTAGAGCTCCAGATGCTCGGTCTGGTTCCACAGCAGCGTCGCCACCCGATCGCCATCTCCGATACCCAGCTCGGCGAGCCCGCTTGCAAGCCGCCGGGCACGATCGGCGCATACGCCGAGGGTCGTGCGACGCACGGATCCGTCAGAACGACGAGACACCACCGGGGCGGCCGAATTCAGTCGCTCCGCCCGTTCCACGATCACCGTCAGCGACAGTTGAAAGTCGTCCATCATCAGGCCGTTCATCATGGGCTTGTTCCCTTTCTCATGTGCGTCGTCTGTATCAACGCTCCGCTGATTGATCAGCTTTCGGCGCGATCGTCGGCGGCGGGCGCGGGCCCAGCGCCACCGGCCGCCGGGCGTGGCGCGGAAGCGCACGCGGACACGTCGGTCACGGGGTCGCGGATTCCGTCTCCAGGACCAACGACCCCGCGGAGGTAACTCTTCGCGCGGCGGGCCCCTCGATGCCGGCGGCGATTCCGGTGGCCAACAGCGTCCAGCCGGCGAGCTCGGCCCCGTGCTTGACCATGCTGGTGATCTGATACGCCCAGGTGTAATCGCTGGCCGTGCTCGAATCCGCGGCCAGCCCGACCTTGTGGAGCAGCAACGACGTCGCCATCAAGACGAGGCCTGCCCACACGGCGGCTCGGGCGGGACCCGGATCGCGCCACGTCAGCCAGCACACCAGACAGAACACGCACGCCAGCGGTACCGCCAGCGCTGTCGCGTTGAAGCTGATCAGCCCCCGGACGATGACCAGAACGGCCACGATCGCTCCCAGCGCGTACCACGCCCGGCGGTGCCGCTCCACGCGGCGGCCGCGCCAGATGCTCGCCGCCGCGACGGCGGCCTGAGCCAACAAGCTCGCGAGGCCGAACAGGCTGTCGTGCTTGTCGGAGTTGAGTGCCCGGATTCGGAGATTGAAGACGCTGAAGTCGATCGCCTGGCTCAGGGCCTGAAGAGCGACGAGCGCGAGCATCACGAGCAGGCCGGCCACGATGACGCGCTTCATGCTGTCCGCCGCGGGCATCGTGAGACGCACGGGAAACATAGTTGGGCAAGCGTCGCAAACCGACCGCTCGCGGGCCCTGGCCGAAAGCCCAGATCACGGCCCCCCACCCGCCGGATCGCCGGGGATTTCGATCGGCATCGGGACCCCCGGCCATGCCCCGTGGTCGGCGGAGCGGCGGCCCTCGCGTCAGCGCTCGCCGCACTGCACCAAAGTTTGGGTAATCGGCCGCTCGCCTCTTCTTAAGGCTGGGGTTTCGCGTTCGGGGTTTGCTTGACGAGTGACCCGCTGTCCATCCTGCAAACACCGGCATAGAAGCCAAATTCGGCGCCTGTAGCCGCGTGCACGGGCAAGGAACAACGTGGGGTGATGCGAATAATCCAGTCCGAGCTCCGGCGACCAGACGCGATCGCCATCCGCGGCGACGGCTCTCGAATACGGATCGCTGTCGGCCTGGGTGTCATCGTGACGGTGGCTCTCGAGGTCGGCATCCTCGCGCATCGCCGTTCCCGGGCCTTACGCCCTGCCTCCGGGTCCGTAACCGTGGACCCCACGGACCCGACGCTCGCTGTCGGCCGAGGTGCAGGCGTGCCGAGGGTGACGCTCCAGCCGGTTCGGCGTGTCGAGCGGGTGACCATGCTCCTGCCGAACAACGCATACCCCCAGGATGTTCGCGTCCGCCACGAGGCCGAATCATTGGTTGCCGCGGGGCATGTGGTGGAGGTCATTGCACCTCGTCATATCAGGCAGCCATTCCGTGAAAGCGTGAACGGCGTGGAGGTGCGCCGCTTTCCCGCGATTCAGTCGGGACGGCCGATTCTGACGACGCTCATCGCCGAACATCTGGTCGCCGTGGTGGCGTTGCACGTCGCCGCGTTACGGGCGCTATTCAGAGGATCAACCGTCCTCCATATTCACAACCCGCCTGACATGCTCTTCCTGGCTGGTGCGACGTTCAGGGTCGCCCGTCGGCACGTGGTATTCGACCATCATGACCTCGGTCCCGAACTGGTGGCGGTCAGGCTCAATTCTCCGCGCCTGGTATGGCTCGCCCGGGCCGGCGAGCGGCTTACGTTTGCCGTGGCCAGCCGCGTCCTGGCCACGAACGACTCCCACGCAGACGTTGCAACCGACCGTGGCCGGAAGGCGCCGCGCGACGTCACCGTCGTACGTAACGGACCGCCCGCGAGCTGGCTACGTTTGCCCATGCCTCATCGTCCCGGACCCCTGGCGTTGGTTCGCATCGCTTATCTTGGCGCCGTCGCCGACCAGGATGGAGTCGATGGGCTGGCCCGCGTTCTCGCCTACCTGCGGGACCGCAGCCCGTCGATCGAGGCGAGCTTGACCATCATCGGCGATGGTGACGGGCGCCACGCGCTGGAAGCGGAACTGGAGCGGTGGGGTGTCGCCGGAAACGTGACGTTCACCGGCTGGGTAGCTGCGGAGAGCGTGCCCCCGCTTATCCGGGACGCTGACATATGCGTCGAACCCGCGCCCGATTCGGCACTCAATCGGCAGTCGACGATGATCAAGCTGACGGAATATCTCGCGCTTGGCAAGCCGGTGGTTGCCTACGATCTGCTCGAGAACCGCCGTACGGTCGGCGAGGCCGCGATCCTCGTGCCGCCCGGAGACGCCGACGCGTTCGCCGAGCAGATCGCTTTTCTTGCGGCCAATCCCGTCGTCCGTGTGAGCTTGGCCCGGCGGGCGCGGGCCCGGGCGCGTACGCTGACGTGGGAGAGATCGGAAGTGGCACTTCTTGCTGCTTACGCATCCCTGGGCGTCGACAATCAGGCGTAGGAACTCCAGGTTCCGTGCGCTCACGCCGATACCCGTGCCGGCGCCTACCGCGGAGGGGGTGCTTCGGTGCCCTGGACGAAGGGTCAGGTGTCCCCCCGTTCCGGAGACCGGGATTGGAGGGTTTGGTCAATCCTGGCCTAGCGCACGAGCGTGTCCCGGTTCATCCTGCGCGCCATGAGCTCGGTGACCCCGATTAACGCGCGCCGCTCGGCGACCGCACCACTGGCGGATCGACCCCGCGGCGAGACCTTCTTCGCCGGCGACCTGGTAGCCGCCATGGACGATCACAGCCGGACGCTGTTGGGCCGCTCCAACCTGGAGCGCCGAATGCGGCTGGTACCCCGCACCCTGATGATCGCCGACGTACTCGCACTCAGCCTGGCGTACCTCGTCACGACGCTGTACTGGGGAGAGGAAGGCGCGCTCGGCTCCACCAAGGAGATGCTGATCTTCCTTTGCACGCTGCCGTGCTGGCTGCTGGTGGCCAACCTCCAGGGCCTCTATCGCGCCGACCAGGAGCACGCCGACCACTCAACCTCCGACGACATAGTGAAGGTCTTCTATCTGGTTACGATCGGGGTGTGGGTGCTGCTGGTCGCCTCGCGCCTGATCGGACGCACGAGCCCGAGCATCTATGCGCTGATCACGTTCTGGGTGATCGCGATCGGCATCCTGCCGCTGGCGCGGACTGTCGCCCGTCGCCTGTGCCGGGCGTCCCGCGCGTACGTTCAGAACACCCTGATCCTGGGCGCCGGCGAGGTCGGTCAGCTGATCGCTCGCAAGCTGGTGAAGCACCCGGAGTATGGGCTGAACGTCGTCGGGTTCATGGATCGAGACCCGAAGGCCCGGCGCGGCGACCTGCCCGAGCACCTGGCCATCCTCGGTGGACCGGAGCGACTCGCCGATGTTGTCAAGGGTCTCGACGTCGAGCGCGTCATCATCGCGTTCTCCAGGGAGCCGGTGGACGAACTGCTCGCGCTGCTGCGCCAGCTGCGAGCCTTCCCCGTGCAGATCGACCTCGTGCCGCGGTTGTTTGAGCTCGTCGGACCCCGCGTGACCGTGCACTCCGTGGAAGGCCTTCCGCTGTTGGGGTTGCCCCCCAATCACGCCTCGCACGTTGCCCGCACGCTCAAGCGCGCGCTCGACATCGCGGTATCCGGGCTGGCGCTAATCGCGTTGTCGCCGCTGTTTGCGTATATAGCGCTGCGCATCCGCTTGGACTCGGACGGCCCGGTGTTCTTCCGCCAGACGCGACTCGGCACGAACATGAAGGAATTCACCGCGCTGAAGTTCCGGACCATGAAGGTCGACACCGACCAATCCGTGCACCAGGCGGCGGTCCGCCTAGCGGCCTCGGGCAGCACCGAAACCGAAGCGGGCGTGTACAAGCTCGAGCGTTCGGACGCGGTGACCGGCTTTGGCCGCGGCCTGCGTCGCACCAGCCTCGATGAGCTCCCCCAACTCATAAACGTGCTCCGTGGCGACATGTCTCTCGTCGGCCCGCGCCCTTGCATCCCCTACGAGACGGAGAACTTCCAGCCCCATCACCTGGAGCGCTTCGCGATGCCTCAGGGCATCACCGGCCTCTGGCAGGTCACCGCCCGCGCCAACTGCACGTTCATCGAGGCGCTCGAGATGGATGTCACCTACGTTCGGGGCTGGTCACTGGGCCTCGACCTCCGCCTGCTGCTGCGCACCCCGCTCCAGCTGCTGCGCCAGCGAGCGTCGACCGCATAACTCGCTCCAGGCTCACTCTGGCCAATCGTTCAGGGTCTGCGATCAGCGAAACCGGCCGATCGGATGGCCATGCAAAGTCCCCCGAGACTTACAGTGAAGGCTCAATGGCACTAGCTCCGATATCGGCAGCCACGGGTACCCCGACATGCGTGGGAGCGCAATGAAGCTCCGCACCAGCGCATCCGGACTGCGGTCGCTGATTCCTCAAGCCGCGCGCGAGCGACTCTACGCTTGGCATCCCGGCCGGGCGCGCCGCTGGCAGGCGTACCCTGGCCTCGAACGCGTGGAGCCCCGCGGACACGCGGTACTGACTTTCGATGACGGGCCCGACCCGGACGCGACGCCCGCGGTCCTTGATGCCCTCGACGGGACGGGCGCGAGCGCGACCTTCTTCGTCCTCGGGACCCAGGTCGAGAGGTACCCCGCGTTGGCGCGAGAGGTGGTCGAGCGCGGTCACGAGATCGCATTGCATGGCTACGGTCACGAGCGCCAGGACCGGATCGATTCCGATCGCAGCGACGAGGACATGCGCCGCGGATATTCCGTGCTCGAGGAGCATCTTGGCGTGCAGTGCCGCTGGTACCGCCCGCCGTACGGGAAGATGTCCGCCGGCGCCGCCCGGACCTGCGCCGCCCTGGGGATGAGAGTCGTGTACTGGTCCGCATGGGGACTGGATTGGGAGGAAGTCGACGCCGCGCGGATAGCGAATGTCGTATCGGATCAGCTCGAGGACGGCGGAATCCTCCTCTTACACGACTCGGCTCGTAATGCACGCCGAGCGAGCGCGGCACCGACCGCCGAGGCGATCGGGATCATCGCTGAGAACGCTCGCGAGCGCGGCATCTCGCTCATCTCGCTCGGCGAAGCGCTTGCCTACGCGGGGAGCGCCGCGTGATTTTCGCAACCTGCGGCTCGAGTCCTGCGCCGTTCGACCGGATGATGAAGGCCTTGGCCGCGCTTCCGCCCGAAGAGCTGCACGTGCAGCATGGCCCGGCGACGCCGCCTCCCTGCGCGCGCGCCGATGAGTTCGTGACCTTCGGCCGCATGGTCGAGTTGATCGAGTCCGCGGATATCGTCGTGAGCCACGCGGGCGTGGGGAGCATCATGTGCGCCTTGCGCGCGGGCCACGTCCCGATTGTCTTCCCGAGACTCAAGCGCTATTCCGAAACCGTCGACGACCACCAGGCCGAACTCGCAGAGGCGCTCGAGCTACGCGGGAACGTAATCGTCGTGTGGACGGCCGACCAGCTAGCCGCCGCGGTGGCCTCGGTGCCCCCTCGCGGCGGCGTCCGGGCGCTCGAAGCCGATGCGCTCGGCGCGGCGGTACGCGCTGCGATCTGGGGCAAGCCTCGCCAGGCATTCCTGGCGGCGTGAGATTCCACGCGTCCAACGGACTGGAACGTTTGTCTTGGCGATTCCGAAGCCCAGCCCGGTCGGTAGCGGTTCCGTGAGAAGCGGCCCCCCCGGCACGTTGGTTTCTTGAGCCATGTGCGGAATTGCCGGAAAAATCGCGCCGCCGGGCACTGGACCGCTGGACCGTGATGTCCTCGAGCGCATGTGCGCCGCGATCGAGCACCGTGGCCCCGACTCCCGTGGGGTGTTCATCGAGGACAACGTCGGTCTAGGGATTCAGCGCCTGCGGATCGTGGATCTCGTGACCGGCGATCAACCGATCTTCAGTGAGGACGGTTCGGTCGTGGTCGTCCTGAACGGTGAGATCTACAACTTCCAGGAGCTGCGCGAGCGGCTGCGAGGAAAAGGCCATCGCTTTGCCACTGAGGGCGACACCGAGGTCATCGTGCATCTCTACGAGGAGTTCGGTGTCGAGTGCGTGCGCCACCTGCACGGGATGTTCGCCTTTGCACTCTGGGACCGACGGCGCCGTCGCCTGTTGGTGGCGCGCGACAGAATTGGCAAGAAGCCGCTCTTCTACAGCGTCGCGCGCGGCGGGCTGTCTTTCTCTTCGGAACTACGCTCCCTACTGGAAGGGTCGGAGACCGAGCGGATCCTCGATCCGCGAGCGGTTGACAACTTCCTGGCCTTCGGCTACGTGCCGTCCCCGCTGTCGATCTTCAAGGGCGTTCGGAAGCTGCCACCGGCACACACGCTGGTGTTCGAGGATGGCGAGGCCACGATCGAACGCTACTGGCGCCTGGATTACTCTCGCAAGCTACAGGTAACGGATCCTCGGGAGCTTCACGAACCCATCCGTGACCACCTGCGTCGCGCGACCCGCCGGCGGATGATCGCCGACGTACCCCTGGGCGCCTTCCTTTCGGGAGGCATCGATTCCTCCGCGGTCGTCGCCGCGATGGCCGAGGCCAGCACGACTCCGGTTAAGACGTTCTCGATCGGGTTCGAGAGCGAAGCATTCGACGAGGTGCAGCACGCCAGACGAATCAGTCAACTGTTCGGGACCGACCACCGCGAGTTCGTCGTTCGTCCAGACGCGATCGAGATGCTGCCCAAGATCGTGCGCCAATACGGCGAGCCGTTCGCAGACGCATCGGCCATCCCCTGCTTCTATCTCTCCGAGCTGACGCGCAGCGAAGTCACCGTCGCGCTCAACGGCGACGGAGGTGACGAGTCGTTCGGGGGCTACACCCGTTACGTGTCCAACCGCCTCGGCGGGCGTTTCGACCGGCTGCCGCTGAACCTTCGCCGTGCCGTCGCCGCTCGCGCTGCACGCCTCGGCGGGGGCGAGGTCACGAGCCTGTCGAACAAGCTCCGGCGGATCATGGAGGGCCTTCCGCTGGGGCCGGCCGGCCGGTACGAGCGCTACATGTCCTGGTCCAACGGCACCGAGCGCGCTCGGCTCTACAGCGACGACTTTGCCGCAGCAGTCTCCCTCACGCCCGATGACGACCCCATCACAGGTTCGTGGCAGGACGCCTCGGGAAGCGATGTCGTCGACGTAATGCTGGAAGTGGACGTCAACACTTATCTCCCGGGCGACCTCATCACGAAGATCGATATAGCCACGATGGCTTACGCCCTCGAGGCACGGTCGCCCCTCCTCGATCACGAGCTGATGGAGTTCGCGGCATCGATCCCCGCGGACCTGAAGGTGCGTGGACGCGAGAAGAAGTGGATCTTTCGAGAGGCCCTACGAGGTTGGCTACCGGACGAGACCCTCGATCGCCCCAAGCAGGGGTTTTCGGTGCCTATCGCCGAGTGGTTCCGGAACGACCTGCGTGATCTTGTCCACGACGTGCTACTCGACGCCTCGACGCTCGATCATGGCTACTTCCGACCCCAGACCGTACGATCGATGCTCGAGCGCCATACGGCGGGCGACGACTCGGAGACGAAGCCGCTCTGGGCCCTGTTCATGTTCGAGCTGTGGCATCGCGAATTCGTCGACCGCTCGCCGATGCCGGCGATGCTGGCGACCGCGGCTTAAGGAATGCGGTGCAGCCCAGGATTCTGATCGTTTCCCCGGTCCGGAACGAGGCCGCGCACATCGAGCGCGTCGTCCGGTCGGTTGCCGCCCAGGAGCTGCCGCCCGCCCGCTGGATCGTCCTCGACGACAACTCGACCGACGGAACCCTCGAATTGCTCCGGTCACTCGCCGCGGACGTTCCGTTCATGGACGTGCGCACCGTCGCCGCCGTAACGCCACAGACCGGCGCACGGGACCGGCTCGCGAAAGCCGCGGCACCGCGGAACTTCAACCTGGGTCTCGCTGCGATGGACTGGCACGAGTACACGCACGTCATGAAGCTCGACGGTGACATCGAACTCGAGCCGAACTATCTCCGTGTGTTGATGGAGCGCTTCGCCGCAGACCCGCGGCTCGGATTGGCCGGCGGCGTCCTCGTCGAGCCCCTGCCGGACGGGTGGCGGACGCTCGAAATCCCTCGTCACCACGTCCACGGGGCGCTCAAGTGCTATTCGCGAGAGTGCTTTGGGGCGATCGGAGGTGTCCAGGAACGGCTGGGTTGGGACACGATCGACGAAACCTATGCCCGCATGCGCGGCTTCGCCACGGTCAGCTTCGAGGACCTCGTGTCGATCCATCACCGTCCGTGGGGCAGTGCTGATGGCGCGATCCGCGGGCTGACGCGGCTGGGAGAGTGCGCCTACATCACTCACTATCCGCCTCTGTGGGTCCTCCTGCGTTCCGTCAAGCTTGGGCTCGTTCGCCCGAGGGGTGTCAAGGGGCTGGCGTATCTCTACGGTTATGCCCGGGCATGTGTGCGTCGCAGGGACCGGGTGGAAGACGCGGCGTACCGCCGCTTCACGCGACGCGAGCTTCGCCGCCGAATCGCCCGCCTGCTCGTCCGCGATCGCTCTGGACTCGTCGCGGCGCGCCGTCCGTCGACGGGCTTGGCGCACAACGTCGCCCGGTGATCGGCGATCTCGGCGCCGACGGGTTACACCGTCCGCCGACCAACAGCGACTTAAGCGCCTTTGCGGGAGCTCAAGCCTGAGGTTGGGAGTGTCAAACGACACTCCCGGCGTAGATGGCCCGCCTCCAGTGGGAGCTCGTCGGCCACTGGACGAAGAAGGCATCGGTCAGCGGATACACGAGACGGCCGGTCAGGGCCGGACGCTGCACTCTGGTAAAGCTTTCTACGTAGACGAGTCGCACGCCGAGCAACCGACCGACGACGAAGAACGGGACCGCGAGCGCAGCACCGGTGGAGAGGATCACATCGGGCTTGTAGCGGCGGACGATCGTCCAGGCGAGCCGTAGGTTGCGAAAGAAGTTCGGCACGTTCCGTGCCGTTGGCCCGTGGGCGAACACCCGTTTCTCGGGCTCGAGCAGGAAGTCGGTGTCCGCCGCTTTCAAGGTGACCCAACGGTGGTCGAGGTCCTCCCAAGCCGGCTTGAGCGCGAGCATCTGCTGGAGGTGCCCGCCCGGACATGCGACGAGCAGGATCCGTTCGGGTGCCTGAGTGCGTTCCATGCCAGTGAGCGACTTTACGCCGCACGCGCCGCCGCCTCGCCGTTCGATCGTCCGGTCTGACCCATGACGCCCTGAACGATTGGCTAGCTTGCTGCAACCTACGCACGCAGCGCGCCTCGATCCACGTTTTTGGTAACAAGAAGGTAACGCCGGAGGTTGAGGACAGCGGGCTGCAGCCCAAGGACTCCCTCTGGGCGCGTTGGTGGGCAAGGTACCGGAGCCTGTCTGGGGGAGTACATGGACGCACACGTAGATACGCTGCTCGACGAACGGGCGGGCCTAGGCGGATTCACCGCTTTTGACACGAGCCTCGGGCTGATTGATAAGGCCCCGGCGACGCTCTTCTGCTCGTCCAGTCGACTCGCGATACTCGACCACTTCCGGGTGCCGTACGAGATCGATTCGAACCTGGCCGTCGACGGTCTCGGAGAATTGCGCCCGACGCGGGGTGGTCCGGCCTTGGTGTGGCAGCGCGACCCGGAAGGGCCCCCGCGCGTCACCACCGTGCTCGGGACGGACCGCGCGACGCCCATCACCTTATTCACTCCGGTGCTGGCGGACGACAAGGCCGAGCCGCTCCTGCACGGTCGCGGCGGCGCCTGGCACCGCGCCCGAACGCTGACCGCGGCCGACGGAAGCGCGAGCGGCTCGATCTGGCGCAGCGACGACGGGAGCGTGTTTCTTCCCTTCGATCCCAACGACGCCGTCGAAAGCTTCTGGACCGAGCGTTACCTGGAGTCGGCGGCCAGCCGCGGGGTTCGGAGCCTCCGCCGCGCTTTGATGGTTGCCTACTACCGTACTCGGCCACTGCTTCCGCGCACCGTGCAGATCTGGCTACGACGCCGGTTCGCCCGGGTGCAGGCACGGTCGATCTTTCCGCGCTGGCCGGTGGAAACGTCTCTGCACGATTTCTTCGACCTCATGTTCGCGATCCTCAACGGAATCACCGGGGAGCCGGTGCCGCACATCGCTCCCTGGCCGGACGGCCACGCCTGGGCCCTCGTGCTGACACACGACGTGGAGCAGGCGGAAGGATTCGCGGCGATCGGTCCGGTCGTAGAACTCGAGCGCGCACACGGTCTGAGATCGTCTTGGAACATCGTGCCTCGGCGGTACGAGATCGATCCCTCTCGTGTCTCGGACCTGACGGATGACGGGTTCGAGATCGGCGTTCACGGCATCTTCCACGACGGCCGGGACCTAGAGTCATGGTCGACGTGGCAGGAACGGCTTCCGATCGCATATGAGGCCGCCGAGCGCTGGAACGCCGTCGGATTTCGCTCCGCAGCGCTCCACCGTCGCTCCGACTGGATGCAGTCCCTCGGCTTCGACTATGACTCATCGTGGCCGGACACCGATCCATTCGAGCCGCAGAATGGTGGCTGCTGTACATGGTGGCCGTTCTTCAACGGCCAACTCGTCGAACTGCCGCTGACCGTGGGGCAGGACCACACGCCGTTCGTGATCTTGGGGCACCAGGATGAAACGACATGGGTTACCAAGACGGAGTTCTTGCGCGCGCGGGGTGGCATGGCGATGATCGACACGCATCCCGACTATCTGATCGACGAGAACATTTTCCGCGCCTACTCGCGGTATCTCGACCGGTTCTCCGCCGACGCGACGGCGTGGCAAGCGCTGCCTCGGGATGTCAGCGCATGGTGGCGCCGGCGGGCCGCGTCTTGGATCGAGCACGACGGGTCGACCTGGCAGGTCATAGGCCCGGCTGCGCTCGAAGGCCGGGTCATCCTCAAGGAGGGGACCTGGTGAGTCGAGCCCCCGGCGCCATCGTAATCAGCGGCGACTACCAGGGCCTCGGGATCGTTCGAAGCCTCGGGCGGCAGGGCATCGAGGTCGTGGTTGTCGATGACGAACATTCGATTGGTCGTTACTCGCGTTACGCGGCCGGCTCGTATCGGTTTCGCGAACTTCGAACGGACGAACAGATCGTGGGCGCGCTTCAGTCAGTCGCCGAGAGTCGCGACGTGGAGGGGTGGGTCGTATACCCGACGCGCGAGGAGACGGTCGCGGCTCTGTCGCGCCACCGCGGGCAGCTCCTAGAGCGGTTTCGCATCCCGACGCCCGAGTGGTCGGTGACGCGGTTTGCATGGGACAAGCGGAACACCTACACCCGCGCAGCCGAGCTGGACATTCCCACACCACGTACGTGGCGCATTTCGAGCGAAGACGAGCTCAACGCCGTCGACGGCGAGCCCCCGTACGTCATCAAACCTGCGATCAAGGAGCATTTCTTCTACGCAACCAAATGCAAGGCGTGGCGGGCGGACAGCCGGGACGAGCTCGTACAGCGATTCCGTGCGGCAGCCACGCTGGTTGGAACCGAGGAGGTCGTCGTCCAGGAGCTCATTCCCGGGGATGGCGACTCCCAGCTTGCTTACTGCGCGATGTTCAAGCACGGCCGTCCGGTGGCGAGCATGCTCGTCAATCGCCTGCGCCAGCATCCCGTCGACTTCGGCCGCGCCAGCACGTTCGTGCGCACCATTGAGTTTCCCGAGGTCGAGGAGGCGTCGATCCGCTTCCTTCGGTCGATCGACTACTACGGGCTCGTCGAACTCGAGTACAAGTACGACCGGCGCGATGGAGTGCCCAAGCTCCTGGACGTCAACGCACGGACCTGGGGCTACCACAGCCTCGGCCCGCGCGCCGGTGTCGACTTCCCCTATCTGCTTTACGCGGACCAGATCGGGCTTCCGGTCCCGCATGGCCTTGAGGCGCGTCCGGGCATCTCCTGGGTCAGGCTCGCGACGGATGTGCCGACGGCTGCGGTTGAACTCCTCCGGCGCCGCCTGGACTGGCGAGCCTACCTCCGCTCTCTCCGCGTGCTCGATGTGGAGTCCGTCTTCACGCCCGATGATCTCGGTCCAGGTTTCGCGGAGCTCGCCCTGCTGCCCTATCTCGCAATCAAGAAAGGTATCTGAGTTGATCGCCGATCAAGCTGTGACCGAAGCCCTCGGGCGCACGCTGCCTACCGTCAACGGATCGAGCTTTACCGGCTGCGATCTCCCCGATCTCGAGGTTGCGATCATCGGCGCTGGGCCGCACGGCCTGTCCGCCGCCGTGCACCTCCGGCGGGCGGGTGTGGCGGCTCACGTGTTCGGGGTTCCGATGTCATTCTGGCGGGGCATGCCCAAGGGCATGCGCTTGCGCTCGAATATGAGCGCCACGAACATGATCGAGCCGGCCGGTCCGCTCTCCCTGGCGAGCTATATGGCGGAGATCGGCGAGCGCTTCGGTCACCCGGTCTCGCTGAGCCGGTTCGTCGACTACGGGTCATGGGTCCAGCGCACTGCGGTTCCCGATGTCGACCCGCGCACGGTCACTCACGTGACTCGCAGCGCCGGCGGCTTCGTGCTCACGCTCGACGATGGTGCGGTTCTCACCGCGCGGCGAGTCGTGGTCGCGTGCGGGATAGCCGCATTCGAAAACGTGCCCGGCGGCTTCAATCACCTGCCCGCCGAGCTCGTCTCGCACACGGGCCACCACGACGACCTGGCACGATTCGGCGGCAAGCGCGTCGCGGTCGTCGGTGCCGGCCAGAGCGCGTTCGAATCGGCGGTGCTGATGACCGAGCGCGGTGCCGACGTCGAACTGATCGCTCGTGGCCCCGAGATCGTATGGCTGCGTTCCTGGTCGCCGATTCACTTCATGGGTCGAGTCGGCCGGATCGTGTACGCCCCGACCGACGTTGGGCCGCTGTGGTACAGCCGGCTGGTAGCCACGCCGGCGCTCTTCACGAGGCTGCCTCGCGACACCCAGGACAAGATCGCCCGCCGCTCGATCCGTCCCGCCTGCTCATACTTCGTGAAGGTACGCGTCGAGGGCATGAGTGTGACCACTGCGACGGAGGTCACAAACGCCCAGGTTGCGCGCGAGGGCCTCGAGCTCACCCTTTCTGACGGAACCACGCGTCACGTGGATCATCTGATGTTCGGAACCGGATACAAGGTGGATGTCGCGCGGTATCCGTTCCTGGATGAGAGCCTGGTCGCCGATATTCAGAGAGTCGGCGGCTACCCAACCCTTCGTCGGGGCTTCGAGAGCCGTGTCGCCGGACTGCACTTCCTGGGCGCCCCGGCCGCTCGCAGCTTTGGTCCGATCATGCGGTTCGTGTCGGGCAGCTGGTACGGCGGCACGCGGCTCGCTCAGGCGGTCGCACGCGGGCGGGAGGGACGCATGCCTCGCACCCGAAGCGTGTCGCGGGCTCAGGCTTCTGTTCGGGCCTGATTAGGAAGCTCAGCCGATGGTGTCGTGAGCCGTTAGTCCGGTCGTGGTGAGCGGCCGATCGGTTCGTGTCACAGCCGTGGTCGCACCTTTGTGTCGCCGCTGTACCGCGCCGCCCCACCCCCCGCCACGCCGTGCCGCCCCGGCGCCGCGCCGCCCCACCCCGTGCCGCCCCGGCGCCGCGCCGGTCCCTGCGCCGCGCGGTGGTCACGGTCGGCGGCGGACAAGGCGGGCACCTGAGGGTCGGTGCCGTGTTACCCGGGCATCTCGCGGCTCCCCGGCATGCAAAACGTGTCAACTGGCGCCCGAACGTCGGACCGTGGCAGGGCGTGCACGTGGTGGATGCATGTTCTGCCACGATCCCCGACTTCGCGTTCGATTGGCAGGTCTTGCGGGTCGTGTGAGCCTCGATCGGCCAGGAGTCCGGCACACCCCTTCAGGTGCCCGCCGTCAAAAGCCGGTCGCCGGGGACCGCCCACGAATTAGCTACCAAATCAATCGAACTGGCTTAGCTAGCTCGCCGGCCGGCGTGGGCCCGGCGCCACAGAGCCGCGACGAGCAGGATGAGGCCCGCGAGCTCAGTTCCCTCCTTGAAGCCCACGGCCACCTGGTAGAGGTACGTCGCGTAGCCGATCGGCCTCAGCAGGTGAAGGCCGGCGACGTGCATGGCGAACGCGAACACGAGCGTCACCAAACTCCACATCACCGGCGCGCGCTCTTCAGTTCCGGCCGTCAGGCGCCACACGCACACGACCAGCGCAGCCAGGATCGGTGCGTAGAGGAGCTTCTCCAGATTGCCAAACTGCCCGTGGAACGCGGAGATCTCGTCGAGCACGAATAGCGCCAGAATCGCCGCGGTCGCCGACCACAGCCGCCGGTGCGGTCCATTTGCTCGTGCGCCAACCAGACTTGCGTAAACACCGATCGCCAGAAGCGCGGTGTCCAAGTCGTGCGACCAGCTGAATTCCCAGTTCGCATCGATCACGGACGTCCGCAGGTGGCCGACTCGGAGCCACAGTACGTTCGTGGCGACGACCGCGACACACGCGAGCGCGGCGACCACCACCAAGAATCGGTAAGAGCGACGCGGCTCGAGCCCTCTCGCCCGATATGTGCGGCCCGTAGTTGCCGACGACGGCGCGCCTCGCGCCTCGTCGCCCTGTTCGTGATTCCCCCAGACCGACGCCCCCGGCGCCCTCACCGGGCGCGCGCCCTCCCTAGTACGCACCGGCATTCCATGGACCCTGGGTAGGTCGCGGTCGTCCGACGATGTCACGACAGAGCGCGGTCAGTCCCCCCGAGCAGAGGGAGGTCAGATTGGTGCCCGTATCTGTCAGGCTCGACCCTGCCTCCGGCACGCCCGTCTTCGAGACTCGAGCCCTGGCGATCCTGCGCGACTGCGCATCCCCACCGACGCACTGTCTCCATGGTTGGAATTGACCGAAGTTGAAGTAGTTGCCAACGCAGACGAAGCTGTTGTCTCCGCCGTTGGCGTAGACGTTGTAATTCGGCGCGCCCGTCGTGAACGAGCCCTTGCTGGTGACGACGATCAGCTGGTTGGCCGTGGTGATGACGTTGTTTCGAAAGTCCTCGCCGGACACCCCGTTGTCGGATAGGTAGCCGACCCCGGCGCTCGTGCTTGCGCCGATCAGTGTGTTGTTCAGAACCTGCGGGCTCCCGGAGAACACTCCGAAGACGCCGTTGAAGACGCCCCTGGAGACGGTCCCGACGTTGTTGAAGATCCAGATCTTTGAGGTCGAGTCAGCGCACGGCGTGGCGCCTGACCCGCTGCCGCCCTCGATGAATATCTGGGCCGTCATGTTCGCGCCGGTATTCCCACCGAACGTGTTGTCGTATATGTACAACCCCGTGTAGTGCGACGGGCCGGCGCCGTTGTCGGACGTGTAGCAGTGGAGCCCGTCGTGGTGGTAGGCGTCCGTGGGGGTGTCCCAGTTGGCGTAGTCATGCAGATTGTTGCGGTAGAAGTAGATCGGGCCGATGCTGCCGCCCGGAAATTCCGACGTCGACGAGAACCCGTGATCGATGTTGTAGATGTTGTTCCCGCGGATCGAGTCGTTGGCATTCCCATTAGCCCAATCGGCAAACAGCGCCCATCCCACATCGTGAATCGTGTTGTTCGCGATCGTCAGATTCGACCCAGAGAACCTGATCGCGTTGTCCTGCGTCTGATCCACTGAGGTATCCGACGGCGAGGTATGCACGTACAGATTCGCGATCGTCAGGTTCTCAATCGTGCAGCCGTTGCAGTTCCAGGCCTGGATCCCGACGGCGTGTTGGCCACGGTCGGGCAGATCGGTCCCCAGGGCCGTCGCCTCGATGAGCCCGTGACCGCCTCCATTCAACTTCAAATAGCTGTGCCCGTTCGTACTGAAGGCCGCGCCTCCGCCCCAGTTCGGCGAACTCAGCTTGGCGCCCGGCTGCCAGTAGACGGCGATCGGAGTTCCGGGCACACCACTCCCCTGCGCCTGCAGGGGAGTTGAGATCGTGCCACACAGGTAGACCGTCACGCCGGGCCGTATCCGGCCGCCCGGCCGAGGGGTGCCCGGCCGCGTCGCCCAATGCCCCGGATTGTTGAACCAGGCAACTCCGTGCGCGTTCTCGCATCGGTTTCCTCTGCCGGAGCCCCGGGCACTTTCCGCGATATAGACACCGGGCTTCGGCTGCGGAGTCTTGGGTCGCGTCGGCTTGGGTGCATCGTTGCACGTCGACCCCCGGCACTTACCAGCGCTGTGGACCGCGACTCCGGCCCCGAGAAGCACGAGCGCCGTGAGGCCAACCAACCCGAATCTGAAAAGCGTACGTCGCGACACAATTGAGCCCTCTGGCGTCTAGTTGCCCGCCGCCGGGCCGGGCTACGGAGAGATCACGCCAATAGCCAGGACTGGGCGCGATTCACATCCCCAACAATAGCTCTGCCTGCGACATGCACCACTGCCGAAGGTGGCGTCCTCTCATGCCCCGCCTACGCGAATGGTTAGGCGAGAGGTTTCGGGCCGCTCTCGCTGACGAGCGACGCTCACGCCGACTGCAGCGCGGCCGGAATCAACCGTCGGGGGATCGGCAGCCCCTTGGCGGCAATGCGGCCGAGCTCGAGCAGTGCTTCGCGCTCGGTGCACGCGCACACTAGTGCGAAAGTGACAACGCCGATCCCGGTGGTGATAAAGATTCGAAACACCGGTGCCACGTCAGCCCGGATCAACAGCTCGAACACCACGGCTTCGGCGGCCAGCAGCGCGACTCCCGCCACGACGACGCCGGCGAGACCCGTAGCCACCCGAGTCATCCGCGAGCCGATGGCGCGAGACACGACGCCGAGGTAAAGGACCATGAATGTCAACGTCGAGATACTGATCGCCACCGCCATTCCGATCAGACCCCACTGAATCCCGATGACGAACGCGAGCAGGTTCAGAGCAAAGGAGAGGCCCGTCATACGGAGGTAGCTACGCATCGCTCCCACAGCCTGGATCGCCGCGTCCGCCACACCCTGCACGCTCAGGAGCGCGCACACCGGCGCGAGGATGCGCATGACGGGAATCGCGGAATTCCATTTCTCCCCGAAGACGACGTGCACGAAATCGGGCGCCACCACCGTCAGGGTGAGCATCATCGGGAGGAAAACCATCAGGACGAGGCGCGTTCCTCGCAGCCAGTTTGCGGCCAACGCATCCTTCTCGGACTGCAGCCGTGCGAAGGCGGGCGCCAGAATCTGTTGGATCGGCCAGGCGATCCGGCTCAGCGGGACGAGGATCGTGCTATAGGCAAGGCTGTAGGTGCCCAGCGCGGCTTGGCCCAGGACCCGGCCAACCAGGATGTTGTCGGCGTTGCTGTTCATCACGGTAAACGTGGACCCCGTCATGTAACGCAAACCGAACGTGCCGAGCGTCCGCAGGCTTTGGAAGCTGAAGAGAAACCGTGGGCGCCAACCTCCGAGGGTCAGCAGCAGTGCCGTAGACACGAAGGCCGCGACCACGTCGCCGACGATGATCGACCACGCCCCGGCTCCTTCTATCGCCAATGCCACGGTCACGATGCCGCCCACGACGATGGATGCCATCAGCCGGCTTTCGAGTACTCGGAAGTTCATCGCGCGCTGCTGCAGCGAGCGACTCGTCGAGCCGAGGCCGGTAAAGAAGAACGACAGCGCCAAAACCTGCAGCAGGGATTCGACCTCCCGGGTGTGGTAGAAGCTCGCGACGAGTGGCGCCACCGCGAAGCAGATCCCGGCCATGGCCGTCCCGAGCGCGGCGCTCGCCCAGAACACAGTGCTTTTGTCGACCTCGGAAATCGTCTCCCTCTGGACCAGGGCCACCCCCAGGCCGCAATCGGCGTAGGTGATGACGAACGCGGAGGCGACCATGGCCATGGCTGCGACGCCGTACTGATTCTTAGTCAGCAGGCGCGCCAGCAGCACGAACGTGACCGTGCTCACCGCCTGGCTGAGCACCCCCGAGGCGATCTTCCAGACGAAGCCCGACATGACCCGCGCACGGAGCTCGGGGCGTTCCGGATCGGGGAGCTCGGCGCGTTCCGGATCCGGGAGCTCGGCGCATTCCGGATCGGGGAGCTCGGGGCGTTCCAGATCCGGGAGCTCGACGCCTTCGGCGTTCATCAAACCTCGCCTAGGGGCTGTTGTGCCCGGTGCCGGTCATAGCAACTCACGGTACGTGTCCGCGCGCGCGCAGCCAACCTCCCAACGGGCAGGTCGGGCCCTAGTCCTTTAGCCAGCCACGGGCGATCGTCGACGCGGCACACCGAGCGGATCGCGTCATCCCGCGACGCCCGCGTGCTGCGACCGGCGATTGGATACGAGCTTCAACCGCGGCATGACCAACCGCCTCGCCGGCACCGCCTCCGCCTCGGGCAACCAGAGCACGACGCTCGCGCACCCCAGGAGGATGTACAACATCACGGTCGCCTGGATGAAGCTGAAAGCGTCATAGAAGAACATTGAAAGCGCATAGCACAGGATTGACGCCGCCAGCGCCACCGGGAGCCACCCGTCCTCGCTCGCTCGCTCGGCCTTCGCGCGTGCTCGTAGCTTCCGGGTGACCCGCACGAACAGCCACGCCCACGCCGCGAAGCCCACCATCCCGGTGTCGAGAAGATTTCCGAGCCACTGATCATCGAGAATCTGGCTGCTCTGGAGCGTGGGAGCGGGTCCGTTGATGCTTGTGCGCCCAACTACACGCGTCCCATATCCCTTGCCGAAGAACTCGTTGTGCTTCGCGAATGTGTTGTGAAGCTGCGGACCGAGCCGCGAGAGCCTCGAGGCATCCTGCTTCGACCCCTTCGAATAGAACGTCTGGCTCTGCTGGGCGACCAGGCCGCCCTTGGGGAAGAACGTGTTTATCGCGCTGTTTATCGCTCCCGGCATCGCCACCTCGAGCACCAGCAGGATCGGGATCAACGCCGGCCAGCATCTCAGCGTCTGCCGCGGTCGCATCCAGAGGAAGACCGCGACGACCACGAGCAGGCCCACGATGCCCGTTCTCGACCCCGCTGACAGGTCGCCCAGGATCAGGAGCGCGACCGCACCCCACCAGAGCTTGCTTCCGCGAATCGCGAGATACGCGGCGATCGGGGTCAGCATGGCCATCTCGTTGGCGAGCTCGATGGGGTGACCGGCCGATGCGATGGCCCTGAAATGGCCTGAGCGGAACAGGGCGGTGAGCTCGGCGCCCGCATTAAAGGAGAACATCGGTATGAACGGATGCAGGTGGTTGAAAAGGTTGAATGTCGACTCCCGCTCGATCACGGCACCGACCGCTACGACGCAGCCGGCCGACGCGAGGACTCTCAATATCCGTTCCACGGTCTCCCGGGTCCGGACCACGCTCACGAGGATGTAGAGCAGCAGCAGGAGCGAGAGCCCGAGGCTGAGCTGCTTGAGCACATTGCTCGAGAGTGAGCTGACCGCACCGGGGTTGAACAGGTCGGAGCCGATGATCGCTACCCAGATGAGGATCAGGGGGCCTTCGAACTTAGTCTTACGGGCTCGGACACGAGGGTCGATCATCAGGGCCGTGAACCATCCAATGATCATCACCGTCACCATGACCCGGTACGGCTGCATCTGGAACGCCGTCAAGCCCTTCACGATGTACCGGGAGTCCTCGGGAATCACCAGGTCGATGGCGGCGAGGGCGTAAACGAGCAGGGACCACTCCGCGAGCACCGCGACCAACAGTCGGGCCAGGCCGTACCCGGCGACGCCGGCCGCCAGTACTTCAGTTACTTTCGGCTGGCCCGCACCGATGCTCAAGGTCATCAGCGCAAGAGCACCGCCGACTATGACGAGGCTCCGCGGCAGGCTGCCCAGACGGACGCTTGCCATCGCCGACTATCTACCCTTGATCAGGGACTCTAGCGAGGCGCTGCGTTTGTCTCCGACACGGTGCAGCCGGTCCTGGGCGTGCCCGCGCGGCATCGGCGTCGGGCCATTCTGGTCGGGATGCGGCAAGGCTGCCCCATTCAGCCCCACCGCAGGAACGCGGCCGAGCTTGGCTGCGGTTTGTGGGTCGTGGTTCTCCAGCGAGAACAGGAGCATGACCATGCCGGACATGATCGCGAGGAACACCAGGACCGGAATCGTCGGCTTCGGCTTCGATCCGATCACCGGCGGAAGCCCGTTGCTGATGACTGCCAATGTGATCCGCGAGCTCGGCGCTATCCCGGCCGCCACCTCCGTCTCAAGGATGTACTTCTGGAAGGCGGCGATCCCGATCTGGGACAGCTTCGCGGCGTCCGCCGGACTTGGACCGGACGCTGTCAAGGTGATGAACGGCGTGTAGGCGCCGGTGTTCGCATCCACTCCCTCGGTCGCGGAGACCTTGCCCGGCACCTTCGCCGCCTTCACCGCGGCTTGGACCGCGCTCCCGTTGGCCAGGCCGGCATAGATCGGCGACAGAGACGACATGTAGGTGGGCCCCTGCGCCTGGATCGCCGTCGCGTCCGCTTGCCCGTACGGCCCGCGGGCCTGGGTGAGCAGCAACTGAGCTTTCGCCTCCCACGTCACCGCACCCCGCGGTGTGATGCCCCCGGGACCCGGAGTTCCGTAGGCGAAGACGGCGAGCACGACCGCCAGGATCGTCCCGCCGATCGATATGCGCTTGTACCGTTTTGCCACGGCCCAGAAAAGTCTCAGGTCCATCTCAGTCTTCGTCCTCGATCTCGCATTGCAGTGGTCGGAGAGTAGATCGCGCCGGCGGCGGCGTACATGACCATGAGAGTGGTTATCCGGGCTACTTGACTAGCCATGCAGGTAGGTACCTGGAGCAGTCCGCAATGCGTCGCTAACACGGGTGCGATAGACCGAGTTCAAGAGCAATGAAAGGCCGCGGGACATAGTTCGTCCATCACTCCGGCAGCATGGAATACCCGAGGTTTTCGAACACCTGACCGATCACACCGGATCAGGCCTGTGCTCAGTAGACGCCGGTCGGCTCCGCGGCCCGCACAAGGCCGTTGACGTGGGCGTAGTGACTGGCCTCAGTACGATTGCCGACTTCGAGCTTTCGATACACGTTCGAGAGGTGGAACTTCACCGTCTGCTCGGTCACCCAGAGCTTCTGGGCGATCTCGCCGTTTGTGGCTCCACCCGCGACGAGCTGCAGCACCTCGAGCTCGCGCGAGGTCAGCGGAGACTGGTCGGCGGCGACCGCGGCCGGACGGTGGGCGCGAACGCCGGCGGAGCTCTTGTACAGGTGGACCACGTGCCCGTCGATGGTTTCGCGGACCAGCGTTGCAAGCGCCGCGGGGTGGGTCGCTTTCGAGATCGCGCCGGTGGCGCCGGCGGCGAAGATGGCGTCGAGCCACTCCGGGTCCATCGTCGTCGCGAGGACGATCACGGCCACCCGCTCCTGCTGGCCCTTGATTCTGGCCACCAGCTCGATCGACTCATCCGAGTCGTCCAGATCGTCGACGAGGACCACATCAGGTCCGGCTTCCACGATGGCCTGAATCGACCCCGTGCGCGCGTTGACGTGGCCAAGCAGCTTGAACGCGCCGCTCTTACGCAGGCCGATCGCGATCGCTTCGACGATCAGCGAGTTGTCCGCGACGACGACCAGACGCTTGGTCGGACCTTGGGCCCCCACCACGTGCATGTTCATCGGTCCTCTCGTGTTTTTGAATGGCATGAGATCGCGCGCCGCGACTCCAGCGGTGTGTCGGATGCGCCTCTGAGTGACCGCTGAGCCCCCGGCAAGGTTCTCGCCGCCCTGGATAACGTAGTCTCAGGCCCGCGATCTCGTGCTGGACGAAGGTCGAGGTGGCTCTCCTTTCCCCCCGGTCCGCAGACCGGTTTTAGGGCGGGTCTTGCATTCCTGGTCTAGCGCAGCGGTTGACGGCGCGTGCATGCTGCGCGGCCAATGGGCTCCGTCACCCGGATCGACTCAGTCCCCGCCCGCCCCGAACCTGAGCTTGAGCAGGGTACCGGCCCGCGTTACGGCGCGGGCAACCTGATCGCAGCCACGGACGAACACACGCGCAACCTCCTCACCCGCGGCCGCCTCGAACGCCGCAACCGGCTGGTGCCCAGGAGCCTACTGGCCGCCGACCTACTCGGCCTCAGCCTCGCTTATGTCACGACAACCCTCATCTGGGGCGATGCCGGCGCCTTCGGCTCGTTCCATGAGATTCTCGTTTTCCTCGGCACCCTTCCGTGCTGGGCGATCGTGGCGCGGCTCCAGGGGCTCTATCGAAGCGATCAGGAACGGGCCGCTCATTCGACTACCGACGACGTCGTCGGTGTCTTCCATCTCGTCACGATCGGTGTGTGGGTGCTGCTCGTGGCGACGCGCGTCGGCGGTCGCCCGAATCCGAGCATCTACGCCGTGATCACGTTCTGGTTCCTGGCGATCGCGATCCTGCCCCTCGGACGCAAGATCGCCCGTCGTGCCTGCAAGCGCGTGCACGCGTACCAGCAGAACACCGTGATCGTCGGCGCCGGCGAGGTCGGGCAACTGATCGCCCGTAAGCTCCTCGTGCACCCGGAGTATGGGCTCAACGTCGTCGGCTTCATCGACCGCGACCCGAAGACCCGCCGGGCGGATCTGCCCGAGCACCTGGCGATCCTGGGTGGTCTGGAGCGGCTGCCCGAAATCGTCAAGTGCTTGGACGTCGAGAGAGTCGTGATCGCATTCTCGAACGAGCCGGTGTCTGAGCTCCTGTCGCTGCTGCGGCAGCTTCGCGCCTTCCCGGTCCAGATCGACCTCGTCCCTCGGCTGTTCGAACTGGTTTGCCCCCGGCTGACCGTCCATGCCGTGGAGGGTCTGCCGCTCCTCGGTCTGCCTCCGAACCGCGCGTCGCGGAGCGCGCTGTTGCTCAAGCGCGCCGTCGACGCGATCGGCGCCGGCATCGCGCTGATCGTGCTCCTGCCCGCGTTTGCCTACATCGCGCTGCGTATCCGGCTCGACTCCGACGGACCCGTCTTCGTCCGTCGGACCCGCCTGGGAAGCAACATGAAGGAGTTCACTGCGATCGAGTTCCGCACGATGAAGTCTCGGACGTACGAGCCGGTAGGTCAGGCCAGAGTCCTGCGACTTGTGCCGGCCGGCGCGGATGCAAACGAGAATGAGGCTGTATGCAAACTTGCGCGCCCCGATTCGGTGACGGCGTTCGGAGCAAAGCTGCGGCGAACCGGTCTCGACGACCTGCCGAAACTGGTGAACGTCCTCAAGGGCGACATGTCCTTGGTCGGACCACCCCCGTGCATCCCCTACGAGGCCCAGAGCTTCGAGGCCCACCATCTCGAGCGGTTTTCCGTGCCCCAGGGGATCACGGGCCTGCGGCAGGTCACGGCACATGCCGCCTGCGCGCATGACGAGGCGCTCGACATGGATGTCGCCTACGTCCGCGGCTGGTCTCTCGGACTCGACCTCCGACTCTTGCTCAAGACCCCGCTGCTGATTCTGCGAGGGAGAACGTCGACCGCCTGAAGGTGGTGGTCGCCGACGGCCGCGCGAGTGATTAGGAAGCGACCGCCGACTCGCCGCCGCTCAACAGCCCATTCACGTGCGCGTAGTGGCTTGCCTCGGTGCGGTTCGCGACCTCGAGCTTGCGGTAGATGTTCGAGAGGTGGAACTTCACGGTCTGTTCGGTGACCCACAGCTTGCGGGCGATCTCGCTGTTGGTGGACCCGGCCGCCACCAGCCTCAGCACTTCAAGCTCGCGCCCGGACAGCACCGATTCCTCCCCGAGTGCGGGTTTCGCCGGCGCTCCGGTCACCTGCCCCACCGGCTTGTAGATATGGAGCACGCGACCCTCGAGCGTCTCTCGGATCAGCGCGGCAAGCGCGCCGGGTTGAGTCGCCTTCGACACGGCCGCGCTGGCGCCGGCCTCGAACATCTCGTCGAGCCTCGCCGTCTCGGGCGAGAGCGTCAGGACGATCACCGTGATGCCATCGCTTGCCGCCTTGACCTCACGGATCAGCGCGATCGCCCGTTCCGAGTTCTCCATCTCGTCGATCAGCACGACTTCCGGGGAGGCCTCAACGATCTCCTCCGCCGAGGCGGACCTGGCGTCGATGTGCGCTACCACGTTGAACTCGCCGCTCCTGCGCAGCCCGATCGCGATCGCTTCCACGATCAGCGAATCCTCTGCGATGACCGCGAGACGCTTCACCCGCCGCTCCCCCAAACAGCTCGATTCAACATGGGCCTGGGTCCTTAACTCTTCCGCTTACCTCGACATGGCGCCCAGCCGCACACACCCCCAAGCGCTTCTGGCACCGGACCTCGATTCCGTTGTTCGTGCCATCGGCAGTTTACCGCACGACCTCAAGCGTTCACGGACTTGAACGGCCGAGCGCCGTTGCGGCCTATTGCCGGTCCCCTGCCCCCCGCGCATCCTTTCT
>OBLV0100000097.1_pt1 | contig 30012 bp, 45 predicted proteins | sample 1520071 | NCBI WGS metagenome assembly OBLV01 (sample SAMEA3888446, study PRJEB22518) | metagenome | reverse complement strand
CGGCATACGAGATCGTGATGTGACTGGAGTTCAGACGTGTGCTCTCTTCCGATCTCGTAACTTCTTGTTGCGATGGCACGTCCTGAATATTATCAGTCTTTGGTGGCGTGTAAGTGAGTATGGACTCCTGACTGTTAGTTTCTCCTGCCGTTGTGCAAAGCAGATAATACGATGCGCCAGTCTTTTCGAATGAGCCATTCGCTGAATTAAACGATACAGGCTGATAGCAAATGATCTGCCCAGCAGGAACGAAAGTAGCTTCTGACCAGTCCGGTTGTGTAGTAAGTGGCGACGTTCCAAGACTTGCCCAATGTACTGTCCCATCGATAGTGACCGTCCCTACAGTGTCACTAAATACCGGCTCAGTAGTTCCAGCAGTACCAGCAATTATGCATACCTGATATGATAATCCGCCTGGGGTTGTCGGATTATTCGGAAAGATCAATTGACCTACTGAAACATGCTGTCCAGCAAAGTCAGTCCATGCATCGAGAGTGATTACAGGTTGCCCGACATCCGCACCGTTGATAGTGATAACCTCAGTATCTTGCTCGACTGTAGGCGCGCCTAAAACTGATTGCGTATTGGCAATTAAGTTAAAAGTCAGGTTTTCGAAGAAGTCTCGTTTTGCGTCATAGCGTAGGTTCCAAGTACAGTTCAAATTCCATTGCGGAACAATCAACCCCGTCATGTGATAAGAGGAAGGCTGATTAACGGGAGGATCGGCATACGGATCGCACAGTCCGATAGTGCCAACGTTTGTTAATCTAATTGGCAATCCACCACTGGTTAAACTAGGCGGTATCTGGCCAGAAAAGTTAGGCGAATATAACGAATTGGCAAGGTTATTGGTTTCACTGACCGCTGCCGGCCCCAACAAAGCAGGACCGCTTATCGAGCTTGATACCGATTCAACGGTGCAATCACTATTGCCGAACATGCCGCCGGAATATGAAAAGCCACCACCGATACCAGCTAATACACCACTAACAAGAGGATCATTTGCAAAATGCTCGGGAGTGTTTTGGGAAGTTGGAGTTCCATTTTCATCAAACTGAACAGATGATGACAAACTCATAGTTGGCGTTATACTAACTAAGTAAACGTCAGTGACGTAACTACTTTCTACTTTCCATCCTCCACCTAATGACGTTCCGCTCTTAGGCCACTGCTCAAGAAATGATCCACCCGTGTAACTAGTGATATTTACGTCAGGACCGTCAACATAACCAATCGTCCTTTGCGTCCAGTGAACGCTCATTTTTACTTGGATATTAGCAAGGGGAGATTGGTCACGCTCAAGTGAGACACTATCGTAAAATGCCGGCAAGCGTCCAGGATTAGCTATCGCTGAGCCAAAGGTAAGCGTTCCGTCCTCACCAGTAAGGATGTCACTTGTAGAGACGTTACCAAAACGGTCTATGTGATAGAGAGAACTATAGCCTTCGAGGATAGCGTCAGGATCATCGCGGTGCGCATCGTCTATGAACTCAGGCATGTAGTTAGGAGCGACTTTAAGACCCTCTGCTACAGCCTGTTTCAACGCTATATAGTTGACTGACTTTGCAACGTATTGAAGCGTTATCACTTCTTTGAACATATCGGATGGGATACCCACCAACACGCCAAAGAATAAAGGTATCGCCCCTCCCGGACTTTCATCATCGGGAAGCCATGATATCCAAGCCCAAGTGAAACGGGATGAATTAAGTAGGCCGATACGAGGATTTTTGATTACAATGTCAGCAGTAGGGATTTGACTTTCATCATGATTGATTGTCAATTCCAACATACTCACGTCGTTCCGCTCCATTTCGGGCATGAACGTTGTTTCCGTCTGATCTACCATTGCGATGTAGATCGTGCTCATTAAAAGCACCTAATCTCGCAAACATAGCTTGCTGCAATCTTTGCAACAAAGCCATAGCAATCTCTTGTCTTTTTTTGCACCCTTCGCATGGCATTAGTTTATCTCTAAATTTCCTCTGCTTCAAGTGACCACTGATAGTCACTTTTCCATTCTTCGAAACCTTGTGAGAAACTCTTAACCAACATAGTCAAGATCGGACGATAGAAAGTGTAATGTCCTGTAATAAAGGTTGACCCTGCTACCGCCGATCTTGCCGGCGAACCCGGATTGCCATTCAAATAGCATAGCATAGCGGCGGAATAAACAGTGATTTGCATCCCAGGCCATAAACCGTCGAGCGGTGGAGCACGTGAGTCAGAGCAAGTTATCTTAGTCGCAAACTTACGAAATGCGGGATTTGAAATGTCGATTAGATAGCCGTTAACATCGCGTTCCAGTTGAGATGCATCGCCAATATGTTCAAGCGTTTGAGTAAGCCCGCGCGCCTGATAGCGAAACCCTCCTAAACTGGTTATTGCTAGGAGAGTATCAGAACCGGATGGGAGGATGTTTTCGGGCATTATTCACCAACGCGATTAATAACGTTGCTCATCTTATACCATACCAATCTGGTTTTCTACCAGCGGAACTTATACGCTGATTAACAGCTTGCTTTGCAACACTACTGACAATTTGCCGCCCGTCAAGATGTAAGTTCACAGTGGAGTTATGGTCCGAGTTAAAGCTACCAGAGAACGTTGATGGGGCTACGCCACCACTTGCCATGCGCAATCCCGCGCCACTCGGAACAAGTCCGCCCATTACCATACCTAAGCCAAAGTCCATATTATTGATTGCATTCAAAAACCCTTCCCCAAGACGGGCCATAACGGGTTGACGAATAACCCCTTCCCCTGCCGTTAACATAGCTGGCACCCGATCAATCCCGGATGGTCCTTTAACTGTACCGCCACTGGCAAAAGCTTGAATGACGCCCCCAAAGAAATGAGCGTTTGTAAACATTGGTTCGGTAGCTGCCGCATTAGAGCCAACTAAATCAAAATACTTCTTAGCTAAGAAAACGACCTTTTCCCATGCCGATGCCAATGCATCAGTTACGTTTTTATTTACACTAATTCCATCAGTTAATGGTACAAGATTTTTATCTCTTTCCTGTTTTTTATCTTTACTTTCGACTGTGTCAGGGAACGCTTTTGAAAATATATTTTTTAAATCACCTATCCATGACGGCTCACCATTTAAAACCTTATTTAGTTCTTCAACCCACTGCGGCGTTTTATCTTTTTCATCTTCATCTTTATGATCTTCTTCCTTATGATCTTCCTCTTTTGGTTCATGACCCGGAGCGAACACCATGTGAATGGAACCACCGGAACCAAGCCCTTTTGTCTCACTAGCGAACTTGCCTTGCTGATAGTTATTTTTGAACTTCTCTGCTTCGGAACCTTCTTTTGGTTCATGACCCGGAGCGAACACAAAATTGATCGACTTACCTTGACCCACTCCTGTATTTTGACTTTGCTGACTGCCCGCCGATTGCTCAAGGCTTTTTTTGAACTTTTCCGCTTTAGATAAAGCTTCATTATGCTCTTTTACTTTGTCAGTGGCCTTTCCCCATTGGGATGCAATTACAAGCGCCGCACCGCCAGCAAGCAAAGCAGCGTCTTTGTAACGTCTAGTTAGGATTAACAAAGCTTCAACAGCGGTAAAAGTGCCTATCGCAAAAAGCTTTACTTTATCGTTAAGCTTGTCCCAATTGTTCGCAAGCTGCGTAACGGCAATGAAAACTATACCGATGCGCAGTCCCCATCCTGACATGACCCCGACGATCTTTTCAGTACTGAGCAGTATGTTACTTAATTTAAGAGCAACCAATCCCGCAGCAATGGCTGAAGTCTCACCTGCTCCTTTGAATTGTGCTTCAAATTCCCTTATCTTTGTAATAACCTGACTGACGCCGCTTGTGATTTTGTCAAAGCCATCAACTATTCCTTTTAGGAAACCATCACTTTTACTCAATGATGCGTCGAGTGTCCTGTAAAGCTTTTCCAATCCAGCATTCGGACGAGAGAACTCATACTCACTTATGTGATCGAACGTGAGCGCAAGCTGAGCAAATGCCGATTGCGCTTTCTTTGCTTGTTTTTCATCAATAGGGAACGCCTTTTCTAAACCTTCTCCCTTAGCAAAGTATTTCTTTAACTCTTCCGGTCCTGTACCAATCAACTCAGTTAGTCGCGCGCCGATAGCACCGCGAGGCAAGCCAAGCCCTAGCTTTTGAATTACCTCATTCGCTTTTTCCCCATCTAAGTGAAGCTTTTGGATAACCTCACTTGCTTTCAACATTCTTTCATTGAAATTAGAACCCTCGCCAGCCATATACTTAATGGTAATAGCAAGGTTTTTTGCCTCTACATTTGCAAGATTAATGCTTTCACTTGCTTGACCAAAAGCTGGCTTTGATACCGTGCCGATCTTTTCAATGGTTTCGGCTATTAGCCTAACGTTAGATAAATTATATTTCTCTTCTTCTTTCAGTTGCTTGCTTAATTCAAGTTGATCATTCCTTACTTTTAAAGAAGCTTCTTCAATCTCAATCTGTTTTTGCTGTGCAGGATCAAGACCCGCGCCACCGAGTACTTGATTGTACTTCGCTCTGTCCTTTAGTGTCTTTATTCGTAAATCGGCAGATTTAAGTGACGCACCCTCTTCTTCATCGGCGGCATTTTTAATTTGATCTTTAATTTCTTTCCATGCCTGCGCCGTTGCGCGTGCTTCTCTTTGAATGATATAGGATGCACGTTCTCCGCTGATACCAACAGAAGCAAAAGCTGCTTGAACACCTTTAAGCTCGCCAACGGTTATTCCTGCTGATTTTGCAATAGCTTCATTGTTTATTACAGCGGCATTTGATTTATTTGCAAAAGCAGCAAAAGCAGCGCCAAGTGTGATTACCGCCGTACTCGCCGCGCCGATACCTACGATAAACTTATTTAACCCGCTAGATCCATGCCCAGAGGCCTTCTCTATATCCTCGAATATTTTCTTGCCGATTTCGCCAATTTGCATAAGGGCGGAAACAATCTCTTCCGCCCCTTCGATACCAACTCGCGCAATGATTTGTTCTATATCGGCCATGACTTACCTACGCCGTTTCTTTTTCTTTTTAGCCTTTGTACTACCGCCGCCAAATCCACCACTGCCACCACCGCCACCAGTACCGGCATCCACGCTATTGCTAGGACTGTTAGAACTACCGCTGCCGCTATCACTTGAGCTGCTTTCGTTTTTCTCTACTTTGACGCCTTCCTTCAATCTCACATTGTAGAACTTATTCAATCCTTTGGCAACGTCGCGAGCGATTTCACGAATGTGGAATTTCTTAGGTTCAAGCACGCTTTCTTTACCAAAGTATTTGAACACGTTGCCATCAGTAGCGCCTTTAACTCCCAATAGAGGAAGCCCATCAGACTTGCGCACCACCTTGAACAAAGGCTCTGGATAGTCGCGCGCCCAAAGTCCTTTAGGAACATCGGCAAAAGAAAGAGGTATCCACAAAAGCGGCTTGCCATAAATGACGCCCCCATATTCAAATATACGAAAGTAAGGAACATCGTGCGTGATATCAATCTTAACGTTGCCACCACCTTCTGAGACGGTGGCATGCAATCCCTGCGTCCAGCGTGTTCCGAATTTGCCAGCCGATGCTATGTCTATTTTACCACGCCTTACAATTTCATCCGCCGCATCCTGAGCCGCACCACGTACAGCAGAACGTACTTTTTCGCCACGCTTTTCGGTAGCACGTCGAAAGATCGGCCCTACACGTTTGCCATCGAAATATATGCGGGTATTGGTCATTTAACGTGAGACCACCTTGTACCTAAACATATTCCTGATATAACTGACTTTGATATTCCATATATTTTGGCTATAGCTCGTTGAGTAAGGACTTTACTATTAAGTAAAGCTTTTATCTCTCTGACCTGTTGTTCGGTAAGCTTTGCAGGAATATTATTCAAAACAAAAGCAGAATGTTTCCCATTATCTACATGTGACAATAGTTCCAGATTTTCTAATCTGTTATCATGTTTGTTTCCATTTTTATGATTAATAGTAAGCCCATTCGGAATTTCTCCATAGAAATGAAGCCAAACGAGACGATGCACATTAGCGTTTATAGTCTTACCATTAACTTTGGTATTTAATGTAAAATAACCATTTGTGTTGCATTGCTCTGCACGTCTCCTAGGAACACTTTTACCGCGACTGCGAACTCTCCACATTCTTCCTTGATCGTCAATCTCTAAATCCCCTCTCAAAACAAACTCATACATTAATTTTTCACTATTGTTCATTTCATGATCTCCCAAACCGTTGTAGTTCTTTAATATAACTCTCAAATTGTTCCTTGCTGCCGTTTTGCGACACGCGCGTCATTACTGCCATATCGCTTAAACGATTGGAATAATCCCGCTCTTCCATTTCAATAACAGCAGCAAGTTGCCTTGGCGTCATCGACCAAGCTACTAACCAACCCAATCCGTAACTAACTCGCCTGACTGCGCGTCCGATTTCCCGATCAAGACTTCCTTTGGTGTCATCGTTACTGTGCTGGCGAACTCTGCCAGTCTTTCGGCGAAAGGGCCAACGCCACCTGGGAAGGTTAGACGCACAACGGCAGAAAGAATGTCAGCCTGTACGCCAGCAGGTAAACTATGTGCAGTTTTAAGCGCCATCGCATGATTGTTGGCATGATGCCCATCGGAAACCTTACGGCTACCACAAGCGCAAACGATGATTTCATCAATCACGTTAGGGGCGAGCGCAACAAGACTTTCAGTCGTTACATTTTCTCTGTTCAATAGCTTTCGAATATCGGGGAACCTATTAAGTAAATAGAACAAATCCTCTGCCGAAAGTCCCGACACAGTGAGAGACTTTGCACCAACCTTCACTTCCTCAGTCAAAGGACCAAGATCAAGCAATCCAGCCATTGTTAATTCTCCACTTTGTTTAGATAATCTTCGATCACGTTAGTTATAGCGCGATCAAGTTCGGCGCTAATAAGAGTTGTATCTATATGATGGCAATCATCATCATCGATATCAACAACGCCAAATGTGTTTAACAAATCTTCAATTTCATTCCAACACCTTTTTGCAAGTTTCGCTTTATCCATTTCAGTCTCCCTTGGTTAAAAAGCAACGCGATCATTCGCGTTGCTTAAATTAACGTGTAGATCAGCACCCTTGACCAGCCAATGATACCCAACACGGGCGAGCCTCCCCGGAGAGTGCCTTTCTGAAACCCGACTTCTACACTAGCCGAGCGGAGATGGAGGCTCTCACGGATTACGAATGAACAGGCATTGTCGCTGCACTGGTAGCAGTAGCAGAGCCAACATTGTTAGTAATAGTTACCGTAACTGTCAACGTATGACTAATATCACCATTGACCGGAGTGTAGGTCTTATTCGTTGCCCCGCCAATCGGAGTGCCGTTGGAATTCCACTGATAAGTCACGCCAGTTCCATAGCCGATAATCCAAGCGCCGATGTTAGCCGTCATGACCTCGCCAACTTGCGCGAACGCGGCAGGAGTATCGCCAACATTCGTCGGACCAGTAATAAATGGCGGCAACACATTCTCAGGAACAACAGTGCCAACAGCCGGCAATTGAGTGATAGTTCCCCAAATGCCGTTGTCACTTACGACGTGATCCATAGTCACGGTCATAGCCTGATAACCATCGGAGATCGGCGACCATTGACCAGTCGGATGAACTAACACGTTCGGCAAATCAAACATCCATCGCGGGCCAACGTTATTGGTTGCCCAGAACTGAAACTCTCCCGCAATCTGCGCATCCTGGGAATAAATGTTGATAGCCGGCGCAGCAGGATTAGAATAGTTGGTATTGCCAAGAAAAAATAGCGACAAGTTAAATGCCGTCATTTCCTCCATGTCAATCGACAACTCGCCACCAAGCTGAGTAATCGCGCTAAAGTCTTGAACCTTAGTACCCTGCATTTCAGAGAAGTGCGGCAATACAGTAACTTTAGGAGAATAAACAAGCTTCGGGCAATTGCCCAAGTGAGTGAAGTTAACCGCACCAACAGGACGAAAGATCGCAAAACCCTTACCAACAACTAGGTTTTGAACAGAGGGAGACATAATGCCGGCCATTTATCGTATCCTTTTTATTGTTTTTAGCCGATTAAACGGCACTATCATTGTAAGTCAGTAGGATTAAGTGAGTAAGAGATCGCCAAGTTAATTTGCATGTGCGCACCTAACGCGCCAATAGTCGAGCCGGTCTGTAAGTCAGTGTCGCAACCCTTATACTCAATCTGTCCCTCTGGTCCTACCATCGCGATCAAAGTATCATCATTTAAAAGCAATTTCAAGACTGATACACGAAAGGTGTTGAGAGTAGGACCAACAGGATTACTTACTCCATTAATTGTTGTGTTGGTTATATCATCGCATATCGGTAGAATAATGAATATCTGCGGCAACAAAGTAATGACCGCAGGCGGCATTTGAACTAAGCTCTTTCCACCGATATGAGTGTGCAAAGTCTCAGTACCGTCGAGCAGGATCACTGCTGGCGTCTTATTCGTATCAGGCAACTCGCCACGGTTACGATAAGCACCTACAACGTTAGGAACCTGTCCTAACAGAGCGAATAAGCGAGAGAGAATTAGTTCGCGTCGATCAATCATTTCTAATCAAACTTTGAAAAAAAGGAGGGCGCTCGTACACACCCTCCCATAAAATAACCCGCAAGTCTTAGCTTAGATCAAATGATCGTACCCAGGGGCACGTTCGCCAAGTAAGGGTTATCTTTGTTACTCGTCATCCTCATCTTCATCCTTCGGCCAAGTCACCAACTCATAGTTGAGAACTTTATCGCCATCTTCACTCACAGTACCGGAAACGCGGAGAACGTCAAAGTCGTCCTGAGAATTACCAACAACGGCCTTGGCAGCGCTCACATAAGGATCTTCTAGAACGTCGTTAATAACACTCTCAAAGTCGCCAATACAACCTTCCTCGTCCTTATCGACTTCAAGTTCAAAAGTCCAACGGTGGCCCATTACGTAATCCTTTCTTTGATGATGTTAGTTTGTAGCACAAAAGTACGGAAAAGACAATCAATCACCTCCTTACTTTCAATTCCCAATACACAACAATTCCGCCCGGTGCAAGCTTTCCTGGTGGCTCAGCTATGCGCAAATGCTCGTCCTCTACTGTTTGATCTGTTTCAGGGACATAGGTAATCAAACGATCTTGCTCTCTATCAGGCGCAACCAACACAGTACCATCAGGTGCGAGTGCAGAGACTAACACCATGCGGTCAATCGGATCAGTCATACTGCCGTCACGCTCTTGTGGCGAGTAATCCTGAATGACTATCCAACACTGTCTATCGCCGGTTGAACGACGTAGAACGGCAATCATGCCAGTTTCTTTGATCGCGTTATGCGCGTCTCTACGGTCGCGATAGTAATCAACGTGGCCTTGGATTGACATTACCAAATGCTCGTTTTCGGCAAGTCTTTGATTGCGTCAATAAGATCAACCGAAACATCTACCTCGCCATCGTCTTTGTGTGTTTCAACCGTACCATGTTCGAAATGAATAGTGATACAATCTGCCTTTGGTAATGAACAACCTTCCACTGGTTCAAAGTCATAGATCATCAAAGCAAAATTATCGGATTGATCCCATCCGGTTCCGGTTCCGATCTTTCTCCCACACACAACCCAATCCATTCTACTTTCTTCAACCATTTTTACTCTCCTGTTGGTTAGCTTCATCCATCATCTCTTTGATGGCTCTTTGTTCGGAATAATCATAACGTTTGTCGAAAGCCTCACAGCACCCACAGCGGAATTGAATAGACCGCTTACCTTTCATATTCGGCACTTGATGGAATGTCGATTTCATATGATCGCAACGGCAGGATTATTGAGAGTACACAAATTCATAAACCTAGTACCATATGGCGTTGTGGTGAAATCCTCTGCATCCTTGTCGTTAGGCTGCTCGGGAGTCTGATACGTTGTCGAAATCCGCCCTATGGTCCGAGACTTTATTTGCTGTCCGCTACCACTCTCTGCTCGCGAACGTCTTACCATAAGAAAGTGCGCAGTCAAGTAAGAAAGTGCAAGTATTTGGTCCGTCTCAATCCATGTGCTGTCAACGAATGACGATGCCTCTGCAATAGCGAACTCCACTATTGCATCGGGCATAGATTTGAACTCGGGGAACAAGAGTTTAATGTTTACTGAGGATGTAAGATTAGACATTTACTTATCAACGCCTTCATCGCACGTTAAAGAAACAATCTCCTCAATGAGTTCATCATCTGACATATCACATGGCGCTATTCCACCAATAGGCTCGTAAGCGTCAAAGGAAAGCATGACAGTAACTACATCGCCGCTTCTATCTACAATAACATTTAGTGGTTTAAGCATAGTTACTCTCCTTTGTTAAAGGCACGTCGAAAGCGCCGTCTGTAACCGCGCTTAATCTTTGATCTAACCCCGTTACGGAACTTATGAACGGAACGACCGCCCTTAGTAAGGGCGTCGTATTCGTCGCCGCTATTCATTTGAATGCGCATTTAAGTCACCACAAAGTCCATAGTCACAGTGCAAATGCCTTGAATGACGGTAGTGATATTCCCGCTACCGTCAACTACTCTTGCCTCATGATAGTAATTACCAAGCAAGCTTTGTGTGTCCGCCGTCAATAGATCAACCACAAACGTATTCGGTGGCGATGGCAGGATAGTTATCCCGTGACCGCTTGCACTCTCTTTCGAGACAAGCAAAGTCTGCGGTACACCAAAAACCTGAGAGAACAATCCCCAATAGACCGTATGCCCGGCCAGTGTGGGGATTGCCGCAACGTTGAATGCTTGCGCTACGCCATCGCCAGCAGGAACGCTAAAGTTGACGAGGAGAGCGGCCATTATTCGTCATCAGTAGCAACGTTACTTGTCGCGTTACTCGGGCGACCTCGACGCTTTGCCGTAGTCTCGGCTTCGGATTGCTCAGGAGTGCCATGAGCCTTTAGCGTCAGCGTTAGGTGGCCTTTCATCGTGGTTATCAACCGTTGCGCCACATGATCCGCCAAAGCAATGTCAGTGATCCTTTGCCCCGGATCAACAGCAGTCATTGTGCCGCCGTACTTATCATCCGGCACGCCAGAAAAGAAAACGCAACGATGCTTAGTCGTATTCTCAATATCGTATAGAGCGACAACCATTAGTCTTGATCCTCTGCTAGAACATACTTCACTGCGGGACGGTCACAAATCGAGCAACCATCTTCCCAATTATTTTGATGCGACCACCCACGATCCATTCCACAATCGCAATCTTCGCACCACGGCTCAAGCCAAATCTCTTTGTGATTAAACTCTGTATCACTCATTAAACTTTTCTCCTATGAAAGTAGCGCGCCTCGATTGAGAACGCGCTACTTTGCTACACACATGCGCCAACTAAGTCAAGCGACTTAGGAGATACCATCAACATACGAGAACGCGGCAGGGCGACGAATTTCAACGCTACCAACTCGGAAGATGCCAGGAACGTCGAAAGTAATCGGACCAGTCTGCCACACGGGTAAGAACCTATGAGGCATCGGCACATGAAGCTTCACAACGCGAGGATCGCGACGATACGCCACCATGCGACCAACGCCACCAACGCCAGCCGTGTTCAGGTTCAGGATGCCTCGAACCGTCAAAGGCGCGCCAGTCGTGTGAGTGTAGAGATTGTACTTGGCAAGGTAATCAAGAGCATTGCCATAAGTGTTGGGCACGCGAGTGTTCGCCAGCAATTCCATGGCAGTGATCGGCAAAAGAACCGTATCAGCCATTTCAACCGTGTTCGAACCGCTGTACACGTTAGTGAGCGCACCCTGCACATCAGCAATCATCTGATCCGCAGTTTTATTTGCCCACAGAGGAGAGTTACCAGTGCCATTAGCCGTCGCCTGAGTGACCGTCACGGACGTGTTATTCAACAGGCCAGTGAAGCCCTTGGCAACGCTACCCGTGCGAGCATGACGATCCATGAACTCTTCATAAGCACGTCGCGCGGCTTCAGCACGTTCAGCAGAGAGATTAAGGCCGGGGATCATCATCGCCTGACCAATCTCTTCAAGAGTGTAGCGATAACCGATGCCGGCCATCTCGACACCCTGCTCATACTTTTGCCGATTTACGTCAGCAAAGCGCATATCAGTAGCCATGCCGCTAATCCACTCGGCATCGCCAACCTTATCCATCGAGAAGTAAGTGATCGACTTTGCCCACTCTCCAGCGGACGTATCAATCGGAACCAACTGAGGATAAATGATATCAGGATATTGAATGCGGTAAACTTCCGCCTCAATATAAGTAGTCTGCTCAATCAAAAACCCAAGAGCCTGTTGGGAGTCAACCATATTGAGGCGCATAATCTCTTTCCTTTTGTGTCTTTACAGAGTGAACTTAGTTTCCCAAGCCCACTCTGTTGATTGCCTTCTTTACCGTGAGGCATCCGGTAGTCTAATCAATTAAGCAGTCTGCCCAAGTCGAACAACAGCAAGGTTGCCGTTAGTCGCCGTAGTCATCCATCGAGCGCCGGTAATCTGTACCGCATTGGTAATGCCGCTTGCACCAAGCTGACCGGTAACGCTGTTGTAGTAAACCGCGCCGTTAGGAGCAACGTTAGTGCCGACAACAACCCAAATATCGCCGCGAACCAGGACAGCCATATTGTCATAGTTCTGATACAAGTCAGCGCCGGGGGTTTCGAGATTAGCAAGCGTCTGATCCGCCATCGTGATACCAACGAAAGTCGAACCAGAGAGATTACCAAGCACCGCGCCGCGATCCGTCAAAGTGCTTTGCGAAACCGCAAGGCCAAAACCAAGACCGGATGGTGCACTTTCACAGATACGAGTATCAGCATCCCAACCCGACGTAGATGCCGGCATGCCGTTCATGGCAACCGTCATATATTGGTTGTAAGTAGTCTGTACAGGAGACGGAACAAACATCTTTTAAATTCCTTTGTTCAATTACGCTTTGGAAGCGTTAACAGTGCCATGACGCCACGCGTTATTCAACCAAGCCTCACGATCATTGAGAGCCTGATCGCGAATGTCCTTTACATCGCCAGTGGCGCGATGATCGCCCATATTCGAGCGCCGGTTATGCAGAGCAATGCTATCGGCAAGAGCCTGAGTGCCAGTGCGAGTTGCGTTGCTATCAGTCGTGTAAACCTTGAACGCACCTTCGATAGCAGCGTCGTTCATTTCCTTGACCGTGGCATCGCCGAGCTTGTGAGCAACGGCAGTGCGTCGAATATCGCCCACCGTTTTGCCATCAAACTTTGCATCGCGACCAAGGACGCGACTGGCCGCATCGATAACCGCCTGACGATCCTTGACCAAAGCATCAAGCTTTTCAGGAGTGATTTGCGCATCCGCAAGTTGCTTTTTCAGAGCCGCGATTTCACCATCCTTCGCGTCGATAGTCGCCTTAGCATCAGTTTCGGCGCGAGTTTTCTTTTCCTCGGCTTGCTCTTTGTTAGCCTCTTCCTGGGAAAGCTTACCCTGCAAATCAGTGGCCAATTTATTCAACTTATCAACATGATTTTTCATGAAAGCCGCACCCACGTCAGTCGTAAACTCGACCGGCACGCCATCAAAAACAACAGTGGTATCCATAATTCGCTTTCCTTTGTTGCCACCGTCTCTAACGGCGCGTTTATACTTTGAATTACTTTCGCTGTCAACACTATCAAGTTGAATACCGCTTGTCAACTCTGTGAAACGACGAGCTCCTTCACGCTCACCAAAGTTAGTTGAAAGATAACTTTGTAAGTCACCCATCGCTGCACGCTTTTGTTGCGGCGTTGACTTTGGCGACATGATCTTATGCAAGTGACGATCTGCTTCAGGATCACGTTGTACCAAAGCATCGCCAAACTTATGCTTGCAGCTAGGGCAGTCAGTCATGTCAGTTTCGCAATCCTGATAACACTTAGGACACTTTTTCATGCTATCCACCGTTAATTTCGAACCACCGCGCGCAACGGAGACAAATGCAGTATGATTGCCCCTGATATTAGTCTGCATCGCGTGATACTTTTGACCATCAGGAGTTACACCATCGCCCCAATTTAACTCAGCAGAGTAACCTTGACTTAGTTCGCGAACGCCTTGGTTTTCAATCGCATCAATAGCGGCAGCATCCATAACAACCAAAGGAACGCGAACAAAGTCACCGTCTCGCATTACCTCATCGCCGGTAATACCAACACTATACTTTTTCCAATTGGAAGCGTTGACAGGCTCAGGCGGGTGCGCCAAAGTAACGGGACGGTGCGTCATCGAACGCATGGCATCCTTTGAGAAAACCTCAGTAGGCGGACGATAGACGGCAACATCACCAAGATCAGGACGGCCTAACTCACGTCCTTTGTAAATCTGTATCCCGGTGCGCGCTACCTTGGCATAGCCTGTTAGATAGCCGTCACTAGTGCGGCGCATCCCGTCAACTAAGTAAGTATCGTGGAATTGCATTTAAAAATCCTTTGACAATCATTTATCACTTAACTAAGTTTACGTCAACACTCATATATAGGAGGAACTTATAGTGGATAAAGTCTATATCCTTAAAACAAGAGGGACTACGGAAAATAAATTCTCTTTACAATCAATTCATCAAACACTTGATGGCGCAAAAAAGGAACTCGACAGATTGAATAAAGAATATCAAAATCAATTGGATGGAGTAATTGTTTATGGGATTTTAAAGGATTAATTCGCAATGGACGTTGAACATTTGAAAGCCCTTCGCAATCAAGGCTTGTCATACAGAGCAATCGCCAAAGCTGTTGATTGCGGCGTCAATGCCGTAAGACTGAAGCTTGATGAAAAGTATCGTCAACGGTGCATGGAACAGAAACGCAATCGTTGGAAAAACGATGCAGAGTACCGTGCCCGTGAACGCGAGCAATATAAAAAACGCAATCCACCTAGAGAAGTACAAGAGACACGCGACCCTAAACCACCAAAGAAAGTATTGATCGAAAGGGAAAGGCTGCAAAATTATCATCAAAACATTCATGGCGACCCACCGTCATGGCGATCTGCATTAGCTAATCGGAGCAACGCGATTAATAACGTTGCTCAGTAAAGAAAGGATATATAATGGCTGAATACATAGTGACAGGATCAATAACACTGACAAACGTACAATTCTTTGTAGAAGCAGATAGTGAGGAAGATGCAATCAAGAAAGTCAACAATGGCCACTATCATGAATATGATACAAGTATAGCTGCGTGTTGCGATGTTGACGCTGATACAGCAGAGGTAAATGAATGATAATGGCAACTCACGAAACAGTTAGACACACTGCCCGTATACTCGATCCATGGGAAACGACCGCACTTGATATTAAAGAGTGTTCGCGCTTAGAGATTTGCGTAACGCTGATTGAAAATGAGACAGCACGTCATGGCTTCGAAACATGGCCGCCAAAGGTTCAAACAGCTATACGCGATCAAGCAAAGTCATGGAAAGGTAAAAACCCTGATGCAGAGATTAAGTGCATCTCTACTGCATACCTACACGAAACTAACACTTGCGTGTTGATTATCCACTATTCATTGCCTTCAAAAGAGTAAACGATTGTGATACACTTTAACCCTTAGTACAAAGGAAAGGTAATCAGTAAAATGGCAACTCAGACTGTTACTCTCAAATGGGATCTCCCGACGACTGTTGGTGGCGGTAGTGCGGTCCCGGCCGGCGATAGCGTTGCTGGCGTTAATGTCTATCTTGCGCCGAACACTTCCACTCCGTTTGCGTCGTTTCCAGGTGCGGTGACTTCGGGACAAGTTAATCTATCGCCTGGGCAGTATGTGTTCACATTCGCCGTTGTGGATAATGGCGGGCAAGTCGGTAATCAGGGCCTGGGCTTTATCGTTACCGTCCCAAACCCTACGCCTCCTAAGTTTGATCCGCCTTCGAACTACTCGTTCACTCTGTCATAACAAAGTAAAAAACCCCGGTTTAAAAGCCGGGGTTTCTCTTTTAGTGCAGTTTCTTTCTTTTCTCAGTATCAAGGTATCTCAACTCTGCTTCCAGTGTACGCCAATGAGTAGGTCCGCCATCAATCCAAGTAAATCTGCCGTACGGGCAAACCCAAACACTATTTATCGCGTTCCACTGCATCCAATAAACTTCATTCCTTTCTGCATTTGTTAGAGTAATAACAGTGCCATCACGCGGCGCTGTCTCAATCGGTTGCCAAACGTCAGTCATTGCAAATCCTCCCATACGGACCTAGCTAAGTAACCAAAAGAAAAAACCAAAGAACATGCCCACAATTTATCAATTGATATTGGCGACATGTTAACCATTACCGTAAGAGCGGCAAGTGAAATAATAATCCCCGTCAACGCTATTTTGGTTATCATTTTATCCATCCTAGTACACTATCTTAACCGCAGGAACCTTACCCATTACAATAGCCGCTATGACTGTCTTTGCACTATCCTCTGTTAGTCCTTCATTCATCAATGCGCTAACAGCCGCTCTATTCACCTTTGCTCGATAATCTTTGTCTGCCTCGCGTTTTCTGATTTCTTCTTGCTCGCGTTTCTTTGTTTCCTCCGTTTCACGCTTTATGCGTTCCTCTGCTTTGCGTTCTGCATCGATGATTGTTTGTTTTGCGCATTCTGCCCTACGTTCTGCCTCTATTGCCCTTTGAGTTATGCGTTCCGCCTCTGCTGCTTGCTTGGCTAAAGCTTCAGCTATGCATTTTTGCTTATCTGCCTCTATTTTTTGCATACGTTGCTTTTCCAATTCCGCAGCCTTCCTTTCCTCCGCTTCTTTCCTTAGTTGGGCGAGTTCTGCTTGCTCTGCTTCATACTTAACTTGTGTAAGGATTGCTTTGCGCAACGCTAGGATTGAAGTATCACGCGCTCTTACATAGTTTTCCAAAAACTCTTCAGCGCCTTCGAATTGGTGCGATAGTTCAAGCTCAACTAGACTGGCTCGTAACTCTGCCGCAGTTTTACCTTCAAGGTTTAGACCAGCGTTAACCAACAAGCCAATAAGTGCTTGATGCCCTTCAATCCTTTTAGTCTCCGCATTCTCCCAATCCGTCAACGGCTTTCGTACCTCATCACGCCATTGATCGAGAGTGTCTCGGATTTGCTTGCGAGTTGCATCGATCTTCTTTGGTATCGTCTTTACATCGTCCGCAAGCTTTTTCCCAACGCCATCAAGATACGTCTTTGACTTTGCTACCTTGAAAGCAATCGAGGCAATGTCCTTTCGCCCCCTAGCTGTTGTCACATCGGGAATGAAAGCGTCAATCTCTTTCCTGATATGCTCTAACAGCGGATCAATGCCGCCAGCCGTAGTAAAAATCGCAAGGGCCTTATCCTCTGCAACTTGTACCACATTATCAGTAGTTAACGCAAGTGCGTTGTTATCGCTCATGTTTTCTCTCCAATATGTTTTGAGAAAATTGGGCGTCCCCTATGGTCAGGATCGTTTAAGTCACGCCATCTAGCAGAGCGTGACCCCAATTAGAGCAACGCGATTAATAACGTTGCTTATGTGGTTAGTGAGACTGAAATGCTCACTCATGCCGAGCAAATCAGTCTCACCATGATGACCGTCTCTCTCCGATCTGTCACACCACTCTTCGATGGCCAGCTATCTCCGGCAGGTGTCGCGTAGGCCCGGCTTACACTGCAATCGTTTGCGACGCAGCGTCAAACTTGCTTTTCAACTGGTACGGATAACACCAATGCTTACCGTGACCTTCCAGTAATGCGCTAAAATGCCGTCCGTCAATATCCATGATGCTTTTCGGATCGAGGTCGCGGGACTTAGCTACCTTGCGCCAGAATTTAAAAGCATGGCCTTCCTTGTCGGGGAGTTGTTTAAACTCACTGAACTCGATGCCCGTCAACTTATAGACTTCTCGCGTTACTTTCACTTTGGTATCTCCTACCACCAGTAGATCATTGCTATTCCCCAAGCTACCATAATGATTAGCAGAGCCGCAACAAAAATCTCTGCTATATCGTGAACGTGTTCAAGGAAAATCAAATCCACTTTCACCCTCCCGTACCAAAAAAGTAACAGATCGGATATTCACCGCTTGCGAGAAACACAATCGCATGTCCTGTCGGGTTGCCTTGATGAAACACGTCAAGCGTCTTTTGCGGGACTTTGATCTTTGTGCCCACTGGAACGAAAGGACGGCCGGGAACGGTTCTTTCGTCAGTCACGATGGCATAGAACTCGCCATCGTGAATTACATACTCATCCGCCCAATACGCATCAGCCTCGCCACAACACGATGAACCAGGGCCATTATCATGCTTTCCTTGAGGCTTATCAGCTTGGCACGCTTTCTCATTGACCGGGACATTCCGACACGCGCTTGTGTCGGGCGTCGTATCAGATCGGACAACGCGATAGTACCAAGACTTAACCTCCTGATCTTCGCTATCATCATCCTTAATGTAATGGATGGCGTTTGCCGTGGTTGCCAACAGTATCATTGCTGTTGCGCCAATCAATAGCTTTCTCACTTGCTTGCTCCTTTATTTGCCTTTTCCCATGCTTTAACACATTCGGGAACAATAGGACGGATCAACTCTTTCATCGCGTCCGCATATACTCGGATTTCATATTGCGCATGCTTGTCACAACGGAGAGTTAGAAACTTAAACAGATTGAGCAAATTAACTGTTGCAAACATCTGACTATATGTCGCAACCGGAAGGACAGTACGTGCAAGCTCTCTTGATATACCATCGTTCAATGCTTGAATGTATACATCATGCGCCACTTTATGAGCATGTCTATACGCAATAGAGGTTTTCGCATTTAAAAATGTAGATATTTTTTCTTCACTACTCCCCTGCTTATTATCCGTTGCCTGCAATCGAAACTTCTCAGGCATATAGAATTGATCCTCAACCTCTTTGTAGCGGGCACTTACTTCATTAAATGACCATGTACGATGACGGTGCCACTGACGAAACACAAAGATCGGAGCTTTGACGTAAAGGGTAAACGTTACGCTTTCGAACGGGCTTGTATGAGCGTGCGACCAAAGATAGTTAATCAACCTTGCATCGCTACCCTTATCCTCGCCAGCACGCCATGCCGCGTCATAGGATACACGGGCGGCCCTGACAACAGATTGATCGCTACCCATGCTATCGACTAGGCGGACACAGCCATGATCGAGGACTTTGATATTCGTTAGCTTTTCCTTTTCAAGAAAAGCTTTCGGATCAAACTTGGTAAAAGTCATTGATCGAACTCCATAACTCTGTTTGCGTTTTCATCATGTCGTTAAAGACGCTTCCCCACCACCACAAGCCAAGTTGTAGCGTCACCTTTAATCCTAGTTCTGTCATTTACACAATCTCACAAAGTGATCCGGGTTGCCATGGTTGATAATCACGGCATACTTGCGGACGCGTCTCATAAATTTCGCACTTGACTTTATTTGATCCTTTGACTTTTCGGATAAAAGGACATCTATGCAATTCCGCACCAGTTACCGGACTAATCCATAGATCAGCAAACCTCAATCCAAAATCAAAAACATACGCATATTTCAGTATATCGTAACGCTTCTCTTTTTCCCATCGATTAAGGTCATCAGCAGTCGCTTGAATATTCCCCCCAAGTTGCGTGCAACACTTGCCGCAATTCGTGCATTCGGTATGCATAATCTTTTCCTAGAAAAAAGCAACGCGACAAATAACGTTGCTTAGATTAGAGTGAATTACCATCCTCTTGGCGAGAACGAAAGTAGGCATCTATATCGTGGCTCAATTGAGGCTTATTACCACTTAATTCCCAAACTCCATACGTATTGCGTTTCATATCAGTGTACGGACTGAATTGATTACGATGGAGAATATCCCACCTCGATACGTAATACCGCTTATCCTTCGAACCGTGCCAGTAATGCTTGATCGTACCCGGTAACGCACCAATGTGTCCGTTGATAAGCCTAAGTGCCTCACTCTGCCATCGATACAGAGGCGTCTTGTATGCCTCTGTTAAATTGCCCGGAATACTGTCACCTACCTTACCAATTAGTGCCAGTGCCATATGATGATCGGCCGCGCCTAATGCCGCCGTCTCGACTAATCCACCTACCATATCCAACGCTTGCCGCGTCCATGCCCATGCGTAACCTGGATGGCCAAACTCGTACTTGCTATCAGCGTTCGGCCCTTGATGGATACCGAAAGCACCCTTTTTATAATAAATGTCAGCAAACGAATGATGCAACGCGATATGCTCGCCGTTCGGTCCTAAGTCATAGCAGTATGACCATGGCTGGATCACGTGATAATGTTGCAAAGCGGCGAGGATATCTGTTGCCCACGTTGGCGACTGAAATTCAATATCCGCGTCTAAAGTAGCAATATACTTTGCAGCGGGCGCGGCAGCAATACCGATGTTGAGTAGGTTTTCTTTGATCCATATCTTGTGAATACCAGACGCCTTCACTCTCACATATTGAACACGCGGGTTATCACCTAATACCGGATCATGATCGCCGTAGGTGCATTCGACCGTCACGAGATTAACACCACTATCGATCATGTGCTGTTCAAATGATCGATACAAAGCGATACGGCTTTCCCAAAGTACCGGGTTAGCGATAGCCGTCACAACCGTCAAATCACTTGCTTTTAAATTATGAACCATTCCGGACCTTCCTGATACGTTTACCGGCGCAAACTTAGTGCCACCAGCTATTCCGTTGTCAATCGACATCTAAGTTTCCCTTTGGCGGATTAGGCAACGGTTGCCAATGAGTAGGTTGATGTTCACGATCAAAACAAACACCCATCCGAAATGCATCCTCACAATACGGTTTAGGATGCTTGTTATACTTTTGATCATCCCACTTCCACATATCAACTCTATTACGCTTTTGCGACCATCCTAAAATCCACTGGTCTTTCGGCGCTGTCTCAATCGGTTGCCAATTACTCATTATTATTCCTCCAATCTTTCAGGCGCAGCGAACCGTGCGTCATCCGCAGGAACCCATGCACATCTACAGTTAGGATGCAATGGCATCATGTCTCGCGCTTCATCGAGAGTATAAGGACCATCGTCCGATGCATCCTGACATTCATCGCAAACCTTGTCATCGCCAGCCGTCAACCATTCCACCAATAGAGGCTTGGCGCGCTTGGCTTTTCGCCTTTTCTTTTGCTTTTTGGCCTTAGACTTTTCCCCTCGTTTGTCGCTTGATGCCGCATCCGTGGCCAGCACTTTTCGGACTTTTTCGGGGATTGATCCGACTTTCGTGATCCCTGCCTCTTCGAAGGCGGCCAATGTCTCATTACTGAAAGCCTTTATGATAATCCACGATACCAACATTCTACCACGGGTTTTACCAATTGCATTAACCCGTTGCGCAACCATACGCGCGATATAAGCCGGTCGCTTGTTACTCAGTACACCTAGCGTTGCCTCACGGACGCATTGTTGCTCCACAACGGCAGCAATACCCTTCAACTCTGACCGAGCCAATAAGCGAGAATGATTTTCCACAACAGTCGAACGCGCACCATGTTTATCCCAAATACTAACTCCTGCAAGCTTTGCCGCCCTTTGCCTAGCCTTAAACACCGCATGATCGATATGAGTATTCATCCATCCGTTATCACTCAATATCACGCGCCGGATAGCCTCACTAAGCCACGATGAAAACGTTACACTATGTGCAACAGCAATCGAATTTACCGTTGGTTGAACTAATTTCAAAATATCAATATCTGGTGACGTGATAGCCTCGATCACTAGCTGCCGTAGCGTGTTCCAACGCTTATCCATAGCAGCAGTGAAGCTTTTACGGATTGCTGCGGTTCCAGTAGGATCGGACACTCGATCTCTCCATAAAAAAGCGTTGCCATTTCTACAGCAACGCTTTGGTTTATTACTTTCCCGTACTTCAGGAACGACTAAGTTAATGCACTGGCCGCCGAATAGCAATGCACTCTGATCGCTTATAAGTCGAAAGTTTTACAGAGTGAGACTGATTGCCGCCAAGACACTCGAAAGTGTCCTTGTTTACTTTGTAAATCATCGTGACATGATGATCGTTACCGCCGAAGTGGAAAACCGCAATATCACCGACTTGCGGATCATGCGAGGCGTCAACACCAAATGCTCGCCAACGCAGCGCATAAAGAAACCCAACATCGTCCTTATCTGGCGCAGGAGGCTTAATGCCGTTCATCGCCATACAGTAACCAGCAGTTAGACCGCACCATGCCGTTTTTGCCGAAAGAAACCCGGAACAGTAATGAGCATATTCGGGAAAAATCTCGCCGATCTTCTTTGCCCATCCGACAATGATCGAGTTACCGCCCGCTGCGGTAATGCCAGCTAGACCCTTCATCGTTTCAAGCCACGGAGGTAGTTTGGTTTCGTCCATTTTTCATCATCCTTTTGTTTGCGAGTAGGCGTGTAACGACGCCTCGTGTTATTTTCTCTATCTTTCGATAGCTACCTTGTTTGCGTGCGGCGGGAGGATTAAACCTCCACTTCACTCTGCCGCAACTCTGTGTGAGAGTTTACCAAACAAGCTCTCGCGATAAAAAGGCAACTCTAAAAGTCGCGTTGCTTATTTCGCGGCAGTAGTCGCCGACGTGTTAACCGTTGCCGTGGTAGCAACCGTTGCGGGTTGCAACTTGGAAACAAGCTTATTGACAACGCTGCCAAGGTTACCGCCAGCCGTGATGCCAAGCTCGCTATCCAGCCAAGCCTCAAGTGCCGCAACAGTCTCGGGACCAATCTGCCCGTCCACCTTCACGGCAGCGGCCGGATTGAGCGCATTAAGCGATTGCTGAAGCCACGTAGCGCCGTTCGAATGGAACGCACCATGGATCGCCGTAAGCCAACTAGAGGCGTTCTTACCCAAGCCGGGCTTAACGGCTTCGAAAACTTCCTCGGCAATCGGTAGCGCGGTCTGAACAACCCCTAGAACCGCAGTAGTGGAAACGCCACCAACGGTTGCGGGGATCGTAAGGCCAACTAGTTGAGCAAGTACCGGAGCAAGTGCAATAAAGTTCATTCTGTTTTTTCCTTTTTTACGTGATTTGTTTAGTGGCGGTAATACGACCATAGATCGCTATGACGCTACCAATGGCCGACGAAATAGACGTGCAAAGTTCAACCAGATTTGCAGCATCAGCAGACGATATTGAATAGTGATTAATTCCAGCAAAGGCGCTAACAAGCCCGATTACCCCTCCCCAAAAGGTTTTAGAGGCAAAAAGTGATTTAGTCCCTAGCAGCATTTTAATCACCAATCGGTTTAATTACATACGGGAATAAAGCACAAAACACCCAACCAAGCAAGAGCATAGTGCAAATAATTGCAGTGGAATTATCCGTATTCATCAAAGTGTCAATGATTTCGGATGCCCACATATTTATGCTCCAACTGGTTTTGTATTTTTCATTTCCGCTATAGTATCTTTCAACACTTCTTCAAAGAAGGAAAGAATAACTCCTTTGCCCGTAGGAATAGTCGCGTCTGCTACGTGCGGCGTTGGAGACTGAGCCATGTGCAGAGAGATATCTTTGACACTCGCAACACGCTTTGACCATCCGCCACCAAAGTGACCCCAAGTCGGCAGACTTTTCAGAAAAGAGAGACGTTCATCATTGATCGCCTCGATCTGTTGCTCGACTGACTTTCCGGCAAACTCCTTAGCGATCTTCTCGGAACGAGCAATACCAGAGTTAACCCCATAATCGAACACAGTGTAATCAAGGCCAGCGGGTAGAGCATCGCAGCCCATCTTATCCCAATACTTGCTCTTATAGATTTCCTTAGCAACGCTAAGAGGCATTACCCTCACGTCCTCAGCCGTTGCGTCATTTTTCCAATACATCCGGGCATCGTAGATTGTAATACCCCAATTCGTAGGGCCTCCCGGATCTTTCGGATCGTTGGTATAACCGCCTTCAGACTTAAGGACGAGCTTTTCGCAAGCGTCATAGTTATCCTTCATATATTATCCCCTTTAACAGTTTCCTCACAATCAATATGGAACTTGTAATACGAATTTTCATCCAACATCTCAGGAGGATCATCAGCAATTTCTTGGGTGCGAACTTGAGCACTCTTGTAACAAGCGTCCATAGAATGGAATACAGGTTTTGATTGCTCGATAAAAACCGCATGATCAACATCGCATACGGGCGCGGTAAGAGAACAGAACAGAATCGTTGCATAGAACGTTGAACTGATCATTGCCTTAGTTCCCTTGTTTGAGTGAGTAGCGTTACTCTATACGTGTATATCAGACTGTCAACAACTATTTTTAGTCATCATCTGAATAAATTACTGCATCAACCAAATCATGCTTCATAATTTCAAGCTGCCCGACAGTCTCAATCACGTTCAAAGTACCAGAGTTCTTATGTCCCCACTTACCGCCTGACATTTTGCCAATAACAATAACCTCAGTGCAAACACCTGACTTAACTTGATCGATATAAAATTCGAGCACTTCAATAGCTTGTTGATCGATTTCCTGTTGCGGCGTCTTAACCGGAACGGTGCGCAATTGAAATACTTCATTCGTTTTTTGCATATCCTATTCTCCTATTTTCAACGCGATTAGTCGCGTTGGTTGCTAATCCTCGGATGGTAAATAGTCACTTTTGATTGTACTGAAAATCTCGGGACCAAGTACAATCGGACCTTGATAAGGCGTTACTTTCGACAAGTCAACATCATTTAGATTGTAGGTTATCGTAATGTGAGGCTGATAACGCGGATAATCATCCTTTGCTCCAAGCGCGATCATATCATAGTGGCGCTTTTCTAAAACACTGCTTGCGAAACTTAGAACAACAGCACCCTCACTAAACTGCTCGACTACTCTAGGTCCGCCATCCGGTATCGTCAACCAATTTGTTTCATCAGTACCTGTCAACGGAGGTTGTCCCATCGCCATCCAATCAACCGGAGTTCTGGAATACATGATAGTAACGTGCATTTCAGTTTCATCTACAACAGATGAAAATCCTTGCTGCTTTGCCCAATGGCGTAGCACATCGGAATTGATTACTTGACGACGTACATATAACGGCGCAGGTGCAGAATCCTTAACCTTGCCATGCCGATCTATCGCCGCAACAAAAGCTTTCAGTACCTCTAAAGTCCTATCATCCGTTACGCTGTCCATAATAGCATCGGCATGTCTCAAATGCTGATAATGATCGATCATGGCATGTCCGATATGAGAAAGCTTTTCTCTTGCCTCAATCGCACTTACACCTAGCTTTGATGACAGCCCGCCAATAGCCGTCTCTGCTGCTGACATAGCGATGTTATCAAATGAGGGAGCACCAAAGTCACCAGTCGCGTAAGTGTAGATATGAACTAGACCAAACTCAATTGCACCTCGCACAACTTCATGATTTTTGGGATCGGTTACTTTTGAAATGATCCTGTTGACGCCAGTCTTTGCCATAAAAGCTTTGACTGTAGATTTCCCGTCACTATTACCGCCGCTACCCCACTTACCGTTAGAATCACGCGGTTGATCGGGATTAAATGCATCGGCGACTTGATCTAAATTATCGTCACTTTCATCATCATTTCCCGTTGGCGCAGCCTCAATTGGCTTACCCGTATGCGGATCAATCCCCGGCGACCATACACGCGACATAGGAACGCTTGGTTCCTCGCCAAACTCGTCAACAGCATCCTCTAGTCCGGGATATATGCCATCCTCGATAAGCTGATTAAGCCTCGCACGGCGCAACGCATCTTCATTAATCAATCCCATGGTCACATCGAGATTAGCGATCTGCGCCTTTTGAAGCGCAATAGTAGATTTAGTCGATGCATCATCCTGCCAAAGTGGTTCCCACTCATAATAAATATTCGGATCAAGCTTACCAAGTGCCGAAATCAACAACACTTGATCGAGAGACGCCATCGCGGGACCATAAACTGTCCTTTGATCGGATGCTACATCATCATAGTAATTGCGTAGTTCATCCTCTCCACCACTACCGCCAAGACCGGAAAACATCTGCCCAAACAATCGACTTGGCGCAACTCCCGCAGCGGCGGAAACAATAACCATGAATTGCCGTACCGTATCGGCAACACCACCGAATTGCGTGCTAATCCTCGACCATTCCTCTTCTTTATCTAGCACAATAGAATTGATTACTGACTTGCTCTGATTAGCATAGGCAAACCGCTTCAATAGTCGATCACGATATTGATCAGATGCTATATGCGTGCTGAAATTAGGAATTTTAACAACATCCACTTTCATGTCGTTTGCCATAGCGGCAACAGAGCCACTAAGTACGCCAAAGTCTTTTAGACTATCGTCAATCGTTTGCAGTACGCTATCGCCCCATCCGCCACCCATAGTGGCAAGACGCCAATCGGGAAGCTCGTTGCCAGCAAACTCAATAACCCGTGACGGATGAACCCAAACCATGCCAGCCGGAGGCGTCGTTTGCCTTGTTCTATCACCTTCATTTTGCGTTATTGGAGATGCAGGAGGACTTGCCGCACCCGATTGTCCTTCATTCCGTTGCGCCGCCACAAGCCCGCTGTTATTCGCCCCTATAGCCGGTGGCATTGATCCTGGGTAGATAGTCCCTACCTCGCCACCAAAGCCGAACATAGGCGTACTTACGGTATAATACTCAGGTCGCGTGTACCAAGGACTATCAACGTTGCAAATGCGCGGACCAGCGTTTAACTCATATCGATTAAGCACTACAACAAACTTTAATCCGCCTTCCTTTACGCTCTTAAGGTCAAGAGCCTCCGAAGGCTGTTTGCCATCGTCAACACCAAGTACTAGAGCAGCACCTCCATAGAGACGGGAACGAATAAGAACCATACGCATTTTACGCTGGATATCGTGCTTTCGTTCCTCTTCCTCTATCTTCTCGATTTGGTCGCCGCTAGCTTGCCATTGACGCCATTCGCGGGTTGCATCCTTAGCTGGCAAATCAACCGCCTTGCGAGCAATCCAGTCGCCTCGATATGCTTTCTCTAGCTCATGGCGGTTTAGTTCATGAAACTTGTACCGTGCCGACGTGGTAACGTCTTTGAACGTACCTAGTCCGCTCAAAAAACTGACAAGAGAGTCACGCCAAGTTCCAATGCTCATCAAAGTGTCCCATCAAGCCAATCAATAAACCAAAGTGACGCACGGCGTATTATAACCCATGCGCCAACAATTGCAAGAATGTCAATACCGATAGCGATCATTGGACTTTTCTAATGCTTAGAACACAGAACTTTTCTGTGAGTGCCTGCGGTGAAAATGCGCAAGCAACATGATCTTGGGATGTAATATAAGTAATTTCGGCAGTGGACTCCCGTCCTTTAGTCAATCGCTTCATTTTTTTACTCCATTTTAGAGCAACGCGATTTGTCGCGTTGCTTAGTTACAAGCAGACCATCCGCAATTAGTACAAGTCAAACAACCTCCGATCCTATGCAAAGCAGGAGTGTTACACTTATCACACATTGAACCTTCAACCGTTGGAACAATCTTTTCATTATCCTTAATCAAGCCAAGGTGTTTCATGTGTTCCTCGATCTTCATTCCGATCAAAGCCAACAGCGACTTTACATAAACACCTTGCATCCATACGCCACCTTTCGGATCAAAAATCTGCTTCAATTCATCAACTATGAATGAAGCATCAGCTTCACGACGAAATATCGCAGTAATCAACAAAGTTACAGCCTTAATCCACGGTTCATGCTCTACTGACTTCGAGGAAACGAATAGTTCATACGGTTTGCCGTTGTGATTGTAAATGTGAATATAGAAAGCGTCGTCAACCCCAGGCCACTTGATCCGATAGCGTCGTCCTTCCGCAATCTCTTGCATCGGGACTACCAGCGAAACCTCTTGTTTGGCTTCCTTTGTTTCCTTTTTGGTTGACAGCACAACCCCGCGACCAGACGCCGGATCAAAACGATACGTGGTGCATCCCTTTAGACCAAGATTATACGCTTTGGTGTACACATCCTTAAATGCTTCAAACGATGTTTCAGTAGGTACGTTAATCGTCTTACTGATCGCAGCGTCAATCCACTCTTGCGCCGCTGCTTGCATATTCAAATGATCGTCAATCATTAAATCGGACGTGGTGACAAAGTGCTTAGGCAGTTCCTTTTCCTGAAAATGATAAGCACCGTAGTCATAAACATCATATTGGGAGAACGTGTCATCTGGATTGCGTACACGTCGAGAGTATGAATGCTCGAATACAGGCTCAACACCACCTGAAACATTGCCAGCTAACAGAGATACCGTACCAGTAGGCGCAACGGTAAGTAGAACGCCATTGCGAATACCGTAACATCTTATTGAGTTTTCAACATCAGGAGAAAGCTTTTGAACAAATGAAGAATGAATAAAATCTTCCTTAAACAAAGGAAAAGAACCACGCTCTGACGCAAGAGCAGATGATGATAAATATGCAGTTTCAGCCAACTGAAAACTTATATCTTTTGTAAAACTGATCGCATCATCCGATCCGTACCTAATCCCCATTTGCTGAAAGACATTCGCTAATCCCGTGTAACCGATACCGATGCGGCGCTTGTTCATCGCCTCTTGTCGCTGATCCTCTGTCGGATACTCTGTAACGTCAAGCACGTTATCCAAAAATCGGACCATGCATTCAACAGCATCCTTTAACAAATTGTAATTGAAAGATGCATCTTTTTCATATGGGTTTCGCACCATCTTTGCGAGGTTAACATGCCCTAAGCAACAGTCTCCATTAGGCGGCAACGGTTGCTCTGCGCACGGGTTAGTCGTGTACATATATTCGCAATATTTGAGATTGTTTAGATCGTTCACTCTATCGATAAAAATAATCCCAGGTTCAGCATACACGTAAGTGTTACCGATGATTTTATCCCAAAGGTCGCGTGCGCGAATTTCCTTATAAACCCATCCGTCAATTGACAAGTTTTCTGCTCTATATGAGCTTCCGTCCGCTTTCGGAACATTGAAATACAAATAGAAAACATCATCGTTCTTCAACGCTTCCATAAACCTATCAGTCACCAACACTGAAACATTGAAATTGGTTAGCCGTCCAGGTTCTTTTTTTGCGTCAACAAATTCCTCGATATCAGGATGATCTATCCTAAGCGTTGCCATCTGCGCGCCACGTCGCGAGCCTGCAGATTTAACCGTGTCACACATTGCATCCCACATATCCATAAACGGCAGGACGCCAGACGAAACCGATCCGGTACGCTTTACTAAAGCTCCCCGAGGACGGATTGACGAAAAATCCATACCAATTCCACCGCCCATCTGTTGAGTAATGGCGGCATCTTTGAGAGCGTCCATAATCCCCTTGCCGGGCTTATCCGGCTCAGTTTCCATACTATCCTGAATGAGTGGGGACGCATAGCAATTCAACAGAGTGACGCGCTTACCAGTACCAGCGCCGGCAAGAATACGTCCACCGGGAAGAATGAGCATTTGCTTTAATAGAGTACGCGCTTCCTCTTTTGCCTCTTTATCAGGATCATTCGCGTAAACGCCTTCGATAACTCGATCAAAGGTTTCGTCCATAGTCTGCTCATTGCCGTGACGGTAACGGTTACGCCATACATCAATGGAAATCTGTTGCATCAAACATCCCCTTAGTGAAAAATCGATTGTACTTTGTCACACTTATCTGGTAAGAACAACAGTCTTTTTTAATCCTTGGAGTAAAAATGAATATTGACAAAGAGGAACTCAATCGCCGCGTAGAGCTTTATAAACAGTGCGGATCGTTTCGCAAAGCAGCTAAACAAATCGGCATAGATGAAAGCGCGCTAAGAGAGTGCCTTCAAAGAGCATCACGTAAAGGATTGATTAGTCTCGATCCGGTAATGCCAGGATACAGGATCAAACAAGTATCATCACGTACGGCAGATGGCAAGTTTATCACTCAGGTTGCAGACTTAGGACAAAAGTTTGATATCCCCAAGGGACACATAGTCAAAGGAGTTTCCGCATACACCGAT
>OBLV0100000096.1_pt1 | contig 31744 bp, 27 predicted proteins | sample 1520071 | NCBI WGS metagenome assembly OBLV01 (sample SAMEA3888446, study PRJEB22518) | metagenome | reverse complement strand
TCGTGATGTGACTGGAGTTCAGACGTGTGCTCTTCCGATCTCGAGGTGGCCGGGCCAAGCGGAGTCCGGGACATCCCTATCGCCGCCTTCATCACCGGGCCCAAGCGCACCGCTCTCGGCCCCGGCGAGTTGGTCGTCGCCGTTCGCCTCGCCGTCCTGCCCGGCCACCAGGAGTACCGGAAGGTAGGGGTCCGCAACGCCATGGTGATCTCGGTGGCGTCGCTGGCACTGGTCATCGACACGGCCGGCCAGTCGGTGCGCTGCGGCCTCGGTTCGGTCGGCCCCGGTCCCATTCGTGCCACCGAGGCCGAAGCCTGGCTGGCCGCGACTATCGACTGGTCTCGGCCGCGAACATTCGATCCGCTCTCCCTGGCGGAATTCGGCCGGCTGGTTGCCGAGGCCGCCCGCCCCATCGACGATCACCGCGGCACGGCCGCCTACCGGCGCCACGCCGTCGGTGTCCTGGCCGAGCGCGCCGCCACCCAGGCGCTGGAAGCGCTGGCGAGCGCGGCGTGACGATCCCGTACGTTCTTACCGTCAACGGCGCGAGCCATGAGGTGGCCGACGCCTGGCTTGGCGAGAACCTCCTGTACGTGCTGCGGGAACGCCTCGGCCTGCCCGGCGCCAAGTCGGGCTGCGAGCAGGGCGAGTGCGGCTCGTGCTCGGTCCTCATCGACGGCACCGTCGAGTGCGCCTGCTTGGTATTGGCCGCCGCCTCGGTCGGCCGCGACATCGTCACCGTCGAGGGGCTGCAACCCGAGCGAGGTGGGTTCAGCGCAGTCCAGGCGGCGTTCATGGCCGAGGGCGCGGTCCAGTGCGGATTCTGCACTCCTGGCCTCATCGTCGCCCTGACCGACCTGCTGGCCCGGGTCCCCCATCCGAGCGACCTCGAGGTACGCGAAGCCATTTCCGGAAACCTGTGCCGCTGCACGGGCTACGGCCGCATCCTGGTCGCAGCGCAACGAGCAGCCGGCGACGGTCCTGCATGAGCGAGACCACGACCGCACCCTCGATCGCGACCGCGCGGGCGGCGGGCCGGGTCGGCGAGAGCGCCTCGCGCCCCGACGGCGGGCCCAAGGTGCGCGGCGAGTTCGCCTTCGCCGGTGATCTCTGGGCCGAAGGGATGCTCTGGGGCCGCACCGTGCGCTCGCCCCATCCGGCGGCGCGTATCGCCGGCATCGATATCTCGGGCGCCCTGCGACTGCCTGGCGTTCGGGCCGTGGTCACCGCCGCCGACATCCCCGGCGCCGCCAACTATGGGCTCGATCGGCCGGACCAGCCAGTCTTTGCCACCGACGTCGTCCGTCACGTCGGAGAACCCGTCGCCGCCGTCGCCGCCGACCACCCCGAGACGGCCCGGCGAGCCTGCCAGGCCATCGTGGTCGACTACCAGCTCCTCGATCCTCTGCTCGACGCCGCGACCGCCGCGACCGCGGCGCCGATCCACCCCGACGGAAACGTCTTCCGCCAGCTGACGATCCGCCGCGGCGACGTGTCGGTCAAGGGTCCGATCGTGGTGGAGGGCACCTACGAGGTCGGGATGCAGGACCAGGCGTTCATGGGCCCCGAAGCGGGCCTGGCCATACCGGCTGAGGACGGCGGTATGGACCTCATCGTCTCCACCCAATGGCTGCACAACGACCATCTCCAGGTCGCGGCCTGCCTCGGCCTGGCGCCGGAGAAGGTTCGGCTCTCGCTCGGCGGGGTGGGCGGCGCCTTCGGGGCCCGGGAAGACGTCAGCCTCCAGATACACGCCTGCCTGCTGGCCCAGCGAACCGGCCGGCCGGTCAAGGTCGTGTACAGCCGGGAGGAGTCGTTCCTCGGGCACGTCCACCGCCATCCGGCCCGGATGTGGATGCGCCACAGCGCCTGGTCCGACGGCCGGTTGGCCACCTTTGAGTGCCAGATCCTGCTCGATGGTGGCGCCTACCGGTCCTCGAGCTACCACGTGGTGGCCAACGCGGCGTGCTTCAGCGCCGGCCCATACAAGGTCGATCACGCCCTGGTCGAGGCCATTGGAGTCCGGACCAACAATCCCCCTTGCGGCGCCATGCGGGGCTTCGGCGTGGTCCAGGTCTGCTTCGCCCACGAGGCGCAGATGGACAAGCTGGCACTGCTCTGCGGGCTCGATCCGGTCGAGTTGCGGTTGCGCAACGCCCTGGCCCCCGGCGATCGGCTCCTTACCGGCCAGACGATTGACGGCGCCCTGCCGGTAGCACGTGTTATCCGCGAGACGGCGGCGCTGCCGCTCCCGCCGCCTCTCTCCGGTCCCGACGACGACCCCATGGTGCGCCCCGGTGGCGCCGGCCGCACGGCCGACGCGGTGCATGTGAGGCGGGGGGTGGGCTTCGCCGTCGGGTTCAAGAACCTGATGTACGCCGAGGGCTACATGGATGGATCCGCGGCCCGGTGCCGGCTGGTGGACGGACTGGCCACCGTGACCTGCGCCGCCGCCGAGGTCGGACAGGGTTTCGTGACCCTGGCCCAGCAGATCGCCCGGACCGTGCTCGGCGTCGACGACGTGCTGCTGGCGCCCGCCGACACGTCAGTCGGCTCCGCCGGCTCGAGCTCGGCCAGCCGCCAGACCTGGATGTCGGGCGGGGCAGTGGAAAAAGCGTGCGTCTCGGTCCGCGCTGCGCTCTTCGTCCATATCGGAAAGACCACCGGCGTCGACCCGGCCACGCTGGCGATCGTCGACGGCCGGGTGGTGTCGGCGTCGGGGGTTGTCGATGTCGGCGTCGCCGAGGCTGCCCCCGGCGTCGTCTTCGAGGAGGAGGTGGAGTACCACCACCGCCTCACCCATCCGCTCGACCACAATGGCCAGGGTGACGCCCACGTCTCGCTGGTCTGCGCCGCCCACCGCGCCGTCGTGGACGTCGACGCCGAGCTGGGACTGGTTCGCGTCGTGCAGATCGCCACCGCCCAGGATGTCGGCAAGGCCCTCAATCCCCTCCAGGTGCTGGGCCAGATCGAGGGCGGCATCGCCCAAGGCTTGGGGCTTGCGACCATGGAGGAACTGACGCTGCGCAACGGCCGGATCCTCAACCCGTCCTTCACCGACTACCTCATCCCAACGGCGCTCGACATGCCAACGGTCGTGGCGGCGTTGGTAGAAGAACCGGAACCCGGCGCCCCCTTCGGCGCCAAGGGGGTAGGCGAACCACCGACCATTTCCTCGACGCCGGCCATCGTCGCGGCCCTGCGCGCCGCCACCGGCAAGGCGCTGGCCCGGGTACCGGTCCGGCCCCAGGACATCGCGTTCGGGTCCTCTCTGGAAACCGCGGGCGCCCCTTTGGCACGCGCCCCCCGGCCGGGCCCCCCACCGCCGGGGTCGGCCGCATGATCCTCGACGTCGACCTGCTCGCCTTCGAGCATGGCTCGACTCCCCAGCGCCGGGCCGTCACCGACGGCGTCAGGCGAAGCCTGGGCACCGGGTTCGTTTTTACGACCCATGACATCGGCTCCGACCTGCTCGATTCGGCCTACGCCATGTTGGCGACGTTGTTCGCCCTCCCCACCGAAGCCAAGGCCCGCTGGATCGCGCCCGGCAGCCACGGCCAGAGCGGCTACACCGGTGTCCTGGTCGAGACGGCGGCGGGCTCCTCGGCCGCCGATTGGAAGGAGATGTACAACTGGGGCGCCGAGGTTTCGGCGGCCCACCCGCTGCGCCAGCGATACCCGTCGCACTATCACGATCCGGTCCTGCCCGAGGCCGACGTGCCGGGCATCACCGCCGTCCTCACCGAGTTCCATCGGCGGGTCCTCGATCTCCAGCGCCGTTTCCTGCGCATCGTCGCCGTCGCTCTCGGCTGCCACGAGGCCTTCTTCGATGACATGGTGCTCGACGGGTCCCATTTGACCCGCGCCATCCACTACCCCCCGATGGCGACGGCGCCGGCCGCGGGGCATGTATGGGCCGCCGAACACCGGGACATCAACCTCATCACCGCCCTCCCGAGAGCCAGCGGGCCCGGGTTGCAGCTACGTACCGCCGATGGCTGGGCCGACGTCATCGCGCCCGACGGCCAACTCGTCATCAACAGCGGGATCATGCTCGAGCGCCTCAGCAACGGCCTCATCCCCGCCGGCCGCCACCGGGTCGTGGCCCCGTCTGTCCCCGGTCGCCCGGGACAAGACCGGTACTCGGTCGTGCAGTTCTGCCACCCCGCCCCCTGGTTCGTCCTGAGCCCTCTGGCCTCGTGCGTTTCCGCCGACCGGCCCCTCCGATACGGAACCATCGAAGCCGGCGCCCTCCTCGAGCGGACCCTCTGGGACATCAACCTGATCCGCCCGGACGACGCCTGACGACCTCGCCGCTTGGGTCGGCGGCAGGAACTAGCTTTTACTCATGGAAGCCTCAGACGCCGCCGATCGGGAGGTCATGACCTGGGCCGACTTCGGAGGCGCCAGCCGGGGCCTGGCCCAGCAGGTCGCCGATAGCGGTTTTCGCCCCGACGTGGTGCTGGCGATCGCCCGCGGTGGCCTCGCCGTGGCCGGAGCGCTGGCGTACGCCCTCTCGGTGAAGAACTGCTTCGCCATGAACGTCGAGTTCTACACCGGCATCGACGAACGCATCGAAATGCCGATCATGCTGCCCCCCACCCTCGACATGGTTGACATCACGGGGATGAACGTCCTGGTCGCCGACGACGTGGCCGACACCGGCAAGACTCTCGAACTGGTCCACCAGGTCATCAACAGCCACGTCCGCGAGGCGCGCTGCGCCGTGCTCTACCAGAAGGCCCGCTCGGCGATCGATTGCGAGTACGTCTTCAAGCGCACGGACAGGTGGATCAACTTTCCATGGTCGACCGAGCAGCCCATCTGGGTCCCATCGTTGGGGCGGCGGGTCCAGCAACCCGAACCGGTCTAGGAGGCCACCAATCGCATGAAGAGTAAATGCGCCCTCATTACGGGGATCTCAGGACAGGACGGCTCGTACCTGGCCGAGTTGCTCCTGGCCAAGGGCTACGAGGTCCACGGCATCGTGCGGCGGTCGTCCAGTTTCAACCGCCAGCGGATCGATCATCTGGACCACGGCGCCGACGCCGCCCTCAACCTGCACTACGGGGATCTGTCCGACGCTGTCGGGCTCGTCAACCTGGTGCGCGACGTCCAGCCCGACGAGATCTACAACCTCGGTGCCCAGAGCCACGTGGCGATCAGCTTCGAGGTCCCCGACTACACCGGTGAGGTCACAGGCCTCGGGGCCGTGCGCCTGCTCGAAGCAATCCACGCATCGGGCGTGGACGCCCGTTTTTACCAGGCCTCCTCGTCGGAAATGTTCGGCTCGGCACCACCTCCGCAATCGGAAACGACACCCTTTCACCCCCGCAGCCCCTACGCCTCGGCCAAGGTCTTCGCCTACCACACGACGGTGAACTTCCGTGAGTCGTACGACATGTTCACGGTCAACGGCATCTTGTTCAACCACGAGAGCCCTCGTCGGGGCGAGAACTTCGTCACCCGCAAGATCTCGACCGCCGTCGCCCGCATCAAATGTGGACTCCAGGACCAGCTGATGCTGGGCTCGCTCGACCCCAAGCGGGACTGGGGTTACGCGCCGGAGTACGTCGAGGCGATGTGGCTGATGTTGCAACACGACAACCCAGGCGATTACGTGGTGGCGACAGGCGAGGCACACAGCGTGCGGGAGTTCTGCGAGGCTGCCTTCGGCCACGTTGGACTGGATTGGGAAAAGTACGTCACCATCGACCCCCGCTACGTCCGCCCGGCCGAGGTGAACTACCTCCAGGGTGACGCGTCCAAGGCCGATCAGGAGTTTGGTTGGCGACCGCAGGTCCGCTTCCGGCAACTCGTCGAAATCATGGTCGACGCCGACATCGCTCGCATCGAGGGCCCGAGCGAACACCAGCGGTCCTGACCGTCGTATGCGGGCCCAAGCCCGTGGCCCGCTACGACGAGTTCGACCGAGGGTCCGGGAGGCGATGGTCTTCCGCGTACGCCATGGTTCCGCTTACGCCATGGTTCCGCTTACGCCATGGTTCCGCTTACGCCGTGTATGGATCGAGGATGTCGCGGGTGATCGAGCCCGGGTACGCGTGGCCGGACAGCGCCATCGTCAGGTCAAGCTCGGCCAAGAGGCAACGCAGGACGTGGCGGACGCCTTCCTCGCCGCCGATGGCCAGGCCGTAGACATAGGGCCGCCCGACGAGGACGGCCTGGGCGCCGAGGGCGATGGCCTTGATGATGTCGCTGCCGGTACGGATGCCCGAGTCGAACAACACCGCCACGCCAGCCGGCTCCGCCACCGCAGAGACCTCCGGGAGACAGTCGAGCGCCGGCCGGGCACCGTCGATCTGGCGGCCACCGTGATTGGACACCACGATCCCGCTCACTCCGGCGTCGATGGCGGCGCGGGCGTCGTCGGGATGGCACACCCCCTTGACCAGGATCGGGAGGCTCGTCTGGGTGCCGAGCCAGGCGATATCGGCCCACGTGAGCTCCGGGTTGCCGAACATGGCAGCCCAGTGCAGCACGGCCGCCTGCATGTCTGCTTCGGGTGGGCGGGCCAGGCCGGCGCAGAAGGCCGGGTCAGTCAGGTAGTTGGCAATCCCCATCCCCCGCAGGAAGGGCAGGAACCCGTGACCGAGGTCCCGGGGTCGCCACGCCAGCGCCCAGGTGTCGAGGGTCACGACGATCGCCTGGTAGCCGGCCTTCTCGGCCCGGGTGACCAGGCTCACCGTCACCTCGCGTTGTCGGGGCCAGTACAGCTGGTACCAGGCGGACCCGCCATGGGTGGCCAACTCGTTGGCCACCTCCTCCATCGGCGTGCTCGCCACCGTGGACAGGATGATCGGCAGGCCAACGCTGGCGGCGGCTCGGACCACGGCCAACTCGGCGTCGGGGTGGACGATCCCGATCGCACCGATGGGCGCCAGCAGGATGGGCGCCGAGAGGAGGGTACGACATACCTCGGTCGTCAGGTCCCGCTGCGCCACCGCTCGCAGCAGCCGCGGCACGATCTGCCAACGCTCGAACACCGCCCGGTTGGCCCGGGCGGTCAGCTCGGTGCCAGCCGAGCCGGCAACGTAGGCGAAGGCCTCGGGGGGCAGGACGGCGCCTGCCGCCGCCTCGAGCCCATCAGGCGTGACCGGGAACGCGGGCACTTGCCCGTCAACGCCCGCGAGGTACATCTCGAACTGGAAGTCTCCGAAATGGGGCACGCCTCAACAGGCTAGGCAGCCGACGCCCGGCCAAAGGGCGTACGTTCCGCTCTGATGGACGACGTGACGGTGGCCGCGCTGTCGGCGGGCGACGGTGACTTGCTCATCGCCGCGGTACGCGCAAGTCGGTCCCTGCACAGCGAGGGATCGAGCCTCCCGGCACGCCCGAACGCTTCGCCGACTGACCTGCATCGCCAGCCGCGACGACCAGGCGGCCTACGTGTCCGCCACGGGTCCTGCGGGCAGCTCGTGGGCTGCGTCAACGTCATGTACATCGTCCGCCGGCGCTTTCCTCGGGTACGGCGCGTTTGCCTCGCGCGCCGGCCGCGCCTTGATGACCCACGGTATGCGGGCGGTCCTCACCATCGTGTTCGACGACCTCGGGCTCCACCGTGTGGAAGCGAACATCCAACCGGCCAATGAGCGGTCGATCGCCCTCGTACGCCGCCTGAGGTTTCACCCAAGAGGGATTCTCACCCCGATACCTGCTCGTTGGCGCTGAGTGGCGTGACCACGAGCGCTGGGCCCAACGAGTCGAACAAATGGCCCACCCGTCTCCAGGCGCGGAAGTGACATAGAGCGTCACTTCCGCGCCAGTCGGTCGGTGATCACCAAACCTTGCCAGGCGTGCGGCCCGGCATTCGTCGAAGCTTTAGTAGTAGTGCATCACGGGACGATCACAACTCTTGTCGGTACCTCGAAACGCGATCACTACTCTGGCCAGCCCGGCGACTTGTCTTGCCGGTTCGACAGTTTCTCTTGCCGATTCCGTGATTTGCCTGGACGGTTGGGACATTTGTCTTGCCGGTTGGTTCCGTTCCCTGCCCGCTAGCTCACCGCATCGGCACGGAATGCCCAGCCAGGCCAAGCCGGCCGCCTTCTAGTTCAAGGCGCTGGTCGCTGAGTCCACCTTCTGACCATTCTGGTCGGCACCGGAGGAGGAGTCGGCACCAGAGGAGGAGGTGCCGTGGGCGGGGGGCGACGGTGGGGCGGCCGGCATCGGGACCGCTCGCTTGACCCGGAGAACAGCAGCGGTGCAGTAGGCGGTGAGGGTGCCGCCACCGAGCACGGTAAGGACCATGATCGACTTGGGCAGGCGTCGGCCTATCAGGGCGTCGAGGCTGTAGCGCCCAGGGCCAGTGCCGGCGAGGGCAAGGGCGGTAGCGAGGTTGGTGAGAGCCAGCTCGTAGCCGCCCTTTTGGCTCATGGGTCCCTTGTCCGAATGGACGGCGGAAGCGACGGTCATGGCGCCGGCGATAGCAACGGGTCCCACTGGGCTGGCCAAGCCGGCGAGGGTCAGCAACCCGCCGAAAAACTCCGACCCGCCGGCCAGGAGCGCCATCGCCTTGCCGGGTCGGAGGCCCGAATGCTCGAAGCCGGCCGCAACCTTCTCCAAGCCCGGGCCATCGAATGAACCGAAGAGCTTCTGAGCGCCATGGACCGCGAGGTAGCTGCCGAGGGTCAGTCGAAGCCCGAGAAGTCCGGTGTCACGCATGTCGTAGTCTCCTATCGGTGCCGGATGGGCGGTGCCGGATGGGCGGCGCCGGATGGGCGGCGCCGGATGGTCGGTGCCGGATGGTCGGTGCCGGATGGTCAGGGCCGGACGGTCGGGGTCGGATCGTCGGTGCGGAATGTAGCTAACCTAGCGCTAGTTGCTTACTTTTTTCAAGTGCTATGCTCAGGCCGGTGGAGCCCGGCAAGCAACAGCTTGAGCCGACGAGCTGCCGGGCGCTCGCGCCGGTCTTTGCCTTGTTGGGCAAGCGCTGGACCGGCCTCATCATCGGCAGCCTCCTCCAGGGACCGACCCGGTTCTCCGAGATCCGACGGCGGGTGCCCGGTGTGAGCGAGCGGATGGTGTCGGACCGGCTGAACGAGTTGATCGCCGCCGGCCTGGTACAGCGGCGGGTGCTCGATGGCCCCCCGGTTGGCGTCGAGTATCGCCTGACCAGCTGCGGCGAGGCGCTACGGCCGGCGCTCAACGAGCTCGGCCTGTGGGCCGCCGAGCACCTCGAAGCCCGGTAGGACCTATGTCGTTTCACATCGAGGCGGTACCCGCGCCGGCGACATGGCCGCTGCGCCAGCAGGTGCTGCGGTCCCACCAACGGGTGAAAGAGATGGACTTCCCCGGCGACGGGGATCCCGATGCCGGACACTTCGCAGCCCTCGAAGGCGCCGACGAGGGAAACGACGATCGAGAGATCATCGGCGTCGTCAGCGTCGTGCGCCAACCGCCGCCCTGGTTGAACCGCGACGACGACGGTTGGTGGCGCCTTCGGGGATGGCAACGGTCGAGCGCCGGCGCCACGAGGGCGTCGGGCGGGCGTTGGTCGACGCCGTGGTGGCCCACGTCGCCGGCCACGGGGGAAGCCACCTGTGGTGCAACGCCCGCCTCTCGGCTGTCGCCTTCTACCAGGCGGTCGGTTTCACCACGACCGGCGAGGCCTGGGACGTGCCCGTCATCGGACCCCACATCGCGATGAGCCGGGCGATCAATCGGGCGGTGGAGTGACCGAGAGAACCGCCACCGAGTCCCTGGGAAGCACAACAGCGCCATCAACCAGCGCGATATCGGGCGACGACGCGCACAGGAGCCCAGCGAGGGCGGGAACGGAAACGGAGCAAGGCTGAGCCCCCAGGTTCGCGGCCACCACGACAGGACCCCGGGAGAACACCAACCACCCCTCCTCCGAATCGAACGCGGTGTGAACGAGGTCGAGGCGACCGTCGGTGAGTGAAGGGATCTGGCGCCGCAACTCGATCAGGCGGCGGTACCACGCCAGCATCGCCGAGTGCGCCGGCAACGCCACCTCGTCCCAATCGAGCTTGGAGCGGGCAAACGACGAGCGTGCCTGCGGGTCGGGAACGGCCACGGCCGACCACGTGAACTCTCGACGCCGCCCCTCGCTGACAGCGGCTCCCAAGGCCGGGTCATGGTGGTCGGTGAAGTAGAGGAATGGGGCACTCGCCGCCCATTCCTCGCCCTGGAACAACATCGGCACGAACGGCGACAGCACGACGAGCGCGGCGCCGATCCTGGCCCGCCCCGCGGTCACCGACGGCAGGTGGGTGATGCGATCGCCGCTCGCCCGGTTGCCAACCTGATCGTGGTCCTGCAAGAAGACGACGAAGCGCGAACCGGAAAGGCCGACCGGCGGCCGACCGTGGGAGCGGTCGCGAAAAACCGAGTACGAACCGGTGTACACCCACGCCTGGCGCCAAGCCGTGGCGAGCGACGCGAGAGAACCGAAGTCCGCGTAGTACCCGTCGCGCTCGCCGGTCAGGACGGCATGGAGGGCGTGGTGGAAATCGTCCGCCCACACCGCATCGGCGCCGTAACCACCCGCTTCCGGGGGACGCACCACCCGCGGGTCGTTGCGGTCCGATTCGGCGATGACGAACAGCGGTCGGCGAACGTGGCCGGCCAACTGGTGGACGGCGCCGGCGAGCTGCTCGACGATGTGGGTGGCGGAGTGGTCTTCGATGGCATGGACGGCGTCGAGGCGCAACCCGTCGCAGTGGTAGTCCCGCAACCACATGAGGGCGTTGTCGACCACAAATTTCCGCACCTCGTCGCTGCCGGCGTCGTCGAAGTTGACGGCGTCGCCCCAGTTGGTGTGGTGCCGGGTCGTGAAATAGGGACCGAACTCGGCGAGATAGTTGCCCGCCGGGCCGAGGTGGTTGTACACGACGTCCATCACCACGCCGAGGCCCCGGCAGTGGCAGGCGTCGACCAGCCGTTTGAGCCCGTCGGGGCCGCCGTAGCCATGATGGGGCGCAAAGAGGTCCACCCCGTCGTAGCCCCACCCGTGCTCCCCGGAGAACTCGGCGACGGGCAGCAGCTCGATCCCGTCGACGCCGAGCGTGGCCAGGTGATCCAGCCGCTCGATGGCGGCGTCGAAGGTGCCGGCCGGCGTGAAGGTGCCAACATGCAGCTCGTAGAGCACGGCGGAGGGGAGGTGCAGCCCCCGCCAGGCGCCGTCACCCCACCCGAAGGCGCCGTGGTCGACGACGCGGGACGGCCCGTCGACGCCCGCCGGCTGCCAGGCCGATCGGGGGTCGGGTCGCAGCGGCCCGCCGTCGACGCTGAACGCGTAGTCGGTCCCGGGCCCGGCGTCAACGTCGACGGACCACCAGCCCCTTCCTTGGGACGCCATGGAGGCCACTTCAGAGGGGAAAATGGTGACCGCTACCTCCGAGGCTCGAGGTGCCCAGACAGCGAAGCGGGTCACGAGGGCGAACCGGCCAGCACCGCCACCGGGAAGGCCGACCACAGCTCGGCGACGGGCACGCGGCCCGAGAACACCGAAGCGGTGAGGACCGACGTCCACTGCCCCGACGGCAGCTCCACCGTGGCGTCGACCGCCCGCCCCCAGCTGGTTCGCACCAGGCGGGGCACCACCGTCACGACCCCACCGCTGCGCCAGAAAGCCACGACATGGTCCCGGTCGGCACCGGTGGCCACCAGCGGGCGGTACCCGGATCGGTACGCCACCGGCCGATCCCGCCGGTCGACCAGCAGCCGCTGGGTCAGCCACAGCTTGGCCGCCCCGTCATCGCCAACCTCGGGCGGCGGCCGGCGATAGGCGGCATCGTCGCCACGGTTTCCCGCTGCGCCGGCCGACCCGACCGCGGCCAGGAGCCGGCGCCGGACGGCGTAGTCCACTGGCCGGCGGTTGTCGGGGTCGACCAGGCTGTGGTCCCACAACTCGGTTCCCTGATAGATGTCGGCGAATCCCGGGGCGGTGAGGTGGAGGGCCGTCTGCGCGAGCGAGTTGACCCGGCCCGCGGCGGTGATGTGCTCGTCGGCCAGGAAGCGCTCCAGCGAGGCCACGAACGGCGCGTCGTTCATGACCCCGGCCACGAACGCCTGCACCGAAGCGTCGTACGCCCGGTCGGGCGACGTCCAGGAGGTCTGGACCTTGGCTTCCTTGGTGGCCTTCTCCATGAAGGCACCGAGGCGGGCGGCGTCGATGGGCCAGGCGCCGACCAGGGTCTGGTAGAGGAGGTACTCGGTGTTGGCATCGAGGCAGGCGTCATCGCGGTACCGGCGGTTGGAAGCGGCCCACCCGCCCAGGGCCGTCCGCCACGGACCGGGGATCTCCGACAGAACGTTGATGCGGGCTCGGGCGTCGGGGCCGCGCTTGGTGTCGTGGGTGGCGAGGGTGACCAACGTCGCCGGCCAGCGCTCGGCCACGGCGGTGTTGTGGGCATGGAACCGGGCCACCGCGTCGTCGACGACGTCGGGGCTGCCCCCGACCTCGTTGAGCGAGATCAGGCGGTGGTAACGGTAGAACGCGGTGTCCTCCACCCCCTTGGCCATCACCGGCGAGCTGAGCTGCTGGAAGCGCGCCGCCAACTCCTCTTCGAGGGCGCCGGGATGCTCGAGGCGGAGCAGCTCGCCGAGGAAGGTAAACAGTTGCGGGTCGAGGTCGACCTGGCGATCTCGGGCCGCGTCGATGGCGCGGTCGATGACCTGACGGTCGGCCTCGCGGATCGGGCTGCCCGGCCGGACGTAGGTTCGGTACACCCCGAACGCGGCCAGCACTTCGCGCAGGCCCTCGCGCAACTCCCGCCGGGTGTAGTCGCGGTGGCGGCGGTGGCGCTCGCAGACCAGCACCCATACCGCGGTGAGCCGCTCGACCTCGGCCCGCAGCTCCTCTCGCATGATGCGCATCTTCGAATCCCGCACGATCTCGGCATAGGCAAGCTCGGATCCGACGAAATTCGTGTAGCTCGCCGTCAGCTCACTCAGGTTGTCTCCGTCCACGAAGAGCGCGTTGACCCGGTTCAAGAACTCGTACCCGGTCGTTCCCACCACCGGCCACTCCTCGGGAAGTTGCTCGTCCGGGGCGAGGATCTTCTCGACCGCGACCCACACCCCACCGGTGGCGTCGCGGAGGCGGTCGAGGTAGCCCGTAGGGTCGCGCAGGCCGTCGATGTGGTCGACCCGCACGCCGTCGACGAGCCCACCGTCGACCAGGGCGAGGATGAGGCCATGGGTGTCGTCGAAGACCTTCGGGTCCTCCACCCGTATCCCTACCAGGCTCTCGATGTTGAAGAACCGGCGGTAGTCAAGTTCGTCACTGGCTGTGCGCCAGAAGGCCAACCGGTAATTCTGGCGTCGCAGCACCTCATCGAGGGCGTCGGGGTCGTCGTTGACCGCCTTCACCTCGGCCTCTATGGCCTCGGCCACGTCCTTCTCGTCGTCGGCCAACCGCCGCAACCGCTCGGCGAGGATCCGGCTCCCCCGCTGCCGCTCAGCCGCCAGCGCCGGCTCGCTGATCAGGGCGTGGGGCAAGTCCCCAAAGGCGCGGGCGATCGCCGCCAGCGGCGGCGAATCGGCGCGCCCCGCAGCGGCGGCCAGGAGGCCATCGATGCTGCGGGGCGACAGGGGGAAGACGTGCTCGCAGTAGCGCACGACGAAGGCTCCCCCATCGCGCTCCACCTGAAGCTGGCCCGACTCCAGCACCCGACCGTATTGGTCGCCCAGGATCGGTACCAGCACGCTTCCAATCAGCTTGCGCTCGGGCGAGTCCCAGTCGATGTCGAAGTAGCGGGCGTAGCGGCTCGACGGCCCGTTGGCGAGCACATCCCACCACCAACGGTTGTCCCGGCTGGACAGCGCCATGTGATTGGGAACGATGTCGAGCACCTGAGCGAGGCCGACGTGGCGCAGTCGCTCGGTGAGCGCCACGTAGCCCGAAAGGCCGCCCAACTCGGGGTTGAGGCGATGGGGGTCGACCACGTCGTAGCCGTGGGTGCTGCCCGGAACCGCCTGCAGCACCGGCGAACAGTACGCGTGGCTGACGCCCAGCTCGACCAGGTAGTCGGCAACGTCGGCCAGGTCGGAGAAGGTAAACCCGCCATGCAGCTGGACGCGATAGGTCGACCAGGCGGTACCGGCGGCGTCAGGCAGTGAGGGCCACCCCAGCGTCGGGTTCGAGCACCCGGAAGGTGAAGCTCTCCTCGAAATACAGGCGCACCTCGATATCGGTGTGGTCGAGGTAGCCGATAGACAGGTCCTCGCCGCAATCGAGGACGAAGTCGCCGCCCCGCAGGCTGACGAGCACCCCGCCGGTCAGCCCCGGCGTGCGGACGACCGGACCACCCAGGATCTGGCGGATGTGGTCCATCAGGAGATCGCCGGCCTCGCTGGTCTCCTGGATCTGGCTGTAGGCGTCGGGGCCGACGGCCAGCCCGAACGGGCCACCGATGCCCACCGCCAGGAGCCGGTTCATGGCCTCGGTCACCCGGGCCGGATAGCCCTTGACGTTGGCGCCGAGGGCGACGGGCGCATGCGACGACCGCTGGCAGATCCCGGCGATGCCCGCGGCGGCGTAGCCGTAGAAGACGGCCACGTTCTCGGCGACCGCAATACGCTGCGCCGCGGCGTCGAGGTCAGGGAAATCGAGGTCGGTGGCACCGCGGTCGACGTCGCTCGTCTCGGCCCGGGAGACCCGGAACGAGGTTCGCAGCTCGACCAGCGGCAGAACCCGCCGCTGGTCGGCGGTCACCCCTGCCGTCGGGCCTTCAATGGCGCCGATACGGCCGAGGTCGACGGCCGAATGCTCCCACCCCGCCGGTCCGTGGAAATCGACGAGCTGGCGAGCCGCCAGGTACGTGGCCAGCCGAGGCTTGGCCTCGTCCTCAATGGCCTTCCAGCCGGCTTCGGTGATGGGGGCGAGCCCCCGCAGGAGATGGTTCATGGCTGTCCTTCCCACGATTGGCGACGATTGCCAACGACCGCCGGGTCGTTATACCCCACAGCCTTGTCGATCATCAGCCCTTCCGGCAGTAGATCCTGGAAGACTGACGATTCCAGTGAACCGACCGTCACCGCCGCCGTGGATGCGTCCCATGGGCATGCACCGACGCCCTTCGGCTGAACAGCGCCGGATCTACCTACGCCGGCGGATCGTCGCCGGCCTCATCGTTGTCGCCGTCATCGTCGTCCCCGTCGTGCTGCTGACCGGCGGCGGAGGTGGCAAGAAAGCGGCCGGCGGGCACTCGACCACGACCACGACGACCAAGAGCGCGACCACGACGACGACCCCGCCGGCCCAGATGGTCGTGGCCACGGCCCCGTGGCACCTCCCGGTACCCCTCTCCCGTTCGGTCGTGCTGACGATCAACACGAACCTCGGGATCTTCGGCGGCCTCACCACCGGAGCCACCAGCCACAACGACTACGAGATCGGCCTGCCGTCAGGTATCGCGACGACAATCGGAACCATGCCGGCGCCGGTCCACGACGCCGGCGGCGCGGTGATCGGCAGCACCTACTTCGTCTTCGGAGGTGGCGGCACGACCGAGACCGCGGCCATCCAGCGGTTCAGCTTCACCGACTCCACCCACCTGACCGGCTCGGTCGTGACCGCCCTTCCGGCTAAGCGAGCGGAGATGGGCACGACGACGTACGGCGGGCAGACCTACCTGGTTGGCGGTTTCGACGGCAAGGCGTGGCTGCCGAGCATCCTCTCCACCGCCGATGGCCTGACCTTCGCGGCGGTGGCCCAGCTGAATACGGCGGTGCGTTTCGCCGCCGTGGCGGCACTGGACGACAAGCTATTCGTGATCGGTGGCGAGCTGTCTCCCAACGCCGCCGACTCCACCACCGTGCAGGAGCTCAACTTGAGCACCGACGCCGTCACCTCGCTGAGTCCCCTCGCCGCCGGCCTCTCTCACGCCGCCGCCGCCGTGGTCAACAACACGATCTACGTCTTCGGCGGCCGTTCGGGTGGCAAGGCCATCGCCACGATCAGCGAGCTCAACACCACCACCGGCCAACTTCTGGCCGTCGGCCAACTCCCCGGGGGCATCGGCCGATCCGACATGGGCGTCGACGTGATCGGTGACACGGCGTATCTGGTCGGCGGCGAGACCAGCAGCGGGACGCCGCTCAACTCCGTCGTCACCGTGTCGCTGGAGCCGGCGGGCTGAGCGATGCTGCGCCACATCGTCTTGTTTCGACTGAATGACCGTGGGAGCGCAGAACGGGTCCAGGAGGTACGGGCCGCGCTTTCCCAGCTTGATTGTCCGGGGCGAGTGGCGTTCACCATGGGAAGCGACCTCGGGTTGCGGGAGGGAAACCTCGACGTCGCCATGGTCGCCGACTTCACCGATCTCGCCGCCTACCGGGCCTACGACGCCGACCCCGAGCACGACCGGATCCGCCGGGAGCTGATCGCCCCGATCGCCGAGCGGCTCGAGCGCTGCCAGTTCGAGGTCGAGTAATCCACAGGTTTCGCCTCTAGTACCCCACAAGGTAACCTCCCTACAGTCGTCGTGTCACCCAAGCCGAGGAGGCGCCGTGACCATGACGAGCTGTGAACGGATCGACCTGCGCAGCGTCGACCGCCAGGTCCTCTACCTCTTCGCCATGGTCGGCGAAGGCCTGGCGGCGGCGACGGCCGCGTTCCTCGCCGGCGACCGGGAGGTGGCCCGGTCCCTGGTCGCCAACGACCAGCAGGTCGACGATCTGCAGCTTCAGATCGAGGAGCTGGTCTGCCGGGAGCTCACCGACCAACGCAGCGTCGACCCCTGCGAGCTGCGCCACCTGCTGATGGTGATGCAGGTCGTGCCCGAGCTGGAACGCAGTGGTGACCTGGTCGAGCACATCGCCCTGCGGGCCGGTCAGGGCCTGGCCAGCGAGATCTCGCCCCGTTGCCGGGGCCTCATCGAGCAGATGGGCCAGATCGCCACCGACATGTGGCAGGCGGCCGCCACGGCCTACGGCGAGGCCGATCCCGCTGCGGCCGACCGGTTGCGAATCCGCGACGACGACCTCGACGACCTCCACGTCACCCTCACCGACGAGCTGGCGACGGTTGCCCTGCCGACATCGGTCGCCATCGAGATGGGGCTGGTTGCCCGCTTCTTCGAGCGCCTCGGCGATCACGCCGTCAACGTGAGCCGGCGCCTGGCCCTGCTCACACCCGCGCCATGACGACGGTCTGGGACCGGGATGCGACCGGTTGGATACCGACGCTGCAGGATCAGCTCGGGCGGGCTCGCCACCTGCTCGGGGAAAACGCCACGCCCGGGGTAGCCGCAGCCGATGCGGCGGAACAGGCGCTGCGCGAGGCGAGCGAGGCCCTGATGACCTTGCTGGCCGAGCTCGGAGTCGACTCCCCGCTCGGCTGGCGGCTGCACCAGTTGCGTAGCCGGCTCGACGCCCACCTCCTCGCCGCCGACGCCCTGGCCGACGCCGACGCCAACGAGGCCGTCGTCAGCGTGCTGCGCCGGTCGCTCGACCTGGTCGGACCCGAGCTGGAGGCGCTGCTCGTCGACGGCCGGCGTTAGTCGCTAAAAGCGATCTCGTTGGGCTTGTAGTTAGATATCCTTACTATGTGAGCGCACTAGCCATCGAGGTCGATGACCTCCGCAAGACCTATGGCGACTTCGAGGCCGTCAAGGGCGTGAGCTTCGAGGTGGCGCCGGGCGAGACCTTCGGCTTCCTCGGGCCCAATGGGGCCGGGAAGTCGACCACGATCTCGATGTTGTGCACGCTCATCAAGCCGTCGGGTGGACGGGCCGTCGTCGACGGCTTCGACGTGGTCGCCGCCCGGACCGAGGTGCGACGCCGTATCGGCCTGGTGTTCCAGGACACCACGTTGGACGACTACCTGACCGCCGAGGAGAACCTCAAGTTCCACGCCGAGCTGTACGGCGTGCGGCCCGAGGTCGTTGACGAGCGGCTGCGCCGAGTCATGGAGATGGTCGGGCTGTGGGAGCGGCGCAAGAGCATCGTGCGGACGTTCTCGGGCGGGATGAAACGGCGCCTGGAGATCGGACGGGGCCTGTTGCACTCACCGCGGGTGTTGTTCCTCGACGAGCCGACGGTGGGCCTCGACCCCCAGACCCGGGTGTCGATCTGGGAATACATCCGGGAGTTGAAGACCGCCGAGACCATCACGATCTTCCTGACCACGCACTACATGGATGAGGCGGAGAACTGTGACCGCATCGCCATCATCGACAACGGCGAGATCGTGCGCATCGACACACCGGAGGCACTGAAGGCCAGCGTGGGCCAGGACCGGGTCGAGCTGCAGACCGCCGACAATTCTTTGGCGATAGCGGCTCTGTCGTCACATTTCGGCCTTTCGGCGAAGATGAGCGAGGGGGCGGTGACCTTCCACGTGCCCGGCGGCGAGCAATTCGTGCCTCGGTTGTTCGCCGAGCTCGGTATCGGTATCCAGTCGATCCGGGTCAGCCGGCCCACCCTGGACGACGTGTTCATGAGCTACACCGGACGGACCATCCGCGACGCCGAGGCGTCGGGGAACGACAAGATGCGCTCGAGCCCGATGATGAGGATGCGCCGATGACCCTTGATGTGTCACCCACACCAACCCCTTCCACTCCCATCTCCACCGGCACCGCCATCGCCGGCGTCACGATCACCGGCGGCACCATCGCCGAGGACCTGCGAGCGGTCCGCATGGTCTGGAAGCGCGAGCTGATCCGCTACTCCCGCAACCGGATCCGCATCGTGACCTCGCTGGCTCAGCCGATCCTGTTCCTGTTCGTGCTGGGCACCGGCCTGTCGTCACTGGTCAAGTCGGGAACGGGACCGCATGTGGACTTCAAGACATTCATGTTCCCCGGCGTGATCGCCATGACGATCCTCTTCACCGCCATCTTCTCGGCGGTGTCCATCGTGTGGGACCGAGAGTTCGGCTTCCTGCGGGAGATGATGGTGGCACCGGTCCGCCGCGGCGCCCTGGTGACGGGCAAGACCCTCGGTGGCGCCACCGTGGCAACGTGCCAGGGCGTGATCATGCTCCTGTTGGCCCCACTCGTCCATGTGTCCTACAACCCGGTGATGATCGTCGAGTTGCTGGTCTGCATGGCCCTGTGCTCGCTCATGCTCACCGCCGTCGGGGTGGTGGCCGCCAGCCGCATGCAGCAGGTCGAGTCGTTCCAGGTCGTCATGCAGCTGTTCGTGCTGCCCATGTTCTTCCTGGCCGGGGCGATCTTCCCGCTCAGCGGCCTCCCCACCTGGCTGTCGATCCTCACCAAGATCGACCCGCTGGCCTACATCGTCGACCCCATGCGCCGAGCGGTGTTCGACCACCTGCACGTCTCGGCCGCCGCCGTCAAGGTCTACAGCCCGGGCCTGCACTGGGGCAGCTGGCGCCTCCCCGTCTCCGTCGAGCTGGCCGTGGTCATCGCGATCACCCTCGGCTGCCTGGGCGTCGCGGTGGCCATGTTCTCCAAGCAAGACTGACCGCCGGGCGCCGGTGGATACACTGCGGGCATCGGCGCGATCAACTACCAACGGCTCTACGACTACCGGTTCAAGGACATCGACCAGCGCCAGCGCCAAGCGGTGTGGAAAGAGATCGCAACCTATTTGTACGCGACCCTGGGCCAGCCCCGGTGCGTGCTCGACCCCGCCGGGGGACGGGGTGAGTTCATCAATGCCATTCCCGCGCCGGAGCGATGGTTGGTCGACGCGGTCGACCAGATCGACTATGTCGACTCCGATGTAAAACAGATCGTCGCCGACATCTTCGATGTCGATCTCCCCGACCACCATTTCGACGGGGTGTTTGTCTCCAACTTTCTCGAGCACCTGGCCACGCAGGAATCGGTCGCGTCGCTGCTCGTGCGGCTGCACAAAGCCATGGTTCCCGGGGGGACCATCGCAATCATGGGACCCAATTTCAAGGTATGTCCCGGCATCTACTTCGACTGCGCCGACCATGTGCTGGCGTTGACCGAGGTTGCGGTCACGGAGCACCTATATGCGGCCGGGTTCGAAATCAAGACCGTGCACCGCCGGTTCCTGCCCTACTCGTTTCGGAGCCTCCTGCCAGCGTCGCCGAGGCTGACCCGGGCCTACCTGCACACACCCATGGCGTGGCGCCTGGTGGGCGCCCAATTCCTGGTGATCGCGACCGCGGACTCGACGGTGCGCTGAATCTCGGCTGTGTGCGACGACGACGAGTTCGCCTCGCCGTGGCCCCGCCGGTGGCTCGTCATCGTCATCTTCGCCGCGGCCGAGATCGCCATGGTGCGCCGGACGCCCGACCAGCTGGCTCACCGGCTGCTCGGCAACCTGAGCGACCCGGCGCTCATCATCTGGACCCTACGCTCCGACGGCCACGCCACGCTCCACCAGCTGCTGTCGTCCCACCCACTCAACAGCTTCAACGCCAACATCTTCTGGCCCTATCGGCACACCCTCGCCTATGCCGATGACCTCATCTCGATCGCCCCCATCTACAACGCCCTCTTTGCCGTTACCCGCAACTGGACGCTGTCGCTCAACCTGCTCTGGCTCGGCGAGCTGGGACTCAACATGGGCGCGACCTATTCGCTCACCCGGTGGCTGACGCATCGCACGGAGGCCGCGGTGTACGCCGGCCTGGCCTGCGGGTTCTCGGCCTTCATCTTCAGCCAGACCGGACATCCCCAACTCCAGGTGGTCGGCCTCATCCCGCTCGGCCTCCTGCTGCTGTTCAAGCTGCTCGACCGGCCCAGCCTGGGCGCCGGGGTCGCCTTCGGGGTCTGCAACCTCGCGATCCTGCTGGCGGCCCAGTACTGGGCCGCCATCTACGCGCTGAGCGTCGTGGTGGTGCTGATCGGCTGGCTGATCGTGACCCGGGGCCGCTTCGGGGCGAGGCTCCTGGTCGGCCTGCTGGTCGGCCTGGTCATCTCGCTCATCGCCGCGCCCACCTTCATCCCCTACCACGACGTCGAGCAGGAGCAGGCCAACCGGGCGCTGGCGCCGTATTGGAGCCTGCACCTCGCCGACGTGGTGCGGCCGGCGGCGGGCAGCTACCTGTACGGGAGCCTGGGCGACGACCACGCGCAGGCTACGACCGAGCGCCACGACTTCCCCGGGTTCTTGACCATGGCGCTGGCCCTGGTTGGCCTCGTGGCCCTGGCGCTGGCCTACCGGCGCGCCCGGCGCTGCCGAGTCCTCCCCCCGGACCAGAGCGGGGCGCGGCCGAAGACCAGGGCGCCGCCGCGGCGCGAGCGGCGCGTCTTCATCGCCTTGGTGGCCGTCATCGGACTGGTCGCGTTGGTCCTGGCCGTCGGAGCCCCGGCCGGCTGGTCGTGGAGCCCGTGGCGGCTCCTGTACGACCACGTCCCCATTGTGTCGGGAGTACGGGTCACCGCCCGGCTCGCCGCCGTGTCCATCATGGCCCTCGCCGTGCTGGCCGGCGTGGGCCTCGACACCATCGTCGCGGCGCTGCGCCGGCCGAGGCTGCAACTGCTGGCGGTCGCCGTGGCCTGCGCCATCGTCCTGGTCGAGCTGGCCGCTCCGCTGCCGTGGGTCACCCTGCCGAGTGATTCGGCGACCCTCGCCGTCTACCACGCCCTCAGCCACGACCCCGCCGGCGCCGTGGTCGAGCTGCCCATGACCGACCCGGCAACGAACAGCCCCCGGTGGTCCCACACCGAGCCGCCCCGGATGGTCTGGTCCACGATCGACTGGCACCCGCGGCTCAACGGCTACTCCGGCTACCAGCCGTCGACCTACGACGCCAACGCCGCCCTGATGGCCACCCTGCCCGCCGACCGCGCCTTCGCCCGGCTCTTCCAGCTCCGGGTCCGGTACCTGATCCTGCACGTCGGCGTCCAGACCGGCTACCAGATGTACACCGACGCCCAGGCCCAGGCCATCCTGGCCCGACTGCCGCCCGGCGCGACCTACGCCCGCTACGGCCCGAACTATCTGGTCGAGCTCGGCCCGGCCCCACGCACCGGCCCGGCCCCACGCGCCGGCCCGGCCCCCCGCGCCAGCGCGGCCTATCGGGTCGGCCGCCGGCCGATGCCCGAGTAGCGGGCGATGCAGTACAGGGCTCGGAGGCCGTCGCGCCAACCGATTTTCTTCCCCTCCAGGTAGGTCCGCCCGGCATAGGAGATGCCGACCTCGTACACCCGCCATCCCCCCTGGGCCACCTTGGCGGTGATCTCGGGCTCGAAGCCGAAACGGTCCTCCTCGATCATGATGCTCTGGATGACCTCCCGCCGGAACGCCTTGTAGCACGTCTCCATGTCCGTGAGGTTCAGGTTGGTGGACATGTTGGAGGCGGTCGTGAGGATCCGGTTGCCGACCGAGTGCCAGTAGTACAGGACCCGATGGGGACGGTCGGACTGAAAGCGCGAGCCGAACACCACGTCGGCCTTGCCGTCGAGCAACGGCTCGAGCATCTGCTGGTAGTCCCTCGGGTCGTACTCGAGATCGGCGTCCTGCACGATCACGAACCGCGCCTGGGCCTCGGAGAAACCTCGGCGCAGCGCCGCCCCTTTTCCCCGATTGTTTGGCTGCGCCAGGATACGCACCCGAGGGTCGTCCACCTCGCGGGCGAGTGACAAGGTGCCGTCGGTCGATCCGTCGTCGACCACGATCAGCTCGGCGGTGAAGGGGGAGGCCAGGACGCTGCCCATGACCTGGGTGATGGTCGCGGCCTCGTTGAAGCACGGCATCACCACCGACAGGCACCGCCCACTCGTGTCGCTCATCCTGGCTACGGTACTGAGCCGTGCCCAAAATCAGTGAGTCAGACGTCATCGCCGGCGTGTGGATCGTCGTGCCCGACGCGCACGGCGACGAGCGCGGTCGCTTCATCGAGACCTACCGCCGCAGCTGGTTCCCGCAGGGGCGGGAGATGATCCAGGGCAACCGTTCCGACAAGTTGGCCGGGGCGATCGTCGGCCTCCACTACCACCTGCACCAGGCGGACTACTGGCTGGTCCCCAAGGGCCGGGCCCGCGTGGTCCTGCACGACCTGCGAGCCAAATCGGCGACCGACGGGGCGACGCTTACCATCGAGATCGGCGAGTCCGACAGCACCGGGGTGTTCATCCCGCCCGGGGTGGCCCACGGCTTCGCCGCGGTTACCGACATGATGATCACCTACATGGTCGACTCCTATTACAACCCCGACGACGAGCTGGGGGTGGCGTGGGACGACCCGGAGATCGCGGCCGACTGGGGGGTCACCGATCCCGTGCTGTCGGTCCGGGACCAGACCAACCCCCGGCGCGCCGACATCCCGCCCGGGCGGCGGCCCGAGCTGGAGCTGCGCCGGTAGGGGTCCTGGAGGGGGTTGCGATGAATAACTGGGGTGTACACCCCACGTATTCATCGCACCCCCGGTCCTAAGCTGCGACAGATGTCCGAGCCGCCCTCCTCGCTTGCGGCCCGGATCCGCCCGGCGGCCTCCCGGCTGCTCCCCCTCGGCACCCGCCGCCGCGACACCGCGGCCGCCGCCCTCAACGCGCTCCGGGCCGGCCGGCGCTTCGGCGCCGACAGCGCCGATCTCGTGCGGGAAGCGGGCGACCTGGCGGTCGCCGGAGGTCAGATCCTCACCGCCACCGGGCTCCCGGTGCCCGCCGAGCCCTACCCGATCTGGCTGGCCCGCCAGCGGGTCGACCGGGCGAGCCGGCGCCGGCAGGAGCAGGTCGGGCGCGAGGCCATCGAGCCAATCCACGTCCTGTTCGTGGTGGTCGGTCGGGGCGACGCCGGCGTGACCCTGGACTGCCTGGAGCGGCAAACCTGGCCGCACGTGGCCAGCACCATCGTGGCCGACGACGACGCCGCCATCGCCGCCGCCATCTCGGGGCGCGACCGGGACTTCGTCGTCTTGGCGTGTGCCGGCGACCGATTCGAGCGCGACCTTGCGTTCCACGTCGCGGCGGCGGCGTGGCGCGACCCGCTGATCGACCTTGTGTACTGGGACGACGACCTTCTCGGCGCGGGCGGCATCGGGACCAAGCCCCGGTTCCGCCCCGGATGGTCGCCCGACATGCTGCTCGGGGCCAACTACGTGGGGCGCTCCTTCGCCATCCGGCGGCGCCGGCTGCGCTCGGCCCATACCGAGAGCCACAGCGACGCCGGCGCCGAGGTCCGGTTGGGCCCGCAGTGGCGGTGGGACCTGCTGCTGCGCAGCCGCTTGGGGGCCGAGCAGGTGTGGCGGGTGCCCCGCATCCTCGGCCACCTGCCATGGCGAGACGACACCGTTGGCCCGGCCGGCCTGGCCGTGGTCCGCGACTACCTCGCCGCCGGCGGGGAGGCAGCGGAGGTCGAGGGTTGGCAGGGCATGGCCCGGGTCCGCTGGCAACCAACGCGGGAGGGGTGGCCGCTGGTCACGATCATCATCCCGACCCGGCACAACCGGCCGCTGCTGGAGCGCTGCTTCGCCGGCCTGGCGACCACCGACTATCCCGCCTTCGAGGTCGTCATCGTGGACAACGGGGGGCGCAGCGACGAGCGGGCCGAGTGGTACCGGCAGGCCTTTACCGCCCGCCCGCTCGAGGTCACCTGGTGGGACCGGCCGTTCAACTACTCGGCGGTCAACAACGCCGCCGCCGCCCTGGCCCACGGGGAGGTCCTGCTGTTCCTCAACGACGACACCGAGGCCGTCGATCCGGCCTGGCTGAAGGAGATGGTCTCCTGGGTGCGCCGCCCCGAGATCGGCCTGGTCGGCATGCAGCTGGTCGACGGCGACGGCCGGATCCAGCACGGCGGGGTGGTCCTCGGGATGCAGGTACTGGCCGAGCACCTCTTCCAGGGAATGGCGCCGGGATCGCCGTCGCTGCTCGGGCCGACCACGTGGTACCGCGACATGCTGGCCGCCACCGGCGCCTGCGTGGCGATCGCCGCCGCCGACGGCGACGCCGTCGGCGGCTTCGACGAGCGCTTCGAGCTGTGCGGCAGCGACGTCGTCCTCGGCCTCGACACCGTCGGCCTGGGCCGGCGCAACGTCTGCCTGCCCTTCCCGATGATGCGCCACTACGAAGGGGTGACCAGGAACAACTTCGTGCCAGCGGGCGACGTGTTCGCCAGCTACTGGCGCTATCAGCGCTGGATCCTCGGTGGCGATCCCTACTTCTCGCCCAACCTGTCGCTCACCAGCTCCGAGCCCCGGTTGAAGCCGCTGGGCGAGCTGACGCCAGCGCAGCGGCTGGGCAAGGCGCTCGGCCGCTCGTTCGCCGCCTTCCGCCAGCGCGACGACGGCGCCGAGACCCGGCGGATGGCGGCCACCTGTCGGGCTCCGAGCGCGGCCATCGCGGCCAACCGAGCGCTGGCCAGCGGGAGGATCGACGTGCGCACGGTCAACTGGTTTTTCCCCGACATCGACAGCCCGTTCTACGGCGGCATCAACACGGCGCTGCGCATCGCCGACCAGCTGGCGCGCCAGCACGGCGTCGACAACCGCTTCGTGCTGTGGAGCGTGCCCCACGAACCGTTCATCCGCTCGGCCATCGCGGCCGCTTTCCCCGCCCTCGGATCCTCGACGATCACCTTCCACGACAGCCCGAGCAGCGACGCCCTCCACGACGCCCCCGCCTGCGACGTCGCCATCGCCACGCACTGGGTGACCGCCTACTCGGTGACCAACTTCACCAAGGCGGCCCGCAAGGCCTACCTCATCCAGGACTTCGAGCCCATGTTCAACCCCGCGGGCACCCTGTTCGCGCTGGCCGAAGCCACGTACCAGATGGGGTTGTACGGGATCTGCAACTCAGCCAACCTCGAGCGGATCTACCGGGAGTCCTATGGGGGCCAGGGCCTGGCGTTCACGCCGGCGGTGGACCGCAGCGTCTTTCATCCCACCGGCCGCTGCGATCCCGGGTCCGGCCCGGTCACGGTGTTCCTCTACTCGCGCCCTGGGCACTGGCGAAACTGCTGGGAACTGGCCTCGTTGGCCCTGGCCGAGGCCAAGGCTCGGCTGGGCGACCGCGTCCGCTTCGTGACCGCCGGCTCGTGGGCCAACCCCTCCGACATCGGGACGGGGATCACCCATCTCGGGCTGCTGGACTACCGCGCCACCGGCGCGCTGTACCGCACCTGCGACATCGGCATCGCCCTCACCGTGTCCGAGCACCCGTCCTACCTGCCGCTCGAGCTGATGGCGTCGGGGGCGGCGGTGATCTCCTTCGACAAGAAGGCGTTTTCCTGGTTGCTGCGCGACGGCGAGAACTGCCTGCGCGTCACCCCCAATGTCGACGGGCTCGTGGAAGCGATCGAGCGGCTCGTCTCCGATGCCGAGCTGCGCAACCAGCTGGCCAAGCAGGCCCTGGTGGACATCGACCGCGACTTCTCGAGCTGGGACTGCGCCCTGAACGGCATCTACCCGTACCTGTGTGACCCGAGGGCCGCTAGCGACTAATCGCCAGCGGCCCCTCGTGCTCGTTTTGCGGCCTCGTTGTTAGAGCCCGATGAGGCTCGGGCTGGTGCCCGCCAGCATCCCGAGATTCAGGCTCCCGGTGTTGCCGTTGGCCCCATAGGTCCACATGTTGCCGCCCAGGGCATTGAATGCCACCAGGAAGCCGGTGTCGATGCCGCTACCGGTGAGATCGGCGTCGGAGATGCTCGGGTCTGTCCCCGGGGTCACACCGAGCTGGCCGGCGTCGCCAGACCCGAATGCCGTCCCGGCGGTGTAGAGCTGCTCGACGTTGTCGGTGAACGCGGCTTCCCAGCCACCGCCGACCAACCCGGTGATGCTGGGGCTGGCGCCGGCCGCCATCCCGAGTTCGGTGTTGCTGGTCCCGTCCGCCCCGTAGATGGCCAGGTCGGTTCCCGTCGTCTGGTATGCGACCTCGAAACCACCGTCAGGGCCGAGTAGCTCGGTGATGCTCGGGCTGGTGCCCTTCGCCATGTTCAGGAACCCGGCATTTCCCGACCCAGGCTCGGTGCCGTCGGTCCAGAGTTGGCCGGTGTTGGCCTGGAACGCGATCTCGAAGCCGCTGGCCAGCGCCGTCATGCTCGGGCTCGTGCCGGGCATCATCCCGAGGCCCTGATCCCCGCTCGACGCCGGCCCGACGGTCCAGAGGTCGCCGAGGTTGTTCTCGAAGGCGATCTCGAACCCGCCGGCCGGTAGTTCGATGATAGAGGGGCTGGTGCCCGGGTACATCCCGAGGCCCAGGTTGCTGGTGCCAGCCGACCCGTAGACGGCCAGGGCACCGTTGGTTGCCTGGTAGGCGACCTCGTAGCCGCCGTCGGACAGGCCAGTGGTGCTCGGGCTGGTGCCGGGCATGACCATGATGGAGCCGGCCGCGCCCACGGGGGGCAGCGTCCCGGCGATGTAGAGCTGGCCCGTGTTGGCGACAAAGGCGATGGAATCGTTGGTGGAGCCGGTCAGTTGCGAGCTCAGGCTCGACGCCAGGCCGCCGTGATAGATGGTGTCTCGGGGCGCGGCCGATGCTCCCGGCGCCAGGGCGGCGACGCTGGCGGCGACGACGACCGCGCCGGCGGCCAGACGGCCTGCGCAACGTTGCAATGCGATTCGACGTTCAGCCTTGTCGCTCATGATGCGTTCCCTCTCCTCTTTTTGGGTGACTCTTTTGGGTGACTCTTTTGGGTGACTCTTTTGGGTGACTCTTTTGGGTGACCCTTACTTCGCAAGAATGACCTTCTTGGACCGAAATGGGTTCCAAGTTTCCTCGGTTCGGACCAGGTGCGATGCCGAGGCACAGTTGGCACAGGGCCCTGCACCGCCGACGGTACCCCGTCGGGTCGCCCAAAAGCGCTCATCGGCCCACGAAAGGGCCATTTGGCTACCAGTGCGGCTCAGAGCTCCTCGCCGAAGCTGCCCTCGAGCTTGCCGAATATGACGAGGGCGACGAGCCAGAGCACGGCTCCGAAGGCGATCACGACGAGCAACTGGGACAGGTACCACCACTGCGAGGCATGGGCCGGAAGGATGGCGACTCGGACGTGCTTGGCCCCGTATGGGTCGGGGCGGCCGTAGAGGGCGCGCTGGAACGCCAGGACGATCGGCGTGATGGGATTGAGGCGGTAGGCGAAAAAGAGGGCCCGGGCCACAAAGGCGCTGTGGGCCGTGATCCGGTTCGCCACCAACTCGTATTGGTAGACGATGGGGGTGGCCCAAAACCATACCTGGAGGCCGATTTCGAGGAGATGCTGCATGTCCCGGAGCTTCACGTTGACCGCCGCCAGGATCATCCCGAGCGCGCTCGCCAGCAGCAACGCCGCCACCAGGGCCGGCACCAGCATCCAGAGATAGCTGAAGTCAGGCAGGTACCGGAAGACGAACAGGAAGAAGATGAGGACGACACTCTGCAAGACGAAGTGGACCAGGGCGGCACCAACCGACGCCAGCGGCAAGGTTTCGCGCGGGAACGCGACCTTCTTGACGATTCCGGCATTGCCCACGATCGACCCGCATGCGCCGGTCAGCCCATTCTGAAAGATGTTCCACACCAAGATGCCGGAGATGAGAAAAATGGCGAAGAACGGGATGCCGTTTTTGAGCACGATCTGGAAGACGATGTAGAACACGACGAGGCTCGTGGCCGGATTGAGCATCGACCAGACGAACCCGAGGACGCTGTTCTTGTACTTGACCTTCAGCTCTTTTCGCGTCATCCCGACGAGGAGCTGGCGGTAGGTCCAGATGTCGTTGACACGTTGGCGGATCCCCACCCGCGACGAGACGACCCGGACGCCATCACCAGATTCTTCACGAAGGGCCATTGGAACTACCTCACATTGCGATCTTGAAGAGGCGGTTACGGTCGAGGGACCGGTTGTAGAAGGGGTCCCACTCCTCGAATGGCCGCCAGCGGGTGGAAAACCAGGCTCGGTCGTCGACGTGCTCATACTTCGCCCGACTGGCGCCTTCAAAATGGGACAACCGGGCATGTGGGGTGTACACGACCTCGTAGCCGGCTTGACGAAGGCGCAGGCATATATCGACGTCGTTGTAGGCAACACGTAGTCGCTCGTCGTTGCCGCCGATGGCCCAATAGACGGCGGGTCGTATCATCACGCACGCGCCGGTGACGGCGGAACAATTACGTACCAGCTCGCCGAGATCCCACAGGCCTCCGTGGTCAATGTTGTACGCGACGCCAAGGATGCCAACAAAAATTCCTTCGTGCTGTAGCCGTCCATCGGGAAAGTACAAACGGCACCCGACCGCGCCGACCGTGGGCCGCATACCATGCTCCAGCAGCGCCTCGATCCAATCGGCATTGATGACTTCGGTGTCATTGTTCAAGAACAGGAGGGCGTCGCATTCCAGGCTCTGGACGGCCAGGTTGAGCATGCGGGCATAGTTGAACGGCGCCGGATAACGCAGGACGCGTCCGGGGAAGGTAGCCAGATACTGGAGGGTCGCCGGGTCCTTGCTGTCGTTGTCAATCACGACGATCTCGTAATTGCGATAGGTACTCTTTTGGATGATGCTGTCGACGCAGCGCCCGAGCATGTCGCCCTTATCCCGCGTGGGGATGACGATGGCGACGCGCGGCGACCCGGGGATGCGGTAGCGGGCGCGGTACGAACCGGGCACCAGGCCGTCATCGACCGAACCGGGCTCCCCTCGCCGTCGCATCGCCTCGCCGATGGCGACCTTCGCCGCCTCGGAGTATCGCGGGCCGGTGGCGGCGGGCACGGCGGTGCGGGGCTCAGCCGCGCCCGGCTCGAGCGGGCCGGGCTCGACCGGCCGGGTGTAGAGGGCCTCGGGAATGTGGGCGATGCGGTCGGTTTCCTCCATCAGCCGCAGGAGGAGGTCGTACTCCTCGGCGCCATCGAAGCCCGATCGCAAGCCCCCGAGCTTGTCGAGCAACCGTCGCCGGGCCACGACCAGGTGGCCGATGTAGTTGCGGCACATCAACAGGTCGGGCGACCAGTCGGGCTTGAATTCCGGCTCGTACACCTGGCCGGACTCGTCGATCCGGTCCTCGTCGCTGTAGAGGAGGTCGAGGCTCGGATCCTGGTCCAGCCAGCGTGCGACCTGGGCCAGGGCGTGGGGCTTCAGCCGGTCCCCGGCGTCGACGAAGGCGACGTAGTCCCCGCTGGCCATGGCCAGCGCGGCGTTGGCGGACGCGGCGCGGCCGGCTGGCGACGCCACCTCGACCACCCGGACCCTCGGGTCGGCGGCAGCGGCCAGGGTCGCGGTGGTCACGTCCGAGTCGGTGCCGTCGCGGCCCAGGCACAGCTCCCAGTCCTGGTAGATCTGCTCACGCAACGACGCCAGCGTCGCCGCCAACCGGGCCGCTTGGCCCCGGCGCACCTGGGTGATGACCGAGATCTTGGGCCCAGGCGAAAGCGCCCGCACCGCGGCGCGCAGGCTGGCCAGGACCGGCTCGGTCGGCCCCCGGCGCTGGCACCACAGCCGGTAACGGACCGTCTCGGCCAGCTCGGCGGCGATATCGACGGGGAGCCCATCGGTGGAGGTCGGCATCCGTAGTGCAGGCGCCGCGACCCGCGGGCGCGACGTCGCCGCCGCCGGCCGCCGTGCCCCGGTCTCGCGGTGTCGGGACCCGGCCGCGGCCGGTCGAACACCGAGCTCGACGAGTGCGTCGGCGACGGCGGCGGCGAAGCCGGCCCAGCTGTACTGGTCGCGCCGGAGCTGCTCCATGGTGGTGCGGTACCGGCTCCAGGCGCCGGCATCGTCGTGCAGGGTTGACGCCCGGTCCTCCATCTGCTGCGGGTCACGAACCACGCCTTGTCGCCCGAGGTCGCCGACCATGGCACCGCGAGCCCCGACCTCGGTCGACAGGAACGGCGTACCTGCCGCCATGGCGGCCCAGATGACCGCCGGGCCGCCGATGCCATGGCGATAGGGCGCCAGGACGACCCGGGCCTGGGCCAAGAGTGCCGGCACCCCGTCATCGCCGGGGTGTTCGATGACCACACCGGGCAGCCGAGCCAACTGCTCCACCATGGGCGAGGGGCGATCGGCGACCACGGTGAGCCCGATCCGGGGGTCACGCCGATGGAGGTGGGCGAAGATCTCCTTCGCCGCGCACACCGCCGCGTCCTCGTGGGCGGCCACGATGTCGGCCGCAGGTGCGGCGACCACGGCCAGGCCGCGGCGTTCGCCGTGCGACCGATCGCCGCCGGAGGGTGGCGCGACGGGAAGGGGCAGGAGCCTGATCAGCCGATCTCGCAACATGCCCGAGAGGAAGTGGTAGTCGTCGATCCGGGCGCACCAGACGGCGTCGAACTGCGAGACGAGCTCGCCAACCTGCGCCGCGGCGGCGGCCCGGACGTACTCGTGGCCGACCCGCTCGAGGTAGGGGGTCACGGGCACCATCGCCTCGATGGCCCGGAATCCCAGGCTGGCGGTCATCAGCACCTTGGCTGCCTGCGGTTGGCTCTCCATCACGTAGTGGCCGAGCCCGGACTGCAAGCCGCCGTCGGTCACGATGACGTGGGAGAAGCGGTAGGCCCGCGCCGCGAACCACCGGGACCAATCGGTGGATCCGCCCGCAACCTCGATCCCGCGGGCACGGAGTCCGGCGATGGCGTCGCCGTTGCCCAAGGCCTCGGCGACGACGACGGTTAGGCTCGTCTTCGGGGAGACGGCCGCCACGGCCTCGAGCAGGTCGAAGCTCCCGGCGTCGGACCACGGCGAGAGCTCGCCCGACAGGGTGCGGGTCACGAGGAGCATGCGTTCGCCCGCGCCGGCTTCGTGCCCGATGCCGACCGGCCCGGCCATGGGCCGGGGTGACGCGACCACCGACCAAGTGGGGAGGTACACCACGTCTCGACCGAGGGCATGGACCTGGGTAAAAAGGAGATCGGAAGAGCACACGTCTGAACTCCAGTCACATCACGA
>OBLV0100000095.1_pt1 | contig 32885 bp, 26 predicted proteins | sample 1520071 | NCBI WGS metagenome assembly OBLV01 (sample SAMEA3888446, study PRJEB22518) | metagenome | reverse complement strand
ATCAACGGCATGATCGACACGCTGGCGATCTTCGCCGACCAGGTGACGTCGGTCGCGCGCGAAGTCGGCTTCGAAGGGAAACTCGGCGGACAGGCCGAGGTTCCCGGCGCTGCCGGTCTGTGGCGCGACCTGACCGACTCGGTCAACCAGCTCGCCGCCCAGCTCACTTCGCAGATCCGCGCGATCGGCGAGGTCGCAACCGCCGTCACCAAGGGCGACCTGACCCGCACCATCGAGGTCGGCGCGCAAGGCGAGGTCGGACTGCTCACCGAGAACGTCAACGAGATGATCCGCAACTTGCGCGACACGACGCGCAAGAACCAAGAGCAGGACTGGCTCAAGACCAACGTCGCGCGCTTCACCGGAATGCTGCAGGGCCAGAAGGACATCAGGACGGTCGCCAAGCTCATCATGAGCGAGCTGGCGCCGCTGGTGAACGCGCAGACCGGCATCTTCTACCTCAACGAGCCGATCGACGAGACGCCGATGCTGCGCTACACCGCAGGCTACGCCGCGCCGCGGCGGCGCGGGACGCTGCAGTTCGGCCCCGGCGAGGGGCTCGTCGGCCAGTGCGTCGTCGAGAAGGAACGCATCCTGGTCGGCAACGCGCCGTCCGACTACCTCCAGGTCACCTCGGGCTCGGGCCACGCCGAGCCGCTCAACGTCGTGGTGCTCCCGGTGCTGTTCGAAGGCGACATCAAGGCCGTCATCGAGCTGGCGTCGTTCGAGCCGTTCAGCGACAACCACTTGCTGTTCCTCGACCAGCTCACCCAGTCGATCGGCATCGTGCTCAACACGATCGCCGCCAACATGCGCACCGAGGAGCTGCTCAAACAGTCGCAGTCGCTGACGACCGAGCTGCAGTCGCAACAGGACGAGCTCCAGCAGACCAACGAGGAGCTCGAAGAGAAAGCGCGGCTGCTGGCCGAGCAGAACGAAGAGGTCGAGAAGCGCACCCGCGAGATCGAGGAAGCGCGCCGCGCGCTCGAGCAGAAGGCCGAGCAGCTGGCGCTGACCTCGAAGTACAAGTCGCAGTTCTTGGCCAACATGTCACACGAGCTGCGCACGCCGCTCAACTCGCTGCTGATCCTCTCGAAGCAGCTCAGCGACAACAAGGAACAGAACCTCTCGGGTCGTCAGGTCGAGATGGCGCAGACGATCCGGCGCGCCGGCTCCGACCTGCTCACCCTGATCAACGACATCCTGGACCTCTCAAAGATCGAGTCGGGGACGACGTCGGTCGACATCACCGATCAGCGAGTGTCGGACATCTGCGACGACGTCGAGCGGACGTTCCGCGGCGTCGCCCAGGAGCGTGGGCTGCGCTTCGCGATCAACGTCGGCGAGGACGTTCCCGAGTCGATCGAGAGCGACCCGACGCGCTTGATGCAGATCCTCAAGAACCTGCTCTCGAACGCGTTCAAGTTCACCGCGAACGGCTCGGTCGAATTGACGCTGCGGCGCGTCGCGCGCGACGGTGACCGCACGCCGGGCGACTACGTGGCGTTCGAGGTCCGCGACTCGGGGATCGGGATCCCGACCGACAAGCACAACGTGATTTTCGAGGCGTTCCAGCAAGCAGACATGTCGACCGCGCGCAAGTACGGCGGGACCGGCCTCGGTCTGGCCATCTCGCGCGAGATCGCCGGGCTGCTGGGCGGCGACATGACGGTCGAGTCCGAGCCGGGCGTCGGGTCGATCTTCACCTTCTACCATCCGGTGCAGCGCACCGGACGCACGACCACCTACGAGGCGTTCGTCGCGCCGCCGGCGCGGCCGATCGACGCGACCGACGAGCCGCGGATCGCGCGGCTGCGCCCGGCGCCGGTCACCGAGGAGATCGACGACGACCGCAACGAGATCCGGCCGCAGGACCGGGTCGTGCTGATCATCGAGGACGACGCGACGTTCGCGCGCATCCTCGTCGGTCTCGCGCGCGACCGCGGCTTCAAGGGCCTGATGGCGCGCAACGGCGCGGCCGGCCTGGCGCTCGCGCGCCAGTTCGTGCCCGACGCGATCACCCTCGACATCGGTCTGCCCGACGTCGACGGTTGGGGACTGCTCGATCAGCTCAAGCGCGACCCGGCGACGCGCGGGATTCCCGTCCACGTGATCTCGGGCGAGGAGCAGTGGCAGAAGGCGCTGGACTCCGGGGCGTTCGCGCACCTCAAGAAGCCGGCCAGTGAAGACGCGCTCACCCAGGCCTTCGACAACCTGCTCGGTTTCGCCGACGCCGCGTCGCGCAACGTGCTCGTGATCGAGGACGACGTCACGCAGCTGTCGGCGATGGCGAACTTGATCCAGTCCGGCGAGGTGACGGTGACCGCGGTCTCGACCGGTGCGCAGGCGATGGCGGCGCTCGACGAGTCGAAGTTCGACTGCGTCATCGTCGACCTCGGGCTGCCCGATGTCGAAGGGCTCGAGCTGATCCGGCAGATCAAGGCGCACCCGTCGCACGTGCGCGTGCCGGTGATCGTCTACACCGGCCGCGAGCTCACCGAGCAGGAAGACACCGGAATCCGCCAGCTCACCGAGTCGGTGATCGTCAAGGACGCGATGTCGCCCGAGCGGCTGATCGAGGAGACGGCCTACTTCCTCAACCAGGTCGAGGCCCGGCTGCCCGAGACGAAGCGGCCGGTGCACGGCGCGCCGGCGAGCGGCGTGAGCCTCGAAGGCCGCACGATCCTGATCACCGACGACGACACCCGCAACATCTACGCGCTGCGCAGCGCGCTCGAAGAGTTCGACATGACCGTGCTCAGCGCCGAGTCGGGCGCCGACGCGATCGCCCTGCTGCGCAGCCACGACGAGATCGACGTCGTCCTGATGGACATCATGATGCCCGAGATGGACGGCTACGAGACGATCCGGCGCATCCGGGCGCGCGACGAGTGGAAGGCGCTGCCGATCATCGCGCTCACCGCCAAGGCGATGAAAGGCGACCGCGAGCAGTGCCTCGCCGCCGGCGCGTCGGAGTACATCTCGAAGCCGGTCGACATCGACCAACTCGTCGCCCTCATCCGCGTCTGGCTCAACGTCACCGCATAGTGGAGGCTTTATCCGCCAAAGCGGGGACCGCTTTGTCAGCTAAAGCCGCCGAGGCGCAGACGCCGTCTGCGCCTCGCTTGGGCGTTGGTGCCGATGGCGCGGATGCTGCTCTTCCCACCAATGGGGCGGGGGCGGGGGTTGCGGATCTCGAGCTGCAGCTGCTGCTCGAGGCTGTGTACCGGGTGTCGGGGTTCGATTTGCGCGAGTACGCGGCGGCGACGGTCAAGCGGCGCGTCGCAGAACGCGTGCGCACCGAAGGCGTCGCGACGATCACCGGGCTGCTCGAGCGCGTGCTGCACCATCCCGAAGCGATGGCGCGCTTCGTCGATGCGCTCACCCACAACGCCGGCTCGCCGTTCCGCGAACCACACTTCTTCGCCGCTTTCCGTACCCAGGTGCTGCCGCGGCTGCGGACCTTCCCGCACGCGCGCCTATGGGTGATCGGTTCCGGCGACGACGCCTACGCGCTGTCGATCCTGCTGCGCGAGGCCGAGTTCTCGCACCGGGTGCGCATCTACGCCACCGACGCCAGCGAAGCAGCGATCGAGCGCGCCAAGGCCGGCGTCTTCCCGGCCGAGCTGCTCGACGAGTACTCCCACCGCTACGTCGAGGCCGGCGGCGCGCGCCGCTTCTCCGACTACGTCGAGATCACCGGGACGCACGGCGCCTTCAAGCCCGGGCTGCGCGAGCACATCGTGTTCGCCCAGCACAACCTGGCCTGCGACGGCTCGTTCAACGAGTTCCACCTCGTCGTCGCCCGCAACGTCGTCACCCACTTCAACCGCACGCTGGCATACCGCGCGCACCAGGTGATCTACGAGAGCCTCGTGCGGCTCGGCTACCTCGGCATCTCCGGCAAAGAGAACCTCCGCTACACGCCGCACCAGCACGCCTACGAAGAGGTCGAGGGAACGGAGCGCTTCTATCGCCGCGTCCGCTGAGCTCTGAGAGTCAATCGATCAGACCCCGCCGGTACGCGGTGACCGCGGCTTGAGCGCGGTCGGAGGCCGAGAGCTTCTCGAGGATGTCGGCGACGTGGCCTTTGACGGTGCCCAGGCCGAGGTGCAGCCGCTGCGCGATCTCGTTGTTGCCGGCGCCTTCGGCGATCAGGACCAGGATCTCGGTCTCGCGCGGCGTGAGCGGTGAGCCGTCCGGGCGAGCGCGCGCGCCGGTGAAGCGGCGCAGCACGACGTGCGCGATCCGCGGGTCGAAGTACGCGCCGCCGGCGGCGACCGCGCGGATCGCGTCGATCACCAGCGCCGGATCGGACGACTTCACGCAGTAGGCGTCGGCGCCGGCCGCGAGCGCGGCGAGCACTTCGTCGTCCACCTCGTGCATCGTCAGGATCACGATCTTCGGCGCGTCGGCCTGCTTGAGCTCGCGCGTCAGCGTGATCCCATCCTTTCCGGGCAGGCCGAGGTCGATCACCGCGACTTCGGGTTTCTGCGCGGCGATCGCGTCGAGCGCAGCGACGCCGTCGGGAGCTTCGGCGACGACATCCATCCCTGCCGCCGTGAGCGAGGTGCGCAGGCCCGCGCGAACCAACGCGTGATCCTCGACGATCGCGACCCGGATCGCGCTCACGTGCGCGCCTTCGGCAGCGACAGGGTGAAGACGGAGCCGCGCGGCTCGCGCGGCGCGTAGCGCACCGAGCCGCCGTTCTCCTCGGCGATCCGGCGCACGATGTAGAGCCCGAGTCCCGTCCCGCTCCCCGCTCGCGACGCGCTCGAGAACCGTTGGAAGAGCGCCGCGCGCGCCCGCTCGTCGATCCCGTAGCCGTCGTCGCTCACCGTCAGGCGCGCGACGTCGCGCTCGGCGCTGGCACGCAGCTCCACCCGGCCGCCCTGCGGCGTGTGCTGCAGCGCGTTGGCGGTCAGGTTCGCGACCGCCCGCTTGAGGTCGCCGCGCGCGCCGAGCACGGGCACCACGTCGTCGGCCTGCGCGTCGAGCGCGATCCCGCGGGCCTCGGCCATCGCGCGCAGCTCGGAGACGATCTCGCGCGCCACGACGCCGAGATCGAGCGGCTCGCGTTCGGTGCTGCGGTCGCCGGACTCGAAGCGCGCGACGAGCAGCAGCGTGTCGGCGAGCCGGCCCAAGTCGTCGACCGACACCAGGCTGTCGCGCAGCACGGACGTGTACGGCACCGGCAACGCACCGTACGAACCGTCAGCGGCTTGCCGCAGCGTCATCGACAGCGCGGCGAGCGGCGTGCGCAGGTCGTGCGAAAGCGCGTAGACGAGGTCGCGAATCACGTCTTGGCGTTCGCTGAGCGCCGCGTTGCGTTCGGCGAGCTCGCCGAACAGCCGCGCCTGGCTCAGCGCGTCGACCGCAACGCCGGCGAATCCGCGCGCGGTCTGCACGGTGGCGTCGTCGGGCTCGTCGCGGTCGAACGCTGCGAGCAGCACGCCGTAGGCCGTTCCGCGCTCGGCGACCGGGACGGCGACGGCCGAGCGTGCTGCGAGCCGTTCGAGCACGAACCGTCCGACCGGATCGACCGGCCGCACGACGCTGACGGCGCCGTCGTCGGCGACGCGGTGGGTGAGGGAGACGATCTCCGGCGCCGCGCGCCGGTCGGCGACGTCGACGTCGGCGGCGCCGGCGCGCGCGGTCAACGTCTCACCGCCGGCGTCCGCTGGATACCAGGTGGCCGACGCCGCGCCGAGCAGCGCGACCGCCTCGCGCGCGATCGCGCGCGCGACGAGTTCCGGCGAGAGCGACGCGCGGACGCGCTCGGCCGCCGCCGACAGCGCCGCCTCGCGGCGCGCGCGCGCTTCCTGCGCCGCCAGCCGGCCGACGCGTTCGGCCCGCTCCTGCACCGCGGTGCTCAGGTATCCGACCAGCACGATCGACAGCATCGACAACAGCCGGTCGCCGACGCCGATCGCCTGCCAGTGATAGCCGTCGCGCGACACGTTGATGAACGCCGCCGTCACGTCGGCCGCGAGCGCGGCGATCACCAGCGCGTACGTCAGCGAACGGCTCTGGGTCAGCGCGGCGAGCACGATCGGCACGTCGAGCAGGATCGCCACGACCAGCGTCTGCGGCGTGATCGCGTCGGCGAGGAACGCGGCGATCAGCAGCGCGAAAGCCGCGGCCGCGATGGCTCGCGAGCGCACGACGGGCGCTTCCGGGGAGCCGGCGCGGCGCCCTGCGAACGTGCGCGCGGCAAGACCCACAGGTTCGCGGTGGGACCCCTAGAAGTCGGCCGGATCGTCTCGATTCGAGCTGCCGAAGGAGGCCATCCGTTGCGCTTTCAGGTCGTTTGTACGATCGTCGGCATGGCGCTTTGCGGGGGCGCATCTGCGGGATGCGCCGGTGCCGGCGCATCGACGGAGACGCACGGCGGCGCGGTTCCGGCGTCCGCGGGCGCGGGCGTGCCGGCCGTCCACAGCGGAGTGCGCCGCCCCGCGTCCACGCCGGCCTGCACGGGAACGGGCACGAACTCGTTCATCGGCGGCGGAGAGTCAAACGTCGCGGCCGGAAAGGACACCGTCGTCGCGGGCGGTTCGCAGAACTTCGCCTGCGACCAAGCCGCCGCCATCCTTGGGGGCAGCGCGAACAGCGTCGACAGCACGTCTTTCGGTGGGGTGATCGCGGGCGGCGCCAACAACTCCGTATCGCAATCCAGCGAGGGCACGATCGCAGGCGGGTTCGACAACACCATGAACCTCGCTTCGGCGGGTTTTCTCGGAGCAGGGATCTCGAACCAGCTGAGCTCGAACTACGCGGTCCTCGCCGGCGGTGACACCAACACCTCGAGCCACGGTGACTGGTCGGCGCTCGTCGGCGGTCGCCAAAACCAGCTCACCGCAATCTACGGTTTCGTCGGCGCCGGGACGAACAACTCGGTCTCCGGCGAGGGCGGCGGCGTCATGGCGGGCGGCTACAACGTCGTCTCCGGCGAGGGCGCGGTCGTCGACGGCGGCTTCCAGCAGACGGCGTCCGGAAACTTCGCGACGGTCCCCGGCGGCTATCGAAACACCGCGGCGGGGACGTACAGCTTCGCCGGCGGCGCGTTCGCGAACGCGCAGCAGACGGGAACGTTCGTGTGGAGCGACGGCTCCGACGGGGGCACGACGCTGACGTCCAGCCGCGCGTATCAGTTCCTCGCGCGCGCATCGGGCGGGTTCACGCTGTACACGGACGCCGGCAGCACCGCCGGCGCACAGCTCGCCGCGGGATCCGGAACGTGGGCCTCGCTCAGCGACCGCAACGCGAAGACGAACGTCGTCCCGCTCGACGACGAAACGATCCTCGCGAAGGTCGCCGCGCTGCCGATCAGCCGCTGGAGCTATCGCACCGAACGCGGCGTCCGTCACGTCGGGCCGATGGCGCAAGACTTCTACGCGGCGTTCAACGTCGGCGAGGACGACCGGCACATCACTTCGATCGACGAAGACGGCGTCGCGCTCGCCGCGATCAAAGGCCTCGCAGCAAGGCTCGACGCGTCAACGCACCGAGAGCAGCGTCTTCGCGAGGAGCTCGCCGGCCTGAAGGCCGTGCAGACGCGGCGAGACGCGAACGTCGGCGCCCAACTGACGGAGCTTCGTGAGGAGATCGCGGCGCTTCGTCGCCGCTGACGCCGTGAAGAGCGCAACATCGCTCCACGGATAGAAGACCGCGTGCGAGATGCCGCCGCTTTGCTCGCCGAGCTCGGGCTCGCGCCGACGCTTACGATCTATCTCGCCGGCGTGCCCGGCGCCGGCAAGACCCACCGGCTGCTGACCGACGCGCTGGGCGAAGCGAAGGCCGGCCGGCGCGTCGCGATCGGATGGATCGACGCCAAGGACCGGCCGCAGCTCGGCCGGCTCGCCGCCGAGCTGCCGCGCATCCCGCCGCGCAGCTTCGCGCTGGCGGCGACGACCGTCGACGACTTCGATCTCGACGCCGCGCTGGCCAGCGACTTCGAGACGATCGTGCTCGACGAGCTCGCGCACAGCAACCCCACCGGCGCGGCGCACGCCAAGCGCTGGCAAGACGCGCTCGCGCTGCGCGACGCCGGCAAGTCGGTCCTCGGCGCGTTCAACGTCATGCACCTCGACACGGTCGCGCCGGTCGCGGAGCGCATCGTCGGATATCCGATCCGCGAGCTGGTGCCGATCGCGTTCTTGCGCAAGGCCGACCGGGTGATCGCGCTCGACGTCGCGCCGTCGGTACTCGAGTCGCGGCTGCGCAGCGGCCGGATCGTGCGCGCCGAGGACGTCGACCGGGCGGCGGCCGGCCTTTTCCAGCCCAAGAACGTCGCGATGATGCGCGAGCTGCTGCTGCGCGTCGTCGACTCGCTGACGATCCCGGTCGTCGCGCCGAGCAAGGCGTCGACCGCGCTGGCCGTCGTGGCCGGTGCCGTCGACGCCGAGCCGTTCGTGCGGCGCGCCGCCGCCTTCGCCGACGCGCTCGACCTCGCGCTCGAGGTCTGCTCGCCCGACGCGGAGCGCAGCCAGATCGCCGAGATCACGCTGCGCGCCAACGGCGGCGTCGTCGCCGTCCCCGACAAGCTCGTTCGGGGCGACCTCACGGCGGTGCGCGGGTCGCTGGTGATCGTGCCGCGCGGCGCGCTGGCCGACCGCATCCTGATGCGGCCGCTCGACCGCGAGCTGCTCGTCGCCGATCCGGCCGCCGTGCCGGCCGCCGGTTCGTACGAGCTGGGGCGCCATCCCTACGGGTTCGCGCTGGGCGACCGCATGCGGATCGGCTACGGTCGTCTGACGATCTACCTCGGCGCGGTCGCCGGCAGCGGCAAGACGTACGCGATGCTCGACCGCGCCCATCAGCTGATCGACGAGGGGGTCGACGTGGTCGCGGCGCTGGTCGAGACGCACGGTCGCGCCGAGACCGCCGCGCTGCTCGACGGGATCGAAGCGATCCCGCGCCTCGCCGACGGCGAGATCGGCCTCAACACGCTGCTGATCCGCCGGCCGCGAGTCGCGCTCATCGACGAGCTGGCGCACACCAACCTGAGCGCCGGCGCGCGCGCGAAACGCTACGACGACGTGATCGCGGTGCTGCGGGCCGGGATCGACGTGATCACGACGCTCAACGTTCAGCACCTCGAAGGCGTCGGCGACGCGGTCGAACGGCTGACCGGAACGCGCGTGCGCGAGACGCTCCCCGACAGCGTGCTCGAGTTCGCCGACGAGGTGACCTTCGTCGACGTGACCCCGGACGTTCTGCGCCGGCGGTTGCGCGAGGGAAAGATCTATCCGCCCGACCGGGTCGACGCCGCGCTGTCGCACTTCTTCCGCACCGAAAACCTCGCGGCGTTGCGCGAGCTGGCGGTGCGCGAGACGCTGCGCGCGCGGTCGGAGCGGAAGCATCAGCGGCCGTTCGCGCGGATCGTCCTCGGTGTCGCGCCGCGCGAGCGCGACGCCGAGCTGATCGGCCGCGCGTCGCGCCTGGCGCGCCGGCTGGACGTCGACCTGCGCGTCGTCGCGATCAGCCCACGCGACGATCCCGCCACGCGCACCGCGGTCGACGCGCTGGCGCGCGCGACGAGCGCCGTCCACGGGACCTTTCTCGCCGAGCTCGCACCGGACGCCGCAGTTCGGATCGTCGAGATGCTGCTCGCGGGCGACGTCCTGGCGGTCGAGTCGCCGCGCCTGCCGCGCAAGCCGCTCTTCGGCAAACGGTCGTTCGCCGTTCGCGCGCTGGCCGCGGGAGCCCGCGAGCTGCTCGTCCTCGCTCCTAGAAGTAGTAGCTGACGCCGAAGCCGACGCCGTGGTACCGGCCGGTCGCGGCGGTCGGCGAGACGGCGGCCGACACGTCGAGCTGCAGGCGCGCGCCGAAGTCGCGCGAGACGCCGTAGATGTACTGCGTGCGCGTCGGCGTCGCAGGCCCCGCCGCGTTCGAGAACGTCGCGATCTCGCCGTAGAGCGAGGTGCTGTTCGGCAGCGCCGCGGTGACGACGAACGACGGTACGAACGACGGCCAGCGGCGCGGCCCGTCGGTCAGCGAGCTCGCCGTCAGCGTCGTCGCGACCGAGAAGACCGGCGTCAGCACGTACGCCCCGTTGAGCGCATAGGACGCGTCGGTGCCGCCGGCCGAGAAACCGTTCGTGCCGGTCGGTACGGTGAAGAAGGCCTGGCCGCCCCAGCTGAACTTCGGCGAGTAGCCGAAGACGTATTTCAATCCCGCGCCGGCGTCGGTCGCGCCGCTGACGATCCTGCCGGCGCTGGTGCGCGTCAGCTGCGGCGGCCCGAGGTCGAACTCGAGCGCCGGGACGGCGGTCCCGACGCGAATCAGCGTTTGCGGATACGTCACCGTGTTGCCGCCGCCGCCGCTCGAGGTCAGGTTGAGGTACCCGGTCTCGATCTCGACGTGGTTCGGCCGCACGGTGCAGACCGAGTTCGTCACCGTCGGCCGCGTCACGATCGCCGACAGCGACGTACACGGATCGTTGCCGCCGAACTGTGGCCCCAGCGGGTTCGGCGACGCGGTGGGGGCCGGCGTCGGCGTCGGGCCTGGGAAGGGATTGTCCGGATACGGCGTTCCGCGCGGCGGCGGCGTCTGGCCGAGCGCGCGCGAGGGCGCGGACCATGCGATGACGACCGCGGCGGCGGCGACCGCCACGGCGCCGGCGAGCGAACGGATCATCGCGTTGCGGCTTGCCCCGCGTCGAGTGCGCGGTTCAGCTCGACGACGTTGACGCGCAGCTCGCCGAGCAGCCCGAACTGGCGCGGTACGACGTGTGCCGCGATCAACCGGCGGACCGCGTCGACCGCAAGCCCGCGCGCCTTCGCGATGCGCGGTGCCTGGTAGTACGCGCCTTCGGGCGAGATGTCGGGATCGATCCCGCTCGCGCTCGAGGTCACCAAATCCATCGGAACCGGGCCGGTCGCATCGGGGTTCGCTTTCTTCAGCGCGGCGATCGCGCTCCTCGTCGCGTCGATCAGCTTCTTGCTGGTCGGGCCGAGGTTCGTGCCGCCGGTCTGGGTCGGGTCGTAGCCTTTCCCGGCCGCCGACGGCCGGCCCCAGACGTACTGCGGGCGGCTGAAGCTCTGGCCGACGAGTTCCGAGCCGACGAGCGCGCCGCCGTGGTCGTAGATCGGCGATCCTTCGGCTTGGTGGTGGAACAGCAGCATCCCGATCCCCCAGATGACGACCGGGTAGATCAGCCCCAGCGCGACGACCGAGACGATCGTGTAGAGCACCGAGGTCAGGAGATGGTGCAGCGTGTTGTCGCGCGGCTCGGCGGCGGGTTCGGTGTCGGTCACGACGCTATGCGGCTCCGGTGAGGTGCAGACCGACCAGGATGAGGTCGATCGCCTTGATCCCGATGAACGGCACGACGATCCCGCCCAGCCCGTAGACGAGGACGTTCTCGCGCAGCACGGCGTTCGCGCCGCGCGGGCGGTAGGCGACGCCGCGCAGCGCCAGCGGGATCAGCGCGACGATGATGAGCGCGTTGAAGATGATCGCCGACAGGATCGCGCTCTGCGGCGTCGCCAGCCGCATCACGTTGAGCGCGCCCATCGCCGGGTAGGCGGCGACGAACATCGCCGGTAGGATCGCGAAGTACTTCGCCACGTCGTTGGCGATCGAGAACGTGGTGAGCGAACCGCGCGTCATCAGCAGCTGCTTGCCGATCTCGACCACCTCGATCAGCTTGGTGGGATCCGAGTCGAGGTCGACCATGTTGGCCGCCTCCTTGGCGGCCTGCGTCCCGCTATTCATCGCGACGCCGACGTCGGCTTGCGCCAGCGCGGGCGCGTCGTTGGTGCCGTCGCCGGTCATCGCGACGAGCCGGCCTTCGGCCTGCTCGCGCTTGATCAGCGACATCTTGGTCTCGGGGGTCGCCTCGGCCAGGAAGTCGTCGACGCCTGCGTCGCGTGCGATGGCGGCCGCCGTCAGCGGGTTGTCGCCGGTGATCATCACGGTGCGGATCCCCATCGCGCGCAGCCGGTCGAAGCGCGCCCGCATGTTCGGCTTGAGGATGTCGCGCAGCTCGATGCAGGCCAGGATCCCGCTGCGGTCGGCGAGCAGCAGCGGCGTTCCGCCGGCGCGCGCGATCCGCTCGACGTCGGCGGCGAGCACGTCCTTCGCGACGTTCGCGGTCTGCGCGACCCACGCGCGCACCGCGTCGGGCGCGCCCTTGCGGAGCTGCGTTCCATCGGGACCGTCGATGCCCGACATGCGCGTGTAGGCGCTGAACGGCACGAACGTCGAACCGGCGGCCGACGCGGTCGCCGCGCCGGCGCCGTCGACGTGCTCCGCTGCGAGCAGCACGATCGAGCGGCCTTCGGGCGTCTCGTCGGCGAGCGACGCCAGGTAGGCGGCGCGATACGCCGCCGCGAGGTCGACGCCGGGCGCGGGCACGATCGCCGTCGCTTGGCGGTTGCCGAGCGTGATCGTTCCGGTCTTGTCGAGGAGCAGCGTGTCGACGTCGCCGGCGGCCTCGACCGCGCGCCCCGACATCGCCAGCACGTTGCGCTGCAGCACGCGATCCATCCCGGCGATCCCGATCGCGCTGAGCAGGCCGCCGATCGTGGTCGGGATCAGGCACACCAGTAGCGCGATCAGCACGACGACGCTCGGCGTCGCGCCGGCGTAGATCGAGAACGGCGCCAGCGTCGCGACCGCGATCACGAAGATGATCGTCAGTCCGGCCAGCAGGATCGAGAGCGCGATCTCGTTGGGGGTCTTCTGCCGCTGCGCGCCCTCGACCAGCGAGATCATGCGGTCCAGAAAGCTCTCGCCGGGGTTCGCGCGCACGATGTAGACGATGCGGTCGGACAGCACCCGCGTTCCGCCGGTGACCGACGAGCGATCGCCGCCGGCTTCGCGGATCACCGGCGCGGACTCGCCGGTGATCGCCGATTCGTCGATCGTCGCGGCGCCCTCGACGATCTCGCCGTCGGTCGCGATCAGGTCGTTCGTCTCGGCCACGACGCGGTCGCCGCGGCGCAGTTGCGAGGCCGCGATCCGCTGCTCGAGCGCCGGTCCCGAACCGTTCCCGGTGCCGACCAGCCGGCGCGCGACCGTCTCGGTCTTGGTGCGGCGGAGATAGTCGGCCTGCGCCTTGCCGCGCCCTTCCGCCATCGCTTCGGCGAAGTTCGCGAACAGCACGGTGAACCACAGCCAGGCGGAGATCGCGACGTCGAACGCAGCTTGACCGGCACGTGCGTCGCGAAAGGCGAACGCGAGCGCGACGACCGCGCCGACCTCGACCACGAACATCACCGGGTTGCGCATCTGCACCCGCGGGTCGAGCTTGACGAACGACGCGCGGACCGCCGGCCCGACGATCGCCGGATCGAGCAGCGAACGGCTGCGTGGCATCAGAACACCTTCCCTTGGGCGCCGAGCAGCTGCTCCACGACCGGACCCAGCGCGTCGGCCGGGAAGAACGTGAGCGCGCCGACGATCACGATCACGCCGATCAGCAGCGCGACGAAGACCGGCGAGGTCGTCCGGAACGTGCCGGCGGTCGACGCGACGCTCTGCTTGCGCACCAGCGAGCCGGCCAGCGCCAGCACCGGGATCATGATCGCGAGGCGGCCGAAGAGCATCACAACGCCGGTCGACACGTTCCAGAACGCGTTCCCCGACAGCCCGGCGAACGCCGAGCCGTTGTTGTTGACCGTCGACGAGAACGCGTAGAGGATCTCGCTGAAACCGTGCGGGCCGGCGTTGCCGAGCGTCGAGAGTCCGGCCGGCAGCACCGATGCGATCCCCGCCGGAAGCAAGGCGAAGACCGGGACGACGAGCGCGGCCAGCATCGCCAGCTGCACCTCCTTGCGCTCGATCTTCTTGCCGAGATACTCCGGGGTTCGGCCGACCATCAGTCCTGCGATGAACACGGTGAGGATCGCGTAGGAGATGATCCCGTAGAAGCCCGAGCCGACGCCGCCGAACACGACTTCCCCCATCTGCATGTTGAACAGCGGCACCAGACCACCCAGCGCGGTGAACGAGTCGTGCATCGCGTTGACCGCTCCGCACGACGTGTCGGTCGTCATCGTCGCGAACAGCGCCGAGGCCGCGACGCCGAACCGCGTCTCCTTGCCTTCGAGGTTGCCGCCGAGCACGCCGAGCGCATGAACGGCCGGGTTTCCGGCCGCCTCGGCCGCGTACGCGACGGTGAATCCGGCCGCGAACAGCACCGTCATCGCGGCGAACAGCGCCCAGCCTTGGCGCTGGTCCTTCACGTAGCGGCCGAACGTGTACGTCAGCGCGGCGCCGAGCATGAAGATGGCGACCAGCTCGATGAGGTTGCTCAGTCCGGTCGGGTTCTCCCACGGCGCGGCGGAGTTGGCGTTGACGAAGCCGCCGCCGTTGGTCCCCAGTTCCTTGATGATCTCTTGCGACGCCATCGGTCCTTGCGGGATCGACTGCTTGGCGCCCTCGAGCGTGGTCGCGGTCGGATACGCGTCGAAGTTCTGCGGCACGCCTTGCCACAGGAGCAGCAGCGCGCCGGCGAACGAGATCGGCAGCAGCACGTACAGACACGCGCGCGTCAGATCGACCCAGAAGTTGCCGATCGTGCTCGTCTTTCGGCGCGCGAGCGCCCGCATCAGCGCGATGCAGATCGCGATCCCGGCGCCGGCCGAGACGAAGTTGTGCCACGCCAACCCCGCCATCTGCGAGAGGTAGCTCATCGTCGACTCGCCGCTGTAGAACTGCCAGTTGGTGTTCGTCATGAACGAGACGGCGGTGTTCCACGCCAGGTCGGGTGCGAGGTTGCCGAAGCCCTGCGGGTTGAGCGGCAAGAACGCCTGCAGCCGCAGCAGCGCGTACAGATACGCGAAACTCACCAGCGAGAACGCGATCACCGCGAACGCGTACCCGCGCCAGCTCATCTCGCGCTCCGGCCGAATGCGCGCCAGCCGGTAGACGGCGCGCTCGACCGGGCCTGCGACCGGCGTCAGCCAGACGCGCTCGCCCTCGAACACGCGCGCCATGTACGCGCCGACCGGCTTGACCAGCACGCACACCAGCGCGAACACCAGCGCAGCTTGGAGCCAACCGTAGAGCGTCATCGCGCGCGCCTCAAAAGTGCTCGGGCCGCAGCATCGCGTACGTCAGGTAGACCAGCGCGAGGACGGCCAGCAGCAAGCCGGCGATCAGGTCGAGCGTCATACCTCGTCGCAGCCGATCACGTAGCGGTCGAGCAGCCAGAACGAGACCACGGTCACCAGGAGCAAGCAGAGCTCGAGCATCACGGTATATGCTAGCGCCGCCGGCGCCGCGGCGGGAGCCGCCGTCCGGATGATCCGTTCGGCCGGTCCGCGAACGCCGCGGCCATGAGACTCCGCCGGTCGTTCCTCGCGGCGTTTTCGGCCGCGTCCACCGTGTCACTCGCGCTGTCGCCGTTCGGCGCGCCGGCTGCCGCCGACGCGGTGCGCTATCGCGTGCCGCCGCCGGCGATCGAGAACGCGCTCAACGCCCCGGCGCTGCCGAACGCGATCGTCTCGCCGCGTCGCGACGAGTTGGCGCTGGAGACGCCGCTGCGCTATCCGCCGGTCGCCGATTTGGCGCGGCCGATGCTGCGCATCGCCGGACTGCGCATCGATCCGGCGACCAACGGCATCCACCATGCGCCGGCCGAAGTCGCGCTGTCGTTCGTGCGGATCGCCGGCGGCGGGGCCGTGCGCGTCACGCTGCCGGCGCAGCCGCACGTCGCCGGTCTGAGCTTCTCACCCGACGGAACGCGCTTCGCCTTCACCAACGCGACCCAGCACGGGACCGAGCTGTGGATCGGAAGCGTCGCCGACGGCCGCGTGCGCCGCGTCGCCGGGCTGGCGGTCAACGCCGTCTTCCCGGACGCGGTCGTGTGGTCGCCGCGCGGCGCGCAGCTGATCGTGCGCGCGGTCGACCGCCACGGACCGCCACCGCCCGAGCGCGTCGCGACCGGCCCGATCATCCAAGAGGCCGCCGGCGCCGCCGGCGAGATCGTCACCTACGAAGACTTGCTGACCGACGCGCACGACGAAGCGCTGTTCGACTACTACGCGACGTCGCGGATTGCGCTGGTCGACGCGCGCACGGGCGCGGTGACGCGCAGCCCGGCGCGCGGGATCTTCACCGCCGCCGCGCCGTCGCCCGACGGGCGCTACCTGCTCGTCGAGCGCGTGCATCGGCCCTACTCGTACCTGTTTCCGTACGGTCGCTTTCCGCGCGCGACCGAGGTGCTGACGGCGGACGGTCGTCGCCTGGCGACGGTCGCGGATCGCCCGCTGGCCGACCGCGTCCCCGCCGACGGCGTGCCGCCCGGCCCGCGCGACGTCGGTTGGACCCCATCGTCGGCGGTGAGCTGGGTCGAAGCGCTCGACGGCGGCGACCCGCGCCGGACTGCGACCGCGCGCGATCGTGCCGTCACGCTGGCGGCACCGTTCAGCGGCTCGCCGGACGAGCTGACCCGCTCGGCGACGCGGATCGAGAACGTGCGCTGGCTCGACGCCGACTCGCGCGCGCTCGTGACGACCTACGAGCGTTCGACGCGCACCGCGACCGTCGCGCTGCTCGACGCACGGACGGCAGGCGCGCCGCGCACGCTGTGGACGCAGCGCGACGGCGACGTGTACGGCGATCCCGGCGCGCCGCTGACCGTCGCGCGACCGGCCGGCTCGTACGTCATGCACCACGGCGACGCGATCTGGCTGCGCGGCATGGGCTTCGGACCCGACGGACGCCGTCCGTTCCTCGACCGGCTCGACCTCGCGAGCAACGCGAAGACGCGGCTGTTCCGGTCGGAGCTGCGGCCGCTCGAGACGCCGCTGGATCCGCTCGACGACGACGCCGCGCGGATCCTCACCCAGCGCCAGTCACCCGACGATCCGCCCAACCTGTTCGTCCGCGACCGCGCCTCGGGTGCGCTGCGCGCGCTGACCGCGTTCACCGACCCGGCGCCGCAGCTCCACGCGATCGGCCGCCGTGTGGTGACCTACAAGCGCCCCGACGGCGTCGATCTGTCGTTCACCCTCTACACGCCGCCGGGCTGGAAGGAAGGGACGCGGCTGCCGACCTTCATCTGGGCGTACCCGCTCGAGTACATCGACCGCAGCACCGCGTCGCAGAACACCAACAGCGCCCAGACGTTCGTCACCGTCACCGGCCCGTCGGCGCTGTTCCTCGCGCTCGACGGCTACGCCGTGCTCGACAACGCCTCGATGCCGATCGTCGGCAATCCCGCCACCGTCAACGATACCTTCGTCGACCAGCTGGTCGCCGACGCGAAGGCAGCGGTCGACGAGGCGGTCGCGATCGGCGTCGCCGACCCGAACCGGGTCGCGGTCGGCGGCCACTCCTACGGCGCGTTCATGACCGCGAACCTGCTCGCGCACACGCGGCTGTTCAAGGCCGGGATTGCGCGCAGCGGCGCCTACAACCGCACGCTGACGCCGTTCGGCTTCCAGAACGAACGGCGCAGCTACTGGGAGGCGACGAGCCTCTACACGGCGATGTCGCCGTTCACCTACGCCAACGCGGTCAAGGATCCGCTGCTGATGATCCACGGCGAAGCGGACGACAACACCGGCACGTTCCCGATCCAGTCCGAGCGGATGTACGCGGCGATCCGCGGTAACGGCGGAACGGCGCGGCTGGTGATGCTGCCGTACGAAGCGCACGGCTACGCCGGGCTCGAGTCGATCGAAACCGTGCTGGCCGAGATGGACGACTGGCTCAACCGCTGGCTGAAGCCGCCGACCGCCGCGCTCGGTCCCACTCCGCACGGGTGAGCGAGAACAGCAGCACGTCGACGTGGCGGCCGCGGATCACCGCGCCGCTGCGCAGCATCCGCTCCTCGCGAAAGCCGGTCCGGTCGAGTACGTAGCGCGACGCGACGTTGGCCGGGACGATGCACGCCTGAAGCTCGTCGAGCTCGCCGGCGCCGAACGCCTCGTCGATCACGGCGCGCAGCCCTTCGGTGGCGTAGCCGTGGCCGCGCGCGTCGGGCGTCAGGCTGTAGCCGACCTCGCCCACTCGCGGGGTGCGGTCGTTAACGCGCAGCGAGATCCAACCCAGCGCGGCCGGCGGCGAACCGGCCTTCATCAACCACTCGAAGCGGCCGGTCGCGTTCGGACGCAGCGCCTTGGGCCGCGCGCGCACCTGGCGCTCGAACTCCTCGGCGCGCACGCGCGGGATGTCCTGGTACTTGCGCAGATCGGGTGCGTTGAGCACGTCCCACAGCTCGCGCGCGTTGTGCGCGCCGACCGGGATCAGCTCGAGGCGCTCGGCCTGCAGCTCCCTCATCGCGCGAGCGCCGTGTCGGTGAAGCCGCGCACCAGCTTGCCGCCGCCCTCGTCGCCGGTGGTTTCGAACGTCACCCGGTCGCCGGGCCGCGCCAGCAGCACGTCGGGACCGTCGGGGTCGACGATCGTGTAGACGCCGTGGCGACCGCGCAGGGTGAACCACGCCCGGCCGGCGGCGTACGCGAAACGGTCGATCGTACCGCTGACCCGCGGTGACGCGCCGCCGGTGCTGCTGTCCCCGAGGAAGGCGCGATACGACGCGAAGGCGTCTTGCGCCGGCGACGACGCGACGGTGCTGCCGACGACGACGTGACCGCCGGCCGCTTGCAACAGCGCCAGCGTCTGGAACTTCCCGTTGTCGGCGACGGCCGGAACCACCCACGTGTTCTGCCCGAACAACGAGTAGAGGATCGGTTGAGTGGGGACGAGCCGGCCTTGCTTCACGATCGGGTTGCCGCCGACCGCGTCCTCGGCCGCCGACGAGTTGTACTCGCCGCCGCTCGAGGTGTAGTACGTCATCGCGCCGGTGCGGCTATCGGTGTAGGTGAATCCGGTCATCGACGCGTCGGTCCGGTTGGGCGACGTGTGGTCGACGAACCACACGAACCGGCCGTCGGCGAGCAGGACGCCGAACACTTCGTCGCGCGCCGGAAGGTGGACGTCGCGCTTGGTGATCTGCGCGTTCCACCAGCCGTGCACGAAACGCCCGAACCAGTCGTTGTAGGCCAGCACCAGGTCGTCGGGATAGACGCGGCTGACCCACTTCGGCAGCGAGTCGAACTGTTCGCGCGCGATGCGCTGCATCGCGCCGGTGGTCGGATCGACGATCACGACCGCGGTGACGCGCTGCCCGCTCCAACCGATCGTCGGGCGGCCCAGCGTGACCACGTAGCGCGGGTTGCCGTCCGCGTCGATCTGCAGCGTCGCCTGCAGCAGCTGCTCGGTGCCGTACCGCAGCCAGACGTGGCGCAGCAGGTTGTCGTTGAACAGCGCCGACGGGATGTAGCGCATCGGCGCGCGCGTGCGCAGCTCGGCCGGCGCATCGGGGTTCTCGGCGTCGACGATCACGATCCCCGGCGACGTGCGGCGCGCGAGCCACTGGATCGCGCCCTGGAAGTCCAGCGGCGCGACCCAGATCAGCCGGCCGTTGTCGGACTGCACGTTGTAGACGCCGACGCGGTAGTACGCGCCCAGCTGCCCGACGACTTTCTCGCCGGCGAAGATCGCGGACTCTTCGGGGACGACCCGCACGTGGCGAGGGTCGGCGGCCGGCGCGCCGCGCGCCGACGTCACCGCGCCGGTCAGGTCGCGCAGACCGCTGGCGTCGACCAGCGGCGCCAGGCCGAGCGCCAGCGCGAACGCGCCGACCACCGCGACCGGCGCGAACACCGGCCAGACGGGCGCGCGCCGCAGCGAGACGATCCGCCGCGAGATCACCATGGTGCGCGCGGCCGTCGCCGCGGTGATCACGGCGTTGGGCACCAGCGTGATCAGCAGCAGGGTCAACGCCTGCGGAAAGACCAGCGGCGGCAGCACGAGGTAGCACAGGGCGCCAACCAGCGGGACGCCGATCGCCAGGCGCCGGAGCTGACCTCGCCACCACCCGCGCGCGAAAACGACGTTGATCAGCCCGAGCGAGAGAAACGCCGTAGCGAAAAGCCAGACCACGCTTGCCCGCCCTACGGCGCTCCTGCGCCGGGCGCCTCCTCCCAGCCCTTGCCGCCGGCCAGGGAGCGCGTGATCGGCGCGCGGAGGTTCGGATGCAGGTCGACTATAGCGGGACGGTCATCAGCCCGCCGGTTTTCTTCTTTTCCAAGCACTCGCACCACGTTCACGAGCAATTCGACGTTCGCGCCGACGACGGCACGACGTTTCGCGTGGTCGACAACGTCTCGATCGCGCCGCGCGTTCCCGCGCATCCCGGCGACCACGTCGCCGTGCGCGGCGACTTGCTGCACGTGCGCGGTCAGCCGCCGATGGTCCATTGGACTCACCACGATCCTGGTGGACACCACCGGGACGGCTTCGTCGAACTGGACGGACGCACGTACGCGTGAGGAAACGACGACGGCCGGGTACCGACCATGCGTGGATGCGACCCGGAATTGGTCGATGGTCTCGCACACGATGTCCGACGCATGCATGGTGCGGCTGGCGGTCCGTCGCTTTCTCGAGCAGTCGGCCGATCCCCAGTCGTCGGACCTCGACGCCGCCGAGCTCATCGTCGGCGAGCTGATCGCGAACGTCGTGCGCCACGGTGCGCCGCCGTTCGGCGTGTGCGTCGACTGGAACGAAGAGATTCCGGTGCTGTACGTGAGCGACCGCGGCCGGCTGCCCAAGCCGCTGATCTATCCGGCGCCCGACCGCGAAGCGGAGCGTGGCCGCGGCTTGCTGCTGGTGCGCGCGCTCGCACAGGGCGAGGTCGTCGTCGCGCCGCGGAACGACGAGCGCAGCGGCACGCGCGTCGCGGTGCCGCTGCCGGTTCACCGCGACGACAGTTCGGAGCGCGCGTAGAGCGAGACCCGGCCTCGCTCTCCGCGTTACCGCATCAGCGGCGCGTCTTGCGCGCCGGGGCCTTCTTCGCGGTCGACTTCTTGGCCGCGGACTTCTTCGCGGGTGCCGCCTTTGCGCCGGCCTTCTTGGCGACGGCCTTCTTGGCGGTAGCCTTCTTGGCGGTCGACTTCTTCGCACCGCCGCGCTTGGCGGTTCCCACGGCCTCCTTGAGGCTGCGGCCGGCGATGAACTTGAGCACGCGCTTGGCCGGGACGTGGACGGGCTCGCCGGTCTGCGGATTGCGGGCCATGCGCGCTGCACGGTCGCGAATCTTGAACTGTCCGAACGGGGTCAGCTGAACCTTGTCGCCCGACCGGAGCACCTGGGTGATTCGTTCCAGCATCGCTTCGACCAGCTCGGTGACTTGCCGCCGCGGAAGCTCGAAATCGTCGGCCAGCTCTCTCGCCAGCTCGTTCTTTGTCATGGGTTCCTTTCGTGTTTCGGTTCGGCTCGCACGAGCCGGATCGCGCCCCATATACGCCGGAAAGTGGGCATTTCCGGCCGTTTTCGCGAAAAACTTGGCCTGATGCGCTATTCCCGCCGCAGCGTAACGCTCTTCCTGGCGCTGGTCACGACGCTGCTCGGCGAGTTCTTCCTGCTCGTCTGGCGCGTGCAGGAACGGCAGGCCCTGTTGGTGACGGCCATCATTCTCTTCGCGGTGGCGTTCGTCGTGTGGGTCGTCGCCGTCCGCGAGCTACGGGCGGCGCGTCGGCGCTGAGCGCGGTTACTTCTTGCGCTGCGCGAGCTCGACGCCGAGCGGTGCGAAGCCGCTCGTCGTCGACGAGGACATCTGCGGCATCGCGGCGGCGGCGGCCGCCGCGTGCATGGTCGTGAGCGAGATCCTGCGCCGCATGCGGTCGACCGACCGGACCATCACCTCGATCGCCTCGCCGATGTCGTAGTCGTTCGGATCGACGTCGTCGCGCCGCACGGCGCCGGTGACGCCGGGAGCGATCTCGACGATCAGCTGCGGGTCCTTGCCGACCACCTTGCCTTCGATCGTCGTACCATTGCGCAGCAGCGCGGCGTGGTCGCGCCACGGGTCGGGCAGCGCGTTCTTGCGCGACAGTGCGATCTTTTTGCCGCCCTCTTCGATGCGCAGCACTTGCACGTTGATGCGGTCGCCGACGTTGACGACGTCGCCGGCCTTCTCGACGCGCTCGAAGGCCAGCTCGCGCATCGGGATCAGCCCGTCGATCCCGCCCAGATCGACGAACGCGCCGAAATCGGTGAGCCGTGCGACGACGACCTCACGCATTTGACCGACCTCGAGCGAGCGCAGCAACTCGCTGCGCTTCGTGCGCCGTTCCTCGTCGACCGCGCGGCGCTGCGACACCACGATCCGGCGCCGGCCGGCGTCGACGTCGAGGATCTTGAGCGGCAGCTTCGTCTTCACGAGCGTTTCGAGCGCGGTTCCGATCGTGACGCGCACTTGGGACGCCGGCAAGAAACCGCGAATGCCGCCGACGTCGACCAGCAGGCCGCCCTTGACCGCCGCAGTCACGTTACCGGTCACGTGCTCGCCGGCGGCATGCGCAGCGACGACGCGTTCCCACGCCGCCTGCGCGCGCGCCCGCCGCGGATCGACCGTCTCCGGCTTCGCGTCCGCCGGCACAACGGTCGCCTCGGCCGTCGCAGCCGTCGCCGTCGACTCGAGCTGGGGGGTCGCCGGCTGCGCGTCGGTGGTGGTGTCTCGAGCTTGGGGCTGCTGGACCGCGGCCGTTTCGGTCGCCGGCGGCGGCGGCGCAGGATCACCGAAAGCGATCTGATGCGCCTGGCTGTCCCCGTGGACAACAGGCGATGCCGCGCTTTCATCCTGCACGACGGGCAACGCGCTCTCGTCGTGCGCGGCAGGCGGTGCAGCGCTCTCATCGTGCAGTGCAGCCGGTGCCGCGCTCTCTTCGTGTGCGACAGGCTGTGCGCTCTCGCCATGTACGGCGGGCGGCACCGTGCTCTCGTCGTTCTCGGCAGGCGGTGTCACGGAGACAGCCACGGGCGTCGCGTCGCCGCCCTCGGGCACCGGTGGCGGTTCGGAAGAAGCCGCGGGCTCCGCCATGGGCTCGGCGGGCACCGTCGAGCCGTCAGGTTGGGCAGCATGGTCGTGCGCAACCGCCGCCTCGGCGGGCGAGGCGGAAACCGATTCGGGTTCGCTCGTCGCCTCGGACGCACCGGAAACGTCGTGCGCCGGTGCATCGAACGCCGGGGACGGAGCGACCGCTGCTCCGGCCGCTTCGGGGTCGCGTTGATCCATCTGCACCGTCGTTTCGCGCGGGCGGCGCAACAACCCCGCGAATGCGGCCGAACTCGCGGCCGGTGCGGGTCGGAGGGCGACGTGGCCGAGCGGCGCTCAGCTCAGCCGCACCGCCGTGTAACCTTCGCGCGACGGGACCTTCTCGCTCTGGATCAGCGCCGCCGCCTTCGCGCTGTCGGGGCTGCTGCACGGTCCGGCGGCGAACTCGCCGCCGGCGGCCGACACGATGCGGAAGTACTCGTTGGGGTCGCGGCGCTTGGCGCGCGGCAGCATCTCCGCGCAGTAGGTCTCCTGCACCGCCTGGTGGTCGCAGGCGCGGAACACCGCGGGCTGCGCTTTCGCAGCGTCGTACCGGTGGTTCTCGAACGCCCGCACCAGCGTCTCGGTGTCGGTCGTCCCGCTCGCCTCGATCCGGTCGACGATGTTCGCCACCGCCATGTAGCCGAGATACTGGCGCCAGTTCGGCGGGAAACCTTGCGCGACGGCGGCCAAGCGGCGGTGCAGCGCGGCGGCACCGCCGCCGGCGTCCGGTCCCCACACGTAGCCCCACAGCGACCCGGCCAGCTCCTCGGACGGAAAGCCGGCGGCCAGCTCGTTCTCGCCGGTGACGCCGGCGGCCAGCATCCGCTTCTGCAAGCCGAATTGCACGAACGCCGTCGCGGCGTTCTGCGTGTCGGAACCGCCGTTGAGCAAGAGGAATGCGTCGGCGTCGGTCGCGCGCGCCTTGACCATGTACGACGAGAAGTCGGTCAGGCCGATCGGATGTAGGTCCATCCCCGCGACCGTCCCGCCGTGCGCGTCGAGGATCGCTTTGAGCCGGTCGCGCGCATCGGTGCCGAAGGCGTAGTCGGCGACCAAGAAGTACCAGCGTTTCGCGCGGCGGATCAGCTCGGCTCCCAACGCGTTCGAGAGCATCGCCAGCGAGCACGTCTGGCGAAAGCAGACGCGGTTCGCCTTCGCGCCGGTCATCGCCGTGTCGTGCGTCCCCACCGCGATGTAGAGCACGCCCGCGCTCTGTGCGTACGCCGAGAGTGCGTTGCCGACCGCCGACGACGCGCTGCCCAACAGCACGTCGACCTTCTCGTTCTCGACCAGCCGGCGCGCTTCGGTCGTTCCCACCGCCGGCTTGGTCGCGTCGTCCGCGACGACGAGCTCGTAGCGCGCGCGGCCGCGCCGGTTCGCATCCGCGACCGCGAGTCGCGCCCCGTTGAGCTGCGGGATCCCGCCGACCGCGAACGGACCCGACAACGAGTCGATGTAACCGAGCCGGATCACCGGCGCGCCGGCCGCCCGCGCCCGGCGCGGAAATGCGGCGCCGGCGGCGGCAACCAGCGACCCGCCGACGAACGCGGCGAGACGAGCGTTGAAACTCCATCGCCGCCACTGCGCGCTCGTCCGATCCGACCCCTTCGTGCGCAAGGGCCGCATCGCACCGCGCCGAAGCGCAGCGCACGATGCGTACGCTCACCGCCGCCCTCGTTCCGGTGCTCGTCGTCGCGTGTGCCGCTTGGGCCGCGGCAATGCCCGGCAGCAGCTTCGCCGCCGAGAAGGCACGACTCGCCGCCATCCCCGAGCTGCGACCGCTCGCGCCGGTCGCGGGACTCGCCGGCCGTTGGTCGACGCATCCCCGCAGCGGCGGCGACGAGACCCAAGGCGACGACGGGTGGGCCGTCACCGTCGTCACTTCCGGATCGTTCGTGAGCCGCGAGTCGCTCGACGTCAAAGCGTTCGGCAAGCCGTACGCGATCGCCAAAGACGGCGCAACGACGTTCGCGCGCGTCTTCGGCGCGCCGGTCGAAGCCGACTTCGCGGCATCGGCCGTCGTCGCGACGCAGCACGAGGATTCGCAGATCACGCAAACGTTCCGGCGCGGCGCGAAGTACGCGTACCGCAGCGTCGACGACGCACGCAACGGCCTGCACACCGTCGAGCTGATCCCGCTGTCCGCGCTCCCCCACGAGCTGCACCAGTACGCCGTCACCGGCACGGTCCCGAGCGCAGGCAGCGACCAAAGCGACGGTTCGATCTACGTCGTGCAAGGAAACGGCGCGCTCGCGCCGGTCGCCGTGCAGTCCGGCACGGAGCTGATCGCGCCCAGCGGCAACAAACTGCCCGCGTCGCCGAACGTGAACCTGATCTACGGCGATCGTACGATCGCGACGGTCCCCGTCACGGTGATCGACGGTCACGCCAGCGTCCCGGTCCCGCCGTCGATGCACCTCGGCGGCTACGTCGGCGCGCTCGCCTCACCAACGCTCGGCGGCGCCGGCGCAACACCGCGCCGCGCTCCGACGCCCGCCGAACGCGCCGCCGTGCTGACCGCCGCCGCCGCCCGGCTCGGCACCGATCCCGGCGCGCTGACGGTACGCAACCTCACCGCGATCGACCTCGGCCACGGCCCCGCGGTGGTCGGCACGCTCAACTGGAAGGGCACCGGCACGCCGCGCGTCGACCGCCGCATCTTCTTCGTCAACGAACCCGTCGCCGACGACAAACGCGCGATGACGCTCTGGAACGTCCAGACGATCACCGTCACCGAACCGCTGCTCGAAGACCCCGCCGAGTACCTCGTCGACGCCCTCGACCTCGGCCACGGCAAGATCGGCCTCGTCACCCACATCGTCGGTTACGACGCCGACTCCTACACCGTCTACACGCGAACCGCCGGCGCCTGGAAATCAATGTACGCCGGCGGCGGAGTAGCGCTATAGGTTGCATCGACCCGTTCACCGCAGCCACCGCCTGCAACGCGGACCGCCCCTAAAGGTCGACTCGAGTCACCCGCCACGACCCAAAGGTCATAGAAGAGGGTGCCACGCCAACAAAGCGGCGCAAAGCCCGCAGGGCGAGCGGCGCGGCGCTGATGCGGCGGGGCCTTTTCCGCGAGCGGGCGCAGGATGCGCAGGAGCGAGCGGAAACGGAGCGGCGCTTTCACACGAAGTGAAAGCGCCGCGTCCCGCAGCATCAGCGCCGCGCCGCTCGCCCCCGCCACAATCGACGGCGAAGGCAGCGACCGTCTAGACCTTCTCGATCTGGTAGAACTCGAGCTCGACCGGCGTCTCGCGACCGAAGATCGAGATGAGCGCGCGGACCTTCTCTTTTTCGGGCTGGATGTCGTCGACGATCCCGGTGAAGTCGAAGAACGGGCCCGAGGTGACCTTGATGCGGTCGCCCTTGGCGAAGTCGATCTTGAGCTTGGGCGTCTCGATGCCCATCTGCTTGAGGATCGTCTTGACTTCTTTGTCCTGCAGCGGGACGGGCTTCTCACCCGAGCCCGGCGAGCCGACGAAACCGGTGACGCCCGACGTGTTGCGGACGACGTACCACGAGCCGTCGTCCATGTCCATCTCGACCAGGACGTAGCCCGGGAAGACCTTCTTGGGCGTGATCTTGCGCTTGCCGTCCTTGAACTCGACCTCGTCTTCCATCGGGACGAGCACGCGGAAGATCTTGTCTTGCATGTTCATCGAGTGGATACGGCGCTCGAGGTTGGCCTTGACCTTGTTCTCGTAGCCCGAGTACGTGTGGATCACGTACCACTTCTTGCGGTCGTCGGTCTTCTTCGCGGCCGGTGCCGGCGCGGGCTGCGCGCCGTCGAGCTCGGTGACCGCGGTCGCCGTGTCCTGGTCCATCAACGCGCCCCTCCGGTGAGCCAGCCGAAGACCAGCCCGAACAGCAGATCGCACAGGTAGGTGAACACGCCGACACCGATGACCAGCGCCAGCGTCAGCAGCGTCGCGGCGATCCACTCCTCGCGCGACGGCCAGGTGACGCGGCGCATCTCGGCCACGACGCCGCGCACGAAGTCCTGCGTGCGCTGCGCGTTGACCGCGCGCTGCGCGGCCGTTACCGGGCGCTTGGGAGGTTGGGGACGGTTTGGATTGGACTTCATACTACCTTGTACCGCGAGAGTTTGGCAGGGCGGACAGGACTCGAACCTGCAACCGACGGTTTTGGAGACCGCAACTCTACCAATTGAGCTACCGCCCTACAGTCGGGATTACTTGGTTTCCCGGTGGGGTTTGTGGCAGCGGCACCAGCGGCAATACTTGCTCAGCTCGAGCCGCTCGCTCGTCTTTTGCCGGTTCTTGAACGTGTTGTAGTTCCGACGCTTGCACTCGGTGCACGCCATCGTGACCATCACACGGTTCTCTTTCTTCGCCATCTTCGTCTCGAACGGACCCCCAACGCGGGCCCGCGGCTGCCGGGGAACATGAAGAAAACGGACGCGGGGTCCGTTCCGGTAAGAGAGTGTAGCACAGCCCCCAGCCCCTGTAAACCGATCCGCCGCGGCCAAGATAAGCGAGCGGCGGCCAGGGTCAGACGTCGATCAGCGGCTCCATGATCGCGGCCCGGTCCTCGGCGTGGAAGCCGCCGATCGTGGCGACCGAGAAGTAGGCGGTCACGTCTTCGCGCCCGAGGATCTCGCCCAGGCCGCCGAGCGCCGTGTCGTCTTCGATCCGCCAGAGCATCACGATGCTGCGCTCGATCCCGCGGGTGGTGTGCATCTCGGTCGTCTGCGACCACAGCGGCCCGCTGTCGTCGTCGGCGAACGACTCGGCCAGCTGCGCGAAGCGGTCGGCGACCCAGCGCGCCCGTTCGTCGCGTGTCAGCGCCCGCCAGGATGCGTTCGGCGTTAGCTGGACGATGACGTAGATCGGGGTGGTGGTGATGGGAAGGGCTCCTCAGACGGCCAGCAGGGGCGATTCGACGACCCGGTTGCGTCCGCTGTTCTTGGCGCGATAGAGGGCGCGGTCCGCCCGCTCGACCGCGTCGTTGTTACCGTCGTTGGCGCGCGCGTAGGCGACGCCGATCGAGATCGTCACCGGCTTGCCGTCGGCGTATGCAATCCCGGCCGTTTCGATCGCGGCCCGCAGCCGTTCGGCGACCTGCAGCGCCCGCTCGCGCGACGCGTCGCGCAGGAGCACGATGAACTCTTCTCCGCCGAAGCGTCCGGCGACGTCGACGCCGCGCACGTTCTCGCCGAGGATGCGCCCGATCTCGGCCAAGCAACGGTCGCCGGCCGGATGTCCGAGCAGATCGTTGATCGACTTGAAGTGGTCGATGTCGAGCAACAGCACGGCGTAGCGGCCGCCGTGTCGAACGTGCGCCATCGCTTCCTGCAGCGCGCGGGTCACGCCACGCCGGTTCGGCAAGCCGGTCAGCAGGTCGATCGTGGCGGCGGTGCGCGTGGCGGCGATCGCGCCGTACTGGCCGAGCAGCGGGCCGAGCTCGACCGCCGCACGCTCGAGGTCGCGGTCGGCGACCAGCGGCACGGCGCCCGGTCCGCGGAACACCAGCAGCGCGCCGCGCAGCCGCGCCTCCTCGTCGCGCGCGGCGTAGGCGCTAACGCTGCCGGACTCGTCGCTATCGCTCTGATGCGCGCTGGCGTCGCCGGTCACTTGGAGCTCGAGCAGCGCGCGGCGCCCGAGCCGCTCGATCTCGAGCTCGGCCAGCGACGGACCGAACCGGACGACGCGCGACCAGCGGTCGGCGCCCCCGCGCCCGAAGGCGGCGATCTCGACCGACTCGCGCGTGATGCGCGGATCGATGCTCTCGAGCAGCGAGCGCACCTGCGGCATCGGATCGTTCGCGCCGAGCATCGCATCGACGGCTGCGCGCGAGAGCGAGAGCCGGTGCAGCCGCGCGTTCGCGCGCGCCAGCCGCACGAGCACGACCGCCACCAGCACCAACGGCAGCAGCGCGGCAACGCCGATCACGGCGCCTTCGTGCGCCCCGACGTGCGCCGCGACGAAGGCCCAGACCGCTTCACCGGCGATCACGCCGAGCGTTCCGGCGTCGGCGACGTGGCGGCGCCAAATCCGCGCCAGCGAGCGGCTCTGGCGCAACGCGGCGAGCGGATCGATCCACAGCAGATCGTTGGCGAGCATGAAGGCGAGCGCGATCCCGACGAACGTGCCGGCCGCGACGAACGTCAGCGGCTCGCCGGCCGCCGTGCGCAGCGGCGCGACGATCAGGTTCGCCGCCCACCAGGCCGGGACGCGCAGCGCGGCGGTAAGGATCCGTTCCATCGGCGCGCGCCGCCGCGGACCAGGCGTTCGCGCCAGGTTGGCGATCACGTTGCACGCGGCGGCCCACATCCAGCCGTCGCGCACCAGCACGCACAACAGTACTGGGCCGAGTAGTCCGACCCGGAAGCTCTCGGGTGTCGGGTGCGTGCTCCGCTCGAAATGCGCGGCCGGCGGCCGCAGGACGCCGAGCGCGAATGCGATGACGAGCGCGACGGACACGAACAGCGTATCGTGAGCGAGCTCTTGCCAGGCGGGTTTCGCCCACACGACGGCGAGCACCAGCGCCGCCAACAGCGAGGCTGCGCGAACGATACCGTACACGCGTCGTGCGATCACGTTGCTTCCATGTCGAGATGTCGAGAGGAGATCCGCGCCCGGGCGGACTCGAACCGCCAACCTCGGCCTTAGGAGTGCCTCGCTCTTCCAGTTGAGCTACGGGCGCACGGGTCGAAACGTTCCCGCAGCGAACGTCCGGCCCATGCAGACGACCAGGCCGGGGGTCGCTCCGGCCGAGCACGTCCCGCCGATGAGCCGCGCCCCGGCAGGGTTCTCGATCGAGCGTGACCTGCCGGCGGGGTTTGCCGGGTTCTACCGGTCGCTGCACGACGCGTTCGCCGAGCGGCAGCAGCAGGCCGTCGCGGTACGCCGGCGCGTGCTCGAGGCCTCGCGCGCCGGCATCCGCCCGCAGTACCGCCCCGCCGGCAACGCGCAGTCAGGCTGGCGGATCGAGCTGCCGGACTGGGTGCGGGATCAGCGCAACCAGATGACCGGGCCGGCCGACGACGCGGAGCTGTGCGTCAAGCTGCTCAACTCCGGCGCGCCGGGGGTCATGATCGACCTCGAAGACTCGATGGCCAACGAGTTCGCGCGAACGCTGCAGGGCATCGACAACGCGGTCGCCGCGTATTACGGCGAGCTGACCTTCGTCGACCGCAAGCGTGATGGAAAGGTGGTCGCGATCGCGCCGTCGTCGACGGTGCTGTGGACACGGGTGCGCGGCTTGCACCTGTCGCAAGCCGGGATCTACCCCGAACCGACGCCGGCCGCGCTGTTCGATCTCGCGCTGCTGGCGTACAAGCTCGACTTCGCGCGGCTGCGCCATCCGCTGGCGATCTACATCCCGAAGTCCGAGTCGGCCGGCGAAGCGCTCTGGTGGCGCGACGTCTTCGCGGCAGTCGCGCGCGCCAAAGGACTCGATCCCCATGCGATCAAGGCAATGGCGCTGGTCGAGGCGTTTCCGTTCGCCTTCGAGATCGAAGAGTTCGCGTACAACCTGCGCGACCATCTGCTGGGACTGAACCTCGGCCGTTGGGACTACATGGCGTCGCTGATCGACTTCACGTTCGAGGACCCGGCCTGGGTGCTGCCGGACCGCAACACGATCCCGCACGACGTCGCGTTCTTCCAAAACTTGCGCGAACGCATCCCGGAAGTATCGCACCGCCACGGCCTGCTCGCCGTCGGCGGGATGACCGCCCTGTTCCCCGACCGTTCCGACCCCGAGCTCAACGCGCGCGCGCTCGCCGTGCTGGAAGCCGACAAGCGCAACGAGGCGCGCTCGCTGTTCGACGGCGCCTGGACCGGGCATCCGGATCAGAACGCGATCGCGGTCGCGCAGTTCCCGGCGCCCAACCAGGGCTTCGCGCGCAAACCCGGCGCGAACGCGACCCCCGACCTGCTGCCGCCGGTGACCGGCGTCGGCGAACGAACCGAAGCCGGCACCCGCGCCGCCGTGCGAACGACGATTCGCTACCGGCACGGATATCTGAGCGGGCTCGGCGCGTCGCTGCTCGACGGTTACATGGAAGATCTTGCGACCGATCGCATCTACCGCTTGATGATCGCGCAGCGGAGCCGGCACGGGATGCACGCCGCCGCGGACGTCACGCGATTCTTCGACGAAGAGCTCGCGCGGCTGCTCGGCGAGCCGGCGGCGCAGTCGCCCGGCGAGCGCGAACGGTTCGTCGAGGCGCGGCGGCAGACGGAGACGATGATCGCCCGAGGCTACAACGATCCGGTCTGAACCGGAGGCAGGCCCCGGCCTAGAACCCCCGTTCGCGGGCGGGTTCGGTACCGAGCGGCGCCGCCGGTCGCTGCAGCGCCGCGCCGCGCTCGACCGGCTGAGCGTCGCATTCGCCGCGTCGCTCGATTTCGATCGGACCGCGCAGGCCGTCGTCACGGTGCTCAGCGAGGAGTTCGCCGACTTCGCCTACGTCGACGTGATCGATGCCGAAGGCCGGCTCGAGCGCGCGGCGATCTGCCTCGGGCGGCTGCCGGCCGACGAGCACGCGTTGCGGCGCTTCGCGCCACCGCCGGAAGCGCGCCATCCGATCAACCTCGTGCTCGAAAGCGGTGAGCCCCGGATCGTCCCGGTTTGCGACGACGGGTGGATGGTTGCGACCACCTGGAGCCCGGAGCACTTGGCGTACGTGCGCACGCTGCCGCTCGGCTCGATCGCGTACATGCCGCTCATCGTCGCCGGCGAGCGGATCGGCGTGCTCACCTTCGGCACCGTACTCGACAGCGAACGCCGGTTCACCGAAGCCGACCTGCCCGACGCGCGCGAGGTCGCGGCACGCGCCGCCGTCGCGCTCGCCAACGCGCGGCTATACCGCGACCTCGCCGCGAGCGAAGCCCGCTACCGCAACATCATCGAGACGGCGCAGGAAGGCGTCTGGATCATCGATCACGAGGCACGCACGCGCTACGTGAACGCGCGGCTCAGCGAGATGGTCGGCTACACGCCCGACGAGATGTACGGCCGATCGATGTTCGACTTTCTCGCCCCCGGCCAACACGATGACGTCCGCGCCGGGCTGGACCTGCACCGCGCCGGCAGCGGGAACCGGCGCGAGTCGCGGCTCGTGCACCGTGACGGGCGCGTCGTCTACGCGATGGTCGCATCGAACCCGATCCTCGATCCCGACGGAACCTACACCGGATCGCTCGGGATGTTCACCGACATCACAGAACGCAAGGCGATCGAGACGCAGTACCGGCTGCTCGCCGAGGCGACGCCGCAGATCGTGTGGACCTCCGACCCGGCCGGCTCGATGACCTACCTCAACGAACGCTGGACGGTCCTGACCGGGATGCCGCAGGCCGACGCGCTCGCCGCGGGCTGGCGCGCCGCGGTTCATCCCGACGACATCGTCGAGCTGCTCGACCGCCTGCAGCTGGCGCGCGAACGCAACGCCGATCTCGAGGCCGAGTGCCGGCTGCGCAGTGCCGACGGACGCCATCGCTGGCACATCGTGCGCGCCCGCGCGCGACGCGACGAACGCGGGATCGTCGGTTGGCTCGGGACGATGACCGACGTCGACGCACGGCGGCGGGCAGCCGAGATCCTCGCGCAAGCCAACGCCGTGCTGAGCGGCTCACTCAACCTCGACACGCTACTGGGGCGATTCGCCGACTTGCTCGTCGCGACGCTCGCCGAGGAGGCGACGATCGCGCTGCGGCCCGACCGCGCGGTCGTGCGGCAACGCGCCGACCCGGGCGCCGCCGCGGAGCTACTGACGGCGTCGTTGCGGCACCGCGACGTGGAGATCGGCAGCGTCACGCTGCGCGCGTCGCAGCCGTTCACCGACAACGACGCCTCGCTGCTCGACGACCTCGCCGCCCGGGCCGCGGTCGCGATCGAGAACGCGCAGCTCTACGAGCGCGAGCACCGCGTCGCGATGACGCTGCAGCGCGCGATGCTGCCGGCGGTGCTGCCGCACGTGGCCGGACTCGAGTTCGACGCCGTCTACTATCCGGGCTTGACCGAAGCCGAGATCGGCGGCGACTGGTACGACGCGATCGCGCTGCCGG